>VFQO010000457.1_pt1 | contig 44213 bp, 39 predicted proteins | sample 3512331 | NCBI WGS metagenome assembly VFQO01 (sample SAMN10412371, study PRJNA504923) | tailings metagenome | isolation source: Replicate 3 from Balatoc abandoned mine | place: Philippines: Itogon, Benguet | collected 2017-08-28 | reverse complement strand
GGCGCTGTTGGCGAGTTTGACGAGGTCGGCGATGATCGGGTTCTGGCTTTGCATTTTTTCTTTTTGGGGAGGCTTGCACCGAAGTGCAAGTAGGGTTGTTTGTGTTTCGAACCCGCCTCCGCGGGTTCGTCCTCGGCGCTGCTTCTGCCGCTGCGCGGCAGAGCGCCTGCGGGCGGCCGGTCGGCCTTGCGAACGTGCTACGCCGTCCGGAACTTGCCACACGATAGATTGCTGGTGGGCTTGGGGCTCTTGGCCGTTGGGCTTGGCGCTCTACAACTTCACCCTGGTCTCGGCCCCGCTGCCGCTGGTGTCGCCGCCGTCGGGATTGGCCTCGATGAAGGCGTAGTTGAGCGTTCCGGCAAAGCACACCCACGCCAGATAGGGCAGCAGCAGCACCGCCGCCACGCGCCGGACCCGCCAGAACAGCACGATCGACAGCAGCAGCAGCACTGCCGCCACGCCAATCACGATCAGCCCGCCCCGCATGTCCTGCATCCCGAAGAACACCGCGCTCCAGCTCTGGGTTACCAGGAACTGCACCGCGAACACGCCCAGCGCAAGCCCGCGTCCGGCCGCCCCCCATGCGCTCGCCACGAGTGCCAGCGAGAGGCCGATCAGCACGAACAGGATGCTCCAAACGATCCTGAACACCGCTGGCGGCGGATAGATGTCGGGCTTCACGAGCCCTGCAAACCACGGCGTGCCCGGCCCGCCCAGCTGGCCGGCGGTAAAGCCGATCAGCAGCACCAGCGGCACCAGAAACAGTGCCCAGCGCAGGAAGCTCGCCCGCAATTGTGCTTTGGAAGCAAGGACGTTCATGCGTTCTCCCGATTCCGGCGCCCGCGTGATTCTTTGGTTCGGGGCCGTCGGAGGTGTCGATAACAGAGCCGCGCACCAGCGCCAAACTTCACGCCCAATCTGCCCCGCAATGAGGCAGGCCCCCACGCAGCATTCAGCCAATCGGGGATGGTTTGCGGGAAATGAAAGGAAAGGCTTGGGGCATTGCCAGAGTGTCTGCTAAAGGCTGCCACATTCCTGCCGTGATTCGGAAGCGCGTGCACGGCAGGATCGCATTTCGCGCTTCCGCTTTTCAATGCCCGGCCATCCGGCCTTTCAGGGGAAACAACATGAAGAAGATCGCTCTCGTCGCCGTCGCCGGCCTCGCCCTCGCCACCGCTGCCTGCTCGAAGCCGGCTGAAGAAGCTGCGACCGACACCGCCGCTGACGAAACCGCTGTCGCCGAAGACGCCATGGCTGCCGAAACCCCGGCTGCTGACGCTGCCGCCACCGAAGCCGCTCCGGCCGAAGGTGAAGCTGCTCCGGCTGACGCCGCTGCCGCTCCGGCTGAAGAAGCTCCGGCTGCCGAGTAATCCTTCGGGATTGCCGGTCCCGGTGTAACGCCGGGTCACGGACAGATAGGGCCGGTAGCAACTTTCGGGTTGCTGCCGGTCTTTTCTTTTGCCCCTAGCCCCGGCGGGCCGCGATCAGGAATTCGACATTGCCCTGCGGCCCGGTGATCGGGCTGGTGGCAATGCCCTGCACCTGCCAGCCCAGCCCTTCGAGCCAGTCGCGCACCTCGTCGCACACGCGCTGGTGCAGGGCCGAATCGCGCACCACCCCGCCCTTGCCCACTTCCTCGCGCCCGACTTCGAACTGCGGCTTGATCAGCGCGACCAGCTGGCACGGCGTATCCGCCAGTTGCAACGGCACCTCCAGCACCTTCGCGAGGCCGATGAAGCTCGCATCGCACACCACCCAGTTGCAGGGCCGGTCGATATGCTCGCGTGTCAGCAGGCGGGCCGAGAGCTGTTCGAGCACGGTGACGCGCGGGTCTTCGCGCAGTTTCCAGGCGAGCTGGTTGGTGCCGCTGTCGACACAGAACACATGGTCCGCGCCGTGGCTCAGCAGCACATCGGTAAAGCCCCCGGTGGACGAGCCGATGTCCATCGCCACCGCGCCTGCCGGATCGAGCCCGAAATGCGCCAGCGCGTGCGCCAGCTTGATCCCTCCGCGGCTGACCCAGGGATGATCGCGCCCGCGCACGTCGAGCGCGGCGTCCTCGGCCAGCTGGTGGCCGGGTTTGTCGATCTTGGTCTCGCCGGCAAACACCAGCCCCGCCATCACCAGCGCCTGCGCCCGCGCGCGGCTTTCAGCACGGCCCCGCTCGACCAGCAGCTGATCGACGCGGCGCTTGGGCGCTTTCGGGGGACGAGGTGGGTGTTCGGGCATGGACAAGGACGGCCTCTAGCGCGCAAAGTGCGGGCATGAAAGCCGCACTGCCCCTCCTTGCCTCGGCACTCGCGCTGACGGCCTGTGTCTCCGCGCCCCCGCCGCCCGCCCCCGCGCCTGCGCCGGTCACCCGCCCGGCCGCTGCACCGCGCCCCGCTCCGGTGCCGCAGGCGCCGGTCAGCGACAACTGGATGGACAATCCCGCCACCCCCGGCGACTGGCGCTATGCTGCGCGCGGGACGGGCACCGAGGCGAGCTTCTGGAGCCCCGCCGGCGCCCCGATGGCACGGCTGCGCTGCATGGCCGACACCCGTACCGTGGTGCTCTCCCTGCCCGAAAGCGGGGCGCGCACGCCGCTGGTGACAATCCGCACCGAGACCACCACCCGCACGCTCGAAGCCATGCCCGCAGACCGCGAGATGACCGTCAGCATTGCGCCGGGCGACCCGCTGCTCGATGCGATGGCGCTTTCCAAGGGCCGGTTCGCGGTGGAAAGCGAGGGCCTGCCGGTGCTCTATCTGCCGAGCTGGGCCGAGGTGACGCGGGTGATCGAGGATTGTAGGTAAGCCTCGTCATCGCGAGCGGAGCGGGAGCGAAGCTGGCCTTGGCCAACCAATCCATCGCCAGAGGGAGCGGCCAGCCGCACCGGGAGTTCAGGGATTGCCGCGTCGCCTCTGCGAGGCTCCTTGCGATGACGAAGCAAAAACCGATTCTATACATTAATATCCACAGGCTGATGCACAGGGCATCCCCAGCCTGTCCACATCCGCCCAGGCCAACGAAAAAGCGCCCGAGGTTTCCCTCAGGCGCGGCCTGCCCCGTGTTGCGCGGCGAGGAATGAGTATGACGGCGGAAAAGATTTATACAAGTCTTGTCGAACCCCTTCCGATGAATCACATTACATCGTGAGGCCAGCGGCGAACGCGGCTCTCGGCCCCCGGTGAAACGCGGGGTCTGGCTCACAAGCGCGAAAGGAGGTGATCCGATGTCTCATGGTTCAGTAGCGAGGTCGGTGAAGATCCCTACGGAGCATACTCGGTAATCATCCTTCTGAGTAAGGCACCGTGAGCGGCGCTTCCGGCCGCTGACCATGTTGAGGGCGTCTCCACCGACGGGCTGGAGACGCCCTTTTCATTTGCGCTCTTGTTTTGCGAGCGGGCCTCCGCCCGCTCGTCCTAGGCGCTGTTTCCTCCGCTTCGCTCCGGAGCGCCTGCGGCTCGCGCGCGTGCGCTCGCGGGCCTGCGGCCCGGATCAGCGCTTCCCGACGATCAAGGGACTGGAGAGTCCCTCCCCGTTCGCCCCGCGAATGGGGAGGTGGCACCGCGAAGCGGTGACGGAGGGGTTCTTCTGGTTGCCGCCTTACCCCTCCGTCAGCGCCTCACGGCGCTGCCACCTCCCCATCCCTCGCGGGACAGGGAGGGACGTGCAGATACTTGCCCTCGCCCGCGAGCAGGATTAGGCGCACCTCATGCAACTCACCCGCTTGCCCCACCCCGCGCCCACCCCCGATGCCACCCGCGAGCAGCTGATCGCCGATCCCGGCTTCGGGACGGTGTTCACCGATCACATGGTGGTGATCGACTATGACGAGGCGCTGGGCGGCTGGCAGACCCCGGTGCTCGGGCCCCGCGAGCCGATCAGCCTCGATCCCGCGGCGAGCGTGCTGCACTATGCGCAGGAGATCTTCGAAGGCCTCAAGGCCTATCGCCACCCCGACGGTGCGCTCGGCCTGTTCCGGCCCGAGGCCAACGCCGCGCGTTTCAACGCCTCGGCCGAACGCCTCGCCATGCCCGCGCTGCCGCCCGAACTGTTCCTGGGCGCGATCCGCGCGCTGCTGGAGGCCGACGGCAACTGGTATCCCGCAGTCGAGGGCGGCGCGCTCTACCTGCGGCCCTTCATGATCGCGACCGAGGCCTTCCTCGGCGTGCGTCCGGCCAAGCAGTACAAGTTCATCGTCATCGCAAGTCCGGCGGGCAACTATTTCAAATCCGGTGCGAAAGCGGTGAGCATCTGGATTTCCGACTACACCCGCGCGGCCCCCGGAGGCACCGGCGCGGCCAAGTGCGGGGGCAACTATGCCGCCAGCCTCGTGCCCACCGGACAGGCCTTCGCCAAGGGGCATGATCAGGTGCTGTTCCTCGATGCGGTCGAGCGCAAGTGGGTCGAGGAGCTGGGCGGCATGAACCTGTTCTTCGTCTTCGCCGACGGCACGGTGATCACCCCGCCGCTGACCGGCACGATCCTGCCCGGCATTACCCGCAACTCGCTGATCACTCTGCTGGAGGAGCAGGGGCTCAAGGTCTCCGAAGCCCCCTATTCGATCGATCAGTGGCGCGCGGATGCCGCCAGCGGCCACCTCGTCGAGGTCATGGCCTGCGGCACGGCGGCGGTCGTCACCGCGGTCGGCAAGGTTGCGGGGCCGGAGGGCGAATTCACCATCGGTGCGGGCGGCATCGGCCAGACCACCGCCAAACTGCGCGAAACGCTGGTCGGCATCCAGACCGGCCGCATCGCCGACAGCCACGGCTGGGTGATGCGGATGTGATTGCCCCCAGGGTCAGCGTCGCGGCGCTCTACCAGTTCACGCCGTTTCCCGATCCCGAGGCTTCGCGCGAGCCTCTGCTGGCAGCCTGCGAGGCGTCGGGCGTGAAAGGCACGCTGCTGCTCGCACGCGAAGGGATCAACGGGACGATTGCGGGCACGCCTGAAGGGCTGGAAACGGTGCTCGATACCATCCGCGCGCTGCCGGGGTGCGCGAACCTCGACGTGAAGTTCTCCGACGCGCCCGCGATGCCCTTCGGCAAGTTGAAGGTGCGCGTGAAGCGCGAGATCGTCACCATGGGCGAGCCCGACATCGACCCGCGCCTGAGCGTCGGCACCTATGTCGATCCGCATGACTGGAACGCGCTGATCGCCGATCCGGACACGCTCGTGATCGACACCCGCAACGACTACGAGGTCGCCATCGGGACCTTCGCAGGCGCGGTCGATCCGGCGACGCCGAGCTTCCGCGACTTCCCTGCCTGGTTCCGCGCCCACCGCGAGGAACTGCTGGCGGGCAAAAAGAAGGTCGCGATGTTCTGCACCGGCGGCATCCGTTGCGAGAAGTCGACCTCCTTCCTGCGCTCGGAAGGGGTGGAGGAAGTTTACCACCTCAAGGGCGGCATCCTGAAGTATCTCGAACAAGTGCCTGAAGAACAAAGCCTGTGGCAGGGCGAATGCTTCGTCTTCGACGAGCGCGTGAGCCTCGGCCACGGGCTTGCGCAGGGCACCCACACCCGCTGCCAGCCTTGCGGACGGCCCTTTCCGGTGGGCGAGGCCTGTCCGGTGTGCGGGCCCGACTCAGACGCGTCGTGAGCCCGCCGGTCCTCTATTCCTTCCGCCGCTGCCCCTATGCGATGCGCGCGCGCATGGCGCTGTGGGTGGCAGGCGTGACCGTGGAATTGCGCGAGGTGAAACTCGCCGCCAAGCCGCCCGCGCTCATCGCCGCGAGCCCCAAGGGGACGGTGCCGGTGCTGGTGCTCGCGGACGGCACGGTGATCGATCAGAGCCTCGACATCATGCGCTGGGCGCTGGGGCAGAACGATCCCGAAGGCTGGCTGGCGGGCGAGGATGCAGGCCTGATCGCAGTGAATGACGGGCCGTTCAAGCACCACCTGGACCGCGCGAAGTATCCCGGGCGTTACGAGGAGGAGGACGGCACGGATCACCGCGCCGCCGCCCTCGCCCTGCTCGCGCCGCTGGAGGAGCGGCTGGAGAACGCGCCCTATCTTTGCGGCGAGACCCCCAGCCTCACCGATATCGCACTGCTGCCCTTCATCCGCCAGTTCGCCGCGATCGACCCTGCATGGTTCGCGGCGCAGCCCCTGCCGCGAGTGCAAGGGTGGCTCGACGGTCTGCTGGCATCCGATCTGTTCGCAAGCATCATGGGCAAATTCGCAGTCTGGCAGGCTGGCGACGCGCCCGTTCTTTTCGGTCCGTCTTCCGTCATCCCAGCGCAAGCTGGGACCTAGAGCGGCACGCACTGCACTTAGCGGCCCTAGGCCCCAGCTTGCGCTGGGGTGACGCTTGCGGTTGAGCCCGGACACGCCCCCAGCCCCTCCCGGAACGCATCGACCAGCCAGCTCGCCGCCGGCCCGAGCCGCGTGTCGCGCCGCCACAGGGCACTCAGGCCGTAATGCGCGCCGGGCCTTTCGGGCAGGTCGAGCGCCACCAGCGCGCCTGACGCCAGATCGTCCGCCACCATCGCGCGCGGCATGTTGCCCCAGCCCAGCCCCTCCTTCAGCAGCGAGTGCTTCGCGCCGAGATCGCCCAGCCGCCAGGTGAGCGGGGAAAGCACCGAGAACTCGCGCCCCTCGGTCAGCGGCGAGCGGTCGGTCAGCACCAGTTGCAGGTGGCGGCGGCTCTCGCCCGGAGCCACGCCGGGCTGCGCCAGCGGGTGGGAGGGCGCGGCGACGGGAATGAGCTCGATCGCGCCCACCGCCTGCCGCTCGAGCGCGGGCTGATCGCCGATCACCGGGCCGCCGATGGCAAGATCTGCCCCGCCGTCGATCACGCAGGCGGCGACCGCCCCCAGCCCCTCGATCCGCAAGGTCAGCGCGCAGGTCGGGAACATCTGGCGGAAATTGCCGAGCACGCGCGCGGTGATCTCGCCCGGCACCATCACGTCCACCACCAGCGTCAGCGACGGCTCCTGTCCGGCATGGAGCGAGCGCGCCTTGGCGAGCAGCGCGTCGACCCCGTCGGCCACGCTGCGCGCCTCGGCCAGCAGGCCCGCGCCCGCCCCCGTCAGCACCGGACGGCGCGAGCCCTCGCGGTCGAACAGGGTGAGGCCGAGCTGCGCCTCCAGCTGGGCAATGCCGTAGGAGATGGCCGAGACCGCGCGTCCACTCGCCTTGGCCGCACCGCCGAAGCTGCCGTGTTCGGCCACGGCGAGAAAGATGCGCAGCTGATCGAGAGTGGGTTCGCCGAGTTTCATGGCTTATGTTCGGATAATCCGAACATCTTGGCAAGTTTTATCGCACTTATCCGCACCGTTACCTTGGCCTATCTCCGCTTCAGCGAAACAGGAGACACGCCATGATCGAACTCAGGCCCTTCCACACCCTCGGCGCCGCCAACCACGGCTGGCTCGATGCGCGCCACCACTTCTCCTTCGCGGGCTATCACGATCCGGCCCGCGTCCACTGGGGTGCCCTGCGTGTCTGGAACGATGACCGCATCGCACCGGGCACCGGTTTCCCGACCCATCCGCACAGCGACATGGAGATCATCACCTATGTCCGCACCGGCGCGATCACGCACCGCGACAGCATGGGCAACGAAGGCCGCACCGAAGCGGGCGACGTGCAGGTGATGAGCGCGGGCAACGGCGTGCGCCATTCGGAATACAACCTCGAAGGCACCGACACGACGCTGTTCCAGATCTGGATCATCCCCGACGAGCGCGGGGGCGAGCCGAGCTGGGGTGCGCGCCAGTTCCCCAAGGAGAACCGCAACGGCGCCTTCGTTCCGCTCGCAAGCGGCGTGGGACACGACAATGACGCGCTGACAATCCGCGCCGATGCACGGGTGCTGGGCGCGACGATTCTGGCGGGCGAGAGCGTGACCTACACGCCCCGCTCGGCGGACCGCCACCTCTACCTCGTGCCCGCCACCGGCAGGATCCGGATCGACACGGTCGAAGCCAATGCCCGCGACGGCGTGGCGATCACGCAGATGGACAGCGTCACCATCACAGCGCTCGAAGACAGCGAGGTCGTGCTGGTCGACGCGGCCTAGGCCCTCTCCCCTCCCGCTCGCGGGAGGGGTGTTTACCCCCGGGGCCGGCCGGTTCCCCCATCCCCTCTCCAACGGCCGGCTCCACCCCTCTCCACCCTCCCGAAGGAATAGTCCGATGAGCAATATCCTCTACATCACCGCCAGCATCCGTCCGGATGCCGACAGCATCTCGCGCGGCCTTGGCCAGCGGCTGGTCGACGGCCTCGCCGCGAAGACCGGCGCCGCCGTCACCACTCGCGATCTGGCCGCGGACAATCTGCCCTATGTCAGCGCCGAGCGTTTCGCCGCGAACCTCACCCCGGCAGCCGATCGTACGCCCGAGCAGGCCGAACTGGCCGCCATCGCCGACACGCTGATTGCCGAGCTTCAGGCCGCCGACACCATCGTCGTCGCCTCGCCGATCTACAATTTCGGCCCTCCGGCAAGCCTCAAGGCCTGGGCCGATCTGGTCGCCCGCGCCGGCACCACCTTCCGCTACACCGCAACCGGCCCGGAAGGCCTGCTCAAGGGCAAGAAGGCCTATATCGCCATCGCGTCGGGCGGCACGCCGGTGGGCAGCGAGATCGACTTCATGAGCCGCTGGCTGACCTTCTTCCTCGCATTTCTCGGCATCACCGATGTCGAAGTGATCGCCGCCGACGGGATCATGGGCCAGGACGGCGAGGCAAAGATCGCCGCTGCGCAGGAGGCGGCGACGAAGCTCGCGGCCTGATCATCGGGCACAGGGGGCGCGCCGGAGGACGGCCGCCCCTATCGCGCTACAGCTTGGGCCGCATCAGCTGCCATTTGAAGATCGTGCGGCTCGGGCGGATGACGATGATCGCAACCCCGGCCAGCGCCATCGCTCCACCCACGATCAACGGCCAGCCGATCGCATCGCCGGTCAGCCAAGTGCCGAAAGCGATGGTGAGCAGCGGGGTAAGCAGGGTGAGCGGCACGACGAGGTTGGCATCATGCGCCTGGAACAGCCGGAAATAGGCCGAATGCGCGCCGACCGAGACGACCATGCCGGCAAACAGCACGCATCCCGCCACCGCCAGCGGCGCCGCCTCGACCGCAGCGATCTGTCCGCTTTCCAGCAGCAGCGTGCCGGGCAGCATCACCAGCAGCGAGGCGACCGCGGCCCAGGCCTGCAAGGCCACCGCACCCACCTCCAGCCGCTTGACGAAGACCGAGGCGAAGGCACCGATCAGCACGCCCGCAAAGGCAAAGCCCAGCCCCACCGGATCGCCCGCCTCGGACGGTGCGCCGATCGCGAGACCCACCCCGCCCAGCGCCAGCGCCATCCCCAGCCCGCGCCGCCAGCGTACCTCCTCGCCAAGGAACAGAATCGCGAACAGCACGGTCAGCGGCGCGCCCGAGAGATTGACGATCCCCACCGCCGAGGGGCTCGCGGTCTGGAGCCCGATGAATTGCAGCCCGAAGCTCCCGCCGGTAATCGCAAAGCCGATCGCCAGCACCAGTGCGGGACGCTGCGGCACGAAGCGCAGCAGCGGAAACAGCACCGCCAGCACCGTGGCCGAACGCAGCACGGTGTAGAACAGCGGCGGCAGGCCGAGCGTCGTCACCGCGATCTTGGAGACCACGACATTCATCGCCCAGGCGACATTGCAGAACAGCATGATGCCCAGCGCTGAAAGAGGCAGTTTTCCCGGCATTACACAGCGAGGTTGCGCAGCGCCTCGTCCGGCAGGTTTTCGCGCAGTTCCTCGCGCCATACGGTGGCCACCGCATCCGACGGCGCGCGCCAGTCGCCGCGCGGGGAGAGGGCGCCCGCCGAGGAGACCTTGGGTCCGTTGGGCAGCGCGGAGCGCTTGAACTGCGAGAAGCCGAAGAAGCGCGCGCAGAACCTGTCGAGCCAGCGCGCGATGGTGGCCAGATCATAGGCGTTCTTGCGGCTTTCGGGGAAGCCCGCCGGCCACAGGCCCGCGCCCGCATCCTTCCACGCGTGCCACGCCAGAAAGGCGACCTTGGAGGGACGCTGGCCGAAACGGATCACATGGTGGAGGAAGAAGTCGTTGAGTTCATAGGGGCCGACGAGGCTCTCGGTCGACTGGATCTGCCCGTCCGCACCCGGCGGCACCAGTTCGGGCGAAATCTCGGTGTCGAGGATCGCGGCGAGCACCTGCCCGCAGGCATCGGTGAACTGGCCCGTGCCGATCACCCAGCGGATCAGATACTGGATCAGCGTCTTGGGCACGCCCGCGTTCACGCCGTAATGGCTCATGTGGTCGCCCACGCCATAGGTGCACCAGCCGAGCGCCAGCTCGGAAAGGTCGCCGGTGCCGACCACGAAGCCGCCGTGCTGGCTGGCCAGGCGGAACAGGTAGTCGGTCCTGAGGCCCGCCTGCACGTTCTCGAAGGTCACGTCATGCACCGGCTCGCCGCCTGCAAAGGGGTGGCCGATATCCTCGAGCATCCTGGTCGCCGCGGGACGGATGTCGATCTCGCTGGCGGTGATTTCCATCGCCGCCATCAGCTGGTGGGCATTCGACTTCGTCCCTTCCGAGGTCGCAAAGCCGGGCATGGTGTAGCCGCGGATGGTCGAGCGCGGCAGGCCCAGCCGGTCACACGCCTTGGCAGCGACGATCAGCGCATGGGTGGAATCGAGCCCGCCCGAAATGCCGATCACGAGGCTTTTCGCCGCGGTCGATTCGATCCGCCGCATCAGTGCATCGACCTGGATGTTGAACGCCTCGTAGCAGTCCTCGTCGAGCTTTTCGGGCCGGTCGGGGACGAAGGGGAAGCGCGCCACCGGGCGCGCGAGGCCGATGTCGCCTGCGGCATAGTGATGCTCGAACACGATCCGGCGATAGGTGTCCGCCGGGCTCCCGGCCCATTCGGCGGCATCCGCGAAGGTCTGGTTGCGCATCCGCTCGGCGGCGAGGCGCTCGGTGTCGATATCGACGAGGCACAGCTCGCCCGTGCGGTCGAAGCGCGCCGATTGGGCCAGCAGATCGCCCATCTCGTAGATCACGCCCTGCCCGTCCCACGCGAGATCGGTGGTGCTCTCCCCGTGACCGCTGGCCGAATAGACATAGGCCGCGATCGCGCGGGAGGCCGAGGAGCGGCAGTGCAGGTGGCGATCATCCGCGCGCCCGATGGTGACAGGCGAGGCCGAAAGGTTGCACAGGATCAGCGCGCCTGCCATCGCAGCCTGCATCCCCGGCGGGACGGGCGCCCAGAAATCCTCGCAGATTTCGACGCCAAAGCGGAAGCCCGGAAGGTTGGCGGCCGCAAACACCAGATCGGTGCCGAACGGCACTTCCTCGCCCGCCGCGCCGATCCACAGATCGGTGCAGCCCCGCCCGTGCGCGAAATGGCGCTTCTCGTAGAACTCGCGGTAATTGGGCAGGAAGCTCTTGGGAACGACCCCGAGAATCTGCCCGCCCGCGATCACCACCGCGCAATTGTAGAGCTTGTCCGCCCGGCGCAGCGGCGCGCCCAGCACCAGCACGGGATGCAGATCGGCCGAGGCAGCGACCACTTCGGCCAGCGCCTGCTCGACCCGCTCCAGAAGCGCGTGCTGCAGCAGCAGATCGTCGATCGCGTAGGAGGACAGGGTAAGCTCGGGGAACACCACCAGATCGACATGGGCCGCGTGGGCCTTGCGCGCCTCGGCCAGCACGCCGGCGGTGTTGAAGGCGACATCGGCCGGGCGGCTCGCCGGGGTCGCGGTCGCCACGCGCACGAAGCCGTGTTCGTGGCAATCGTAGAAGGGGTGCGAGGTCTCGCTCATGATGCTTCACACGCTCCGGGTGGACTTGGCCAAAGCCTCTAGCGGCTAATCCTTGCCGTTCCTAGCAGCCGCGCCAAAAGTCCTGCTTCGCGCGGCCCAAGCCATTTTGCTGTCACCGATGCTTGCGGAGCAGCGAGGGAGGCTCCAAGTGTTCCCCACATCATCAAGGAGCCGACATCATGGCCGATGCCACCTATACCCCGCCCGCCGTCTGGAACCCCGAGACTGTCTCGGGCGGGCGCTTTGCCGGGATCAACCGGCCGACGGCAGGCGCGCGCGAGGAGCGCGAGCTTCCGGTGGGCGACAACCCTTTCCAGCTCTATTCGCTCGCCACGCCCAACGGGGTGAAGGTGACAATCATGTTCGAGGAACTGCTCGAAGCCGGGCATGCGGGCGCGGAGTATGACGCGTGGACCGTCAATATCGGCGCGGGCGAGCAGTTCGGCAGCGGGTTCGTCGGCGTGAACCCCAATTCCAAGATCCCGGCCCTGCTTGATCGCAGCAATCCGCAAGCGCCCTTCCGCGTGTTCGAAAGCGGGGCGATCCTTGTCCATCTGGCCGAAAAGTTCGGGATGTTCCTCCCCGCCGATCCGGCGAAGCGCGCCGAGGTGCTGAGCTGGGTGTTCTGGCAGGTCGCATCCGGCCCCTTCATCGGCGGCGGCTTCGGCCATTTCTACGCCTATGCGCCCGAGAAATACGAATACCCGATCAACCGCTACGCAATGGAGACCAAGCGGATTTTCGACGTCGCCGACCAGCGGCTGGCGCAAAGCCGGTTTCTGGCGGGCGACGAATACTCGCTGGCCGACATCGCCAACTTCCCCTGGCTTGCGCCCTTCACCACCGGCACGATCTACAACGACGCGAAAACCTTTCTCAGCATCGACGAATACAAGCACGTCGGCCGCTGGGTGAAGGAGATCGCGGCCCGCCCGGCGGTGCAGCGCGGGAAGATCGTCAACAAGGTGTGGGGCGATGAGGACACCCAGCTCAAGGAGCGCCACTCGGCGGCCGACTTCGCCGGCAAGCGGCTCGACTGAAACGCGCGGGGGCAAGGCGCATTTCGCCGTCTTGCCCCCTTCACAAGCACGATTGAGGCGCTATAGAGCGCGCCTCTGCTGGGGCGTAGCCAAGCGGTAAGGCAGCGGTTTTTGGTACCGCCATGCGAAGGTTCGAATCCTTCCGCCCCAGCCAGAATTCTCCCGAAACGTCGTTGTCCTTCGCGCACGCTCGACAAGGCGCGGCGCTTCCCGCACTGTCGCCGGGATGACGACGATACTCCCGCCCGCAGATGTCCCGCGCGCCGCATGGTTCATCGCGGCTCTGGCGGGCTTCGTGCTGCCTGCGCTCGTGCTGGTGCTGCTGGAGGGCGAACGCGGGGCGGCAGGCGCGGTGCTGGCGGTGGGGCTGATGGGCGCAGGCATGATCGCCGGCGCGATTGCGGGGCGGCTGTGGACCGGTGTGGCGCTGGCGCTGGCGGCGGGAACGGGCCTGCTCCTTCTGACGCTCGGCCTCGGGATGCCCACCCTGCCGCACCTGCCCGAGACCGCGGTGGCGCTGGCCGTCGCCAGCCTCAGCTTTGCTGCCAGAGGCGCGCTGTTCGCCCGCTCTGCCGGTGCGCGCGGCTGGTGGATCGCGCTCGGCGTGGTCGGCGGCGAGGCGGCAATGGTGGCGACCGCCGCAGCCCAGCCCGGCGCCCTGCCCGGCTGGCTGCTGGCGCTGCTCCCCGCACAATGGGCCACCACCGCGCTCCAGACCGCCCTTGCCGGCAGCGGCACGCTCGCCGCCGCGCCGGTGCTGCTCGCGCTCGGCGGGACGGCGGCCAGCACGCTGCTGGTCGCCGCCCTATGGCCGCGCCGCTGGCCCTATCTGATCATGTTCAGCGTATGGATCGCCCTGTCGGCGCTGGTCCATCAGCACCAGAGCCCGCCCGGTCAGGCAAGCCTCGCCGCGCCCGTCAGCTGACAGTGAAATTCACCGTGCCGGTCATCGCATGGCCATCGGCAGCGGCGGCCTGCCAGCGCACTTCGTAGGTGCCGGCAGGCAGCGGCTTCTTGAGCGTCAGCGTCAGCGTGCGACCATCGGCAGACCAGCCGGAGGTGAAGTTGCGGATCACCATCTCGCCGTGATCGGCCATGCCCGGCATCGCGGTCATGACGATGCTGGCGGCGGCGCTGGAGGGGTCGACCGGCTGGCTGAAGGTGAGCGTGATGGCCTTGGGGGCCTTGGCCTCGGCGCCGGCGGACGGGATCGAGGCGGTCAGCGTGACATGGGCCTGTGCAGGTGCAGCGAGCACCGAAAGCGCGAGGGCGGCAATAAAGGCAGGAATACGCATGGAAATGTCCTTCGTGTTGATCAGAACCAGAAACGGATGCCGGCGACAAGGCTGGTGGCCGAGGGGTCTTCGCCGCGCGCGCGGGCGAAATCTGCGCCCTTGCCGGTGCGCCATGATTGCTCGATGCCGATATACGGCGCGAATTCGCGGGCGATTTCGTAGCGCAGCCGCACCCCTGCCTCGATCTGGTCGAGCCCCGCGCCCACGCCCAGCAGCGGCACATCCTGCGCGGCAAGATTGGCCTCGATGCGCGGCTGGAGGATCAGGCGCTGGGTGATGCGCTGATCGATCTCGGCCTCGATCCGCGCGGTGATGTCGCCGCGGGTGCTGACGAACAGCGCCGCGTCCACTTCGAACATGTAGGGCGCCAGGCCCTGCACGCCGATCACCGCATGGGTGGTGTCGGGCCCGGCGATGTCGTGGCGGATGCCCGCCTGCACATCCCAGAAGGGCGCGAAGGCCTTGGCATAGAGCGCCTGCACCTCGGCATCCTCGGGCGCGGAGCCCCATTCGCCTTCACCTTCGGACTTGAACCACAGCCGTGCCGTCGGGCCGCCATAATAGCCCTGAATGTCCCACAGGTAGAGGTCCGCGCCCTCGCGCACCTGCGTCTCCAGCCGGTCGTCCTGGAACCAGAACACGGGAAAATCGCCATGGGTGCGGCGCAGGTCCTCGCGCGAGGCGGCCATGGCCTCGGCCCCCCAGATCGCGTCCGCAGCGCGCGGCGGCCCGCTGCCCGCGGCGGGGGGCGGAGGGGTCTCCATGGTCGGGCCGGGAGAGGCGGGCCGCGCCTCCTCCTCCTGCGCGCCCATATCGTGGCCGGCATGGGGATCCTGCGCGGCGAGCGGGGTGGCAGCCATCAGCGCAACAAGGGCCAGCGCGGCTTTCACGCCTCCGGCCCCATCACCGTCACGGTCTGCATCATCCCGCCGTGCATGTGGTAAAGCAGATGGCAGTGAAACGCCCAGTCGCCCGGCTCGTTGGCGGTGAGATCGAACTGTGCCGATGCCCCCGGCTGGACGATCACCACGTTCTTGCGCGGCTGGTGGGCGGCATCCTCTCCGTTGACGAGCTCGAAGAACATCCCGTGAAGGTGAATGGGGTGCGCCATCATGGTGTTGTTGACGAGCTTCACCCGCACCCGCTCGTTCCAGGCAAAGCGGATCGGCGTATCGTGGACGGCGGAATACATCTTCCCGTCGAAGGACCACATGTAGCGTTCCATGTTGCCGGTGAGGTGCAGCTCCAGCAGGCGCGTTGGCCGGCGCGTGTCGCGATTGGGCTCCAGCGCAGCCAGCATCCGGTAGGTGAGCACGCGGTGCGGAACATCGCGCAGGCCTAGGCCGGGATCACCGAGCTTGTCGACCGGGGCCATGGAGACCATGTCGATCCCGGGGCCGACCTCGACATCGGGCGGAAGCAGCAGCGTGTCGCGCATCTTCATGCCGTCCATGCTGTGCGACGGACCATCTCCATGGTTCATCCCCATGTCGCCCATGTCGAGCAGCGGGGGCTTGCGCGGCGGCGGGATCGGGGCGCGCGCGCCGGGGCGGCTGGCGAGTGTGGCGAGCGCCATGCCGGAACGGTCCATGCTTTCCGCGACGATGGTATAGGCCTCGGCGGTGGGCCGGATGATGACGTCGTAGGTCTCGGCGGTGCCGATCTGGAATTCGTCGACCTCGACCGGGCGCACGTTCTGGCCATCGGCGGCGATCACCGTCATGGCGAGGCCGGGGATGCGCAGGTTGAAGAAGGTCTGCGCCGCGCCGTTGATGACGCGCAGCCGCACCCGCTCGCCCGGCTGGAACAGGTATTCCAGCCCCTCCTTCGGCCCGCGTCCGTTGGCGAGATAGGTGTAGGTAGAGCCGGTCACATCGGCGATGTCGGTCGCTGGCATGCGCATTTCGGCCCACATCCGCCGGTCCTCGGCAGAGAGCGGATAGTCATCGGCCCAGCTGGTCTGCTGGTAGTTGAAATAGCCCTCGCCCTTGCGCAGCCGGTCCATGATGAAATGCGGATCGAGCGGGGTGAACTCGCTCAGCAGCAGAATGTAGTCGCGGTCATATTCCGCCGGTTCCTCGCCGGCCGGATCGATGATCAGCGGGCCGTAATGCCCCTGCTGTTCTTGCAACCCGGAATGCGAGTGATACCAGTAGGTGCCCGCCTGCCTGACGGGGAATTCGTAGGCGAAGGTCTGCCCCGGACGGATGCCCGGAAAGCTGATCCCCGGCACCCCGTCCATGTGGAACGGCACCAGCAGCCCGTGCCAGTGGATCGAGGTATCCACATCGAGCGTGTTGGTGACATTGAGGCGGACGTTCTCGCCTTGCCTAAGCCGGATCAGCGGCCCCGGCACGCTGCCGTTCACGGCAATGCCGTGCCCCTTCCTGCCCTGAACGACCCGCGGGCCGTGGCCCACCGAAAGGTCGATCACGCGACCCGAGACCTCGTCGAAACCGACCCGGATTGGCGCGCCGCCGCGCATCGAGTGCCCCGAACTGCCCATGGAATGGCCCTGCGCCCAGGCGGGAAGCGCGGCAAAGGCCGAGGCCGCACCGGCTCCGGCGAGCAGGCGGCGTCTGGTGACAGGCGGAAAGTTCATGTCCTCTATACGCGCGATGGAGGCGCACCCCTCACGGCTTGACCAAGTTTTGTGCGTGCGCGGTAGAGCCGCGTCTCGACCGCCTTGGCGGTAATCCCGAGCACTGCGGCGGTCTCCTGCTGGCTCAGCCCCTCGATCGTGCGCAGCACCAGCACCGCCTTCAGACTGTGCGGCAGGGCGGCGATAGCGCGTGCGGTGTCGGCCAGTTCGGCACGGTCGGCGGCGAGTGCCTCGGGCAGCGGGGCGTCATCGGCGATCCACTCCGCCGCCCGCTCGGGCAGCGGCATCCGCAGGAACCGCCGCACCGCCTGCCGCCGCGCGAAATCGCGGCACTTGTTGAGCGTGATCGCTGCGATCCATCCGCGAAAGGGGCGCGCCGGATCGTAGCGCGAAAGCGCGGCGAAGGCGGCGACGAAGGCCTCCTGCGTGATGTCGAAGGCCTCCTCGGCATCGCCCGAGGCGGCACGCGCAAGGCGGTATACGGCCTCGCGGTGGCGCTCGACCAGCGCGCGCTCGGCCTGCGGGTCGCGCGCCAACGCCCCGCGCACCAGCGCCGCATCCGGGTTGTCGCTGGTCACTTGTCCTTCTGGGCGAGGCTCTGCGCGATAGCGGCATCGAAACGCGCCTGCTGATCGGGCCGCAGAATTGCGCGCATGGCAAAGACATGCTCGAGCGTGGCCTTCTGAAGATCGCCCATCGCCATGTGGGTCGCATCCACCGCCGCGGCCACGCGCGGGCCATATTGATGCTCGGCCGCGATCGCCGCCGCGAGCCGCGCATTATCGGCCTTGAGCCGCGCTTCGAGCGCAGTGCGGCGTGCGGCGAAATCGCGCTCCAGTGTCCCCAGTCTGGCCTCCTGCGCGGTGTCGAGATCGAGATCCTCGTGCATCAGCGCGTGGAGTTCGGCGCCGCTATGGTGGGCCGCCGGTTGCAGCATCCGGCCGAGCCATACGCCCGCCGCGCCAAGTGCGATCACCAGCACCGCCACAAGGGCAAGGCGGCGCGCGGTCATGGCTGGCCCAGCGCAATCAGCGGCGTGAGCGCGGGATCGGGGCCGAAGGCGGCCGATGGCGCCTCGGCCTCGGCGGGGGCCTGCATCCCGCCGACAATCCCGATAGCGAGCGCGCCCGCCAGCGCCAGCACTGTCACGCCCGCCCCCGCGCGCTGCTCCGCCCGCGCGCGCTGCGCCAGCGCGCTGCCGTCGATGGCCGACAGATCAGGCACCGGGAACTGTCCGAGCCGTGTGAGCTTGCCGTCGATTTCCATCCGCTTTCTCCTGTCACAGGCCATACGCATGCGGGCGGGAAACCCCTCATCGCGCCCTCCCCGGTTTTCGGCTGATCGCACCGGCGGTCAAGAGCAAGCGACGAACGAAGCTGCCTGCGGCATGACAGGGACGTGCAGACCGGCAGACCGGCAGGCGGCAGGCGGCAGGCGATTGTGGATAGCCCGCCTCCAGCAGCGCGCGGCGCGGCGCTTTCGGCTATGCCCTGCAGGAGAGCCGGCTGACCTGCGCCGGCCCGGCAAGCGGGAACCCGACCACCCATGCAACCGGCTCTGACGCGATCGGCGATCATCGTGCTCATCGCAGCCATTGTGCTGGCAAATTGGCCATTGCCGGGCATCACCACGACCTATTTCCTGCAACATGACCTTTGGGTGGCAATCGGGCTGGTGGCCCTGTGGATGGGCTGCCGGCTGTGGGCGCCCGCCTGGCCGCTGCCGCACCGCGCGCCCGCACCGGTCCGGGTGCTGATCATCGCGGCGCTGCTTGGCGGACTGCTGTGGGCCGGTGCCCATGCGCTGATGGCGGACTATCCGCTGACCCGCGACGAGCACATGGCGGTGTTCGACAGCGCGATCTTCGCGGGCGGGCGGCTGGCAGAGCGCCTGCCTGCCGAATGGGCCGGGTTCGGACAGGCGTTGGTTCCCGCATTCCTGATGGAGACCCGGGACGACAGCCTGCTGGTGTCGGGCTATCTGCCGGTCAATGCCGCAGCGCGCAGCCTGTTCGGCCTGATCGGCGATCCGGCGCTGATGAACCCGCTGCTGGCAGGCATCGGCCTGGTGCTGCTGTGGCGGATCGCCCGCGACCTTTTGCCCGACAGCCCTCCGGCGCAGTGGCTGACGCTGGCGGGATATGTGATTTCGGCGCAGGTGCTGGTCACGGCGATGACCCCCTATGCCATGACCGGCCATCTCACGCTCAACCTGCTGTGGCTGGCGCTGTTCCTGCGCGACCGGTGGTGGAGCCATCTGCTCGCCATGGCGGTCGGCGTGCTGGCGATGGGCCTGCACCAGTTCGTGTTCCATCCGTTGTTCGCGGCGCCATTCGTGCTGTGGCTGCTGCTGCGGCGGCGCTGGCTGCCGGTGGCCGGCTATGGCGCGGCCTATGGCGCGGGGCTGCTGCTGTGGCTGGCCTGGCCCGGGATCGTCGCCGGCTGGGCCGGACTGCCCCCTGCCGCGAGCGCGCCGACGACGCTGGCGGGCGTGGTGGAAAACCGCATCCTGCCGCTGGTCACCCGGATCGATCCGGACACGCTGCCGCTGATGCTGTACAACCTGCTGCGGATGGTGACGTGGAACGCGGCCTTCCTGCTGCCCTTCCTGCTCGCGCTTGGCCCGGCCCTGCGGCGCCGCGAGCCGGTGGTGCTGGCGTTGCTGGGAGGGGTGGTTCTGACACTGGCAGCGATGGCGGTCCTGCTGCCCTATCAGGGCCACGGCTGGGGCTACCGCTACCTTCACGGGCTGATTGGCAACCTGTGCCTGCTGGCAGGCTTCGGCTACCGCGAACTCGCCGCGCACGAACCGGCCCGCAGCGAGGGGGCAGCGGCTGCGATGCTGGCAACGAGCGCATTGGTCATCGTTCCCGTCGCGCTGTGGTGGGCGCATGATTTCGTGCGGCCCCATGCCGCGCTCCACAAGGTCATTGCGGCGACGGACGCCGATTTCGTGATTGTCGATGATCTCGCCTACCCGGATGCGGTCGACGAGGTGCGCAACCGTGCCGACCTGTCGAACCGCCCGCTGGTGTTCTCGCGCAAGCATCTCGGCGATGATCGCATCGCGCTGCTGTGCGCGCGCGGAACCGTGGCGGTGGCGGGTGCGCGCGCGATGGCGGCGGCGGGCATGCGTGCCGGGCGCCGTCCGGGCAGCACGCCGCTCGGCCAGGCCTGCCGCTCAGGGGCCGGCGATTAAGCCTTTGTTAGCCATGTTCGGGGCATTGACCGGCGGGTGAACACGGCACCCTCACCCCACTGCATCCAGCGCTCCGGATCACCCGGCCATGGCTGAGCTCGCCTATCGCACGCTCGAACCGGTGCGGCCTGCACGCCCGGTCGACCGGGTCGGGTACATTGCGGCGCGCTGTGCCGGCAAACGGGTGCTCGATATCGGCTGTCTCGACGAAACCGCGCTCGCCAAGCGCACCACAGACGAATGGCTGCATGCCCGGATCGCCGCGCAGGCACAGTCGGTGACCGGGGTCGATCTGTCCGATCACCTGCCTGAAGACGGCCTCGTCACCGCCCCCAACGCCTTCATCATCAAGGGCGACGGCACCCGCCCCCCGGTCGCGGCCGAGGACATCGACATCGTGGTGGCCGGCGAGTTCATCGAGCACCTCGAGAACCCGCTCGATTTCCTGCGCGAGATGCAGCGCCGCTATGCCGGACGCGAATTGATCATCTCGACCCCCAACGGCGCCTCCTTTGCCAACGGCCTGCTCGGCACTTTCGGGCGCGAGGCGCAGCATCACGATCACCTTCTGACCTCGACCTACAAGACGCTCAACACGCTGTGCCGCCGCGCCGGCGTGCGCGAATGGGAAATCCTGCCCTACCGCTTCTACGCCACCGAGATGCTGCTCGCATCGCACGGAGTCTTCCGGCTGGTGGTGCAGGCGGGGCAGATCTGCATCCGTCTGGTCGAACGCATCGCGCCGCTGCGCAGCTTTGGCTACATCGTGCGGATCGCGCTCTAGGGCGCCGGAACACGCACCGCCCAGCGCGCCATCAGGTAGTTGTAGACCGTCATCGCCACCGTCGCGAGCGGCGCGGCAATCACCATCGGCAGTCCCATCGCTCCGCGCGCCAGCGCCACCGCTCCGGCGGCCAGCAACAGGCTCGACATCGACCCTGCGACAAACCGGTAGAACCCGCGCCACGACAGGCTGGCCGAAAAGGTCCAGACAGCATGGGCGAAATAGGCGAGCGGCACGGTGGTGACGAAGGTCAGCAAGGTCGCGGCGGTGTAGTGCAGCCCGGCCAGATCGGCACCGATCAGGATCGCGTTGTTGAGCAGCGCGCAGCCCAGTCCGATCAGCAGATAGCGCGCCGGGGTGCGGATCAGCGCCGGGGCGGACATTGATACACCTGCAGGAAATTGTTGCGCCACGGAGCGATCCGGCTGTCTCCGGCCGGAACCAGCGCCGGCACGGCCTGCCCGACCAGCGCCCGCATTTCCTCCGGCGTGAGAAACGCGATCCTGTCACCGGTCAGCCAGCGATCGCTGGCATGGCACATCCAGTGGATCGGCGTGACGGTGCGCGCCCAGTCCTTGATCGCCAGCCGCCCGCCCGGGGCAAGGCAGCGGGCGATATCGGCCAGGAACGGCTGGCGCAGCGCGGGCGGGACGTGGTGGATCACGTCCGACACCAGCGCCAGATCAAACGCGCCGGGACGCGCGGCAGCGATCTCGGCGACGTCCGCATGGCGGAATTCGACCCGCTCGGGCGGGCCTGCGTAAAGCCGGCCGATCCGGTCGGTAATGTCGATCGAGAGGATCTGCGCCTTCGGATAGGTGCGCGCCAGGACCTCGGTGACAGCTCCTTCGCCGCCGCCGACTTCGAGGATCCGCTCCGCCTGCGGTATCTGCCGGGCCAGTTCCCGGGCGAAGTCATCGAGATCGAGATAGATCCCGCGATAGGCCGAGGCGACCTGCCGCTCATAGGGGCCGAAGGCGCGCCGCACGCTTGCTCCGAGGCTCATCGTCACAATCCCCCCGCCAGCCGCAGGCGCAGGCGCGGCCAGAGTCTTTCGGCGAGCCGCGAATAGCGCAGATAGCGCCAGGCACCGACCGGCCCCAGCCGCACCAGTTCGGCCAGTGCGCGCCGCGCCGCGCCCCGCTCGCCTGCGGCGGCCTCGGCAAGGGCGACATTGATCGCGGCCGATGCCCGGCTGATCCGGGCCGTGGCAGCGCCCGGTGCGAGATGCCGGTCAAGCACGACGGCGAGCTGCGCGGCGAGTTCGGCGCGGCTGCGCGTCATCGTCTGCGCGCCGGCGTGAATACGGAAGGCGGTGGCAGGCCGGGGATCGAACACCACCTGTCCCTGCGCGGCAAGCTTGAGCCACAGTTCCCAGTCGGGGGTGTACCACAGCGTCTCGTCCAGTCCGCCCGCGGCAAGATAGGCATCGCGGCGGAACACGGGAGCGGGCATGGCAAGCGAGTTCTGCACCAGCAGGATTGCGCGGAAGTGCGCCGGATCAATCACGCCGGGCGCGAAGGGCGGGTTCCAGCCGCCCATGTCGCGGCCGCCGGCGCTGACGAGCCGGGCCGGGCCGAACAGCAGCGCGGCATCGGGATGGCAGGCGATCAGCTCGCGCGCGATGCGGGCGCGGCCAGCCAGCCACAGATCGTCCTGATGCAGCGTGCAGACATGACTCGCGCGCGCCGCGGCGACCATCTGGTTGGTCTTGGCCGTCCAGCTCGGCACGCCGGGAACGTGGGCATAGTCGATCGCGAGGCGGCCGGCATGGGCCTGTGCATAGGCCTCGCCCTGCGGCCCCTCGGGGGTCGAATCGCGGATGATCACCTCGATCGCGCCCGCAGCCTCCCCGGCGGCGGCAATGCTCGCCAGCGCCGCATCAAGCCACCCGTCGGGGCGGTGGACCGGCATCACCACACTGAGCCAGGGAGTCATGCCGGCAAAGCCCTCAGCCACGCGGGGCGAAGCGGTTGTCGTTGCCCGCGATGATCGCCAGCAGAAACCCGCCGAGCACGTTCTGCAGCCCGATGGCACCGGCCGTGGCGAATAGGATCAGCGGCAACTGGGTATCAAGCGCGACAAATCCGCCCTTGCCCCACCACACCGTCACCGCCACCAGCCCGGCCAGCGCGACCGCAATCAGCCCAAGACCCGTCAGCAGCATGGTCTCGAGGGTCAGCCACCCGGCATTGCGGCGCAGCACCGGGCGCAGCAGCTTGTAACCCTTGCCCACCCCGAACAGGTGGGTCGCCAGCGCCATGATCAGCGCCAGATGCCCGCAGGTGGCGAGAAACCCGGCGATGATGGTCCAGCTCGTGCCGAACATCGCTTCGCCCGGCCGCACGCCCAGAAGGTGCAGCAGCGCCACCGCGAAGATCAGCGCCGACAGGCCCAATGCGACGATGCCCGGCACCCCGAACACCCAGGTCGGGCTGAGCATGAACAGATAGCGCAGGTGCCGCCAGCCATCACGCCACGGCCGCAGGTGCGGCGCCCGCTCGCGCAGGTCGGGCGAAAGCGTCGCGGGAACCTCGGCAATGCGCAGCTTCAGCAGCGCCGCCTTGATCACCATCTCGCTGGCGAATTCCATGCCGGTTCCCGACAGGCCGAGCCGCTCGAATGCCTCCTTGCGGATCGCCCGCAATCCGCAATGCGCATCGCCGATGCCCGAACGAAAGAACAGGTTGAGCACACCGGTCAGCCCAGGATTGCCGATATGGCGGTTCTTCCACGGCATGGCCCCGGGCGCGATCCCGCCCTTGAAGCGGTTGCCCATGCACAGGTCATGGCCTTGCTCGAGTGCAGCGACCATCGCCACGCCCTCGACGAAATTGTAGCTGCCGTCGCAGTCGCCCATCACGATGTAGCGCCCGGCCGCAGCCCGGCACCCGCCGATCAGGGCCGCACCATAGCCGCGTTCGGTGACCGGCACGACCCGCGCGCCAAGCTCGGTGGCGAGCGCCTGGCTGCCGTCGGTCGAGCCATTGTCGGCTATCACGATCTCGCCGCTCATGCCCAGCTCGGTGCGCAACCGTGCCAGCGCGTCGAGCGCGTTGGCCATGCAGTGGGGAAGCGACTGGATCTCGTTGAGGCAGGGCATGACGATGGTCACGTCCGGCGCGGCGTGTTCCGCACCGACGCTTTCGACAAACGCCTGATGATCTTTTCTTGCGAGTTCCATGCTGCCCCTGCCTGTATTTCTGTCCCAATCCTTTCACGGATTGGTTAACGATTCGCCTGTTCCGGTCTGCGAGGGAGCAGGCCGGACGACCCGCCAAAGCCGCAGCGTTTCGGGCCCGCCGAGGTCGACCGGTTCGAGCCATTCGGGTGCCTTGCCGGCGGTCAGCCGGGCGGCGAGGCTGTCGGGTCCACCCGCCTTGCGATAGCCGGCGATCTCAAGGATGTCGGTGCAGGCCATCACATAGGTGGCGCGGTTGGCCATGATCCGCGCACGCGCAGTCTGCGCATCGCCGGTAAAGGCGGCGATCACGTCGCGCATGCCGGGGCCGGCGCGGTGATGGCCCGAGGCGACGATGCTGTGACGGGTGCGCAGCAGCAGATCCGGCCCGCTGTCGAGCGGGGCGAAGACGATGCCGGGCGGCAAGCGATCGATCAGGATCGCGTTCTTGTGGATCCGGCATCCCGAAGCGCGGATTTCGGACGAGGACGGCGCCACCATCAGCGACAGCAGCGGGACGATGAAGGCCGCCGGCATCAGCGCCGGCAACAGGGCCGCCACGGCCGCGAACCGCAGCGGCAGGCGCGCATCGCTCCGCCAGAATGTCAGAACCCGCGCCACCAGCCACGCCAGCGGGATTGTGGCGATCATCCCGGCAAAGGCGATCGAGCGAAAGGTCGCAAAGCCCGCAAGGGTGGCGACCAGCAGCACCGCAGCATATTCGCCCCACCAGCGCCGCCGCGACGCCTCGCCGCGCAGGGCCTGATGCAGCGTGATGGCCAGTGCCAGCAGGCTCTGAAGCGCAGCCGGCACGGCCTCCGAAGGCGTGCGGCGCCACAGCGGCAGGCCTTCGGTCACCCGCAGATACCATTGGTCGCGGACCAGCGGGTCGAGCCCGGCAAAGGGCGAGGCAAGGCAGGCAGGCGAGGTCAGCCCCATCAGCGCAATCCCGGCCAGACCGCTGGCCGCCAAGCCCGCCAGCACCGCAAGGCGCGAACGCGGCGCTGCCGCGCCGAGCGCGGTTGCCCCCGCCGCAGCCACGGCAAACAGGCCCAGATGCGCCGGCGCGATCACGTCGCAATGAGCGGCCAGATCGACAAGGCCCCGTGAAAGCAGGAACAGCACGGCAAGACCGCCCGCCAGACCCTGCAGATAGCGCACCAGCCACACCCGCCCGGCATCATCGGCAAGCCAGCGCCAGGTCAGCAGCACGGCAAAGCCGGCGGCCATCACCACTGTCTCGAGCGAGATCATCAGACCGGTCGCCATTGCCAGACCGGCGATCAGCCCGCCGCGCGCCGGATCGGGCCGGAAGACCGCCCACAGCGCCGCCGCGACGGTCAGGATCTGCCATCCGTGATGGTCGATCCGCAGCGGCTGGAACTGCGCGGGCACCATCGGCACCAGCACGAACAGCGCCGCCGCCAGCAGGGCGATGCCGGGGCCGAAGCGCTCGGAGGCGAGCCTGCCGACAATCAGCATGGTCACCAGCAGCAGCAGCAGCGGCCAGCTGAACACGGCGACAAACTCGGCTGCGGAGGGGGACAGGAAGACCGACAGCAGCGCGATCATTCCGGCCAGCGGCAAGTCCACCAGCCGCGACCAGTGCATCAGCGTGCCTGCGGGCGGGTTCACGCGGTACTGGTGCAGGTCGTACCAGTCCTGACCGGCCATCAGATCGCGCACCTGAACCAGACGCATGACATCGTCGGCATCGGGGAAACGCCCGGCCGCAAGGTGCGGCGAGGCGAGCGCAAGAATGGCACTGACGCACAGCCAGACCGGCAGGATCGCAAGGCCCGGATGCAGCGTCCGCCAACGGGAAGCGGGGGAGAGGATCATGTTCTGACGCTGGGTTTGAACACGATCCGGGCGCGCAGCGCGTAGGTCAGGGCGAAACTGGCAATGATCGCGACGAGCTTTGCCGCGCGCGGATCGATCCCGGCCCGGTCGGCCAGCGTGACGATCAGGGTCGTCAGTGCGAGGCCGGCGAGCGCGGAAAGGACGAAGAAGGCCTTCTGCACCGTCCGCTGGCGACCGGCCGCCGCGACCCCGTCATGAAACACCGCGCGGCTCGAAATCAGCCAGTGTGCCAGAATCCCGAGCGAGTAGCCCAGCGCCGAGGCCGGTCCGGCCGCGATGCCGAGCGCGAGCGCGGCGAAGAACGCGCTCACATCCACCGCAAGCGCACCGACGCTCGCGCCGAAATAGCGCAGGAAGCGGATATCGGACAGCCGCAGCGCGAGCGCGGCAAGCGGACGGATCATGGCCTGGCCCTGCCCCGCCTGCCTCAGGCCGACTTGCGCAGCGGCGGCCGGGTCTCGCCCTCGGACGAAATCCGCTCGGGCACGCCGCGCAAGCTGGTCAGCGCGGCGATCTGATCGTCGTTGAGCGAACGGGTCTCGCCCGCCTCGCGCGCCGGCAGGCCGGCCTCGGCGCCCTCGTCGCCCGCCTCGTGATATTCGGCGTCCTCGTTGACGCACCAGGTATCGTAGACACGCTTGCCGGCGAGGATGTTCTCGGCCGTCAGCATCGCGGTCATCATCGCGTGGTCCTGGTTGTTGTAGCGGTGCATCCCGTTGCGACCGACCAGATGCAGCGTCGGGAAGCGGTCCTCCAGTTCGTGGCGCATCGCGGCGACGTTGGCGGCGTATTCCTCGTCATAGACCGGGTAGGCCTTTTCCTGGCGCACCACCGCGCCGCCGATCACCTTGGCCGGATCGACCAGGCCGAGGATCTCCATCTCGCGCTTGGCGAGTTCGACCAGCTCGGCATCGGGCGCAGACCACAGCCCGTCGCCTTCGAAGCAGAAATATTCAAGGCCGACGCAGGCGACCTTCGGATCGGGCACCATCTCGGGCGACCACGAACGGAAGTTCTGCACGCGGCCGACCTTCACCTTGCTGTCGTGGATGTAGATCCAGTTGTCGGGGAACAGATCCTCGCTGTCGATCATCAGCGCGACGGTGAGGAAGTCGCGGTAGCGCAGGCGGCTCGCCTCCAGCGTGGTCGCAGGCAGCGGATGGAGCCGCTTGGCCAGTTCGCGCATCGGCGCGGAGGAAATCGCATGGGCGGCACGGATCTGGACGATGCCGTCGGGGCCCTGCGCGGTCATCGACCAGCCGCCCTGCCCGTCGCTGGCGAGGCGATCGAGGCTGTGCGCCATCAGCACCTGCCCCTTGCCGCTGGCGACAATCTTGTCGCGCGCCGCATCCCACATCATGCCCGGGCCAAGGCGCGGATAGCGGAAGGTTTCGAGCAGGGTCTTGACCGCCTGCCCGTCATTGGGGCGCTTGTTGAGACCGAGGCTGCGCTTAAGCCCGTCGACCACCGCGCCCATCAGCGACAGGCCCTTGATCCGCTGGGCGGCCCAGTCCGCGCTCATCTCGTTGCAGGGCATGCCCCACACCTTCTCGGTGTAGGTCTTGAAGAAGATCGAATAGAGCTTCTCGCCGAACTGGTTGGTGGTCCAGTCCTCGAAGCTTTTCACGTCCCTGATCGGGAAGGCGCGGCGCCACAGGTAGCTGACCATGCAGCTGGTCGAGCGCAGGATGCCGAGATTGCCGAGCGCCTCGAAGGCGCGCAGCGGGTAGGAGTAGAACTTGCCCTCGTAATAGATGCGGCTCATGCGCGGGCGCTGGATGAAGTCGTCGGGAAGGATCTCGTTCCACAGATCGACCACCGCCTGCGACTTGGAGAAGAAGCGGTGCCCGCCGATGTCGAAGCGGTAGCCTTCGTGCTCGACCGTGCGGCTGATGCCGCCGACATAGGTGGGGTCCTGCTCGATGATCGCGACGGTCTTGCCCGCCTTGGTGAGCTGGTAGCCCGCCGTCAGACCGGCAGGGCCCGCCCCGATGATCACGACATCGACGTCGATGACGCCCGGCCCTTGCGAAGATGCGGTGTTGCGGCCAGCGGTTCCGGTATCGATCGACGTCATTCAAGCCCCCGTTGTGCAAGCTGCGCGCTGGAGACCATCCCCTCGCGCCGTGTGCGTGGCAGTGCGAGGGATGAACAAAAATGGTTAGCGATCGGTAAAGATGGCGGCGTTTTCGCGAGAAATCGGCAGGCGGTCGTGCTGCGGCAGGGGCCAGGGGTTTCTACAGAAGGTTGCTGTAATCGATCGCCTTCGATCCCGCCGGCAGGCTGACCAGATCGCCGTCGCGGCCAAGGCGGATCTCGCCCCCGAAGCTTGCGCCTGCATCACCCGTGAAGGCGCGCTCGATCATCCGTGTCGGCAGCGGCGGGACGGTGTGATAGAACACCAACATCCGCGCCTCGGCAAGCGTGGCGATCTTCGCCGCTTCAGCCGGGCTGGTGTGATAGCCCGGAATATCCGCCAGCACCTTGGCGATCACCGGCGCGCCGTTGGCCCTTGCGGCGGCCTCCATCTTGCCGACCAGCACCGGATCGAGCGCCTCGTGGAACAGCACGTCGACGCCTTTGGCCGCGCGCGCGAAGGCGGGATCGTAGGCGGTATCTCCGCTGATCGCGACCGAGCGGCCCTTGTAGTCGATCCGGTAGGCATAGGAATCCTTCACCGGATCGTGCGAAACCCGGATCGCGGTGACCACCAGATCGCCCTTGCGCAACACCACGAGGCTGCGCGCACCCTCGGGCAGCGCGATCTCCTCAGGCACAAGGCCGTAACCTGCCGGATTGGCAACGCCCGGGCCATGATGCGCGGTGCGGTAGCCCGCATCGATGCGGTAGGCGCGGTTGAAACCCTCGGCGACCTCGGCGGTGCCGGGCGGGCCGGAGACCGGCAGCGGCGTACCCCGCGCATTGGCGACCCAGGACTGCACCATCAGCTCGCCCAACCCGTCGATATGGTCGGAATGGAGATGGGTGAGCAACAGCCGGTCGGTGCGGCCCACCGGAAAGCCCATCCGCCCCAGCACCCGCATCGAGCCCGCGCCGACATCGACGATCAGCCGGGTGTCGCCGGCGATCACCCCAAGGCAGGGACCGGCGCGCTCGGGATCGGCCATCGGCGACCCCGAGCCGCACAGATAGAGATGGAGGCCATCCGGCAGCGCGGCGCTGCGATCGACCCCGACATTGCGGTTCACCACCCGCTCGAACAGCGCCAGCGCGATCGGGCGTTCGAAGGCCTTGAACCCGGCAAAGCCCAGCCCGACCAGCGCCGCCAGCACCAGTGCGATTTTGGTTCCTCGCTTCATTGCGTGCTCTCCCCAAGTTCCGGAACCCGTCCCGGTGTCCAGTCCTCGCCGGCAAAACGGATCGCGGGAGCGATGAAGTTGCCGCCGCTTTCATCCTTCACCACCAGCCCCCGCTCTGCCACGTGCGGCTCGTCGAGTGCCTCGCGGAAATCGAGCACGGGGGCGAAGGCGACGTCCTTGTCGGCGAACCATGCCACCCACTCGGCGCGGGTGCGCCGCGCGAAGGTGTCGCGCAGGAAGGCGATCAGCTCGCCCTGCTCGCCTGCAGGGGCATCGGCAACCGGATAGAGATCGGGACGGCCCAGCGCCTCCAGCAGGTTGCGTGCGAACTTCAATTCGCGCCCGCCGAGCACGACATGGGCATCGTCGGCGGTGCGATAGACCTGATAGAAGGCTGCCCCGCCCAGACTGCGCTGCGCCGCCGAGCGCGGGGCCGGCCCGCCCGCAATCGCACTGCCCGCGGTATGCGCGCACCACGGCAGCAGGCTGTCGAACATCGCGCAGTCGATATAGGCCCCCTCGCCCGTCCGTGTCCGGCCGACCAGCGCCATCAGCACCGCCGAAAGACCGGTCAGCCCGGTGGCCAGATCGGCGCTGGCCGCGCCCGGCACCACCGGCGTGCCGTCCGGCCCGTCATTGACCGACAGAAAACCGGCCAGCGCCTGCACCGCCATGTCATGCGCGGGATGGTGCGACAGCGCGCCCGTCTGCCCGAAAGCGGAAATCGAGCAATAGACGATGTCGGGCCGGATCGCCTTCACGCTCGCATAGTCGAATCCCAGCCGCGCCATCACCCCGGGCCGGAAGCTCTCGACGAAGACATCGGCGCCGGCCACCAGTTCGCGCAAGGCCGCCTTGCCCGCCTCGCTCTTGAGATCGAGCACGACGCTTTTCTTGCCGCGGTTGAGATTGGCGAACCACACCGAATGTTCTGCCCCGTCATAGCGATCGAACGGCGCCTGCTCGCGCGCCGGATCGCCGGCGGCAGGCTCGATCTTGATCACCTCGGCGCCCTGATCGGCCATCATCACCGTCAGCATCGGTCCGGGCAGGAATTGCGAAAGATCGACCACCCGAATGCCGCTCAACTTGCCCATGGCCCGCCCTTGTCCTCCCTGACCGCTATGCTCGCCGCAACCCAACCCGTCTCGTCGGGATCGCGGGCGCGCTTGGCAAGGGTTTTCGCGCGCGCTGTCCCCGGGCGGCGTTCCGCTCGCCTGCATCACCGCTTGAATCCCCCGCCCCGCGCGGGCATCACCGGCGCGGGACGCGAGGGAGAGAGAGATGCGCAAGACGGGTTTCGGCGCGGGGTTTGCCGCGCTGGCGATGCTGACTGTGACGAGTGCTGCGGCGCAGACGACAGAGGGGCCAACCCCCGCCTCCGAGGCGACCGCCGCAACGCAGCAGGCAGCAGCAGCAAAGCTCCCGCCCGATGGCACGCGCGATGGCGAATTCGCGGTGCGCGGTTTCCTCGCCACCCTGCCCGATCCGGTGATCCGCAACGCCAATGGCGATCCGGTATGGAACCTCGACGCCTATGCCTTCGTCGATGGCCCGGCGCCGGCCACGGTCCATCCCAGCCTGTGGCGGCACATGCGCTATCTCAAGCATCACGGGCTCTATCAGGTCAGCGAGAATGTCTGGCAGGTGCGCGGGTTCGACCTGTCGAACATGACGATCATCAAGGGCAACACCGGGTGGATCGTGATCGACCCGCTGACCGGTGTGGAAACCGCCAAGGCAGCGATGGCGCTGGTCAACCAGACGCTCGGCGCGCGCCCGGTGAGCGCGGTGATCTATTCGCACAGCCATGCCGACCATTTCGGCGGGGTGCGCGGGGTGATCGAACAGGCGGACGCGGCATCGGGCAAGGTCGCGGTGATCGCGCCGCACGGCTTCATGGAAGAAGCGACCTCGGAAAACATCATGGCCGGCGGCGCAATGCTACGGCGTGCGGCCTACCAGTTCGGCACCGGCATTGCGCCGGGACCACAGGGGCAGATGGGCAGCGGCATCGGCATGGCGGTATCGGGCGGCACGCTGTCGCTGGTCGCGCCGACCGATACCATCGCCAAGACCGGCGAGACCCGCGTGGTCGACGGGGTGACGCTCGAATTCCAGATCGTTTCGGGCAGCGAGGCCCCGGCAGAGTTCAACGTCTTCATCGCGCCGGCCAAGACCTTCCTCGCCGCCGAGATCGCCACCTGCACCTTGCACAACATCCTCACCCCGCGCGGGGCCAAGGTGCGCGATGCGCGGGCCTGGGCGCATTATCTCGACGAGGCCGTGACGCGCTATGCGCCGCAGAGCGATACGGTGATCTCCAGCCATTGCTGGCCGATCTTCGGGCGGACCGAGGGCACTGCATGGCTCACCGCCCAGCGCGACAATTACCGCTATCTGCATGATCAGACCGTGCGCCGCATGAACCGCGGCGAGACCATGGCCGAGATCGCCGAGGGCCTCGGTCTTCCTGATGCGCTGGGGCAGGAATGGTCGACCCACGGCTATTACGGCACCTACAGCCACAATGCCAAGGCGATCTACCAGTACTACCTCGGCTGGTATGATGCGGTGCCGACCAATCTCCATCCCCACCCGCCGGTGGAGCGGGCGACGAAGCTGGTCGAAGCCCTGGGCGGGGCCGAGCGCGTGCTGGGGCTGGCCGAGAACGCGATGGCGGCGGGCGATTATCGCTGGTCGTCCGATCTGCTCCAGAACCTCGTCTTTGCCGAACCGGACAACGGCATGGCACGCGCACGACTGGCGGAAAGCTACGAACAGCAGGGCTACCAGTCCGAAAGCGCGATCTGGCGCAACCAGTTCCTCGCCGCCGCGAGCGATCTGAGGGGCGGACAGACCCGGGGCAGCGCGGCGCAGAGCACCGATCTGATCGCCGCGCTGGCGACGCAGGAACTGCTCGACAGCGCCGCCACCCGCTTCGCGCCCGAACGCTTCGCCGCTCCGGCGGGCGGACGCAGCCTGATGGTCGCGATCGACATTCCCGACCGCAAGGAGCAGGCGATGCTCGAGGTCAACGGACAGGTGATGATCGGTCGCACCGGCGCGCTGCCGGCGGAACCCGATATCACCATCCGCGGCCCGCGCCGCGCACTGCTGGCGCTGATGTTCGTCAAGATGCCGGTGAGCACCGTCGCCGGGATGCCGGAGGTCACAATCGAGGGCGACATGGCCGCCTTGCAGGCCCTGCTCGACGCGCTCGACCCGATGCCGCACGGGTTCGACATCGTCGTGCCGTAAGCAAAAGTTCATGCAGGCCGAAGGATTCTGCCCGCTGAACCGTTGATGCAGGGAGCCCGGCGGCATCGAGTCGCTGCCGGGAAAGGAACAGCCATGATCCAGACTGCCAAGTGCGAGGCCCGGCGATGAGCCCCGCCAGCATTGCCCTCAACCGCTTCGGTTATGGCCTTGTGCAAGGCGCGCAGCCGCCGCAGGATGCGCGCCGCTATCTCCTGCGCCAGCTCGATGCCTTCGATCCCGCGCCGCGCGCCATCGCATCGCGCACCCGGACCCGCGGCAAGACCGGCGAGATGCTGCGACTTTTGCGCGACTTGCGCGAAAAGGTGCGCGAGATGGGCGATCCCGCGATGGCCGAACAGGGCATGGCCGGTGCCATGGCGGCCACAATGGCCGAGAGCGCACCCGAGAACCCGCGCGCCGCTGCGCTGGCGGGCCTGCCACCGGAATATCGCGAGAAGCTGATGGAGGCCCGCCGCGTGGTGGTTGACGATCTTGCGGTGCGGGTGAACGTCGCGATTGGCAGCCGCACTCCGCTGGTCGAGCGGCTGGTGCATTTCTGGAGCAACCATTTCAGCGTCTCGGTCGGCAAGCCGGGAACGCAGTTCGAAGTCGGACCGCATGAATTCGGCGCGATCCGCCCGCATGTGCTGGGGCGCTTTTCCGACATGCTCAAGGCCGCGGTGCTGCATCCGGCGATGCTGCTCTATCTCGACCAGTTCCAGTCGATCGGCCCGGGCTCGATCGCCGGACAGCGGCGCGGACGGCGCGCCAACCCGCAGCAGGCACAGGCCCCGCGCGGGATCAACGAGAACCTTGCCCGCGAGATCCTCGAACTGCACACGCTCGGCGTGGACGGCGGCTACACTCAGGCCGACATCACCGAATTCGCCCGCGCGCTGACCGGCTGGACGGTGCCGGGAGTGGGCCGCGTCGGCCGCTTTGCCGAGGAGCAGAACAGCGGCGCGGCCTTCGTGGCGCTGGCGCACGAGCCGGGGTCGCGCATGATCATGGGCAAGCGCTATGCCGAGGTCGGACCGCAGCAGGCGATCGCCGTGCTGGGCGATCTCGCCGCGCACCCCGCGACCGCACGCCACATCGCCACCAAGCTCGCCCGCCACTTTGCCGGCGACACCCCGCCCGAGAGTCTTGTCGTGCGGCTGGAGGCAGACTTCCTCAAGACCGGCGGCGATCTCGCCAGCCTCACCCGCACGCTGATCGATGCGCCCGAGGTGTGGGTGCCCGGCCCGGTCAAGTTCCGCAGCCCGTTCGAATGGTTCATCGCCGCCGCGCGGCTTTCTGGCATCGAGGGACTGGAGCCGCCACGGATCGCGCGGGTGCTGGGCGAGCTTGGCCAATCGCCATGGCGCGCGCCCTCGCCCGCCGGCTATGACGATCTTGCCGCCAGCTGGGCCGCACCCGATGTGCTGCTGCGCCGCGTGGAACTGGCCGAACGCCTGGCGCAAGGCGCTCCGGCCGAGGATGTCGTTGCCCGTGCCGAAGCCGCCTTCCCCGATGCGCTGAGCGACACCACGCGCACCATGCTGACCCGCGCCGAAAGCGGGCGGCAGGCGCTGGCACTGCTGCTCGTGGCTCCTGAAATGATGCGGAGGTAAGCCGACATGCTCACCCTTCTGAACCGTCGCACCCTGCTTGCCGGATCGCTGATGCTGGGCGCGGGCACCCTCACCCTGCCCCGCATCGCGCTGGCGCAGGGCAACGGCACGCGCAATCTGCTGTTCGTGCTGCTGCGCGGCGCGGCCGACGGCATGGCGATGCTCGCCCCGCTTGGCGATCCTGGCCTCGAAGCCCTGCGCGGCGCAACCCTTGCCGATTACGAGGGCAGCCAGCGCATCGGCAGCTTCTTCGCGCTCCACCCGGCCTTCGCCGAGGTGGGCAAGGCGGCGCAGGCGGGCGAGGCGCTGTTCGTCCATGCCGCGGCCACCACCTACCGCGAACGCTCGCATTTCGACGGGCAGAACCTGCTGGAGACCGGCGGCACCGCGCCTTACGCCAGCAAGGACGGCTGGCTCAACCGGCTGGCCGGCCTTCTCGCCGAGACGCACAAGGGAGAGGTGCCGCGCGCGCTCGCAGTGGCCACCGCCGTGCCGCTGGCGCTGCGCGGAGCCGCGCCGGTATCGAGCTACGCGCCTTCCGCCCTGCCCGATGCCAGCGCCGATTTCATGACCCGCGTCGCCGCCCTCTACGATGGCGATGCGCAGCTCGCCGAGCTTTGGGCGCGCGCGCTTGAGACCCGCGCGATGGCGGGGGACGACAATCTGAACAACCTGCGCGATGCCGGAGCCAACGGCGCGCTGGTCGCCTCGCTGATGAAGGGCCCGCAAGGCGCGCGGATCGCGATGATCGAGGTTGACGGGTGGGACACCCACGCCAACCAGCGCGGGGCCTTTGCGCGCTCGGCCCGCGGGCTTGACGCAATGCTCGCCGCCTACCGCGCCGGCATGGGCGAGGAGTGGGCGAACACGATGGTGCTGGTGGCGACCGAATTCGGCCGCACCGCAAGGCTCAACGGCACCAATGGCACCGATCACGGCACCGCCGGCGCAGCGATGGTGCTGGGCGGCAGGGTGCGCGGCGGGCGGGTGCTGGCCGACTGGCCGGGGCTCGCCGAAAGCCAGCTTTACGAGGGCCGCGACCTTGCGCCCACCACCGCGCTCGAAAGCGTGCTGGCAGGCGCCGTCGCCGAGCATCTCGGGCTCGATCCGGCGCTGGCCATGGCGCGGCTGTTCCCGGGACGGGCCGCAAAGCCGCTGTCAGGGCTTGTGCGCGCCTAGAACGAGCACTCGGTTTCCGCGGCGCGTTCGTCGCGGGCGATTTCGCTGATCTCGATCGCGAATTTGCCTTTCGAGGCAAAGGCGAGCTTGTCGCCAACCTTGCCCAGACAGTCGCTGGTCAGCACCATCTCGCGCCAGCCCTTGCCCGCGGCGACCGCGAGGCGCTGGGTGATATCGAGCGCGGTGCCGTCCGCGCTCACCGTCACCGCGGCCTTGGGGCGCTCGGTCACCTGATAGGTGATCCGCCAGCCGGCGCTGCTTTCGGGGCCGGTCAGTGCCAGCTTCGCACCCGGGGCAAAGGCAATGCGGCGGGCATCTTCCTGCGCCTTGCGGTCGATGCCGGTGGCGGTGATGCCGTTGCCGACCCCGCGCAGATCGGGCAGCACGGCATTGTCCGCCACAGCCTGCACCGTGTTGCCAAGCCTGCCGGACGCGAACCACGCCGCGCCGTGATCGGCGGTGAGTGCGTTGCAGGTCTCATCGAGCACCCCCGGCCCGCCCGCCTGGTCAAGATCGAGCCCGTAGCCGCGCGCAAACAGCGCGCCTTCGGGTCCGTTGACCGGCGTGCCTTCGCAATGGGCAGGCCAGCTGAACGACAAGCGTCCGGTCGCAGGCCGCGCGCCGAACAGCACGTCGGCCACCCCTGCCCCCTCGCTGCCCGGCAGCCAGGCGGCGACGAAGGCATCGGCGGCGTTGATCTCGCGGTTCATCCACAAGGGGCGGCCCGAGAGGAACACCGCCACGGTGGGAATGCCGCGCGCGCGATAGGTTTTGAGGAGGCTCAGCCCTTCCTCGTCGCGGAAAGCGAGGTCCTTCCGGTCACCGACAAATTCGGCATAGGGCTCTTCGCCGAAGACCACGATGGCGACATCAGGCGTGCCGCTGCTGCTGCCCTCGGGGGCCAGCACTGCTTCACTGCCGCTTGCCTTGGCGGCTGCGGCGATGCCCTGCCAGATCGAGGTCGCACCGGGGAAATCGGCGGCGGTCAGCTCGCCCCCGCCCTGCCACGTCACCGACCAGCCTCCGGCCTGCTGCGGGATGTTGTCGGCGGCAAGACCCGCCACCTCGATCACCGCGCCCGGCTTCAGCGGCAGGACGCCGGTGTTCTTGAGGATCACCTGCGACTTGGCCACCGCCTCGCGCGCGATGGCGCGGTGCTCGGGCGAGCCGAGCAGCTCCCAGCGACCACCTAGGGGGCGCGCCGAAGGCTTCACCTCGCCATCGAAGATCCCGAGCGCCTGCTTCAATCGCAGCACCCGCAGCACTGCCTCGTCGAGCCGGCTCATCGGGATCGTGCCGTTCCTGACCTGCTTCACCAGCGAACGGTGCAGCGCCTTCCAGTCCTCGGGCACCATGTAGACATCAAGCCCCGCCAGCAGCGCCTGCGGGCAATCCTTGTTGGTGCAGCCATCAACCTGGCCGTGACCGTTCCAGTCGCCGACCACCAGCCCGCCAAAGCCGAGACGCCCACGCAATTCATCGGTCAGCAGCGGCTTGTTGCCGTGCATCTTGGTGCCGTTGATCGAATTGAAGCTCGCCATCACGCTGGCCACGCCCGCGCCGATCGCCGCCGGATAGGGCGCGGCGTGGATTGCCATGAGTTCGGACAGATCGCCGTCAACATCGCCCTGATCGACGCCCTGCGCCGTGCCGCCATCGCCGAAGAAGTGCTTGGCGGTCGCGGCAACCTTGCCCTTGCCGAGGAAGCCGGGTTCGCCGGGGCGGCCCTGCAGGCCTTCGACCATCGCCGCGCCGAGGCGGCTGACCAGCGCCGGGTCTTCCGAATAGCTTTCATAGGTGCGGCCCCAGCGGTCATCCCGCGCGACCGCGATGGTGGGGGCAAAGGTCCAGTCGATGCCGGTCACTTCGATCTCGACCGCGGTGGCCGCGCCGATGCGACGGATGAGATCGACGTCGCCGGTCGCGCCGAGCGCGATATTGTGCGGAAACACGGTCGCGCCGATGACATTGGCATGGCCGTGCACGGCATCGGTGGCCCAGACGGCGGGAATGACCGGCTCGCCCTTGGGGAGCGGCGCGGTGGAAGCGTCCCAGTATTCATCGGCCAGCTTCAGCCAGTCGGCCGCGGGCGCCTTGTCGTCGCCGTAGGGGCCGGAATTGCCGCCGTTGAGGATGGTGCCGAAGCGGTAACGCTCCACGTCCTTGGCGGTGATCGAGCCGATATCGGGCATGATGATCTGCGCGACCTTGCGCTCGAGGCTCATCGCGGCGAGCATCTGCTCGGGACCGGTCTGGTCCGCCTGCGCAGGCGCAGCCGGCGGCGCGCCGGTCGAGCGCACGGGGGCATCGGCAGAACACCCCGCCAGCAGTGCGGCAAGGCCTGCGCCCGCCGCAAGCTGTCCGAAAATTTTACGCGTCACCAGACAAGTCCCTCCCAAGACCATTCTTTCGCTGGCCATGCGCTCCCTCGAATTGCTCTTGAGAACGTTATCAAGATACTACAAACCCCGCCCGCTTTTGCAAGCATCAAGCGTTCAGGCGGCGGGGGATTTCGCAGCCCGGGCGAAGGTGGCGAGCAGGCCCGCGCTCAGCAGCGCCAGCACCGCAAACAGCACGAATAGCGCCGAGTAGCCCAGTTCGGGCACCAACAGCACCGTCAGCCATGGCATCACCATCGCCGGCAGGGTGTTGGTGAGATTGAACAGCCCAAGATCGCGCCCGCGATGCTCGGGCGCGGGCAGCACCCGCAGAGTCTGCCCGGCATGGAGCGAGAGGAAGATCGCGGCAGCCATGGCGAACAGCACATAGCCCGCAATCGCCTGCGCCAGATCACCCGCCGCCGCCATCACCAGCATGCCCCCCGCGCACAGCAACGCGCATCCGGCCAGCGGCAGGATCGGCCGTCCATGGCGATCCGACCAGCGCCCAAGCAGCAGCGACAGCGGCACCGCGCCGACCAGCACGAGGCTGAAGATGTTGGCGGCGGAATGCTCGGGAAAATCCGGCGCGATCGAACGCAGCCAGTAGAGCAGGAAGGCGAACATCCCGCCCTCGGCCAGCTGCACCAGAAACCGCGCCGCCCACATCCGCCTGACCGGCCGCGCCGCCGACGAAAGGGCGTTCGGCGCAGCCGCTGCGCGGGCGACCATCAGCGCCGGCCGCTTGCGCCCGCCTCCCAGCAGCACCGCAGGCAGCACCAGCACTGTCACCAGCCCCGCCACTACCGCCAGCCGCGCATCCGGAGGGATCAGCCCGCCATAGGTCACCAGCGAGCCCGCCAGCGCGCCGAGCGCGGGCGACAGCGCCAGCGCCCCGCCCAGCAGCCCCTTCTGGCTATCGGGAAAGCAGTCCCCCGCCCAGGCCATCAGCGGGGCCAGCATCAGGTTGAGCCCGACCTGCCACAGCATCACCAGCAGCACGATTTCCGAAACCGAATGGGCCTTGCCGATCTGGAGCAGCCAGACATTCGATGCAACAAGCCCCGCCACGATCCACACCCGCCGGCGGCGTGTGGCATCGCTCAGCATTCCCACCCCGATATTGGCGAGGCTCGCCGTCACCGCGCCGAGGAAGGTCGCCTGCGCCAGAGCGGCGATGTCCTCGCCCCCCTGAAGCGCGGCTATGCGTTCGGGCAGCAGCACCGTCAGCAGCGGCACGAAGGCGACCGCGCCGCCTGCCGAAGCGAGCGCGAACAGCACGAGGAACCAGCCCGGCTGGGGTTCCGGCTCCGCGTCCGACCGCGCGGGCGCGGTCAAGCCGTCCCCGGTGCGGGCGCGGTGGAGGAGCGTTCGACCAGTCCGGCGGCGACTTCGATCACCGGAGCACCGTCTTCATCCGGCCCGCGCGCGATCAGCTGTTCGACCGCGCGGCTGACGGTTTCGGCAATCGGCTGGTCGATCGCGGTCAGCGGCGGGTTGGTGAAGCGCACGATCGGGGTGTTGTCAAAGGAGATCAGCGACAGGTCGCGCGGCACGCTCAGCCCGCGGTCGCGCGCCACTTCGAGCGCGGCCAGCGCCATCTGGTCGGACGAGGCAATGATCGCGGTCAGATCGGGATTGCGATCGAGCAATGCGCGTGCCGCGCGGGTGCCGCTTTCGTAGCCGAAATCGCCCACCTCGAGCAGCCCCTCGACCGGCAGGCCATGCTCGGCCAGCGCGCGCTTCCAGCCCTCGATGCGCCAGCCCGACAGGCTGTATTGCGCCGGGCCTGCAATCATCCCGATGCGGCGGTGGCCGAGTTCGATAAGGCGGCAGGTGGCCAGATGGCCCGCGCCCTCGTCGCCCATCGTCAATGCGATCCCCGGCCCCGGGGTGTTCGATCCGATCCGGGCGAAGGGAATCCCGCGCTCCGCCAGCAATTCGGTGATCAGCCGGTTCTCCGAGTGCGGCGGGGTCAGCACCACGCCATCGGGCTGCAGCGCCGAAATCGCCGCGCCCAGCTCGCGCTCGACATGATCGGAATGGGTGTCGATCAGTTCCACCATCATGCGGTAGCCGTGTTTCGAGCAGGTCAGGATCCCGCCCAATAGCATCTGGTCGACCCAGTCGGTCCCGCGCCGCTCGCGCCAGTCGGCCAGCGTGCGCTCGCGATCATTGATGGCAAGGATGATGTAGGAGCGCGAACCGCTCATGCGCTGCGCAGCCAGCGATGGGACATAGCCGAGCCGGTCGATCGAGGCGCGCACCTTGTCGCGCAGCTGCGGGCGCACGTTGGGACCGCCGTTGACGACGCGGCTCACGGTCTGGAGAGACACGCCCGCATCCTCGGCCACTTCCCTGATCGTGACTGTCTTGCGCCCCCGCCCCATGGCCTTTCGTCTTTCCGTCCCGGCTAGTTCATGCACGCCCGTCCCGTCCCCGGATCATTGGCGCAGCGATAGACCCTTATCCAATCGATTGCGAATTGCGCGGGAAACGTCTTGCCCGCAACCCCTTTTGCGTTGTTTTGTTCGGATAGACGACCGCCCACGGCCAGGTTGGCCATGATGTAGAACGGCCGGTCGAAGGGGGCGGCGGGGTTCCCGCGCGCGAGCGGCGAGGCGGTGCTCCATTTCTCGGCCGGAACCGTCAGGTGCACCCGGTCGTCGACAAGGAAGCGGATCAGCCCTTCGCCCCACTCGACCGCATAGACGTGGAAATCATCCGACGGCAGCGCGAGGCTCGGCAGCGCGGTGCGGCTGTCGACGAAGCGGTTTTTGGGTGCGAAATCGCCGAAATGCAGCGCGCTGATGGTGCGGTTCTCGCCCCTGCCGCCCTCGCAGACCTTGCATTTGGCGCCGATATTGACCGCTTCGAGAATGTCGATCTCGCCCGAGCGCGGCCAGGGGCCGTAAAGGTCCTCGGCCGGCATCATCCACACTGCCGGCCAGGTGCCCTGCCCCGCCGGCACCTTGGCCCGCACCTCGAAGCGGCCATAGCGCCAGGCGTGGAGGCCCCGGGTGCGCACCTTGCCCGAGGTGTAGAACTGGAGGATGTCCGGATTGGGCTTCTCGGCAATCTCGGGCGGACGCGCGGGGCCGGTGAAGCGCTCCTTCTTCGCCTTGAGCAGCAGCAGCCCGCCTTCCACCGCGATGTTGTCGGGCCGGTCGGTATAGCACTGGCGCTCCCAGTTGCCGCCGCCCCAGCAGGAGACTTCGGGCGCCCATTTGCTGCGGTCGAGTGCGGGGCCGTCGAACTCGTCGGCCCACACCAGCTCCCAGCCCGCACCCTCGCGCGGGGCCATCTGCGGCGGCGCCGGTTCACCAGTCGCCCCCCCGAAAAGCAGCAGGGCCGCTGTCAGCGTCCCCGCCTTCAGCAGCCCTGCAATTTTCATGGTTGTTCCTCTGGATCAGAAGTCGAAGCGCGCCAGGAAGGTGAAGCGGCGGTCGTTGCGGAACGCCGAGCGCAGCACCCGGGTGCCGTCGTAATCGACCACCTGGCTGGTGCGGGTCACCTCGTCGAGCAGGTTCACGCCCTGCACGCCCAGCTTCAGCCCGTCCATCACCGAGACGAAGATCGATGCGTCCAGCTGCCCGGTGGATTCACCCCAGATCGGCGAGAACGGGAAGATGTCGTCGCGCGGGGTGATCAGGAAGGCCGAGCGCCAGTTGTAGGCGGCGCGCATCGACAGCCAGTCCTTTTCGTAGAACAGCGTCGCGTTGATGGTGTTCTTCGAAATCCCGGCCAGCGGCTGTCCTGCCGCAAACGGCCCCAGCGTCCCGGCACGGTCGGTGTTGGTGAAGTCCGTGCCGTCGACATAGGTGTAGGTCAGCTGCGAACCCAGCCCGCTGAGCAACCCGGGCAGGAAGTCGTAGGTCTGCTGATAGGCGATTTCGAAGCCCTTGAGCGTTCCGTCCTGCTGGTTGACCGGCCGGTTGAGCTCGACATCGAGCGAGGGCACCAGCGGGCTGCTTATATTGACCACCTGCACGACATTGTCGACGATCCCGCTGAGATCCTTGATGAACCCGTTGACGGTGAGCGAGCCGACCCGGTCGAAATACCATTCGACCGACAGATCGTAGTTCCACGTCTCGATCGGGCGCAGATCGCGGTTGCCGGTGCGCAGCGCGAACAGCGGACCGGTGTCGAGCGTGCCCAGCGAGCGCAGGTTGCCGGTGTTGTCACCGATCGCCCCGCCCGAACGATAGGCCCCGAGGTCAGGCCGGCTGATGCCCTTCGACACCGCCAGACGGAACAGCAGCCCGTCTCCGGTATCAAGCAGCGCGTTGAAGCTCGGCAGCCAGTTCTCGAAGGTCTCGTCGCGGTTATCGTCGAGGATTTCGGTGGTGTGCGCCGCCGCGAACTGGGCGAGGCGCGCCGGCGAGAGGCTGCAATAGGCCGGACGCTGATCAACCGGCAGGTTGGCCGCGTTGGCGCAGGCCGCGCTCACTTCGGAAAGCTGGGCGATACCGTCGCCATTGCCGCCCGCCAGCACGCTGTCGAACTGCTGGGCGTTGGGCAGGCCGAGCAGGCCGCCCGCGGCCACCGTGGTCCGCACATAGCGCAGACCGACATTGCCCGACAGTTTCCAGCCATTGGAGAAATCAGTGCCGTAGTCGAGGCGGGCGTAGAGCGCCTGCGTCTCCTCGCGCACGTCGTCGATCTCGTTCGGGCAGAACGGCCCGCACTGGATCACCTCGCGGGTGACCGGATCGGTGAAGGTCCGGCCATTGACGCCGAAGAACGGGTTGGGCGTCTGCGAGAAGGTGTTGAGCGTGCGCGCCTGATCGGCAGAGACACCGGCGAGGTATTCGCCAAGGAAATCGTCCCCGCCGAAGAAGAACGAGGCATCAGGCAGCGGTGCCGGGGCATTGCCGCGCTGGAAGCCCTGGGCAAAGGGCGAGAACGACGTCGCAAAGCCGGGGAATTCATCAACATAGGCACCGCCCGCAATGGCGAATTCCTGGCCCGGCAGGCCGGTGAAGAAGCGGCCCGGCTGGAAGCCCCCGGTGGCCGCACAGCCCGGCCCGGCGTTCCACGGCGCGCAGCCCGCACGGCCGGCCCACACCGCCGAAAGGTTGCCCCAGGTGGTGAAGTTGGTGTCGCGGGTGACGCGGTCACGCTCCGACCAGCGCGCCCCGAACTTGACCTGCTTGAAGAAGCCCTCGTCGCTGATGTCGTATTCGGCATCGAAGCGCAGGCTGTCGAGCTGGCCCTCGTTGCGTGCGACGCTGTCGAGCAGGAACCAGAAATAGGTGTTCTCGCCCGAGCTGAAGTAGTCCGACGGCGCGCCCGGAGGGGCAAGGAACTGTACCTGCGGCGTGCGTCCGCTGTTGTCGATCGCGATGTTCGCCCAGGAATTCATCGTCCCGATGATGCCATCCTGCCGCAGATCGGATTCGATCCGCTGCGCTTCGAAATTGACGCGGAAGCGATCGGTGATGCTCCAGTCGATATCGAACGAGAAGTCCTGCGTGGTCGCCCGGGTATCGCGCTCGAAGCGCAGGGTTTCGAACGGAATGCCGCCGCGCCCGAAGGGGTTGGCATAGGCATCGCCGATCCGCTGGCTCAGGATGCCGCGCTGGAAGATGCCGTTATCGTCGAATTCCCAGGTGCTGCCCGCGGCCGGAACCGGGAACAGCAGATCGTCATTGACCTGCGCCAGCGCCGAGAATTCCTTGGTGAAGAAGCTGGTTTCCGCGCGCAGCCATTCGAAGGTGAACAGGAAGTCGCGGTTCGGGCTTTCATATTGCAGCACTGCCGAAACCGCTTCGCGATCGCGCTCGAGATCGGTGGTGCGCACGCCTGCGCCCTTGGGCACCACGACCGCGCCGGCCGGCGGGAAGTTGTCGGGGCCCAGCACCGGGCCGGGCAGGAAGCCGCCGCTGCCGACCGGCCGCACCCGGATGCACGGGCCGTCGAGCGTGGCCGCACGGTAGCACGGGTCGGTGATCTGCGAGGCATCGGTGCGGCTCACCAGCTCCGACTTGGCATAGCCGAGCTGGAAGCCGAGCGTGCCGGCGTCGGTCTCCCAGGTGGTCGACCCGGTCAGCGAGAAGCCGGGCGAGGTTTCCTTGGCGAAGTCGCCGTAATTGGCCTCGATCGTGCCCGCGATGTGGAGCCCCGGCCGGTCCAGCGGCTTGCGGGTGACGAGGTTGACGGTGCCGGCAATCCCGCCTTCGATCATGTCGGCAGTGAGGTTCTTGAACACCTCGACCCGGCCGAGCAGCTCGGGCGAGACATCGTTGAAGCTGAGAACGGTCCCACCCGTCGCCGAGAAGATGTCGCGGCCATTGAGTTCGGACCGCACGAAGGGCAGACCGCGTACGATCACGCCGGTGCCTTCGACCGAGAAACGGTCCGGGTCAGAGGGCTTTTCGAAGCGACCGATATTGACGCCGGGGACGCGCTGCAGCGCTTCTGCAACCGAACGGTCGGGCAGCGCGCCGATGTCCTCGGCGGTGATCACGTCGACGAAGGTGTCGGCATTGCGCTTGATGTTCTGCGCCGAGGACAGCGCGGCACGGAAGCCCGAGACAACGATTTCAGGCTGGTCGGATTCGGTGGCCACCTCTTCCTCGGCGGGCGCTTCGGCATCCTGCGCGAGAGCGGGCGCAGCCGTGGCGGCCGAAATGGCGATTGCCGATGCAGTGCCCAGAGCGAACAGACGCCGACGCGGCGCAACGCTTGCATATTTCATGATCTTTCAAACCTCCCCATGCCCCGTGACAGATTCGTGCCGGTCAC
>VFQO010000456.1_pt1 | contig 44318 bp, 38 predicted proteins | sample 3512331 | NCBI WGS metagenome assembly VFQO01 (sample SAMN10412371, study PRJNA504923) | tailings metagenome | isolation source: Replicate 3 from Balatoc abandoned mine | place: Philippines: Itogon, Benguet | collected 2017-08-28 | reverse complement strand
CTGTCGGGCCTCACGGCGCCCGACGCAATGGACTCAATGCGTCAGATCACCGCGGTCAGGGTGGAGCAGTTTGGGTGGCCATAAGTGGAGCAGTTTGGGTGGCCGCCGGGGGGCTCAAGTTTCAGTCTTCGGTGCCGTGTCTGCCACGGTGATGCCCGGAGACCTCCTCAGCGGATGTCTGGTGTTCATGGCCTCCTTTTTCATCGTGTTCGAAGTCTCGCTAGAGATTGAGAGCGAAGGGAAGGGAAAGCAATGAAATTCAAACTTAAGCTGCGAAGCAATCGAAAGGGCGCAGGGATTCTGGGGGTTGTGCGCACTGGACTCTGCAGGGAGGTCACGAACATCACGGGGGGAGTCTTAGGCCCAAAGAGAGCCCTCCCCCACCAATTTTGTAAAAGCGCCCCGGTTCGGGCGCTTTTCTTATTTGATGCCATATCCATTCGCACATGCCGGACCTGCCCCAAGCCCCCGCTCTCCCCGAGAATCTCAGGAAGGTGGTAGCCGCTGCGTGGGACGGTCGCGAATGGATTTTGAAGCGGCTGGACGGTCTGGAGATCAAGCAGCAGCACAGTGTTCTTGTGCCCGGGCTCTTTTACGACTTGGCCATTGAGCACCACGTCTCGATTATTCAACTCGTGTCCGCGCGCCTGTTCGCATCCGCGTTCGCGCTCGCGCGAGCGGAGTTCGAGGCCTTGGTCCGCGCCGGATGGATGCATCGGCGTGCATCAGCCGAAGATGTCCAGAGCTTCGCGGAGAAGGGCAACTGGCCCAAGATCACCTTCGGTGAGATGGTCGCCGCCGTCGAGGAACACGGAGACTTCGCAGACAAGTTTCTCTCCAAGCTGAAGACTTCGACTTGGAAGGCGATGAACGACTTCACCCACGGCGGCCTGCGCCAAGTCTCCAACCGATGGAAGCAGAATGCCGATGGAACCCGGACGATTGAGCCAGACTTCGATCCCGATCAAGTCATCGAGCTAGTTCAGGTCGCCGGTACATTGGCGTTGATCGCATTGCGTCAGATCGGTGAGTTGGCGGGCAAGAAAGACCTCTGCGACGAAGTAACCGAGAAGCTCACTGGAACTCCCGACTTGAAGCAGAGTAGTTAGGTCGAGTGATACGGCAGGGCGTGCTCGGCCGACATCGCAGGAATTGGAACAGTCTTCACGAGGGCTGGCCACGTCGGAGATGAGTGGTCCAGCCAAACGTAGTCATCACGATGCAGGTCGCTTGCCGCCATTCTTCGTCCGGCATGTCTTCAGCGCTCTAGTCGCACTCTCAACCTGCGTGCCCGTGCCTGGAAGGCTTCTGCGCCACCTTCCAGAATGTCGCACACCTGCTTGCGGATGTTTGCATCCTCTAGCCCGCCAGCGACATACCTAAACGTGGGAAGCCCGGTGCCGATCGAGGGGCTCGCATCAGCGACGATGATTTGGTCTGCGTCCGTGTTGATCACAAGATTCGCGTTGTGGGTCACGATGATCACCTGTCGCTTCGATCGGGCCTGCATGAAAAGCGGCACGAGTTCATCATTGACGGACTTGGGGTCTAAGTTCTCTTCGGGTTGGTCGATGATGAGAGGGCGGTCGTCCGCATCATCGAGTGCGAGGTATAGCAGCAGCAGCACAATGCCCCGCGTACCTGGTGAGAGTTTTCGGATGTCCGTGCCGTCATAGAGGATCTCGTAGCGGACGGCGAGATGGTCCGTACCGAACAGCCAATGGGCGAACTGGGTGGACCACTGGCGGAAAGCTGTCTGGTCGGCGGGCGCATATGGGGCATGGGCGAGAAGGTCCTTCGTGTATTTGGCGATGAACGAGGCCATCGCCGCCTGCACGCCGGCTGCGGTACCTGCTTCCCAGGCCGCCTGCAGCTCGGTCCGGGCAACTTCCGCCAGCGTTCCGCGCCCCATGAAAGGCCCTGACTTGCGGAGATCGACCAGATGCTCCTCGGCATGGGAAGCCCAACTTGCCACGTCGGCAGTACGGGACACCTGAATGCTCAATTTCCTCAATGTGCCGCTCGTTGCGGTAAGCCGTGTCATCAGTGGTGCGTACAGCTCCTCCAGCGCCTGCTGCTCGCTGATGACTGCAGTAAACAGGCGACCGTAAGCGTCCTCGCGTTCCTGCTGCAGCGCCTTCCGCCGCTCTGCGGCTCCCTGCGCATCGACGAGTTGCATCCTGAGCTTTTGCAGGGCACTGTTCTCCGTCGCGATTCGTTGGGTGAGTGCGGAATACTGATTGCGCACTATCGTGTCAGCGCTGATCAGCTTCTCCAATCGGCCCATCTCCGCTTTGAGGAGCGACAAGGGAAGCTTGGTGAGATCGGCGTCGGTCGCGATCAGTGCTGCGGTCGCGTCACCCACGGTCACAGGTTGGCCGGTCAAAGAGGTGATCTGCTCGTCCGCCCATGCGATGTAGCCGGTGAGAGCGCGGTCGACGTCACCCTTGTACACGAGAAGAAACTCATCCCATTGGCTTGCGTTGAGGCCGCTGCTCGGATGACGCGCGATTGCCTGCCGCAACATCTCCGGCGCCTTAGCCGTCCGCGTGCTCTTGACCTCGTCCTGCATTGCTACGAAGGTCCTTCGTTGTGCGGAGAATGCTGCAATGCGGCCCGTGAGAATCTGCGCGGCTGTGCTCAACTCTGCGTGACGGTTGGCCTGCGCTTCCGTGCCCTTTACGACCAGCTTGCCCAAGTCGGCGGTGTAGCCCTTGATGAGCGTTTCCTTGCCGGTGACTTGCGACTGAAGGCTCGCCACGATGGCGTCCTTCTCGAACTCTGTGGCGATTCGGTCGGAAATCGCTGCGATCGCTTCAGCCTCACGCTGGCGCGCCTGCCGAAAGCGCTCTGTACAGTTCTCGCGTAGTTGGCCGAAGTTGACCGCGCCCTCACGATCATCGGCCGCGTGGGCTTCGAAGATCACGCGCTCGATCTCGCGGACAAGGCCCTCCGATGCGCCTCGGGCGGAGCACAGCTCCTCCACGAATTGCTGCGAGAGATACCGTGCGCGCGGAAATGACCATGAATCGTCGACATCCCGACCATCGAGGTAGCCGCCCGTCGTCTCCCCGCCGCCCCATTGCAGGCGCACCTTGCTGTCGCCGATAAGGGGGCGGGCTCGGACTAGGAAGGAGGGGCTGACGTCTTCGTCTTGACGCCAAGCGGTCTCGCCGATCGCCTCGCATCCGGCAGCGATCATGTCGGCCAGGGCAGTTTTGCCAGAGCCGCGAGCGCCGATGATCGCGACCAAGCCTGGATTTATCGGGATTGACTTTGTCGCGGCCCAGTCGGCCTCCTCTATGTCAACTTGGGAGACGACCTGGGACGGCATCGCGGTCTTAGGCGGCTCGGGCCCTACAAACGCGCGGCATGCTGGATCGATGCAGGCTTGGCGCAGCGAATCGAACGTCAGCGCGCCCTTGATCCAAGAGAAGCGGTCTGCCACTGGCTTCGCGGTGGTCGTCAGGTTGTGCGCGTCGCTACCGTGCATGCACGGCTTGCAGCCGTCGTAGCGGGCCTGGAGCTCCTGCGCAGTCAGTCCGCGCTGGCCGAGCCAAAACTCCCGCTGTGCCGGGCTGCTTGTGAAGATGAAGTGTGCGAACTTCTCTATCTCCTGTCGGAGCGTCTGGTCAGCCGCTTGGTGCAGACCGGAGGTGCCGTCACCCGAGCCGCCTGCCACTCCGATCAGCATGTTGGTTTTGGCCCACGCGCTTTCGACATAGACCCCTTTGAGCTGTGCGAAGTTGACTTTGAATTGCGTAGCGCCATGTGCGAGCGCTGCGCGTTCGTCCGTGATAGCGGGATTCGCCATCCGGCCTAACCGAGCCAGATCCTCAGGGGTGCAGGCAAATCGGTCGTTGTATGCAGGAAACTGAAGTCGGGCGAGAAAACGACGAACCTCGACAAGATGGTCGGTGGCGTGAGGGTCGACGAGTAGGTGCAGATTCACAAAACCCGACTTCGCCGCGACATCGAGGCGCACCTCGATGTTGGGAACGATCAGTGCCACTCCTGGAAGCCGCCCCCGTGTCTTATGTGAAAGTACCTCTTCGTAAAGGGACGTCGTGTAGTAGTCGGTGACGGCAATGGCTTCGACCCGCGGTGTCGCAGCCTCCAGAAGCTTTAGGTAGCCGTCCCAGTCGCCGTGTTTGAACTGGTCATTTAGTAGGGTGCCGGGTGCATGGATGTGAGGCTCCCAGCGGTGCCATTCCGAACCGCGCGTGATCACTTCTTTCCCCCCTGTTCTTGCTGTCATGGGCGTACTGCGCGCGCGCCGTTCACAGCGACGACCAGCAAACTGTAACAGCAGGGGACACTTTTTGCTCATCCGCGGGCGGGCGCTTCCCCGTGCCAACCCCAGTTCAACACGGGGTGTTCCGGCGTGCCGAGGAGAGCGTTCCGGCGCCACCTCTGGGAAGGCCGAAGCGGTCAAGGTTGCTTTCGATCGGCCGGCTTTGTCGGTGAGAAGAAAGTTCACCTGGGTGCTTCGGATCATCGAATCGCCGGGCCATCGATCTCACGCCGAATAACGCGAGTGCGGACGAGCAGGCGAACTGCACGCATAGGTGCACGGCATACTTATTCGTCCAATCAAGGCGAGGCAGGGGAGCATGTCGAAGAGGTCAGGTGCAGGCGCAACGAGCCGAGATCCAGCAGGCAAGCAGTCGGCAAGGCGGCCCGCCGCGGCACGAGCATCGGTGGTCAGTCAGTCGCCTGGTAAGACGGGGAAAGCACGCCAGCCGACGCCGAACACGGTGCTTGCCAAGGAGACCGCGACACGAAAAGCCGGCGCGAACAAGGTCGCTGTGAAGTTAGTTGCAAAGGGGGCTGCGCGGAAGACGCCGTCGGGGCGGACACCGGGGAAGGCGGCCCCGAGGCAAACTGCAAAAAAGGTGGCGTCCTCCACGGCACCGACGACTCAATCAGGTGACGGAACGACTGCCGGGGGGTCTGCGGGTTTTCGCGGCTATTTGTACCAGGCAGACGCCTCAGTTTGGGCGGCTCTGGACCTGGTGCTTGCCAAGGGCATGGCCTCTTCAATCGAAGTAGAACCGGCGAGTCAGGAGGACGTAGAAGCATGGTTGACGGGGTCGCCGCCGCCGCATTGGGATCCGACGGACCCCGGGCGCATGAGTCTTCGCGCCCAGGTCGGTGAGCGCCCGCTCGTTATCCAGGCAAAGTTCACCGCAACTGGCGACTGGAGCCACAGCCCGATTGCCCGCCTGTTAGAACACGGTGGGCCTCAGCGCAGATCGGCCAAAGAGCGGTTGGAGACTCCGAATCTGGAGTACCTGCTGATCACCTCCGGCCCACTGACCGGTGTAGCTCGCACACTGTCTGTTCGTGGGTTCACCGAGAAGCTGGAGCCGCCGTCTATGCCGGCTTCACTCGTCAGGCTGCTGCCGGCGGAAGCGGCCGGAAGGGTCAAGGTGATCGACGCTCACGATGAGGAACGAATTGCCTCGCGCGTGCGTGAGTTGCTCGTCGAGGCTATGAAGGTTCCGCTTGCAAATCGCGAGGCCTGCTTCGCCAATCTGCGGGATGTCGCACGCTTGAAGATGACGGGCCGGGAGGCAAGGACGTGGACGCGCGATGAGTTGGCGGAAGTCATCGGGCGTCACGGGGGGTATTTGGCGACTTCACCGGACGTGGCGCAGTACATCCGGCCCGAAAACTGGTCGCAGCTGTGCGAAAAGCTGGATCGAGAGCACGGAGTGATCATCTACGGGCGCTCCGGCACCGGGAAGACTATGACAGCTGCAGCCCTCTGGGAGCACGTGCACCAAGCCGGCCAGGGGCACAGAAGGATCGTGGCTGATCGGCCCTCGTTAGTGCGGGAGGCGGACACCACGACGCCCGTGGTCTTTGACATCGAAGATCCCTGGGGCAAGTACCAGTTCGAGCCTCGCCAGGAGCAATGGCTCGATCGATTGCCACAGCTCCTGCGTACGGCAGGTGCAAATCGGAAATTCATCATCACGACGCGTGAAGATGTGATGATGGACGCCGGCGTGCGCGACAGCCTTAAGCGCTGGATGGTCTCGCTGCAACCGGACGACTACAGCCGCGGGCAGCGACGACGGATGTACGACGACCGGATTCCGTCTGCGCCGCGCGCCCTGCAGATTTCTCTCGCACGAGCCCATGATCGCGTGCTGAACGAACTGTCGACCCCGAATGAGATTGACCGGTTCTTCGCCAACCTGCACGATCCCGACGAGCCGGACAGTCCGGCCGCTGAACAGATCGCAACGGCACGGGACAAGGCTCGGCACGATTTCATTGAGTTGACGATCGCGCAGCAGGTGCGTGGGCGGCATGAGCAGCTTTGGGCCGTTATCGTTTGGGCTTTGCTGGGGGCCCGGAAAAAGCTGACGCGGCAAGTGTTTGTCGACATCCATGCGCTCCTCGCAAAACTCGACGCCGCTTTCGACGTCGGCCTGGATCGGTTTCTCAACTTCTTTATCGCGGGACGCACTCTGCGCCAATCGGGCCAGCTTGTCTCCTACTACCACCCCCGAGCAGAGGCGGCGTTTGCTGCGATCGCAGCCGAGGAGCAGGTTCAGTCTGCCAAGCGAGTAGCGAGGCTTTTGGATGCACTCACCCAGGTGGACGTCGACGGCGGGTGGGGCGCAGAGACGGCAGCCTTCGTGTTGGCGTTCATCGCGCGATCTGAGACGTTGGAAGTGCATTCGAGCATACCGGCACAGGCAAAGATCGATGACTGGATCCGCAACGAACTGGCAGAGGCGCAGGGGGAGGATTTTCGTGAGGCACTGCGAGTTGCTGCTGCCGCTGGATCGCCGAACTGTCATCCCGCCGAGTTCGCCCGCTTTGTGGTGGAAATTGAGCCGGCTCCTATGTTCTTTGGTGGCCGTGAGCGACGCGAACAAGTCGAGCCTGACGCGAGATGGTTCGCGAAGATGCACGCAGACCAATCTGTTCGTGCGCTGTGTCGAAAATGGGTGGAAACCGCACTGCCAAGCGCGAGCGAGCACTACCTAAAGCGGCTTGTGGAGCGGCTGCGCCGGATTGAGCCTGACATTGCAAGCTCCTTCATACGCGCGATGGACACGGTGATCCGCTATGGAGTGATGAGTAATGGCGAGGTCATCGCGGCAGGGGCTGTCTTGGACTTGGAGGCTGTCACCCCGGTCGTGATGAAGGCGTTGGACGAATTGGAAAGTCCATCTGATTGGGATGACACGTGGCAGAAGATTGAGGATGGCCTGTATTCGGACGGCTACGCTCAGCATCTTTCGGAGAGCGCCGGGGAGGAAGGCTACACGGCAGGCGAACTTGTGGACGAGTACGTCGCAGCCCTTCGCCGCAGCCAAGGATGGCAAGCTATTGCCGGCCACCCACAGGCGCGGCGCCTTGGCGGAGCATGGGCGCGACTGTTGCCGGCCGAAGCCGAAGGGCAACCATCTACGAGCGTACAGGAGGTGCGCTCCTTGCTTGAGCTCGGCATCGGCACTAAGTTCGAGGATCGGGCTTGGGACGTAGCGGCGCAAGCCTGGGACGCGTCGTTCCTCCCACTGCTCTTGAAGAGAGTGGCCGAGCCTATTGATAGCCGCTCGGTCCGTGAGAGCGTCGTGATTTGCATAGCCCGCAGCAACACGAGGATTGCCGACGTCGCCGGTGAGATTCAGCGCCGTGGGACCGTACTGCGGCTTCTCCTCCTCTTCGAAGACATCAAGCGTGCGTGGAGCTCGAAGAGAGATGAGTCGCAGTTGAGAGAGGTGTTGACCACTTGGAGGAAATCTCTGCCGCAAGCACTGCAAGAAGCGGCCGGTCCTTTCCTCGCGTCGGACGAGGTGCAGAGCCCGCGTTTGACCGAGCATGTGGTTTCAATGATCGCGGCCATCCCGCCCGAGACAGAGGCGGAACTGCAGTTGAAGATTCGCACCTTGCTCCATTCCTCCTTCGATATTCGCTCCGACCTGCAGCGGCTGCTTGATGGGGTCTCTGACAACGAAGCGGCGCGTTTCGCAATGCGGGCTGTAGCCCAGAGGCGACTGACCGACATGATGGAGCAGGCGCTGTCGCACCCCCGTGGGATAGTCCGGGCTGAGGCCTTCAAGTACCTGGCGGTGCGTTGCGAGAGCGCTCTGCCTCAGCGGCTCTTGGCGCTCCACGACGACGAATCCCGGTACGTGCGCGAAGCTGTCGCGGAGGCCCTCGCCCGGGATCCGCGTCCCGAGTACCTGCCAGTGCTGGAAAAACTGGTCGCTGACACCTGGTCAGACGATGACATGGGATTCGAACCTGTTGCTCGCCTTCCTATCGCGCGTGTCGCTGCAACGGCCCTGGCACACGTGGCGCAAATGGACGACGATGCAGTCAAGCGGTTGTTCAACCTGGCGTCAAAGACGCGCGATTCCAACCTGCGCTCGCTCATTCTGCAAGCAATGGTCCGCCGCGGCAGTCCGGACGTTCACAACAGGATGCTGGCATACGCGTTGCGAACCGAGAACTCGCGCATGGGAACAGCGGTGGCGCACGCACTCCTCGCGGCTGCGGAGGTGCTTGATTCTCATATTTTTCGCACTCTCGACCCGGAACAGCTCCTTCGCAAGGAGCCCGAAGTGGCCGCTCAGGTCATCGTCCTGCTCGGCGTTCTCGGATCCGAGTCCACGATCGATAGAGCCGTGAGCAGGCTTGTGGCCCATCCCCACCGGAAGGTCCTCTTGGTTTTGCTGGCCCGGGTGTGCCAAGAAGGATTTCCTAATGCTGCAGCGCATATCCGATTGCAACTGCCGGCCGTTGAAGCCGTGCAGAAATACCTCTCCGAGGCGGTGCCGCTTCCACCTGGCGCGCTCGATGCGCTCGGCGACGCACTCACCGTCAAGGAGGTAGAGGACTGGCTTGCCGCGATCGACAGGCCTGCTGGAGCCTGACCTACGCGCCTCGCTTATATTCACACCACAGAGCGACGACCCCCAGCGCCGCAGGGCCGCATAGCACGAGCCAGTACAAAGCTTCCATCAAGTCTCCTAGCGTCGCGAGCGGCTCCGCGTCTTTGAAGTTGGTGGGTGCTTCTTTCGCGGCATCATGCTGGTGCATCCTGCTGCGCCCGATCTTTGAGCTTCCCCAGCCAGCGAAGCTGGGCGTCGTGACCGAGCTTCTCGAAGACGAATGTGGCGGGCAGTTCGCAAGCGTGGGCACTGGCTTCCGCGGCCGCGCGCACCAAGCGCGCTGACGGTGAGAATTGCAGTTCATCCCGCAGGTCGATGGAGCCACACCGATCCAGCGCAATGAGCCTTGCGACCTCTAGGGCCAGCAGCCGCGGCCCGGCGCATGATCCACACAAGGTGGCCTGCCGCCATTCATCCAGTTCACGCAGCTTGCCAGGCTTGCCGCACTCCATGCAGGTGTTCATCGCCCTCACGCGGGCCTTGCGCAGTACGCCCTGAACCACTGGATCCGTCGTGTCCGACTGGACCTGAAGCAGGCCGTCAACTTCCCATGCCCCGGCAATCTCAATCGTGCAACGCTTCTCTGTCGAGATGACGGCCAGGGTGAGGCGAAGCTCCGCGTAGAGCCGTTGCCACCCCATCGGAATCAGCTCCACGTGACGATTCAGGCGAGACCAGCTGTCTGCGAATGCATACCGATTCTGGCCTGGCTCTACCTGCGCGCTGGTGCATTCAGTTGTCACGCTAGCCTCCTGGTGTGCTGAACTGGAAGAAAGCCGATCGGGCGCCCGGGTGCGGATCGTTGGGGCGGAACGTCCGCAATCCGGAGTTCCCGCCGACCATCGGCCGCAGCGGACGCACATGCATCTTCAAGCGCCTGCCATACGTCACGGGCCGTCCGCTCCATTAGTGCCTCGAGAACCGGGCTTGGCAAGGCTTCGGGGAAGCTCCTGGCCCAGGGTTCACGTTCCCGCAGTGCCCGGTAAACGCTGCGCACCACGTGCACGCACTCTTCGCCTTTGGGCTCTCGAACGTCGAACACGCGGAACCGCGAACGGAGTGGGGCCTCGATCGCGGCGATGTCGTTGCTGGTCGCGATCCATTGGAGGTGGGATGCGTCGATGGGCAGGCCCACAAAAGCATCCTTGAAGCTGCGGGCCGAGACGGGCTCGAGGAGACTCAGAAGGAACGTAGGCCCGGCCTCGGAGTTCAGCGCACGCGTTTTGTCGATTTCATCGAGCAGCACCACGGGCGACAAGAACTCGCCCTGCAGCAGATTCCAGATCACCCCTGGGTTGCCCGTGCTATAGCCGGCATCAAGCCCGGTGATGGCGAAACTTGCATTGAGGCTCGACATGTCCACGCGCGCGATCGGTACTCGCAGCCACTGGGCCAGTCGTTCGGCGAATGCCGTTTTGCCGCATCCAGGCGGACCATCCAGCAGCAGTGGCGGCAACCGGAACTCCGCGCCGGCAACGATGCCGGCCAAGAGGGCTCGCTTCCAGACGAAGTCCAGAACCTCCGTGAAGTTGGGAAACTGATCCCTGAGTTCCTGGAACTCCAAAGAGGACCCGGGTACTCCGACCCGGCGCATCGCGCCCATCTTGGCCGCGCGCTCCAGTTCCGGGACCAGCCCTGCCTGAGTATCTTGTCGCAGGCGGCGTGCCCAGGCCAGGCGTTCGGCCAGGTCTTCGCTCCAGAAGAGGGGCCGAGAAGGGGACGTCTCATCTCGTTCGACGTCCCCGTCCGGCCCAAGATCCTCCTCATCGCGAGCCTCGCGCACGAGTTCTCCGATACGGGCGCCACGCGCTCGCATTTCAGGAACCTTCGGGGGAACGTCGCCGGCCAGTGCCCGGACCGCTGCAAGTTGCAAGGCCAGGTCGCGGTTGGCAGAGCGAGGTGCACGCATGCTGTCGCACTTCCCTTGAGCCTCGCTCACTTCAGCTTGCGCAGCTTCTTGAAGCACGCTTCGCGGACCTGCCAGTAGCGCCGCGGGGTGCCCGACGGGCCAGGGTGCATCCCGATGCGACCCTTTTCGACGAATTCGCGTGCCACCTGCGCCTCGGGGCCCTTGCGAACCAGATACCGCTGCAGGCAGCGAATCACCGCGTACGCTTGCGGACCGTCGTATGCCAGGCGCCAAACCTGGCGGTTTTGCTTGCCTTCCCGGTCCCGGTTGACCAGTCGGATCTTGGCTTCGATGCCGACGCAGTGGACGAAGTGCTCCAGCGTGCGGAAGTCGTTCTGCATCATCTCGAAGCGGAGCCTATAGCTCGGATTGCGCCGACCGGGCACCTTTTGCTTGATGATTTGGATGCAGCCTTCCCCGTCGGCGAGCCCGGCGCCGTAAGAGCGCTTCATGGGAGACGGCTTCTCCGAGCGCGGCATGATCAGCACAGCCGGTTTTTTGATGGTCGGTTCGAACGTATTCACCATGTCTCCTGTAGCACGCATGTCGCGTATATGAATCATGAGTGGCATGTGTAGGTTATGCAACTCGCGCAGGCAGCGGGCGTTGTGCGATGACAACATTCGTGCGTTCATGCGCTACATGTGCGTCATGGGAGAATCGCCCGCTGAGGACCGGAGGGCCACTTGATACGTTTTCACCTTGCCAAGCTGATGGCCGACAAGGGCTTCGCCGAGCGTCGGCGGCTCGAGCTGGGCGACATCTCCGAAGCCACCGGTATTCACAGAAGCACGTTGTCCCGGGTTCTCAATCGCCCCGGCGTGAATTTGACCGCGGACAACATGAGTCGGCTGTGCGCCTTCTTCGGTTGCAGCCTCGGTGAGCTGGCGGAGTACGTGCCTGATGATCCGGCGCCAAACACACCCGCTTCCCCTCGCAAGCCGGCCAGCAAGGCAGCGCCTCGCAAGACGAGCCGGCGCGCCGCCGCGCAATGACAACCGTGTTGGATGCGCTCCCACGGCCGGCGCACGGGCGCCAGTCGTGGCGCGAGCAGTGGCCTGGGAGTGTGGCGCGATGAGCATGAACGAGGCAGATACCCGTTACCACTTGATCGACCCGGTCCTCCGGGTGAAGGGGTACGTTGACCGGGAGCAGGTCACGCTGGAAACGATCATCACGCCCCCGCCCGTCTAACCCACGGGCCCGAAGGGCCGCCGTCGGAAGGGGCCAGGCCGGACGGACTACCTCCTCTGCGTGAAAGCCGGAGACATGCCGAAGGCCTTGCCGGTCGCCGTCCTGGAGGCGAAGCACGAAGGCGAAGACCCGCTCAAGGGCATGCAGCAGGCCAAAAGCTATGCCGACTGCAAGCGGTTCGACGTGAAGTACGTGTTCGCGACCAATGGCCACAGGTATGGGGAGTTCGACTTTGTCAGCAGCCTGCAGGTGGGCCCATTCCCTTTTGCGGACTTTCCGCCGCATCCCGACTTAACGGCTCGCTACGCCAGGGATGTCGGTATCGACCTCGGCCGGCCGGCCGCCGCCATGCTGTTCCAGGTAGATAACCCGGCGTGGGCCCAGACGCGCTACTACCAGGATGCAGCGATCCGCGCGGCCTGCGAGAAGATCCTTCAGGATCAGCAGGCAGGGAAGGCACCCCGCGTGCTACTGACACTCGCCACGGGTGCAGGCAAGACGGTCATAGCGACGAACCTGCTGTGGCGGCTGAACACGGCGGGTCAGCTGCCCAAGCCAGCGCTGTTCCTGTGCGACCGCGACGAGTTGCGGGAGCAGGCGTACACCAAGCTCAAGGCAGCTTTCGGTGACAACGCCCGGATCGTGAAGACCGAGCGCGGAGGAAACGCAGCGGCGAACGCGCGAATCCACATTGCCACGTACCAGACGCTGGGCCTTGACGATGGGGATCCCGGGGATGGTGGATTCGCCAGTTTCCTGTCCGACCAATACGGGGAAGATGCGTTCAGCGTCATCATCATCGACGAGTGCCACCGCTCTGCGTGGGGCCGTTGGTCCGAGGTTCTGCGGCGCAACCCGCATGCGATCCATATCGGGCTGACCGCCACCCCGCGGAAGCTGGAGGAGTCCGAGAAGGGCACGAAGGAAGACCAGGACATCACCGCCAACAATCGGCGCTACTTCGGAGAGCCGGTGTACGAGTACACGCTGATCCAAGCCCAGGAGGACGGCTACCTCGCCGCCTGTGAGATCGTGAAGCGCAAGGCGAGCATCGACAGCGCCACGTTCACGAAGAAGGAAGTCCTTGCGGCGGGCGCCAGGGACATCAAGACGGGCAGGCCCTTGACCGAGGACGACCTGACAAAGGACGAATACACCGGCAAGGACTTCGACGACGAACTTTTCATCGAGCTCCGCACACCCAAGATGTGCGCGGACCTGTTCAAGTTGCTTTGCGAGAACGGCGGACCGGAGCAGAAGGTGATCATCTTCTGCACCCGCGAGATCCATGCGGACCGCGTCGCGCAGCACATGAACAACCTGTACGTGCGCTGGTGCAAGGAGCGCGGGCAGTCCCCGAAGGATCACTACGCCTTCAAGTGCATGGGCGGCGCGAACAACGGTTCCGACATGATCGAGCCGATGCGCGGCTCGGGGGAGCGCGCCTTCATCGCGTGCACCGTGGACCTGCTGGAGGCCGGCGTCGACATCGAGCGTCTCAACGCCGTCGTGTTCTTCCGGTACCTGCAGTCGGCCATCAAGTTCTACCAGATGGTGGGGCGCGGAACACGGATCCACGAGGAAACCCAGAAGTACAAGTTCTGGCTCTATGACTACACCGACGTGACCAGCCTCTTCGGCACCGACTTCCTCACGAAGTCACCACGTTCCGGGGGTGGGGGGAAGGGCGGCGGAGGCGATGACGGCGCCGACGGAGGAGGCGGAGACGGAGAGGGCCCACACGTTGCCGAAGTCGGTGGTCAATACGTCATCGTGAATCCGCAGGGCCGGTTCATCCTAGCCCAACGCGGCGGGCGCGACACGCCGATTCCGGTCGACGAATACCGCCGCGAGGTCATCCAGCGCGTCATCGCCGAGGCCCACAACCTCGACGAATTCCGTGCGCTCTGGATCGAGACCCGCAAGCGCCGCAGCCTCATTGACCACCTCCTTGGCGACAACTTCAGCCCGGAAGTGATCCGGGAAATTGACCAGATGGCGGACTTCGACCTTTACGACTTCTTCGGCCACCATGGCTACCACGCTCGGGCCCTGAAGCGACCTGAGCGGGGCGAGATTTTCATCAGCAGCAGCCAGGCTTGGTTTGACGGCATGGACCCGAAGGCTTCGATCGTGCTTAAGGGCCTCGGCCACCAATTTGCGACGGGCGGGACCGACGCTCTGGAGACACCGGCTTTGTGGGAGGTGCCAGAGATCAAGCTCGCCGGTGGACTGGATGCACTGCGGCCCTTGGGAAAACCGACCGACGTCATGCGTGAGGCCAAGGGAAGACTTTTTGGCGTATGACCTTTTCACCGATTTTTGCTTTGGCGGATGTCGCCGAAATCGCATCCGGCATCACGTTGGGCCGGAAGACCAAAGAGACCGATCTGGTGGATGTGCCGTACTTGAGAGTCGCGAACGTTCAGGATGGACATTTGTCTGTCCATGACCTGAAGACCGTTCCGGCCAGCAGAAGAGAAATCCAGAAGTGGGCGCTGCGAGATGGTGACCTCCTCCTTACCGAGGGTGGCGATCTTGACAAGCTAGGGCGGGGTGCCTGTTGGCGCGAACAAGTGCCGCTCTGCATCCACCAGAACCACATCTTCCGTGTTCGGTTTCAGAGTGATCGATACGACCCTGACTTCGTGTCGTTTCAGATGGGATCGCCGTATGGCAAGGCCTACTTCCTCGCGCACGCCAAGAAGACCACCGGCATTGCCTCAATCAACCAACGAGTGCTAGGCCGGTTCCCACTGATCTCGCCGCCGCTTGTAGAGCAACGGCGCGTGGCGGACCGAATCAAGGCCTTGCTTACTGAAGTGGATACAACGGAGCGCGCAGCTAAGACCCAGTTGGGGGAAGCGCAGCTTCTCCGTCGCAGCATTCAGTTGCGTGCATTCGAGGAGCTGCTGAATGACCATGAACGGGATGTCACTCTCGACGAGGTGTGCACGATCTCAGCTGGCGGTACTCCTGCTCGAGGCAATCACGCGTTCTTCAGCGGCGACATACCTTGGGTGAAGACGCTCGACTTGAATCTCGGTCTGGTAGTGAAGACGCAAGAGAAGATTACCGCCGCAGCGCTTCGTTCGATCCGAGGCGAGATGCTGCCGGTGGGCACTGTGTTGGTCGCGATGTACGGTGGAGCTGGCACTATCGGCAAGTCCGGCCTCTTGGGTATCGAGGCATGCACGAACCAAGCCATTTGCGCTTTGCAACCTGACCGAAAGCTCCTATCGCCCGAGTTCCTGCACGCGTGGATCTCCTTTGTGAGGCCGGAGTGGATGCGGTACAGCGGCGGGAACCGGAAAGACCCAAACATCAGCAAGTCCATCGTCGAAAGAATGACTCTGCCATTGCCGTCTTTGGCAGTGCAGCGAGAGTTTGTCAAAGGTCTTGAGGCACAGCTTCTTGCGGCCGAGACACTGCTGACGGGAGCCATCGAGCAACTGCAACAGGTCAAGAAGCTGCCTCAGCGGATTCTTTCGGCTGCATTTGCGAACTGAATCGCGCACCAAGCCATGAAAACCAGAAAGAACTCCAGGACGATCGCCTCCACCCAGTCGCTCTCGGCTTTTGTTAAGAGCATCTGTGACGTTATGCGTAGGTCCAACTGCGCCAGTGCACTGCAATACGTCCCAGAGTTGACGTGGATCTTGTTTTTGCGAATTCTCGATGCGCAGGAACTGCGCGATCACGAGCACGCCGATGCAGTCGGGGCGGGATTCACGCCGGCGATCCGGGCGCCTTTTCGCTGGCAGGACTGGGCCGCTCCGTGGTCGGACAAAGCCGAGCACCCCAAGACGCCTGAGGGTCGCCCGTTCGGATGGAAGCGGCAGGAGCTGTTTGCGGCAGGCGATGGCAAGCTGTTCGAGTTCATCAACAAAGAGTTGCTGCCTCATCTCCACAGCTTGGACGTTGATCGGCGAACCAATCTGCCGAACCCCGCTGCCACGCCCAAACAGCGCATCATTGGCCGGATCATGACCGCAGTGGAGCGAGTTCGCGTCGATTCGGAGACGAACCTACGCGACATCCTCGACCGCGTGCACGAGATCAGCATCGATCACATCGACGATCAGCACTTCTTCACTCTGTCGCAGGTGTACGAGGACCTGCTGTTGAAGATGGGCGAGAAGAACTCCGATGGTGGCCAGTTCTTCACTCCCCGCGAGGTCATCCGCGCCATGGTTCACACGGTGAACCCGAAGCTTGGGCAGACGGTGTATGACCCGTGCTGTGGCACAGGTGGGTTCCTGGCCATCGCGTACGAGCACATTGCGCGCAATCTCGGCGCGCAAGCCCGCAGCACGGACATCGACCGGCTGAAGCACGAGACCTTCTTCGGCCGGGAAAAGGAGAACCTGGTTTTCCCGATCGCGCTGGCCAACCTTGTTCTTCACGGAATCGATCAACCCAACCTGTGGCACGGCAACTCCTTGACGCGGCGGGCTACCTATCCAGCGCTCTTCGAGAACGCGCCCAAGCAGTTTGACGTCATCCTGACGAATCCGCCATTCGGTGGGAAGGAGGGGAAAGACGCGCAGAAGAACTTCCCCTTCGAAACAGGCGCGACTCAAGTGCTGTTCGTGCAGGACATCCTTGGCGAACTGGCACCCGGCGGTACCTGCGCGATCGTCCTGGACGAGGGGCTGCTGTTCCGCACCAACGAAAGTGCATTCGTCGAAACGAAGCGCAAGCTCCTGGACGAGTGCGATCTCTGGGCCATCGTCAGCCTGCCTGGCGGCGTGTTCTCCACCGCTGGTGCGGGCGTGAAGACCAACCTGTTGTTCTTCACGAAGGGGCGCAAGACCGAGCGCATCTGGTATTACGACCTGTCGCACATCAAAATGGGGAAAAAGACGCCGTTGACGCTGGCCCACTTCGGGTTCGCTCCGGACGGCCGCGAACTTCCGGATGCCGCGTTGCCGGCGAGCCTCATCGCCGCCTGGCTGGCAGACGAAGCGAATGCAGGGCGGTCGTTCCCGACCTATGCCCGAACGCTGCCGGGACGCGGCTCCCTTGGACCCGACAGCCGATATTCCTGGTACGTTGATTTCGCGGCCCGCCGAGCAGCCGCTCGCGCCGAAATGCAGCCACTGCTCGATCGCGCTGGGGTCGCGAGGGCCGCCGCGGTCGATCTGAAGGATCGACTCAAGCGGCTGAAGAAGGAGAAGGCTGCGCCGACGAAGCTGGCCACCGTCGAAGCGCAGATTCGCGAGCAGGAAATCGCCGCGCGTGACCTGGAGGGTCAGGCTGCTGCGATCGATGCGGCTGTCTTTGACCTGAAGGCGGTGAACCCGAACGCCACCTCCGAGGTCGATGGTCGTTCGCCAACGGAGATCATCCAGAGCATTCAGGAACAGGGGCGCATCGTGAGCGAAGCGCTTGCGAAACTTAGTGCCTTGCTTGAGAAAGAGCCTGGAAGCTCGCCATCGCAGGCGGCTCGACCTGAGACGAAGCGGACGCGCGCCCGTCTCGAAGCTGCAAAGGCCTGACCGGACGGGCTCCCAGCATCGTCAACGTGTCGTTAGCCCGCGCGTGGTTGCCAGGCTCCGGCATCGTGACCCTTCGGTTTCGAGGGGACCGTTCACCCGGCTCCGAAGAATCATCGATGGCGCAGGGCTTCGGAAGTGCTGCGTCAGCGTTGGGGCTCCAGCTTCGATCACGAGGCGCCTCGATCCCGATGTCACCGTCCACGATGCTGCTTCGAGCTCGAGGTGCTTCGTGTGGGATTTCGCTCAAGGGGGAACTCTCCCACGTGAACGGATTGCCACAACGACATCGAAGTTGATTTCGTCATCGAAGGGCACCGTCAGCGAAGGGCCTTTCGGCGCCGCCAGGCCGCGGCTACGGAGTGCGCACTTAATAGGTTTCTCCGCGGCAGGCGCCCTGGCGGTCATCAATGTCACTACTCTGAGGATCCCCCATCGCCCTCAGTTGCACCCTTGCTCCTGCGAGGCGGCTCCTCTTCGTCAGCACGGGTGCTGATCACTGCCCACACCTTGTCGAGGAGCTCGCGCTCTTTGGGCTGGAGCCGATGCAAGTCCTGGGAAGTCATTCGCAGCGCATCAGGTCCGCCGTCACGCATGACCGTGAGAACCAATGCGCCGAGGATGCTCTTCAGCTGGGTTTCGTCTTTCCTTTGCTGGGCGCGTTCTTGCCGCCGGGCTCTGGCTTCTACCTCAGCAAGGGCCTTCTTGGCTGCAGCGCGCTCCTGTTTCATGCGGGCCGAAGCTTCGCTCTGACGCCGTTCAAGTTCTTCGAGTTGCATTCGGCGTCTCGCGGCCCTTTTGCCGATGCTGGGCCCCTGGTGCGTCGTCTGCGTCTTGTCGCTTTCGTTGTCCTTCATGTTCTGTTCCTCCTCTGTGACGTCCGACTTCGGACCTGATCACATTAGCGATTGCCACCGCGCAAAACGGTGGCGGATACATGAAAGACAGGGAAAAGTTCGACGCCTGGCGCGACTTGACTCGCCACGTGCACGAGGCCGCAAACAAAGGCCTTCTTAACTTGGTGAACCTCGCGCACGCCCAGATTGGGTTGGTACCGTCTTATCAAGAGACGGGAGGGGCGATGTTTCATCTGAATGTCAAGTACAGAAGCCGCGACGGCGGAGGATCTTGCGAAGCGGCCATGGAGTACATCGCTCGAGAAGGCCGGTACAAGGGGCGCGGGGACAGGGTGCGTTGGGTCCAAAGCCTGCACATGCCTGCTTGGGCGGGTGACACCACCGCACGGGTGTATTGGCATTCAGCCGAAGGGCCGCACAGTCGCGTGAATGCGCGGACAGCAATGCTTGTGGAGTTCGCCATCCCGAAGCAGTTGCAGATCGAAGACCAGAACGCCTTGGTGCTGGCGATGATGGAGAAACTGTCCCAGATGGGGGTGGAGGAGCCGGGGCATCTTGCCCGCCTCCCGGTGACCGGAGGCGTACACGAGGGGTATGGCCGCAATCCCCACGCACACGTGCTTGTCAGTCTCTCCTTGAACGACGGTATCCCCCGTGACGAGCTGACCTGGTTCCGGCGTCATTCGCCCAAGGCGCCTGAGAAGGGGGGCGCGCGGCGATCCAGCTATGTGACGCAGCGGCGCTGGCTGTACCGCGTTCGCGAGGCATGGGCGGGCCTGGCCAACGCGGCGCTTGTCCGGAACGGTATGAAGCCTGTACTCGATCATCGGTCCCATGCGGCGCGTGGCCTTGCCGCGCTGCCCCAGATCCACCTCGGTCCGCGGATCGCGGGCATGCTGGACCGAGGAGTGGAGACAGCTCGTGGCCGTAGAAGCCGCGACATCCAGGAGGCCAACGCAATTGCGCTGGAGCTGGAGGCGGAGCTCTTTCGGCGCCAACGTGCTCTTCACGCCGCGGAGATGGATTTCGAGGCGGCGGTGCGATCGAGGGAATACTGGGACGCCAAGCAGCAGGAGGAATGGACTGAGCTCCTAAGCAGTCATCCGTTGGCGGTGTCGGCCGTGGACTTGCGGAAACATGCGACCGCTGTTGTGGTCGATTTAGATGCCGCCGCCCGAGCGGCGACGCCCGAGATGAATCGTCATGATGATCTTCAAGCACTCGAAAAGGCTCTGGGGCCCAGTTGGGACGCCCTCGCGACACCGCACGGTTTGTGGGGTATCAGGCCAGGGCAGGAGAGTGTGGTGGTGCTCCGAAAGGGTGTGGTCGCAACTGATGGTGAGGACGAGGACAGCTTGCGGGCTGTGCTGGAGGCCGTGCCCGTGCTCGGTCTGAGGCAGCCGCTCGTAGCGGTGCGAGACGGTTTGCGTTCGGCTGCGCAGCGGCTGCTAGATCTGATGCGGCTTCCCTGGCGCCTGACTTCGCTCGATCTGCCGGACGTCAAGAAGGCCCGTGCGCCCCGAATTTGAGGAGGTAAATGGCAGGCAGAGCCCGGGACTTGGGCGTCATCGGAGCGACGTTGTTGCGCCCGAACTACGCAAAATCTGCCGAATCGCCACCAGTGATGGTGAGTCGAATACATGCCAAACGATCCCAGCGAAATTCGTGGCGTTTGCGACCCAGACGGGGCGCGTCGTCCGCGGATCCTTCGCTATAGTTCCTCTTGTCGAACGCAGCGATGCAGTCGACAAGCCACAAGCAGCGGCTGCTCCGTTCGCGGAGATGTTTCGGCCAAGAGGTGCTCACAATCTGTGGCTTTCTCCGTTCGCGGAGATGTTTCGAGTCAGACGATTCCTGGATTGAGGAATCCTCTCCGTTCGCGGAGTAAGTCCAACTGAGTTTCAGGTTGGGCCGGAACGGGTCACCCGCAAGGGTGGCCCGTTTCGTTTTCGCCAGCTCACACTCCGCATGCAACTGACGCTGTCAGCGCGTGCTTGCCGGGAAACTCGTCACCGTGTCTTCAGAGACTAATCACTCACCAACGCCGACATCCGATCAGGAAGAGCTGCCGTGTTTTCTCGGCGATGACTACGTCGCCGTGGACCTGCCGCCCATCCTGTGCGTGCGCATCCATCGCCCCTCAATGAACACTGCTTCGGATCAAGAGGTATCAGCGGGGCCGAACTGCGGCGATTCCTCGGCCATACCCGATGAAGCTTCTTAGGAGCCTTCCGCGAGCGCGTTTCGGGCGCGCAGCAAGCGCTCCCCCGCATCGTTCGCGACAGCGCCGACCGCCGCATTGTTTGTCAGTTGCACCATGGTCTGCGGATCGAGAAATCCGACGACGACTCGGTCTCCCTCCGCCTGCCGCACGGTGACATTGCACGGTAGCAGCAACCCAATCTCGGGGTCAGCCTGCAACGCCTGGTGCGCCAGCGGCGGGTTGCACGCGCCGAGGATGCGGTAGGCGGGCATGTCCTTCCCCAACTTTTCCTTCATGGCCTTCTGGATGTCGATGTCACTCAGGACGCCGAAGCCTTCTGCCTTGAGGGCGGCCTGCACCCGCTGGAGCGCTTGGTCGAAAGGGCCAGCAATTTCAATGTGGTGTCCGTACATGCGGTGAATCCTCCAGAGTGAAAAGGCAAGACGATGGTAGGCGGGCGGGCGCCCAGATAGGTCCCCTGGCAACAGGACGTTGCCCAGCAGATCAGGACCGGATGTAGCTCCAGCCGTCCGCTTGCATGCGTGCGATCGCCAGCACGGCAGCTTCGTCCAGGACTGTCAGCGGCTCGGGCGCAGATCGGCCGATGCGCGACAGCGTGTTCGGACAGACGAGCGTCAGCGCATCGCCAACGATGTCTGGTGCGTCGAGGACGGCAGCAACGGCCTCGGCGTTGACCACGATGCGCACCTCGACGGGCACGCCCTGCTTCAACACGTTGGCGGCGTTGTTCCTCGCACGGGTCACGGCTGACGCGGTGGGGGCGTGCAGGACGATGCGGATGGGGTGGTTGGTGTTATGCATGTGGATCACAGCAGGGGAACAGATTCGATCTGCCGGGCTGCGTCCTTGAGCGCGGACTGCAGCATCTCTTCGACAGCAGGGTGGTAGTAAGGCACCTCCAGCAAGCCGCGAACCGTCTCCCCGCGCTCGATTGCCCAGGCGAGTTGGTGAGCCAGGTGCTCGCCATGCTCGGCCAACAAGGCCGCGCCGAGTAGCAGACCATCGTCTCGCCGAGCGTAGACGCGGACGACGTTGGATTCAGCTTGCAAAATGCGCGAGCGACCATTGCCGCTCCCCTCTGCCGTGCCGACGACAAAGCACCGAGGGTCGAGCTGATCAAACGGCCGTCCCACGCTGCAGATGTCAGGATTTGTGAAGACGATGCCTAGCGGCGTCCGTCGAGATGCCGGATGAATGGGACGGTCCTCCAGGATCGCCAAGGCGCCACGTGCAGCGATCAGCCCCTCGTCTGTAGCTTCATGCATCAGTGGTCGCTCCGGATGCACGTCCCCCGCTAGAAAGATGGGCGTGCCCGGCACACGCAGCGTGGAACGGTCGGCAGCGAAGCGGCCCTGTGCGTCGGGCGTGGCGCCTGCCTTGGAGAGATCCAGCCCGGCCACGTTCGGCTCCCGTCCCACGGCGGTGAGGACCACCTCCACCAGCTCCGTCTCGTCGCCCCTGCGAATCTCCGCTCCCGACGGGCCGGCGAGCACTTGCACCGGCTCGCCCAGCCACAGCGTGAACTCGTCTCTGAAGCGCGCCGCTGCGCGCTCCGCGATGGCCGGGTCCACGATGCCGGCTGGCGCGCTGCGGAGGTCGGCCACCACGACCCGCACACCGAGTCGGCTGAGCGCAACCGCCATTTCCAGTCCCACCGCGCCGGCTCCGACGATGCCGATACTGCGAGGTAGCTTCTCCCGGGCGAACAGGGTGTCCGTCGTCAAGACGCAGTCGCCCAACTCCCGCAACAGGCCGGGAACCACGGGCCTGGAGCCCGTAGCTACCACGACGGCTTTGGCGCGGATGCGTTGTCCGTCGACGTCCAGTTCATTGGGCGCGACGAAACGAGCGGTACCCATTAGCAGTTGGTTGCCGGCGGATTGACGGGTGCGGTTTGCGGCGCCCTCTGCCAGCGTATCCCGCGTGGCCAGGGCTTGGCGCCAGAGGTCATTCGCAACCCCCGAAGCCATTGCCGCCTGCGCGCCGAGGAGTTCACGGAGAACGGACCACTTGTGGGCGGCGTGGAGGACCGCCTTCGACGGCATGCAGCCGGCGCGCGCGCAGGTGGTCCCCAGCGGCCCATGATCGATCAGCAGCGCAGTGCGGCCCGCGCGTCGGATTTCATGAAAGGCAGTCAGGCCGGCCGTGCCGGCGCCGATCACGGCCACGTCGGTGTGCAGCGGTTCGGTCATTGTTCTTTCTCAGGCTTGTTCAACGCGGACCCAGGATGGTCGGCAGTTCCGACGGCGACGCTCCGGTGCGCATTTGCACGTTGCCGTTCGCGTCGCGCCAGACCATCGCAGGTGTCGCTTGCAGGCCGAGGGATGCCATGAGCCGCTGATTGGAGGCCAGCTTGCTTTCGATGTCGGCCGGGATGTCCTCCAGCGGCATCAACCCAGCATCGCCGAGCGGACGCGCCCGCCCGGAGGCAATCGACTTTCCGTTCTGCTCCATGTGGCCCCGCTCGTACGCCGTCAATGCCGCAACCGGGTCCTTGGCTGCGAGTAGGGCGGCGGCCTTGCCGGCGCTGGTCGGCGTCAGGATGCCGACCATGACGTGGCGCAGCACCACCTTGCCGCTGTCCACCCACGGACGGGCGTCCGCCCAGAACTTGTTGCAGTAAGGGCAGTTGGGGTCGGTGAAGACGTAGACCGTGCGCGGAGCGCCCTTCTTGCCGTCCTCGATCCAGTGGCTCGACTCGAGCTTGCTCCAGGCGCCGGCAGTCATCGCGCCGCGCACCGTCTTTTCAAGGGCTGCTTGGGCGGCCTCTTCGCCCTGCGCATCCAGGAGCGTGCCTGCGATGACGTGCTTGCCGTCGGGCGTCACGAACAGCGAAAGCGGCCGCTGGCCGATGTAGCCGGCCCAGGCCGTCAGGCCACCGGGCGCCGGGAAGGTGCCGACGATGGTGACGCCTTGCTTCTCGATGGCCTGGAGGGCGGCTGGGCGCTCCGGCGCAGCCATGACAACGGACGTCGCGACGGCGGCGACCGCGACGGCAGCGGTCGCGGCAAGGGCAAGAACGGGGGCTTTGAGTTTCATTTCTTGGGAGAGGAGGAAGAAAGGGTGGCGAGCCGCTCGGCCAGCGAGGCTTCGGAGACTTCGCCGACGCGGGTGTCGACGAGCCGGCCGGTGGCATCGAAGAACAGGGTGGTGGGCAGGGCGCGATGGCCCAGTGCCGTACCGGCTTCGCCCCTCGCGTCGAGGAGGACGTTGCGAAGCTGCAGTCCGCTTCTGGCCAGGTAGGCGGCGACCTGTTGCGGGGACTCGCCCTGGTTCAGGAAGACGAAGTGCAGGTCGGGACGGGCAGCCTGGGCCTTCTGCAGCACGGGCATCTCGCGCTGGCATGGCGGGCACCAGGTGGCCCAGAGGTTCACCACGGTCGGCCGACCCTCGAAGGAGGCAAGGCGGACCGTCGTGCCGTCGGTGGCGGGAAGCGCCAGCTGCGGCATGCGAACGTCGTCGGATCCGCCGGCGGAGAGGGCGACGATGGTGGCGAGCCACACAGCGGCAGCGGTCCCGAATGCAGCAATCAGCGGCTTGCGCAATGCGCTGCGACGCGCAAGCACCACCCCTGCATAGGCAAGCGCGGCGCCGATTCCGATCGCCGCATGCCAGCCGCCGTCCCGGATGTCGATGATGGAGAGCGGCGACTTCAGGTAGGCGTCGCGGAACTGCACCACAAATGCCAGCCGCGCTACCAGCAGCCCGACCAGGAGCGTTCGCAAGATGTGCCGTTCGACGTCCGCCGCGTGCTCGCGGCCGAGGCGCCGACCCACGAAGGATGCGAGCATGAAGGCTGCCGTGCCCACCAGCAGGGGCAGGGACAGGACCAGGGGCCCGAGCGTCAAGGTTTGCGTCACGAGCCGGTGCCCCCGGGTTGTAGCCTGTCCAGGAGCGCCTCGGGACCGAACTCTCCCACCAGCCGCTGCTCACGACGCTCTCCACCCTTTGGGTCGTACAGCATCAAGGTGGGCGGGCCCATCACCTGGTGATGCTGCATGAACGCGCGCTGCGCCGCGTCGCTGCGGGTCACGTCCGCCCGCAGCAGCAGGACGCCGTCGAGCGCGCGACCCACCCGCGGGTCACCGAACACCTCCCGTTCGATAGTCTTGCATGACGTGCACCAGTCGGCGGAGAACTCGACCAGCGCCGGCTGGCCGCGCGCGGCTGCGTCCGCCAGGCGCGCCTGCAACAAGGTCGGATCTTCCAGCGTCTCGAAGGCGGGCGTGGCTGCAGCCGCCACCGAAGGTGCCGCCACGAGCGTCCGCAGCGGCTGCGCCGGGTCACTGGCACCCGCAGCCGCGCCGAACACCATGGCCACGCCCCAGAGCCCTGCCAGGGCGGCACCGCTGCGCGCCACCAGCGTAGGGCCGGTGCGCAGGCCCGCCTGGGCCGAGCGGGTCATCTGCCACAGCGACAAGCCGAGGGCCACAAGGAGGCACCCCCACATAAGCAGGGTCCACTGCGGCGCGACCACGCGACTTGCCATCCAGATCGCGGTGCCCAGCAGGATGAAGCCGAACCCGGCCTTCACCCGATCCATCCAGGCGCCCGGGCGTGGCAACCAGCGCGCGCCCAGCGTGCTGATCACGATCAGCGGAACGCCCATGCCGAGGCCCAGCGACAGGAGGAGCAGGCCTCCCTCGACGGCCGATCCGCCCTGGGCGATGTACAGCAGTGTCCCGGCCAGAGGTGCGGTCATGCAGGGGCCAACCAGCAGGGCCGACAGCGCACCCATGCCGGCGGCACCTCCGAGGCTGCCGCCCTGCACGTTCTTGTTCGCCAGCCGATCGCGCAGGAAGGCCGGGAGTTGCAGTTCGTAGAAACCGAACATGGCCAGCGCCAGCGCGACGAACACGGCGGCGAAGGACAGCAGCGTCCAGGGGTTCTGCAGCCAGGCCTGCAGTCCGGCGCCTGCGAGCGCGGCGAGCACGCCCATGCCCGCGTAGACAGCTGCCATGGGGCCGACGAACGCCAGCGAGAGCAGCAGTCCGCGCCGCGGTGTCGCTCCGCTGCCCACCACCATGCTGGAGAGGATCGGAACCATCGGCAGGACGCACGGCGTGAAGGCCAGTGCCATCCCGAGCAGGAAGAAGAGGGGCAGCGCCCAGGCCAGGGAGCGTTGCTGGAGCAAGCGGCTGAAGTCGGCGTCGCTGCTCGCCACCGAGAGGATGGAGGAGCCAGCGCCGGCCGGCGCAGCGGCAGCCGGCCCAGAAGGGCCTGTCGACTGACTGACCTGGGTCAGTGGGACGTCCTTCTCCTGGGGCGGATAGCACAGGCCGTCGTCGGCGCAGCCTTGCCACGTCACGCGCAGCGACGCGGCGCTGCCGGTCGCGACCTGCACCTGGACGTCGTTGTGATAGACCTCCACGGTGCCGAAGTTCGGGTCTTCCTTGGTTTCGCCAGGGGGCTTGGTCACGTCACCCACGCCAGGACCGGTCACTCCGATACGATCACGGTAGAGGTAGTAGCCGGGGGCGATGGCCCAACGCAGCTGCACCTGTCCGGGGCCGTCTTCCATCACGTCGAGCCGGAATGCCTGTTCAGGTTCGAGGAAGCTCGGCGCTGCGTGTGCAGGCGAAGCAATGATCGTCGAGACGAGCAGCAGCACCCACAAGGGGAACTGTCTCAGCCATCTCCATTCCAACCAGATCTTTTTCATGAAGCCCTTGTTCGCGGTCTGCACCCAGTCTGGCTGACCGCGATTAAGGTGCCGTTAAGAGTTCTCCCCGTGCACCTCCTCCTGATCGAAGACGATCCTTCCGTCGCCCATGGCGTCGCCGCCGGCCTGCGCCTGCACGGTTTCACCGTGGATCACGCCGAAACCGCCGCCGGCGCGAACGCGGCGCTCGCCGCATCCGATTTCGATGTCGCCGTCCTCGACCTGGGTCTTCCGGACGAAGACGGGATGAACCTGCTCGCACGGTGGCGCACGCGCGGCATCGACATGCCGCTGCTCGTGCTCACCGCCAGGGACGCCGTGTCCGACCGGGTTCGGGGATTGCAGGCGGGCGCCGACGATTACCTGCTCAAGCCGTTCGACCTCGACGAACTGGTAGCGAGGGTGCATGCCCTGCTTCGGCGATCCGCGGGCCGGACGACCGACCGGATTACGCACGGGCCGGTGACGTTCGAGCCCTCATCCGGACAGGCCTGGCTGAATGGCGAGCCTGTGGAACTGTCCAGGCGCGAGCGCACCCTGCTGGCAACCCTGTTGCAGCATCCCCGGGCGACGCTGAGCGCGGAGCAGCTTCGCGACCGGCTGTACGGGCTCGATCTGGAGGTCGAGAGCAACGCCGTGAATGTGCACATCCACCACCTGCGGCGCAAGCTGGGAAGCGGGATCGTCGAGACCGTGCGAGGCGTCGGCTACCGGCTGGGGGAGGCATGAACAGCCTGCGCGCCCGGTTGCTGGTGATCATCGGCGCGTCGCTGGTCGTGCTATGGACGGCGGTCGCCGCGTGGATGATGGTGGAACTGCGGAGCGAACTGCGCACCGCGTTGGACGATCGACTAGCCGCCTCCGCCCGCATGGTCGCAGGGTTGGCGCTGCAGTTTCCGACGCGGTCCCCCACTGAAGAGGCATTGGCAAGGCCGTTACTCGACGTGGTCGCCCGAGACGGCCTTGCGTGCGAAGTGAGCCTCGTGCGCGGCGAAGTCAGCGTGCAGAAGGTCGCGCGCACTGCCGCCAGCCCGGCGCTGGACGATGCTTCTCCCGGTTACAGCACGGGCGTGTACGGTGGAAAGCTGTGGCGCATCTACGTGCTGCACCAGGGTGGCCTCCGCATTGCGACGGCGGATCGCATCGACGCCCGCGAAGCGCTGCTCAAAGACGTGGTGGTGACCGCGGCGGTTCCTTTCGGCGTTGCGTTAGTTGGGACCCTCTTTGCCGTGTGGCTGGGAATCGGCGGCGGCTTGGCACCGCTGGAACGGATCCGACGCGGCCTGGCGCAGCGGCGTCCCGACGACGAAACTCCGCTGCCGTCCGCTCCGGTGCCAAGGGAGCTGCGCCCGCTGGTGGGCACAATCGCGCACCTGCTGGAGCGCGTTCGCGGGACCATCGCGCGGGAGAGGCGGTTCACCGACGACGCCGCGCACGAATTGAGAACGCCGCTAACGGCCGTGAAAACGCATCTGCAGGTCCTTCGGCTCGCGCTTGCCCGCAACAAGGGCGCCAACGAAGTCGGTGACGCGCTCGCCCACGCGGATCAGGGTGTGTTGCGAATGCAGCGCACGCTGGAGCAACTGCTGCTGCTCGCTCGCCTGGAGGGCGGTGAGGAGATCGATCCTTCCATGTGCGCGGACTCCAACGACGCGGTGACCCAGGCGGTTGCCGAAGTCGAGTCTTCGCGGAGGGCGCTTGGGAGGATCACGGTCGAGGCGCTGCCGGCTGCGCGGTGCGTGCATGTTCCGGAACCGCTGCTCGTCTCTGCCTTGCGCAACCTTCTCGAGAATGCGGTGCGCGCGTCTGCGGATGGTGCGCCGGTGGAAGTCCGCGTCGGGACGGGACCCCAAGGGGCTGTGAGGTTCGAGGTCCTGGACCGCGGTGTAGGCATGAGCGAAGAAGACTGCGCGATGGCGACGCGCCGGTTCTGGCGTCGCAGCAAGGCTGAGGGCGGCAGCGGGCTTGGCTTGGCCATCGTGCAGGCGATCGCCGAACGCCACGGAGGCAGCGTCCACCTGCGTCCCCGTCTCGAGGGCGGCATTCACGCCCTGCTGGAATTGCCCGCGGCTGCTTAAAAAGAAGCGGTCAGGCGTCGCCCGGCTTCTCGATCGGCAGTCCGCAGGCCTGCCACGCCTGCCAGCTCCCGGGTACGTTGCGGACGTTGTATCCGTAGGCTTGCAGCAGGCTCGCAGCGATGGAAGCGCGATAGCCGCTGTCGCAGTACACGGAGACGGGTCGGTCTTTCGCGATGCGTGACATCGATTCCGGGAGGTCAGGCAGGAAGATGTGCACGGCGCCGGGCACATGCCCCTCGCGCCACTCGTGAGGCGCCCTCACGTCGACGATCGTCATTCGCGCATTCTTGTCCTGGAGGGTGTTTGCCAGGTCGCGCACGTGCAGCTGTTGCAGCGCTTGCAGGGGGAGACCTGCGTTTTCCCAGGCCGTCATTCCGCCCGCCAGGTAGCCCCTGAACCGGTGGAAGCCGGTGCGCGCGAGTTCGGTCACCACCGCTTCCACCTGCGTGTCCTTCTCGAGAACCAGCAGCAGCGGATGGCTTGGGTCCAGCATCCAGCCCGCCTGGATCGCGAGGTGCCCGGCAGCACCGAAGTTGAGGGCGTGAGGAATATGGCCGCCTCCGAAGGCCAGCATCTGCCGGGTGTCGACCAGGATGCTGTCGCCTTTCTCCAGTGCCTTGGCAAACTCGCGGGGTGGCAGGGCCGACAGGGACTTGCCCGCGCTTTTGGGAGGCCCCGCGGTGTTCGCCTCCTTCAGGCGTGGGTAGTACGACGGCTTCGGGGGCAGGCTATCCAGGGCGACCCGTTTGAAGGACTCGGGATCGCGCTGCTGGAGGAGCGGATTGGAGGCCTTCTCCTGGGCGATGCTGGTGGCGGGCTTGTCGCCGATCGCGGCGCCGCAGGGCGAGCCATGGACGTGCGTCGGATACACCAGCACGCCGTCTGGCAGCTTCTGGAAGACGTCGCGGAGGGTCTCGAATTGCAGGCGCGTCAATTCCTCCGTGCGGTCCGGACCCAGCAAGTCGGTCCGGCCGGCCGTCCCCACCAGCAAGGCTCCGCCGGAGAGGACCGCGAAAGGCTGGTCGTCGCCCGACTTGCTCACCAGCAGCGAGATGTGCTCGGGGGTGTGACCTGGCGTGTGCCGTACCTTCAGGCGGATCGAACCGAGTTCCAGTTCATCCTCATCGCGCAGCGCGCGGTGGGCGAAGCCGTAGTTGGCTTCACCATGCCCGCTCAGGCAGACCTCGGCACCCGGCACGCGTGCGGCCAGGGCGCAAGCGCCACTCACGAAGTCCTCGTGCGTGTGTGTCTGGATGACGTAACGGATCGCCAGGCTGTGCTCGCGAGCGGCATCAAGGCAGCGCTCGAAGTCGACCTGCGGGTCGACGACGGCGCAGAGACGGGCGCTGTCGTCCCCGACGAGATAGGTGGCATCCCCGATCGCCTCGGTGAGCAACTGACTGAAGACGAGCGCCATGAGACTCAGCGCGACGCTGCACTTGCCGGGGACTGCGCAGGCGCACCCTGCGCGCCGCTGGCGGCAGGCGCGGCGTGCTGGGCGTGGCCGCCCGTCGGATCGTCGATCTGGACGACCTTGCCCTTCTGCCATGCGTCGGCACCCGCGTCGATGGGCGGAGCGGCGATGTCTTCGCGCTGCTTGCGCTTGGCCGAGCTGTCGATTCCGAGGCGGCGGTCCCGTTCCTGCACCATCGCCGGGTTGTGCTGGCCATCAGCCGTGAATCCCATCATGAGTTGCGGCATGCCGAGCGGCAGGTTCTTGCCCTTGTCGGTGTGCCAGGTGTGCCAGGTCTTGCCGTAGGTGCCGACCAGCTTCTTCATCAGTTCCTTCTCGGCCACGTCGGGGATGCCAGGGGCCACCAGCTGCCCCGATTTCACCTCGTGCACGTGGCTGTGCCACAAGGCCTTCTCCTCGGCCGGCAGCCCGGCGAACAGCTTCTCACTCACGATGTACTCGACGCCCATGATCTTGGCCTCCTTGATGTTGCCGTCGTAGATCACGCATTGGGTGACGTCCTCGTTCAGGATGGAGCAGTAATGGTGAGCCTCCATCTGCTCGCCCATGCGGCCGTTGTAGAAGTGGAAGCCATCCAGGTACGCGTTGATGGCCTCGATCGGCGGCTTGTTCTGCAGTGCGACGGCGCCTGCCTCGAGGGCCTGCGTTTTCGCTGTCTCGGGCGCGCCCGGAGTCGTGACCGGCGAAGTCGTGCTGCTTTCCCGGCCGCAGCCGGCGAGGACCAGTGTGCAGGCAAGGACGCAGGAGGCGAGAGGGTGATTCATGTAGTTTCCAGGTGCTACTTGTCCACGGCTGCCAGCACGGCACGAACGCGCTGCCCGGCACCGGCGTCCTTCGATGGGAGCCCGTCGAAGTCGCCCCGCAGCGCCTTGAGCGCGTAACGTTCCCGGGCGATCTCCCGGTTTGTGCGCACGCCCAGCCTGCGGAAGACGGGAATCGGGGGACACCACCCCTGCAAGGCATGCTGGCCGAAGAAGGTGAAAAACAGCGGCGGGCAACGCGAGGAATCGGCGATCAACCTTGGCGCCCAGGAAGACGCCCAACATCACGAGCGCGGACGCATTGACCTGGAGCAGGCGCTCGACGTCCCACTCGTCATCCAGTTCGCGGAGACGCTCGGCAATCTCCTCGTCGCCGGCCGACTCGAGCCGCACCACTTCGGCGTCGGTGCGGGCGCGAATCCGCTCGTTCAGGCGTGGATCGGTGCTGTTCTCCACGCGCCGGGAGGTGGCTGGCAGTTGCATTGCGTCCTCCTTCGGTTTCAGTGGCGCACGGGAGCGGAGCGATCCGCCTCGTCCAAGCCTGGGGCTGGCTGTCCCGATCGAGACGGGGAGTCGAAGTCCCCGCGCAGCGTCTTGACTGCATAGCGTTCGCGCTCGATCTCCCTCGCGGTGCGGATCCCCAGCCGGCGGAAGATTGGCAGCAGCGGATAGATACCTCGTGTGCCGAACAGGAACACCGCCGCACCGATTGCCGGCATGGCGAGGAAAGCGGGTCGCACGAGCGCTCCCAGGGTCAGGCCAATGAGCCCCATGGTGGCGGCTTCGGCTTCGATGGTTCGGTCGATGTCCCACTCGCGGTCGAGCGCCTCCAACCGTTGGTCAGGGGATCGCTCCATGATGCATTCCTCCCAAATGGAAGCGACCAGCCGGGCTGCGCCCGGATGTCGCGAATTGCTCACCGTGAGAGAGGCGCAATCCGCAGTCGCATGGAGACGCAGCGTACGTCACCGTGCAACCGAAGTGGGGCCGCTGTAACTGGTGACGACTCGCAGGTCATGCACCGTGAAGACCGCGGCGGCGAGCAGTGCGAAGGACAGCAAGGATCCTCCTCAGGCACCGCTGCGACAGCTGGCTCGGCAGCGCAGCAGCTCATGGCGGTGAAGGTCCACCATCAGCGGCGTCCTACGGCGCCGCCGCGCCGCGCTCCTTAGATTGGCAATGTGGCCGCGCACCGACTGTTCATCGCCTTTCTGTTGGTGATCACGATCCCTCTGCAGGGGATCGCGGCTTCGACGTGCATGTGCAAGCTGAGACACGGCGGCGGGCACGCGGCGGCGGCTTTGAAAGCCCATATGAAGCAGGCAAGCTCGGCGGAGCACGCGACCGCGGAGCGCTCGCGCTCGGCTGGCGCGGCAAAGTCCGGCCAACAGACATGCCCCAGCTGCTCGAAGGCGTGCTGCCACGCCTCAGCGCCGCCGCCGAGCGCCGCCCTCGCGAGCGAGCCCATCGCCTTCACCGAGTCGGCATCGTGGGTTGGCTGGGCGGGGCCGAGCTGGTTCGAACCAGTGCCGCGCAAACCTCCCCGGACTTAGGGCGCATTTGGCGGCGGCATCGCCGCTTCGAAGCCGCGCGCTCGCACGGTCAGCCCCGCCGCGCGAGCGCGGCGTCCCAAAGTCCTAGGAGAAATCACATGCATCAAGGAAAGTTCGCGAGCTGCATCGCCGCTTGCTACGAGTGCGCTCAGGCGTGCAATCACTGCGCGTCGGCCTGCCTGCAGGAGCAGGACGTCAAGATGATGGTGCGATGCATCGCGCTCGACGTCGACTGCGCGGAGATCTGCGCGATGGCCGCCGCGGCCATGGCGAGAGGGGGCGATGCCGCCAAGGTCATCTGTTCGGCGTGCGCCGAGGTCTGCCAGATGTGCGGCGACGAGTGTGGGAAGCACAAGATGGATCACTGCCAGAGGTGCGCCGAAGCCTGCCGCCGCTGCGCCGAAGAGTGCCGCAAGATGGCCGCGACGGCATGAGGCGCACTCTTATCCCGTGATCAGCGCCGCGCCGATGCGAGGATGCGGGCGCGGCGCGAGGCTCTAGTTCAAACCATCGCGTCCGCTACGTCAACCCGAGACTAAGCGCCGCGCTCAATTTGAGGAGTAGACATGGACACCCACACCATGCCGCGCCAGGACAGGCGCCATCACGAGAGGCGCGCGTCGTCGCGTGACAACGTGCAAGCCAAGGAACGCGGCTCCGGCCAGTCGATGCAGATGGCAAGCTACGGCCGCTTCGCCGCGATGGTCGCGTCCTCGACCGCCCTCGGATTCGCGGCCATGTATCTCAACGTCCTGGAGCTCGATCACGTCTTCTTTAGCTGGATGCGCCTGTTCATGGCGATGATCATGGGCGGTGTGATGACCGCTATCATGATGCTGTTCATGTGGGGTATGTATCCGAACAAGAAGGCGAATTGGGGCGTGATGGGGGCGGCCGCCTTGCTGTTCTTTGCGGGCCTTGGGCTTGCGCGCAGCCAGTCAACGGTCGGCGAGGTGGCCTACATGAAGGCCATGATCCCGCACCACTCCATTGCCATCCTCACCAGCTCGCGCGCGAACATCGAGGATCCCCGCGTGCGCAAGCTCGCCGACGGGATCATCGAGTCGCAGCGCAGGGAGATCGCGGAGATGAGGGCGCTGATCGAGGAGCTGCAGGGTCGCTGAGTCGGCCTGGCTCCATCAGGTCACGGTGAACTGGCCCATCATTCCATTGTCCTCATGCTCAAGAATGTGGCAGTGGTACATGAAGGGCGCACCAGCCGACGGTTGATCGAAGCGCACGAGCAGCTCGACGGGCTCCTGAACGAGCACCGTGTCTCTCAACCCCTGGTCGCGCACTGTCGGGGCGCGTCCGCCCCGGCTTAGCACCTCGAACTGGACACCGTGAACGTGGAACGGGTGAGCCATCATCTGGGCGGACACGTGCCAGATCTCGGTATCGCCAAGTCGCACGCGTTCGTCCACACGATGCATGTCGAAGGGCCGGCCGTTGATCGTGAACGCACCGTGGTCGGCGGTGCCACTTCGGCCCGAAGAGTCCATGCCGCCCATCATCCCCGCCATGGACATGTCGAGGCTGAAACTCCGCCGTCGTGAAGCGCGGCTTGCATCCGGGCTGCTCCGGTAGGCCAACCGCAATGGCAGCGGCGAGCTGGCTGGTGCGGACCCGGACGGGGTGAACGACAGCAACACCTGATCGCTTGCGGCGCTGGGACCCATCGTTGCCATTTCGCCCATGCGACCCATCGGCCCCATCCTCATTCCGTTGTTGACCACTCCCGGCAGAAGGCTCGCAGGACGACCATCGGAGAAATCCACCAGGATCTCGGCACGCTCGCCGGGAGCCAGTGTCAATGCGCGCAGCGCAACCGGTGCGGCGAGCAGTCCGCCCTCCGACGCGATCCACTGGAAGGGCCGACGGTCGCCGAACGACAACTCGTAGATGCGTGCATTCGACCCATTCACCAGCCGCAGCCGGACCATGCGCGCGGGGACTCGGACTTCGGCATCCGGTGTGCCGTTGACGAGCAGGGTGTCGCCCAGTCGGCCATGCATCAGGGTCATCATGCTGCCGGGCATTACCAGCCTGCCGTCGTCGAACTGGCGGTCCTGGATGACCAGCGGAAGATCATCGACACCGTACTGCGACGGCAACCCGAGATGATCCTCGCGCGGGTCGTGCACCAGCAGCACGCCAGCCAAGCCCGCATACACCTGCTTCGCGGTGCGGCCATGCACGTGCGAGTGGTAGAACAGGGTTGCCCCGGGCTGCCTCACAGGCAAGGTCGTCCGCCAGGTCGCTCCTGGGGCAATCGACTGGTGCGGTCCGCCATCGCGGTCGCCCGGAATCAGCAGCCCGTGCCAGTGCACCGTGGTCGGTTCCCCCAAGGCGTTGGTGATGGCGACCTGCACGTCGTCACCGCGATGGAACCTGAGCGTAGGACCCAGGTAGCTTCCGTTGTAGCCGAGCGTGGAGCTTCGCTTCCCAGGGAAGAACTCTTTCGCCCCGTGATGCGCATTCAATGAGAGCGACTGCCGATGCTCACGCGCATCCAGCAGGGGCGGAATCCAGAGTGCCTGACGGGCGCCTGCCTGTGCATGCGGGAGCAGCGACTGCCTGGTCAGGGCAGCGCCGGCCACGACGGCCGCGCCGGCGCTCGCCAGGAGGAAGTTGCGGCGGGTGCGGATCATCGACCCAGGCTGGGCGTCGGCCCAGCCCCTCCACGCGTGGCGCTGCGCCGCTCGAAGAGTTCGAACACTGCCATCCCCACCAGCATGGCAGCGACGAACACCACTGCCTTGACCTCACCGGCGCCCAGGGCGACCAGCGCAGGACCCGGGCAGAAACCTGCAATGCCCCAGCCCACACCGAACATCAGGCTTCCGCCGACCAGGCGGCGATCCAGCTGCGTGGCGGTCGGCATCTTCATCTGCAATCCGAGCAGGGACACCGTTCGCTTGCGTGCAAAGGTGAAGGCGATCGCGCCGACGGCAATCGCACCGGCCATGACGAACGCGAGCGACGGATCCCAATTGCCAGCCAGGTCAAGGAAGCCGAGAACTTTCTCCGGATTGGCCATACCGGAGACGATCAGGCCGACCCCGAACACGAGGCCGGCGAGCAGGGCGAAAAAGGTAGCCATTCTGGAACTCCTCAGGCGCCGATCAGATGGCGCAGGACAAAGACGGTGACAAAACCAGCAGCCATGAACGCTGCGGTAGCGACGAGCGAGCGAGGCGAGAGCCGCGAGATGCCGCAGACGCCATGGCCGCTGGTGCAGCCCGAGCCGTAGCGGGTGCCCACGCCAACCAGCAGTCCGGCGATGACGAGGGCCCCGAAGCCCGCGTCGATCTGCATGGCCGGCAATTCCGTGAACAGGGCGTAGAGCACCGGGGCTCCGATCAAGCCGGCGATGAAGGCCACACGCCAACTGACGTCGCCGTGGACCGGCTTGAGAAGCCCGCCCAGCACGCCGCTGATGCCGGCGATGCGTCCATTGATGAGGATGAACATCGCAGAGGCGATGCCGATGAGGACTCCGCCTGCAGCGGCGGCCCAGGGTGTGAATGCGTTCCAGTCGATGGTCATGGGTTACTCCTTGGGACAGTAGAGGCGGTAAAGAACCACCAGGATCTCGAGCAGGTTGGGGTCGGCCACGCTGTAGAAGATGTTCTTGCCCTCGCGGCGCGTGGCCACCACACCCTGGCTGCGCAGCACGCCCAGCTGCTGGGACAAGGTTGGCTGGTGGATGTCCAGCTGCTCCTCAAGCTCGCCGACGCTGAACTCGCCCTGCGACAGCTGGCACAACAGCAGCAGCCGCTCCGGATTGGCCAGCAGCTTGAGCGCGGCGACCTCGTTCTCGGCTGCGCAGCGCAGCCGAGCGGGGTCGATCACCAGATCACTCGGGTCTTCCTTCATGCGGTCCTCTCTGTTCGATCACTTGACCGGCAATATATCAGACGATATAATATCGTGCAATAGATCGAAAGGGGAACGCAATGACCAGCCGCATCACCATCCAGCCCTTCTTCGACCGTTCTACGTGGACGGTCTCGTACGTGGTATCTGACAACGCCACCCAGGCCGCCGCAGTGATCGACCCGGTGCTCGACTACGACTTCAAGTCGGGCCACACGAACACCAAGGCCGCTGACCAGGTGCTCGGGTACGTCGAGGACAAGGGCCTGAAAGTCGAGTGGATCCTGGAAACGCACGCCCATGCTGACCACCTTTCGGCGGCACGCTACCTGCAGGAGCGCGTGGGAGGCCGCATCGGCATCGGCGAGAACATCCGCGAGGTGCAGGCGACCTTCAAGAAGCTCTACAACCTGGAGCGCAACTTCCTGCCCGATGGCAGCCAGTTCGACCACCTTTTCAAGGACGGAGAGACTTTCCGCATCGGCGAGGTGGAGGCCAAGGCCATGCTCGTGCCAGGCCACACGCCAGCGGACATGGCTTACCTCATCGAAGACAGCGTTTTCGTGGGCGACACCATGTTCATGCCTGACGTCGGGACTGCGCGCGCTGATTTTCCCGGCGGCGACGCAGCGACGCTGTACAGGTCGATTCGCCGCCTGCTGGATCTGCCGCCGCAGACGCGCATGTACGTCTGCCATGACTACCCGCCTGCGGGCCGCGAGGCGAAGTGGGAGACGACGGTCGCCGAGCAGCGCGCAAAGAACATCCACGTGCGCGACGGCATCACGGAAGAAGGCTTCGTGGCCATGCGCAAGGCCCGCGACGCCACCCTCGAGGTGCCGACCCTGATCCTGCCGTCGATCCAGGTGAACGTCCGCGCGGGGCAGATGCCGCCTGCGGACGACAACGGCGTGGCCTACCTGCGGATTCCGATCAACGCCCTGCCGAAGGGCGGGGCCAGGAAGAACTGAGGGCTGTGATGCTATTGGTCTCGGCTGCGGCGGGCCGCCGGAGCGGGCGTGGGAGGCGACTCCCGGGTGCGGGTCGCACTCGCGACGGGGGCCGCTGCCGGATCTGTGACGTCCCAGGATCCAAACACTTCCTGGGGCGAGCGGGTCTCCGGCAACACGTAAACGATCGCACCGGACTTCTTCACTGCGGGACTGAGAACCTGCTCGTAGAAGTGCACGGGCAGGTTCACGCAGCCGAACGAGATCCGGTTGTCTTCCTCGGTCGGGGTTGCCAGCCGCTCCAGCCGCCGCTCCGCTGCGACTGTGGGCCGTACCCGGTGCATGGAAAGGGCAGCGTCATAGTCGATCCAGATGACGTCCTCTCCGTCCGTGTTGACGCCCGGCTGGGCTTCAAAGCGCCCGGCGTGGGTCGTCTTCTCTTCGGGGCGGACTTGCGCCAGGGGCTTGTCGCCTATACCGGGCGCGGCGTCGTCCCCGATCGCCGACCCCAGCAGTGCGGGGGTGGCGGCCACGAGTTGGCCCGTGGGGTCGAAGGTGTAGACCCGCGCAGCCTTCTTGTCGAGGATCACGGCGGACTTGCCCTGATTGTCACCGGTGAAGAACACCCAGTTGGCGACGTGACGGGCGTCGTGCGACGGTGTCTCGTCGCCGAAGTCGGGGAGCGGTCCGACGGCGCGCGGCGCAGACGGACTCGACATGACGCTCGGCACTGCCGCGGGTGGCGGTGCGTGCCGGGATCGGAGCCAAGGAATCGCGACCAACAGCAGCAGGGCACCGATGACGGCGCCGTTGCGCACGGACCGGAGGAACTCGTTTCGATTTTCGGCGGATTCGTTGGTTGACATGTGTGCTGGACGATCAAGAAAGCCGGTCAGCGTAAGTGCCAGCAGTCGCGTGCAGCCGTCGCGCTTGAACTGACCAGATGTAGGACGCAGCCGCGCCGATCACGGGGCGGAACTCCGGATCCTGAACAAGCGGCTCAAACTTGGAAATGATCATGAAGACCTTCTCACCAGAGCAAATCGACGAAGCCCTGTGCGTCACTGCGCAGGTGCAGCCTGATGACGTGCCCGCGCTCGCGGCTGCAGGGTTCCGCAGCATCGTCAACAACCGGCCCGACTTCGAGGGCGGAGTTGGCCAGCCGACCAGCGCCGAGTTGGAGGCCGCCGCACGAAAGGCGGGGCTGGAGTACCGTTACCTGCCCGTGCCGCCCGCCGGCCACACGTCGGAGCAGGCTCGCAGCATGGCGAGCGCTGTCGATGCTCTCCCCAAACCGGTCGTGGCGTTCTGCCGCACTGGGCGCCGTTCAGCCGCGCTGTACCGCATGGGGAAGAGCGAGGCATGAAGGTCCGTTGGCTGCCCACTTGGCTGGCCTCGTACGACCGGGGCAAGGCCGCCCAGGACCTGGTTGCCGGCATCGTGGTCACGATCCTGCTGGTGCCGCAAAGCCTCGCGTACGCGATGCTTGCGGGCCTGCCGCCGCATGTGGGCATGTACGCCAGCATCCTGCCCCTGGTCGCCTATGCGGTGCTCGGCTCCAGCATGACGCTGTCGGTCGGCCCGGTGGCTGTGGCTTCGCTCATGACAGCATCGGCCGTGGCGCCGCTGGCTGCCGCCGGCAGCGCGGAATACGTGCTCCTGGCCATGCTGCTGGCGCTCCTGGGCGGTGTGGTGCTGTTGCTCCTGGGCCTGTTACGCATGGGCTTCGTGGCCAACCTTCTGAGCCACCCCGTGATCTCCGGATTCGTGACCGGATCCGCCGTTCTCATTGCACTTGGCCAGCTGAAGCCGCTGCTGGGGGTTCCGGCGAAAGGGGAGACGGCGCTGGAACTGGCGGTGTCGCTGTTCTCGCGTGCCGGTGACCTGCACGTGCCCACGGCGGTGCTGGGGCTCTCGTCGGTGCTGGCCCTCTGGGCTTCCCGCCGGTTCCTGGCGGGCGGCCTGCGCCGCGCAGGCATGGGGAACAAGAGCGCGGAGATTCTCGCGAAGCTGGCGCCGATGGTGGTCGTGCTGCTGGCCATTGCCGCCGTGGTGGCGCTCAGGCTCGACACCGACGCGGGTGTGGCGGTGGTGGGGTCCATCCCCGCAGGCTTGCCGTCGCTCGCCTTCACCTTGCCCACGATGGGCCAGTTGCAGGCGCTGGCCGTTCCCGCAGTGATGATTGCGCTGATCGGCTTCGTGGAGAGTGTCTCGGTGGCGCAATCGCTCGCGATCAAGCGCGGCGAGCGGATCAACCCGGACGCGGAACTTCGCGGTTTGGGCGCCGCCAACCTGGCGAGCGCCCTATCCGGTGGCTTCCCGGTCACCGGCGGCTTCGCTCGCAGCGTCGTCAACTTCGCGGCAGGCGCCCGCACGCCCGTGGCCGGCGTGATCGCCGCGGTCTTCATGGGGGTGGTCCTCCTGGGCCTGACCGGGCTGTTCGAACGGTTGCCGCTCGCGGTGCTCGCCGCCACCATCATCGTGGCCGTTGTCGGGCTCGTCGACTTCGCGACGGTGAGGCATGCGTGGCACTACGACCGGGCCGACGCCGTGGCCTGGCTGGTGACGGCGGTGGGGGTGCTCGCGCTCGGCGTGGAAGCCGGCGTTGGCCTCGGCGTGGCGATGTCGATCGGCACGTTCCTTTGGCGCGCCAGCCGCCCGCACATCGCGGTTGTCGGCCGCGTGGGCGACAGCGAGCACTTCCGCAACGAGCGGCGCTTTGCGGTGCAGACCTATCCCGGGCTGCTGCTGATGCGGGTCGACGAAAGCCTCTTCTTCGCCAACATGCCGGCGGTTCTCGGCCGCATCGAAGAGGAGATCGAGCGCCAAGAGAACACCCGTCATCTGGTGCTGGACTTGTCCTCGGTCAGCCATATCGACCTCACGGCCGTGGAGGCGCTGCAGCGCCTCCACGCCGACCTGCGCGAACGCGGCATCGAGCTGCATCTCGCTGAGGTGCGGGGGCCTGTCATGGACAGGCTCGAGCAGACCGAGCTTCCGCGAAAGCTGGCCCACAAACCGTTCCTGAACCTGCATGAGGCCACCAGTGCGCTCGTGCCCGCGGCCTCCCGGCAGCGTGCCTCGCCTTTGCCGAAAAACACCCCTGCCCGGAGCAACGCATGATCTTCAAACAGCTTCTCGAACCCGTCTCCAGCACCTACACCTACGTCCTTGGGTGTCCCGACACGGGCGAGGCCATCCTCATCGACCCCGTCGTGAATTCCATGGACCGCGACCTGCAGGTGCTGCAGGGCTTGGGCCTGCGCCTGGCGTACACGCTCGACACGCACATCCATGCCGACCACATCACTGCGGCCCTGGAGTTGAAGAAGCGCACGGGCAGCAAAATCGCCGCGCCGGCATTCGATCGGCTGTCGTGCACCGACTTCGGCATGGAGGAGGGGAGGCCACTGCAGGTCGGATCGATCTCGATCGCCGGCCTGCACACGCCTGGCCACACCGACGGTCACTTCGCCTACGCCGTTGGCGAGCGGGTGTTCACGGGCGACGCCTTGCTGATCGACGGCTGCGGCCGGACGGACTTCCAGAACGGCGACTCACAGGCGCTGTACCAAAGCGTGACGCAGAAGCTCTTCGCGCTGCCGGACGAGACGCTGGTGTATCCGGCGCACGATTACACAGGCAGGCACGTGTCATCGATCGCGCAGGAGAAGGCCCGCAATCCGCGCCTGGGTGCCGGCAAGAGCCTCGCGGAATTCCAGCAGATCATGGCGACGTTGAACCTGCCGTATCCGAAGTTCATCGACTACGCCGTGCCCGGGAACCGGGGATGTGGTGTGTGCCCGAGTCGATTGCCGGAGGAACTGGAGAAATACTGCGCGCCAATGGCTGAAAGCCCCCAAGGCTGACTTCCTGGCATCGATGGCCCATTTCTTCCGCAACAGCCAAGTATGGGCTGTGGAATACCAGTACGCTGGTCGCACTCGTCACTGGCTGAAAGCCCTGCCGCAAGACGCCGATGCTGAGAGTGCTATGCGAGACCTGCTGGAGAACTTGTACGGTGAACGCGCGCGACTGGTCGCCGTTCGGCCAGCGACCGACTTGGAAGATGAAGAGTTCCGCCGGGGGCGCATGCCCCGGAACGCTTACTGCCCGACGGGAAAGCTGCCCGTGTCAGAAGGGCGGCGACTTCCACCGGGCAATCCTGCCGAAGCACGCACGCGTGGCGACGAGCCATCGCAGCCAGCCCGGGAATAGCAGATGGCAGTGAGCCAAAGTGGCTGCATGTACCGCTAGGTTGCGCGTCAGCTGGCCCGAGTTTCCACGGCGTTCTGGCTACGAGCTTGCGGGCCGCCAGGGCCGATGTCGCTTGCTCCTTTCTTGATTGGCCTTTGGAACTCCACAAAGGCGGCGAGGTTCGCGCTCATTTCTGCGAGCGTCGTGGCGAGCTGCTGGGCGCTGGAATGCCCTTTAGCCACCTCTACGCGCAATTGAGCATTCTCACGCCGAAGTGCGCCCTCGCGCGCCTCAGCGTGCTGCGCGCGCTCCGTCGCGGCCACGGTGCGAGCCTCTGAGACTGCCGCCGACTGGTGGCTGGCCGCGAGGACCTCACGTGCCTCTTTCAGCTGATCCTGAGTGGCCGCGAGCGCCTTCTCCAGGCTGCTGATCGATTCGATGCGAATTTGGGCACGAACAAGTTCTTGCCTAAGGCCCTCAGCGATTGCCCTTTCATTTGCTGCCTTGGTCTCGCTGGCCTGCACCGCGGCATGGCAGTCGTTGCGAACCGTCTCGATCTCTTGCGCCCGTTCCGCAAGCTGCCCCGCCTGCTGCTGCACCTGTGCCTGGCAAGCTTCCAGTTGCGCCTGCAGCTGCGTGATACGGACCTCCAGCAACTGGCCGTTCTCCGTAAGGGTTTGCACGTTCTCCTCCGCCTCCGCTGCGCGCGCTTCGGCAGCCTGGGCAGCATGCGCAGCGAGCGAGGCCATCTGCTGCGCGATCAGCCGGGCGATCGAAGGATCCAGCGTGATCTCTTCACGGGCGACAGCGGGCTGCTTTCCCTTCCACACCTTGATAAGGGGGGCAACGTCGTTCGGAGATGCCCCGCCGAGCCGAGCCCTGACCGCATTCACTGTCGGCTTGAGCCCTTCTTTGGTGAGGTCTGCGCATGCCTTGGCCACGCTGTCTTCCGTCACCTTCTTGACCGTGATCGTCACCGTTTCCATCTTGAGACTCCATCCTGGTGAGTAACGCCTGCGTTATCCCGTTATCCCGTTAGCCCGTTATCCCGTTATCCCGCTGCGCCCTCGCGGGCGAGAAGCCGGCGTGCGTACCCGTTCTTGCGAGAGAGCTGCTGATCGCGAGCGCGCTCATCCCGCAGCTTGCGCACCTCAGCCCAGGTCGGGAAGCGCACGCCGAAGTCAAGTTGCTCCAGAAGCTTGACGACGCGCTGGACGGGGTAGGCAGGGCCCTCATCCCCCTCGTTGTAGGATTCCTCGAGCTCCGTGCCGGTGGAGTGGCCCAGGTAACGCTGAATCTCTTCCAAACGCAGGCCAAGGCGGCCGAGGTGCTGCGCGCAAGTCGCCCTCAGGCTGTGACCGACTTTCCTGCGCTTTTGCCAGACCTTCGCAGTCTTCAACAGATCCAGCGTGTGCTCAGATGGCTTACGCCCGTAACCCGACTTCGGCTCCCACCTGAGAGCGAAAAGCGGACCAGACATCCCCACGATCTCCTGGCGGTGGCGCACAAAGTCCAGGAAGCCCATGTCGATCAGCTGCGGTGCCACCGGAATGATTCGGCGAGAGGCCTCGTTCTTCAGCCGCCGGTATTCCTCTTCGTTCCTCGCCTTGCTGAGGGCGCGGCCGGGCATGGCCTCCCCGTCTTCGTCCTGATCTTCGTCAGGCGAGTCGTCGATGAAGGAGATGCAAGGCACGCCGCAAATGGTGATGATGTCGCTCGTGAGCAGCTGTGCGACTTCCGATACGCGGCCCGCGGTGTATGCGCGAATTGGGTCTATCCAATACTTCCAGTCGCACTCGATCGCCCCCGCAAGGTACGCGTCCGACTCGTACGTCCTCTTCATCTCATCGGAAGCGAAGGCGACAGCGCCGGACTTGCCCTTCTTTGAGCGCTTCTTCGCGAGCGCCGCGCGCGCATCCGCGTCCTTGAGCTGAACTTCGAATTCGTCGAGCAACCCGCCGTCGATCCAACCCTTCTTTTTCAGGAATCGCACAAACGGGAATGGGTGCCTCAGAATCTTGGCGACATTGCCTGCACTCTGCGGCTTCAGGCGCTCGGCAGCCGCGCGGCGGATGACCTCTCGGGCTTCGATGCCGTCATTACGTTTGCCCTGTCGTTGCGGCATGCGCTGCAATTGTTCATGGAGCTGGACGAAATGAACACGGGTCAGGTCTTTCAGGCGGATGTCGAGCACGGACTCGGTGATCGAACCATCCCCGTTGGCGATGTCGCGTCGGCTGTCACCGAGTAGCTCGACGAAAAGCCTGAAACTTGACGCATACGCGAAGGTCCAGGTGTTCTCCGAGAACGTCACACCGCCTTCAGCGCGCCAACGCAGGATCGCCTCCCTGAGCCACTCCGGTTTGTCAGCGTTGTCGCTGAGGGACTCTGACTTTTGCGTGTCGGCACGCAAGGTTTCCAGCTGGCTTTTGAGATCAGCAGCCGCAGCGTCAACCTTGATGTGCCCATTCGCTGCAAGTCCTGGTATCTCAGGGCTCCAGTCGTTGCGCCCGGCGTTAGCCGGCGCAGCCAACTGTTCGACTACCCGGTTCAAGAGTCGGATGGTTTCGAGCTGCGCCCCAGGGTACACCTCCGTGCTCACCACTCCGTCGACCCAGTCGATCCGGAAGCCTTGTTTGGTCGGCACCTGCGCCGCCCCGTTCGATCCCAGCATGGCATCACCTTTCTGTTCCAAGCTGGTTACCAATTCTCGGCACATTTCGCGGGCACTTCGCAAGGCCTGGCATCGATCCGACGTTTTTGTTGAGCGTCGCAGCTCGCCCGGCAACTCGGGGTTCAGTGCGCGCACGTGCGCCGGAATCACGAGCCGCATGTGGTATACGCCCGCGGGCGTGCGCACGAGGTGGTTGGCGGTGGGGCGCGGGCGCCAGGGGCGGCGGGCAGGATCCAGTCCCGCAGCGTCAGCGGGCTCGGTCGCGAGCAGGGCCCCGGCTTCGGAGTTGGACGTGCTTGTCCAAGAAGGGGGCGAAGTTGGAGGCACGGCGGGTCCTTTCTTGGACGAACTTGGATGACGTTCGTCGAAGTGGCCGCCTGGAAAAGAAAAAGGCCTTGTAGAACAAGGCCTTGGAAGATTTGTGGTGGAGAGGAGGAGGATCTCCACCAAACGTTTGCAAGTCCTTGTTCCCCAGGTAGTTTTCGGG
>VFQO010000454.1_pt1 | contig 44589 bp, 44 predicted proteins | sample 3512331 | NCBI WGS metagenome assembly VFQO01 (sample SAMN10412371, study PRJNA504923) | tailings metagenome | isolation source: Replicate 3 from Balatoc abandoned mine | place: Philippines: Itogon, Benguet | collected 2017-08-28 | reverse complement strand
AATTGAGTGAACCGGCGCTCTGCCGGCGCCAGTGCCGAGTTGATCTCGGCCAGCAACGACTGCGCGGCGTTGCCGGGCTGGTGCTCGATCTTGGTGAAGATCGGGAAGATGGGAGCGGCGGACATGGTCAGGGGTTCCTTCCGAAGTCGGGAAGCGCGTCGTCGAGTTCGCCAGGGGCCAGCTTGGCCTTCCCGCGCGATCGGCGCTGCGGTGGATGGTGGGGAAAGCCGTTGCCGCGCTGCGGCTGGTCACTGGCTGGGCGAGTGGCGGGTGCTTCTTGGCGCGTCATCGAACTTCGGGGCCCATGGGGATGGCCCGCCCTTCGATGATGCCGCCATCTATGGTTTCCGGTAGGGACAAGAGCATGTCCAACTCATCCGGGGGTAACCATGTCCCGTCAGCGTATCCCTCCGCCTGCTCCTTGGTCCACTCGCCGGAACTGAGATTTCCTGCGGCAATGCGGCGAGCCAAATATCTTTCCATACCATCACGGTTGTCCCGCTTGGCCCTTCCTCCGATCCTGCGCTGGTCTTTTGCGATCTGATTTCGCTTCACCAGCCACCGGGCGAACGCTGCGTTCCAGTTCTTGGACAACCTGCCATTGTCTGCGGCATGGTAGCGGAAGTCAGAAAGTGCAGTTTGCAACTCGCCCTCTGGCCATGCGGAAATCAGGTTGAGCGTCGCTGCATCGAGGTTCGGCTGCCAATCTGGTGGGAGCCCAGCAGCCTTGCCCGCAATCTGCAATTCCCCTGAAGCTTTCGAGCCAGTTTCGGCTTTCTGAAAGAGAGAGGGATCATGAGGGTTAGATGATGGATAATTGAGGGATTGGGCGTCACTCTGACGGGGGTCAGGTGTCAGGCTGACGGGGGTGGGGTGTCCCTCAGACGGGGGTTCCCGGCACTCTGACGGGGGTGTCCCTGTGACGGGGGTGTCAGGCTGACGGGGGTTGGCATTCTTCCCGATGCTCAGGAAGTATTCGCAGCCCTTGCCAGGTTTCTGATTGCGCAAGATGTGGCCTAGCAATTCCAGTTTGCGGATTGCCCGTTGGACCGTTCGCTCGCTTGCGCCAGTAACGCGCACCAGCCAGGCAATCCCGGGGTAGCAATACCCTCTCTCGTCCGAACGATCGGAGAGGGCCACGAGTACAAGCTTTTCCATGGGATCAAGCTGTATTCCCCATGCCCAGTTGAGGACGTTATTCGCCATGGCTCAATCTTCCAGATGCTCGCTAGCGAGGTCGAGCACGGGCAGGCCGTGCCGGTCCGCAACGGCCAGGGCATGGGCCAGGGCCAGCCTCTTGTCGGCGAACCATTCGCGCCGGAACCGACTGCCGCCGCCGCGCCGCGTGGTGACGGAAAACATGATCTCGCCAAGGTCATGGCGTTCGATCGTGCTGGCCTTCCACGGGCCCGGCAGCGGTGCCGGGGGGATGATGAGGGGGGACTTAGCGCGCGACATTCGGGACTCCGAACGTCACGAGGTTGAGGCCGCCGTCATCCCGCATCATGCGTGCGAAGTCGCGGGCATAGGCGGCGTCGGGCAGTTCGGTAACCTTGGACCGGTGACCGATGAGCCCGGCAATGAACCCCCTGCCAACCGGGACAATGCAGACAGTGAGAGGGGCGCGGGCCACTTAGGCGACCTCATTCCTGAGAAACGCTTCCAGCGATTCCCTCAAAATGATGGTACGGCCCGCAATACGGTGAGCTTTGAGCCTCTTAGCCGCGATATGATTGTAGAGCGTCGACCTCGCTAGGCTGGTGGCTGCGGAGGCCTCCTTTATGCTGAAGGCCAACTTCGGGGGATTGGTGTCTGTGCGCATGTTCTACTCCGGTCGTTTGTGGACGACATTGGTAGAGGCGCGATAATTTCGTGGGTGGAGAGGCTACGTCACGAAAATCATTGTGCCTTGCGCGCCCGCGGGCGACCGCGCTTGCCGGCTGGTCGCAGGATGTTCCATTCTTCTTCTGGCCACTTCCGAATGTCATCCTGCCCCCAAGTTCCACGGCGAGGGTCTTTGCTAAGGACATCGGTCCAGAAAAGGTCGCGACTGCGGCTAGGCTTTGGCCACTTTCTGATGAGATCCTCAAGCTCAGATGGGGAATAACTCATGATGAGGTGAGCGTCATTGATGGGCAGAGAAAGCGAGTGGCATTCGATCGCGTATGAGGATGTCCAGTGCTCTAACTGGACGTCGTGCTTAAACCAGTCACCAAGGTCCAAGAGGTAGGCCGAAAAGGTGCCAGCACCTAGATCAGCAACCATGCTCTCATGGGGATCCTCTTCATGATCCTGCCAGCTACATTCGAGGTCTGGCGATACAAGTCCGAACATCTCCCATGGGTTGTTTTGCCACTCCACAGGCCGGATTGCTAAATCGTGCCGAAGGACAATTCCCCCATCTGACAGGACCTTCAGCATGGCCTGAAGCCGTCCACTAGGGCACTGGTTTTTGAGGAAGTCGAGCAAACGACTGCCAGCTTCTTGACGCGAATAGCCGCGCTGCGCTCCGAGCAAGATTATGTCGGGAAAGGAGATGTAGCCGTCCACCGGTTCCGCTCCGGTTCCGCAGTGGGGCAGGGGCAGGGACCGCGGAAAGGTCCCGTTCGGCCGGCCAGCCTAGCCCCTGTAGAGTTGATTAGTGCGCCTTGGCTGCGCCAGCAATTGGGCGATCGCCAATTCGCTTCAGTTCCGCCACGTATTCTTCCGCCATGGCAAGCTGGTTGAACGCATCCATTGCCGCCAGGGCAGCGCTTGAGCCGCTTTCGAGTGGTTGGGTGGCAGTGTCGAGGTCCTCGCGCATATTCCGGAATAGTGTTTCCAGATACAGATGGAGGATGTCCTCTCGATCGCGAGCGCCCAATTCCGACATGGGAAGTGCGTTCTCGGCATTGCTTGGCACATGGACAACTTTCGCTGGCGCGGTCACAGTCTTGTTAGCCATCGTTTCGACTCCTTGTTAGTCGGTGGTGGTTAGGCCCGGCGAAGTGGAGCGACCCACACCGCCGGGCCGGTTTCAGGAGGCGGACCTCCGAAATTCATGTCGCGCTGCCTGCGCGAATAGGTGTGACGTTGGCGCGGGCGCCCGCTGTGCCGATGCAGAATGCGCCCCATGCGGTCATGAGTGTTTGGCGGAGATCCTTGAGATCGCTGCGCAGATAGGCCCGCTCCGTCTCGGTCCCCACGCTGTGCGCGAGGGCCATCTCGGCCACCATTGCGGGGATTGTCGGCATCTGCTCGGCCGCCCAGTCGCGGAAGCTCGACCGGAATCCGTGGACCGTTACGTCCGGCTGGCCGGCGGTGCGCAAGGCTTTGGTGAGGGTCATATCCGAAAGGGCATTGCCTTTGTTGCCGGGGAAAATCAGTCCTCGGCCACCGGTGAGAGGTTTAGCGCGTTCGAGCACCGCCTTGGCTTCATCGCTCAGGGGTATGACATGCTCGACCCGCATCTTCATGATCTCAGCGGGGCGCGTCCAAGTGCCGGCATCGAGATCGACCTGCTCCCATGAGGCGGCACGGACCTCACCGGAGCGGGCAGCGGTCAGAATGGCAAAGAGCAGCGCCAGCCTGCCGGGGGTGTCTTCCTTAACCTGCAGGTTCGCAATGAACTCCGGGACTGCCTTGTAGGGCATGGCGGCGAAGTGACCGCTGCGAGAGTGCCGGGCCAAGCCCTTCCGCACTTCCTTGGCGTCCGGCAATTCACGCGAGCGCCAGTTGCGGGACCGACAGAAGCCAAGCACCTGGTTGATACGGACCCGGAGCTTGCGCGCCATGACCGGCTTTTCGGTCCAGATGCCCGCCAAGGCGTCGCGCACCATGGCATGGTCGATCACGTCGACCCGCTGATTGCCAAGCGCAGGCACAACATGGGTTTCGAGCGAGGCCTTGAAGGCTGCGCCATGCTTGGGGGCCCAGCCCTTGGCGAATTCCTCATGGGCCAACTTCACCGCTTCGGCGAATGTTGGGATCTGCCGCTTCTCTCGATCGCGCTCGACTGCCGGATCCAGCCCGGCCAGCGCCAGCCGCCGCAATGAGGCAGCCTTTTCTCGCGCCTCGCCCAAAGTGAGCCGCTTGCGCTGCAGGATAGGCACGGAGTGGATAGGATCGTCTGGGGAGCGTTGCGAGAGGTCGACAGAGCCGAGCCCGATGTCCCGCCGGCGGCCAAGGTGTTGCACTCGCAAGAGCCAGGAGCGGGCCCCTGTGGGCTTCACGAGCAAATAGAGCCCGTCGCCATCGGCATGGCGGCCGGGCTTTGCTGCCTTGATTCCTACGACTGTCAGCTTGCCCATGGGAAATGATTACCTCACCAGTTCCCTCACAATGCGCTGGTTGCGGTTAATCGTCAATGGACAACATTGCGCAGAAGCCAGCCTAATCATCTGGGAGAATTGGGCTAAATTCTCCGGCGATGGTTGCGGCTGGACAGGTGTTATAATCCTCGCGGGGCATCCACCTTCCCAACCAGACCTGCCTGTCGCGCCCGTTCCGGCGCTTGTGCCGTGCATGGCCGGTGCGCGCATTGCCAGCGCGCGGGCCAGCGCCTACTTCTGGTTTCAGAAATTACCGGAGTGAACCATTGCCTGAAGACCTCCCCCCGCAGAAGCCCGCGCCCCCGCCCGTGGAGGATCGCGACCTGACCGACCGCAAGTTCTACGATGCCCATGCCGAGGCCGATTTCGTCGATCACGGCTTGGCCGATACCCCGCAGACGCGGCACCCGTCCTACCGCCTGGCGTTCCGCGATACCGATTTCCTGCTGCGCGAAGACCTGCGCCCGGTGCGTTTCCAGCTGGAACTACTGAAGCCGGAAATGGTGCTGGAAGAGGCGCGCGTCGGCTCCACGCTGGTAATGTACGGTTCGGCCCGCATTCCCACTCCGCAACAGGCGGAGGCGATGAAGGCGAGCCTCGGCCACCTGCCGGATGACGAGCGGCAGGTGCAGGAAAACCTGATCGCCAAGGCGAAATATTACGATGAAGCCTACAAGCTGGCCCGCAAGGTCAGCGAGAAGGGCATTATCGAAGACGGTAAGCGCCAGTTCGTGGTGTGTTCGGGCGGCGGGCCTTCCATCATGGAAGCCGCCAACAAGGGCGCCAGCGATGCCGGGGCGGAAAGCATCGGCCTCAACATCGTGCTGCCGCACGAACAGGCGCCCAACCGCTACGTCACGCCCTACCTGGCGCTCAACTTCCACTACTTCGCGCTGCGGAAAATGCACTTCCTGATTCGCGCGCGCGCCGTGGCGGTGTTCCCCGGCGGGTTCGGCACTTGCGACGAGCTGTTCGAGCTTTTGACCCTGATCCAGACCGGCAAGATGAAGCGCGTGCCGGTCATGCTGTTCGGCCGAGAGTTCTGGAACCGGATCATCGATTTCCAGGGCCTGGTGGAAGAAGGCACCATCGCCGCGCGCGACCTGAAGCTGATCCACTGGTGCGAAACCGCCGACGAGGCGTGGGACCACGTGTGCGATTTCTACAAGCTGTCCGACCCGATCATGGGGTGCGACTGACGCTTCTGGGCGGGCGATTGGCCCCCTTCGGCACGCGCCGTGTCGGCGTTTGCCTGAAGGGGGCCTGATATCCGCCAGTTGGCGGGCGGTGTGCCAGGGCGCTGGCCACCATGTCCGCCGCGCAAACCGGGCTGTGACTTACAGTCCGAAGCGGTAGAGCAACTGCATCCCGCCGCCCACGTTCGGGCTGCCGTCGCTGAAGCCGGTGTACCCGTAGGCCTGCAAGCGCACCGCGGGAGTGAAGGCGTGGGTCACCGATGCGGTGGCCTCGCTGCGATCGGGCGAGGTCGGCAGCGATCCCTCGCGCCAGTCATAGTCCAGCCCGTAGGTGGTATCGCCAGAACGGACATAAAGCCCCGCACCGGCCAGCCATGCGTCCTGCAACTGGAACGCGGCGTTGCTGCCGTTGAAGCGCCGCCCGCCGCGCAGCGAGACGGTGAGGTTGTCGAACACCTGCGAAAGCTCGCCCTGCGCGGTGAAGTCGGTGGTGCCGGTGCCGAGGAACTTGTCCTCATCCGCCGTGGGCAGCTTCACCTTGCCGGTAAGGTCGAAGAACGTGCTGTCGCTCAGCGGCAGGGCGTAGGTGGCGGCCAGGTTCACGTCGCCAATGCCGTTGCGGCGCGAAACCGTGCCGGTTCCCATGCCCGGCGTGACACCGCCATCGCCCGGGATCACCCCGTCCGGCCCCTTGATCGACAGCCAGCTGACCGAAGCGCGGAGCGAGAAATTGCCGGTCTGCAACCTGGCGCTGAGCGGCAAGGCCAACATCGTCGTATCTTCGACTTCGCCGTAATCGCCGCTGGAATAGTCGACGCCGGTGCCGACCTGGAAATAGCCGTCGGCGTCCTGTGCCGCTGCCGGAACCGCCAGAATGGCGCAACCTGCTGCCACCAGGCCAGCCAGTGCCGTGTTTGCCCTGATCATGAGAGCCTCCCTGTTGTTGGGTGTTTTTCTGGTACCAAACGGGGGCGCGCCCTTTTGCAAGTGCGCGCCCCCGAACGTTTGAAAGTCTTGTCTTAGTTCGGGCGCTCCGGACGTTCGGGGCGCTCCGGACGTTCCGGGCGTTCCGGACGCTCGGGGCGTTCCGGCCGTTCGGGGCGTTCCGGGCGTTCCGCCTGTTCGGGACGCTCGGGCCGTTCGGCAGCGCTGCCCGGTTCGGCGCGGTCGGGCCGGCCGTGGTCGCCGGCTTCGTGCGTCACTTCCACACCGGTCTGGTTGCCATCGGCATCGAACGTGCGGGTGAGCGTGTTCACGTTGCCACTGGGCGTGGTCACCGTTTGCGTGCTGGTGGAGCCGGTCACTTCAACGACCGGATTGCCATCCTCATCGGTGACGGGATTGCCTTCCTCGTCAAGCACGGGGGTGGTGGTTTGGCTGGTCGAGCGCAGCACCTGCGCGCCCTGTCCGCCCGCGGTCGGTTCAGCCGGGGGGGCGCTTTCAGTGGTCTCGTCCACCTCGGGGGTCTCGTCCACCTCGGGGGCGTCAACAGTCTCGCCCGTATCGGGGGTATCGTCAACGGTCTGGGCAACGGCCAGCGTGGCGCTCGCCGTCAATATCGCTGCCGCGATCGCTGTCGTGGAAATCCTCTTCACAGGTGCGTCCCTTTCTGCATTATGGCAGCCTGCCCTGGCAGACGACCGGTTGCTGCGCAGTCAGTTCCTGCCGGTTACCTTAACGCCAGCCTAACGGGTTGGGTTAACGCCTTGGGCAGATAGTCAATTGCGACGAATTGCCCAAGAATGCCGCTGCGCGCGCTTCGTTCCCGTCCTTTTCGGCACGGCCGTTTGCCCTTGGCGTTTGGGAGCGGCGGGGAGCAGGCCGTTAATTTCTCCCCGACCAGCCGCGAGGGGGAGCGGAGGCTACCGGACTGCCTGGTGGCCCATCGGCCCGTGGCCCGAACCGAAGCCCGGCGCGGCTTCCATGGCGCGGCGCACGAAAGCGCGGGCCTCGGCAATCGCTTCGGGCAGGGTGAGGCCGCGGGCGAGGTGAGTGGCAATGGCGCTCGCCAGCGTGCAGCCGGTGCCGTGGGTGTGGCGCGTTTCGATGCGCGGGTCGGACCATATAACCGGTACTTCGCCGGGCCGGTGCAGGACGTCCGTCACCGTATCCCCGCCGGCATCCCCGCCCTTGGCCAGATAGGCCACGCCGCGCGCCTGCATGGCGCTATCCCCGCCCAGCGCGGCCAGTTCGGGCACGTTGGGGGTGGTGAGGGTGGCAAGCTCCATCAGCCATTCGAACACGCTCACGGTCGCCTCGTCAGCCAGCACGCTGCCGCTGGTGGCCACCATCACCGGATCGAACACGATGGGGCAGGGCAGGTCTTCCAGCCGGTCGGCCACGACTTCGGCAATGTCGGCGCTGCCCAGCATGCCGATCTTCACCGCGTCCACGCCGATGTCGGTCATGCAGGCGTCCATCTGCGCGGCGACGAAATCGGGGGTGAGCAGTTCGACGCCCGTCACCCCTTTCGTGTTCTGCGCGGTGACGGCGGTGATCGCGGTCATCGCGAAGCCGCCCAGCATGGTCACGGTCTTGATGTCGGCCTGGATGCCCGCACCGCCGGAACTGTCCGACCCGGCGATGATGAGGACGCGGGGCGGGCGCATGGTCATGCGGGCTTGTAGCGGCGCACGGTGGACGGCGGATGCTTGGCGTGGTGCTGCTTCGCGCGGGTGGGCCGGTCCAGCAGTTCGCCCCCGCAATTGGGGCACAGCTCGTCGAGGTCGTCGGCACATTCCGCGCAGAAAGTGCATTCGAACGAACAGATGAAGGCGCCGGGCGCCTCCGCCGGCAGGTCCGTGCCGCAGCGCTCGCAATCGGGGCGCATTTCCAACATCACAGTCTCCCGCTCATCCTGAGCTTGTCGAAGGATCAGATCGCCGCCTTTACCGCATCGCAGATCGAATCCACCACCCGTTCCACTTGGCGCGCATCGTCGCCTTCGGCCATCACGCGGATCAGCGGCTCGGTTCCGGACTTGCGGATCACCAGCCGCCCGCCGCCGCCAAGATCGGCCGTGGCATCGGCAATCGCCTGCTTCACGCGCGGGTCCGCCAGCGGGTCGCCGCTTTCGTAGCGCACGTTCTTGAGCAGCTGCGGCACGGGATCGAACATGTGCAGCAATTCGCTGGCAGGCATACCCCGCCGCACCAGCGATCCCAACACCTGGAGCGCGGCAATGGTGCCATCGCCGGTGGTGGCATGGTCGGTCAGGATCATGTGGCCGCTCTGTTCCCCGCCCACGTTGTAGCCGCCTGCGCGCATGGCTTCCAGGACGTAGCGGTCCCCCACCTTGGTGCGCACCAGTTCCAGGCCCAGGCTGGCGAAGTGGCGTTCCAGCCCCAGGTTGGACATGACGGTGGCCACCACCCCGCCGCCTTTCAGCAGGCCGCGCATGTGCATGGAAGTGCCGATCAGCGCCATGATCTGGTCGCCGTCGACCTCCTGCCCCTTCTCGTCGATCACGATCAGCCGGTCCGCGTCGCCATCCAGCGCGATGCCGATATCGGCCTTTTCCTCCAGCACCCGTGCCTTGATCGCGCCGAGCGCGGTGGAGCCGACCCCGTCATTGATGTTGGTGCCGTCGGGGGTGACGCCCATGGCCACCACTTCCGCGCCCAGTTCCCAGATGGCGGTGGGGGCCACGTTGTAGGCTGCCCCGTTGGCGCAATCGACCACGATCTTGAGGCCATCGAGCCGGATATCATCGGGCAGCGATTGCTTGACGGCATGGATGTAGCGGCCGCGCGCGTCATCGATGCGGCGGGCGCGGCCAATGTGTTCGGCCTGCGCCAGCGCCTGTTCGCGCGCCATTTCCGCCTCGATCGCTTCCTCGTCCTCGTCCGAGAGCTTGAAGCCGTCCGGGCCGAACAACTTGATGCCGTTGTCGGCAAACGGGTTGTGGCTGGCGGAAATCATCACCCCCAGGTCCGCCCGCATCTCGCGCGCCAGCAGGGCCACGGCGGGGGTGGGCAGCGGGCCGGTGAGGATAACGTCCATGCCCACGCTGGTGAACCCGGCTGTTAGCGCGTTTTCCATCATGTAGCCCGACAGGCGGGTGTCCTTGCCGATCACCACGCGGTGCTTGTGATCGCCGCGCAGGAAATGCTTGCCGGCCGCCTGGCCCACCTTCATCGCCGTGGCGGCGGTGAGCTTTCCGGCATTGGCGCGGCCGCGGATCCCGTCCGTGCCGAAATAGGTGCGTGCCATCCGTGGCTTCCTTGGACGCTATAAAGGAATACTGCCCTTGCAATGGCGCGGCGCGGCACCAATGTCACGCCCGCTTGGGCCATACCGCCCACAGATTTTCGCAACCAATGCCGCATCCGTGCGTTGAATACGGACCCCCGCGGTATTCTTTAAAAGGACCTTCGATGGCTTTCGATCTTATTGCCCTGCCTTATGACAGCGAAGCGCTTGCGCCCGCGATCAGCGCGGAAACGCTCAGCTTCCATCATGGCAAGCACCACCGCACCTACGTGGACAAGATGAATGCCGCCATCGCCGGGACCGATCTTGACGGCAAGAGCCTGGAAGCCGTGATCGCCGCCGCGCGCGGCAGCAACCAGGGCCTGTTCAACAACGCCGCGCAGACCTGGAACCATGGCTTCTACTGGTATTCGCTGGCCAGCAGCAGCAACGGCCCCAGCGGCGACCTGGCGGACAAGATCGACGCCGCCTTCGGCTCGGTGGATGACCTCAAGCAGCAGCTCAAGGATCGCGGCGCGGGCCACTTCGCCAGCGGTTGGGTGTGGCTGGCCGAAAAGGACGGCAAGCTGTCGATCGAGGAAACGCACGATGGCGATACGCTGGTAGACCAGGGCTTCAACCCGCTGCTGGTGATCGACGTGTGGGAGCACGCCTATTACATCGATCACCGCAATGCCCGCCCCAACTACCTGGCGGCCGTGATCGACGGGCACCTGAACTGGGATTTCGCCGCCGACAACCTGGCGCGCGGCACGGCCTGGACCTATCCGGCCTGATAGCCCTTTACGGATAATCGGGAAGGCCCGCGCCGCCGGATGGTGGCGCGGGCTTTTTCATGCGCAGGGGTGGCTCAGTCGTCCTCGCCCATGTCCAGCACATTGGTGGCGAACAGCGGCTCGCCAAACAGGAAGCCGATGAGGTTGGGGCGGCCCAGGTGATCGACCAGCGCGGTCAGCGCCAGCAGCAGCGGGACTGACAGCAGCGCGCCGATCGCCCCCCAGATCCAGCTGAAATAGGACAGCGCCAGCAGGATCAGCACCGGGTTCATGGTGAAGCGCGCGCCCAGCACCGCGGGCGTGACAACATTGGCTTCCACCGCGTGCAGGCCAAGGTAGGCCGCCGCCGGGATCAGCCCCAGCAGCGGCGCATCCGCACTGCCTAGGCCAAACAGCGTGAGCAGCAGCGCCATGGCCATCGGCCCAAGGTAGGGCACGAAGTTTAGCAGGGCCGCCAGCCCGCCCCACATCAGCGGCGCTTTCAGCCCCATCGCCCAGGCCCCCAGCGTCACGATCACTCCCACGCCCAGGTTGATGACGCTTACGGTGAGGATGTAGGCGGCCACCCGGTCCTGCACCTCGCGCATCGCCCGCGCCGCCTTGAGGCTGGCGTCAAGCTGCTGGCGCTGCAGCACCAGCCGGCGGCGCAGGCGCACGCGCGATTCGATCATGAAGAAGGCCATCATGATCGTCAGCAGCAGTTCCAGCACCACGGTGGGGGTGGCAAAGGCGAGCTGTTCCAGCACCGACGGGCCGGCCAGCACCACCTCGCGCGCGGTGTTTTCGCCCACGATGGCGGTCACCTGTTCGTTGAGCCGGGCCACCCAGGCAAGGCTGCCTTTCAGGTCGCTGAAATGCCGGCCCACGCGCGCGATCATCGCGGGCACTTCGTCATACAGGGTCATGGCCGGGCTCAGCACCACGCCCAGGGCCAGCACCACCAGCAACAGGAAGGCAATGATCGCCAGCAGCGAGGCAAGGAAATTGGGCAGTCCCCAGCCAGCCAGCTTGTCCGCCAGCGGGGACAGCAGCACCGTCAGCACCAGGGCGGATACCAGGGGCAGGAACACCACCGCGCCGATGGACAGGACAAATGGCAGCGCCAGAAACAGGCCGATCGCCAGCAGCAGCACCAGCGCGGAGATCAGCCGCAGTTCCTGCGCGGCGAAACCCATGGTCCGGCGTCGCGCGGGCGAAGGTACGCGCGGGGCTTCTGCTGCCGGTGCCGCAACCGCGCTGTCCTGCTCAACCGGAGGAGCCATGTCCCCGCCTCACCTTCGCCAAGAGTAGGCCATCCCATGGCGCGGCCAGGGCGCGCGATCAAGCAACACTTCGGAAGGCCGGGGAAAGCGCAGGTTTAACGCAAATGCTCGCTCACACCGTTGCCGGATGCGACCGTGTCGAGTTCTTCCATGATCGCGTCCTGCGCAATCCTGTCGGACCGCTGGCGGCGTGGCATGCCGCCTTCGTCGATCATTTCGGCCAGGGTGGCGCGGGCGCGGCCCACGCGGCTCTTGATCGTGCCCACGGCGCAGCCGCAGATCTCGGCCGCTTCCTCGTAGGAGAAGCCGCCCGCACCCACCAGCAGCAGCGCCTCGCGCCGCTCGGGCGGCAGGGTCAGCAGCGCGCGGTGCAGGTCGGCCAGGTGCAGCGGACCTTCCTGCCCGGCGGGGGCGACGAGGATGCGTTCTGCCATCACTTCGTCGTATTCCCCGCGGAACCGGTTGCGGCGCATGTCGGTGAGGTAGGCGTTGCGCAGGATCACGAAGGTCCACGCGCGCATCGAAGTACCGGGTTCGAACCGGTCCTGCGCGGCCCAGGCCTTCAGCATCGTTTCCTGCACCAGGTCATCCGCCAGGTCCGGCCGGCCGCACAGGCCACGGGCAAAGGCGCGCAGGTGCGGAATCACCCGGGTCAGTTCCTGCTTGAAGGTCGCACGTTCTTCTGCGGTGCGGGTGCGCGGCTGGGGAGGCGGCGCTGCCGGTGCAACAGCATCGTCGCTGCCTGCAGCAGGCGGGGGTGAAGGACGCACGAGCCCTTCGGTCATGCGGCGCTCCCGTCATCCAGCTTGGAAAGCAGGGCCGCCAGTTCATCGGGCAGCGGCTCTTCCACCACCGAATCGTAGAACCGTTTCAGGCCTTTGGCCCACTCTGGCTTGGCCGCGCCTCTCCGCCGGGCGGGCGGCGCGCCGTTGCCTTTCGATAGAGACGTTTCCTGCTGTTTTACCGCGTCATCCATCAGATCGAACAATCCCTGAAATTTGAAGGAATTCAAAAATGCGCATAATGCTGTGAAGGCCGGAACGAAATCGGTCCTACTTGGTTCCCGCAAATGAGGACGATGCTCCTGAAGACGGGGCGGGGCAGGGCGGGGGTTGGAAAGGCTGGCATCCATCGCGGATCGTAGCCGGGTTTGATCGGGATTGCAGTTGGCCAGGGGCTTTTCAGGCAAGTTTGATCGTGGGGCGGCCCGGCGATGGCTGATCGCCTATCCGCGCGGGCTGCCCGTGGGCATCTTCCTGCTGGTGGCGGCCATCACCTTGCTGTCCATCTACACCATCGAACGCAGCGCCCGCGAGCGCAGCTACGCCGAACTATCCAGCCGCGCGCTGGCGATCGCCGGGGCGCTGGAACGGCGCGCCAATGCCAGCAGCGCCTACCTGCGCGCGGGCGCGGCCATGCTGGCATCGCAACCGGCGGTGGAGCCCGACAGCTTCCGCCGCTTCGTGTCCGAACTGCGGCTGGATGCCGATTATCGCGGCGCGCTGGGCATCGGGTGGGTGATGGTGGTGCGGCCCGACGAGGTGGAGGCGTTCAACAAGATCCTGGCGGCGGGCGGGCAGGGGGATGCGCGGTTGTATCCGCTGCCCAATGGCGAACAGCCCATCCTTGCGCCGGTGACCTATCTCCAGCCCGATACGCAGCGCAACCGCCGGGCGCTGGGGTTCGACATGTATTCCGACCCGGTGCGGCGCGAGGCCATGATCGAGGCCGAGCGCACCGCGCGCCCCACGGCCACCGGCAAGGTGATCTTGGTGCAGGACGTGGATACGCAGCGGCCGGGCTTCCTGATCTACATGCCGGTGTTCGAGGCATCGCCAGGCGGCAGGCGGCTGCGCGGGTATATCTACAGCCCGTTCAACGCCGATGATTTCCTGTCCAGCGCCCTCGCGCTGGAAGATGCGGGGGCTTACGGCGTATCGTTGTATGACGGATCTCCCGCAGAGGAGAACGTGCTGGCCAGCACCGCCTTGCCCGAAGATGCCGGAATGGTATCGCGCCAGCGCGTCATGATCGCCAATGCTCCCTTCGTGCTGGAGGTGAGCGAAGGTGGCAGTGGAGTGCTGTCGGGCCTGTCGATGGCCACGCTGATCTTTGGCCTGCTGGTGGCCAGCCTGCTGATGCTGGTGGTGCGGCTGCTGACCCGCCAAGCCATCGAGGACGAGGCGGCGATCGGCTGGTTTGCCGAACAGGCATCGATCCGCAATTCGCTCACCCGCGAGCTCAACCACCGGGTGAAGAACACGCTGGCCAACGTGCTGTCGATCATCGCGCTCACCCGCCGCCGGGCGGAAAGCCTCGACGACTTCGCGACCAGCCTGGACGGCCGCATCCGCGCGCTTTCCGCCACGCATGACCTGCTGACCATGTCGGACTGGGGCAGGACGCCGATCCGCGCCGTGATCCAGGCGGAACTGCGCCCCTATGCGATGGATTCGGAACGGCTCGTCTCGATCGACGGGCCGGATGTGGAACTGGCGCCGAACGATGCCTTGTCACTGGGCCTTGCCGTGCACGAACTGGCCACCAATGCCGCCAAGTACGGCGCATTGAGCCAGGCGGGCGGGCGCGTGGACGTGCAATGGGCACTGGTCGCGCCCGAACTGGTGCGGGTATGCTGGCAGGAAAGCGGCGGCCCCCCGGTCGCGCCCACTCGCGGGCGCGGGTTCGGCACCGACCTGATCGAGCGCGTGGTGGCCAGCGAACTGCGCCAGCCGGTGCTGCTGGACTTCGCGCCCGAAGGGGTGCGCTGCGAGCTGCTGATCCCGGTGCGCCGCCCCACCGAATTCGCCATCCGCGCCAACCGCGCGCAGTTCGACCGGCGCCTGTCCACCAGCGAATTGCAGGGCTGAAGCGGATCACGAAAAAGGCTCCCCCCGCCGGTGCGGAGGGAGCCTTTTCACGCTTGCCGTCAGTCAGCCAGCGCGGGCCTAGGCCCGTCAGGCGAACTGCGCCGTATCGATCGGCAGCTTGCGCACGCGCTTGCCGGTGAGGGCGAACAGCGCGTTGGTCAGCGCCGGGATCACCGGCGGCAGGGCGGGTTCGCCAAGGCCGGTGGGCGCGTTGTCGCTGGGTATGAATTCCACGTGCAGCGCGGGCACCATCGGCATGCGCGGCAACTGGTAGTTGTGGAAGTTGGACTGCTTGGCAGCCCCGCCTTCGAATTCCACCGCCAGTTGCAGAGCCTGGCCCAGACCATCGATGATCGATCCTTCAACCTGGTTGAAGGCGCCGTGCGGGTTGATGATGTGGCTGCCCACGTCGCCCGCGGCCCACACGTTGTGCACCACGACCTGGCGGCGCGCATCGAGGCTGGCTTCGACCACTTCGGCAAAATAGCCCATGTGGCTGAAGTAGAAGCCGAAGCCCTTGGCGCGGCCTTCCCCGGCCGGGGTGGACCAGTTGGCCATGTCCATCACCTTGCGGGTGACGGCGGCCAGGCGCTGCGGGTTGAAGCCCGGGGTCGGGCCGGTGAAGCTCATCGTGGTGGGATCGGCCTCGGCCCCTTCCACCAGTTCCAGCAGCAGGGTGGGCAGGTCCTTGCCGCCTGCGTGCGCCACTTCGTCAAGGAAGCTCTGGAACACGTAGGCCAGCGCGTTGCTGGTCGGCGCGCGCAGGGCGCCCATCGGGATCGCCGTGGTCAGCTTGGTCTGGCCATAACGCACGTTGGGCACGTAGTTTGCGGGGAATTCGTTCGCCGGCATAGATGCCGGGTTGAACGGGCCACCCGCCGGGTAATCGAAGGTCACGAAGTGATCCTCGAGGCCCACCAGCTTGCCGGCATCGTCCAGCGCGGCGCGCAGGCGATGGTAACCGCCAGGGCGGAAGAAATCGCTGCGCACGTCATCCTCGCGGGTCCAGATCAGCTGGACCGGAGTGCCGGGCATGCGGCGGGCGATGGCTGCCACCTGCACCATGTAATCGTTGGTCAGGCGCCGGCCGAAGCCGCCACCCATGCGGGTGATGTGCACGGTCACCTTGTCCGGCGTCACGCCCAGCAGGCTGGCCACGGCCGCCTGCCCGCCCTGCGGCGTCTGCGACGGGGCCCACATTTCCATGCGGCCGTCCTCGTGCATCAGGGCGGTGCAGTTCATCGGTTCCATCGGCACGTGGGCCAGGAACGGATAGGCGTAATCGGATTCCAGCACCTTGGCGGCGGAGGCGAAGGCGGCATCCACATCGCCCTTGTTGTTGAACACTTCGGCCGGCTGGCCGGAGGCAAAGGCGCGGGCGGCGGCTTCGTTGTAGCCGGCGGTGGAGTGGCTGGCCCATTCGCCATTGTCCCACTGGACGTTGAGCGCGCTGCGCGCCCGGTTGGCAAGCCACCAGTTGCTGGCGATCACGGCCACGCCGTCCACCAGTTCATCGGCCTTGCCGTTGCCTTCGATGGTGAAGGCATCGATCACGCCGGGCTGCGCCTTGGCGGCATCGGTGTTGGCCGAGACCAGCCGCGCGCCGTAAACCGGGCTGCGCTCGTAAGCGGCATAGACCATGCCGGGGAGCTGGGTATCGACACCGAAGATGCCTTCACCGCGCACGATCTTGGGGCTGTCGATCCCGCCGATGGCGCGGCCGATGATGCGGAAGTTTGCGGCATCCTTCAGCTGCACCTGCGCGAGGTCCGGCACCGGCATGGTGGCCGCTTCGCTCGCCAGTTCGCCATAGGTGGCGCGGCGGCCCGAGGCGGCGTGAACCACCACGTTCGGCTCAGTGGAAAGGGTGGCGGCATCCACGCCCCAGCGCTGGGCGGCAGCGGCCACCAGCATCTGGCGCGCGGCCGCGCCGGTCTGGCGCATGGGGAACCAGTTCATCGGGGTGGCAAAGCTGCCGCCGGCCAGCTGCGGGCCGTACCTGGCGGCGTCCGTATCGGCCTGGGTGATCCGCACCTGGTTCCAATCGGCATCCAGTTCCTCGGCAATCAGCATGGGCAGCATGGTCTTGATGCCCTGGCCGATTTCCGGGTTCTTGCCGACGATGGTGATGGTGTTGTCCGGGTGGATGGTGATGAAGGCGTTGAGCATGCCACCTTCGGCCCCGGCGGGGGCCATGGCGCGCGCGGCCATCGGCAGGCTGGCCGCCAGCGCGAAGCCGCCACCGGCCAGCGCCGTCACCTGCAGGAAGCCGCGGCGGCTGAGGGTTGCTGCATCAGACATTAGCCACGCCCTCCTCTGCCACGCGGGCAATCGCCTGGTTGATCCGCTTGTAGCAGGCGCAGCGGCAGATGTTGCCGCGCATCGCGTTCTCGATCTCGTCCTGGCTGGGGGTGGGGTTGCTGGTCAGCAGGGCCGATGCGCTCATCAGCTGGCCCGCCTGGCAGTATCCGCACTGCATCACGTCTTCTTCCAGCCACACGGCTTGCAGGGCCTGGCCCACGGGCGACTGGCCCAGTGCTTCGATGGTGGTCACTTCCTTGTCACCGATGGTGCCCACCGGCAGCGCGCAGGAACGGGTGGCCACGCCGTCCACGTGGACGGTGCAGGCGCCGCACATGCCGATGCCGCAACCGAACTTGGTGCCCACCATTCCCAGTTCCTGGCGCAAGGCCCACAACAGCGGCATGTCCTGCGGGGCGTCGATTTCGCGCACCTCGCCATTGATCTTGACCCGGAAGGCCATCGGCAAACTCCTGTCCAATGCTGGCGCCCGGGCTGTCCGCATGCGGAAGGGCCGGGGCGCGGGTGATCCTCTTTCAGGCGATAGTCTAAAGCGTGGCGGCCTTCCTGCCAAGGGGACCTTGGCCCAATGGGCTGCATCAATTTGTCGCACGGTTCGCGGCGGGTCCTGCGCGGGGATGGACGCACCGATGACGCGGGGGGCTTGCCTCCCCGCCCGCCGGGCAATAGCCAATGGTCATGCCTGCCGATAACGCCTTCCGGATCGCCGTGCGCATCTACTGCGGTGACGAGATTGCCATGGGACCGGGCAAGGCGGACCTGCTGGAGGCGATCCGCCAGCACGGCTCCATCTCGGCGGCGGGGCGGGCCATGGGCATGAGCTACCGCCGCGCCTGGCTGCTGGTCGATACCATGAACCGCTGCTGGCAGGGCCCGCTGGTGGCCACCGTGCCGGGCAGCGCGCATGGCGGGGGCGCGCGGCTGACCGCGCTGGGCGAAGAGGTCCTCGCCAGCTTTCGTGCCATGCAAGGCGCCATCAACATCGCGTCCGATGGGAAGGAAAGGGCGGCGCTGGCGGCGGTGCTGCTGGCCCAGCCGCGCGAAAGCCAGAAGGACTGAGCCGGCAAGGCGGGGCTGCAAGGCAGGGCTGGCAAGCGCCCCGGCTTGCTGTATACGGCCATGCATAGCTGTGCCGGATCGTCGCCCCTTGTCCTTGCCCCGAATCCTCTCGCTGCTCCTTCTGGCGCTCGTCTTCGCCGCGGCACCGGCACGGGCGCAGCAGCGTGGCCCCACGGTCCTTGCCGCCGCCAGCCTGCAGGAGGCGATGGTGGCGGCCGCTTCCGCCTGGCGCGCGCGGGGGCACCGCCAGCCGGTGCTGTCCTTCGCCGCCTCTTCCGCATTGGCCCGCCAGATCGAGGCTGGCGCCCCGGCAGACCTGTTCATTTCGGCGGACGAGGAGTGGATGGATTACGTAGGCCTCAAGGGCCTGCTGCGCACTGGCACGCGCGCATCTTTCCTCTCCAACCGGCTGGTGCTGGTCGCCCCGGCCTCTGGAACTCAGCGTCTGACCATTGCCCGCAATTTCCCGCTGGCCCGCTCGCTGGGCAGCGGCCGGCTGGCGATGGCGGACCCGGACAGCGTGCCCGCCGGACGTTATGGCCGCGCGGCACTCACCTCCCTTGGCGTGTGGCGTGCGGTAGAGAGCCGACTGGCCCGTGCCGAGAACGTGCGCGCCGCGCTGGCGCTGGTGGAGCGGGGAGAAACGCCCTTCGGCATCGTCTATGCGACTGATGCCCGCGCCGCCCCTGCCGTGCGGGTGCTCGGCACCTTCCCGGCAGCCTGCCATCCGCCGATCACCTATCCGTTGGCCCTGCTGCGATCGTCCGCTCACCCGGAGGCCGAGGGCTTCCGCCGCTTCCTCCTGTCCCGCCAGGGCCGGGCGATTTTCGCCCGCTACGGCTTCGGCACGCCGTAGATGCTGCATCTCACGCCGGAAGAATGGGCGATCATCGCCCTGTCGCTGAAGGTCAGCGGGGTGGCGGTGCTGGCCTGCCTGCCGCTGGCCTTCGCCCTCGCCTGGGTGCTGGCGCGGGGGCGCTTCCCCGGCCTTGTGCTGCTTGATGCGCTGGTTCACCTGCCGCTGGTGCTGCCGCCGGTCGTCACCGGCTGGCTGCTGTTGCTGGCCTTTGGCAACACCGGCCCGGCAGGGCGCTGGCTGGACGAGGTGCTGGGCATCACCTTCATGTTCCGCTGGACCGGGGCGGCGCTGGCCGCGGGGGTCATGGCCCTGCCGCTGATGGTGCGCGCCATGCGCCTGTCGATCGAGGCGGTGGACCGGCGGCTGGAACAGGCGGCAGAAACGCTGGGCGCAACCCGCGCGCACATCTTTGCCACCATCACCCTGCCGCTGGCCCTGCCGGGGCTGCTGGCGGGCGCGGTGCTGGGCTTTGCCCGCTCGCTGGGGGAATTCGGCGCGACGATCACCTTCGTATCGAACATTCCGGGTGAGACGCGGACCCTGCCGATTGCCATCTACAGTGCCCTCCAGGTGCCCGGCAGCGAAGGGGTGGTGACGCGGCTGGCGCTGATTGCGGTCGCCCTATCGCTCATCGCGCTGGTCGCCTCCGAAGTGCTGGCGCGCAGGTCCGGCCGGGGGAGGGGCAGCCATGTCCTTTGAAGTCGATGTTGCGCGCCGGCTGGGCGAGCGGACCATTGCCGCCCGGTTCCATAGCGGGCCGGGGCTGACGGCGCTGTTCGGTCCTTCCGGAGCGGGCAAGACATCGGTGCTCAACATGGTCGCCGGCCTGCTGCAACCGGACAGCGGCAGGATCGCGGTGGGCGGCGAGGTGCTGTTCGATGCCGCCGCCGGGATTGGGGTGCCCACGCGCCTGCGCCGGGCGGGCTATGTGTTCCAGGATGACCGCCTGTTCCCGCATCGGCGTGTGCGTGACAACCTGCTCTATGGCTGGCGGCTGGCCGATCCCGCCAATCGCCGGATGGGGCTGGACGAAGTGGCCGCGTTCCTTGGCATCGGCCACTTGCTGGATCGCTGGCCGCAGACCCTTTCCGGCGGGGAGGCGCAGCGCGTGGCCATCGGCCGGGCGCTGCTGTGTGGCCCGCGCTTCCTGCTGATGGATGAACCGCTGTCCTCGCTCGACCGCCCCCGGCGCGAGGAGATCATGGCCGTGATCGAGCGCCTGCGCGACGAGCTTGGCCTGCCGATCCTCTACGTCAGCCATGACCGGGAGGAAGTGGAGCGGCTGGCCACCAGCGTGATCGTGCTGGACGCCTGACGCCGCGCGCCAACCAGCCTCAGTCGCAGGCGAGCAGGTGGCTGGCGGCCGCCGGATCATGGCCCAGCAGGCGGCGGATGCGCGAGCTGGAGATCACCTCGCCATCCTTGCAGCGCACCACGTCCACCACCCGCACCGCGAACCGGCTGGCCAGCAGGGCCACGTCGCCCGCGCCGCCGGCACCAAAGCGGAAATCCGCCCCCACGCGGATCTCGCGCGGGGAGAGGCGCGCCAGTTCATCCATGAAATCGGCGGCGCTGCGGGCCGCGTAGGCCCGGTCGAACCGGGCCACCACAGCGCACGAGACCCCAAGCTGGCCGATCTTGCGCAGCTTTTCGGGCAGCGGCGTGATCACCTGCGCACCGGCGAACACCGCCTTGGGCGGCACATCGAAGGTATAGACTACGCACGGGCACCCCAGCCGCCGGGCCGCGTCCACGGCCGACCCGATGACCTTCTGGTGCCCCCGGTGCACGCCGTCGAACGCGCCGATCGCCACCACGCTGGCGGGCAGGTCCAGCGTATCGGCCGGAAAGGTCAGCAGAGCGCTCACCGCGTGTCCTTGCGAAAGGCCAGGATACCTGCCGCCACCATCGTGGCGAGGCCGCGCGCCGCCTTGTCCCAGTCAATGCTCTTTTCATCCAGCCCCAGCACGGCAGCCAGCCTGGTGCCGTGGACCTGAGGGTAGAGATAGGCCCCGTTGACCAGCGTCATGGCCAGGAACAGGTCCTGCTCACTGCTGCCAGGCAGGAACTGGCGGGCATATCCGATCATCCGGGCGCGGACCTGGGCCACCAGCGGGCGGACGATCGCCTTTGCCTCGTCCGACGGATCGGATAGGGCCTTGCAGTAGACCCGGTGGCTGGCCGTGGCAGATGCCGCGCCAGGCGCGGTGGACAGCGGCGCGAGCACCGGACGATAGAAGGCGTAGAGCAGTTCATCGAGGCTCGGATTGCCCGCCTGCTCCAGCAGGTCCAGGTTGCGGTTCTGCGCCGCCTCGATCGCGGCAAAGTGCAGGCCGAACACGTCTTCGAACAAGTGCCGCTTGCCCGACCAGTTGCGGGTGAGCGAGGCAAGGCTGGTGCCCGCCCGCGCGGCAATGGCGCGAATGGTGCACCGCTCGTATCCCGTTTCGATGAATTCCAGCGCCGCCGCCTCGATGAAGCGGTCCCTGCTCGATCCGGCAGGAACGCCACCGGGGGCGGGCAGCTGGTCGTCAGTCGAAGGTGCGGGATCGTGCATAGCGTCCGTCCAGATAGATCAGTCCGTCCGCGTCCTGCCGGAAATGCGTCGCGCGCACGAGTCCCCTGATCACCATGTGGCTGCCGAAAGGCTCTGCCTGATCCACGTCGCACACTATGGAGGATAGGGCGCCGCGCAGTACGGGCACGCCGGCATCATCGAACGCCCAGTCATCCGCGGCAAATCGCGTGGCCACGTCGGACGTGGCGAAAGCGTGACACCAGTCCCTGCTTTCGCTGCCCAGCACGTTGATGCTGAACCGGCCGCTGTGCTCCACCGCGGGCAGCAGAGAGGCGGTGCGGTTGATGGCGATCAGCATCGACGGGGGATCGAAGCTGAGCGACATCACCGCCGTCATCACGATGCCGCGCGGGGTGCCGTCATCGGCCACGCTGGCCACCACCGTCACCCCGCTGGCAAACCGGCGCAGCGCCTGGCGGAAGCCTTCGGTCACTGCGTCCCGGTTCTGGTCAGCCACGGATGCGACGGCGGTTGCGCTGGCGGTGCTCATCGCATCAGCCTGCCAGGATGCCGGACTTCTGCATGAATTCGCGCACCTGGTTCCATTCGTAATCGCGCTGGGCGACCATGTGATCGCCGATGCGCGCGCGCGACTGGCTGGTGAGATAGAACATCTCGTACAGTTCCACGCGGCTGCCCAGGGCCGATCCGGCAAAGTCCCAGGCCATGCGCATGATCCGCGCACGGTCTTCCGCGGCCATGCCGTTGGAGCCGGGCAGGTACTTGCGCAGCATGTCGCCGATTTCGGGGTTTTCGAACAGCGACAGGGAAGGCGTGCACAGCAGGTTGTGGCCGCCGATCACGCGGATGATCTGGTTCACCCGGCTCATCCATTCCGGCATCACGCAGCGCAGCACTGACAGGTCGCGGTGCGGGAAGAACGCGCCCGCGCCCCAATCGTGAGCCCGCGCTTCGGCCGCGATGATAGCCGAGCGGGTGAGCGACAGGTAGGAGTGGATTTCCCCCAGCATCTGCGCCGTTTCCGGGTAGCTCAGGCTGTTGGTCACCTTGGCGATGCTGGAACACAGGTCATAGGCGAATTCCAGCTTCACCATGGCGCGGATCGCGGTCTGCTGCAGGGTGTTGCCGGGCGAAACGCCCTGGTTCAGCGTGTTGTAGACGCGCAGGTCCCCGTCGCAGAACACCCGTTCATAGGGGACTTCGACATCGTCGAAGATCACGAACGAATCCTGCTCGTCAAAGCGGGAAGAGAACGGCGCATCGGCCACGCTGGCATCGCGGCCGTAGTGGTCGCGGCAGACCTGGATTACGCCCTTGGTGGCGACCGGGACCGAGAAGATCAGCGCATATTCTTCCCCGCCCGAAGGGATGGGCATGGAGGAATAGACGTACAGCTCGTCCGCCAGCGGCCCGAGCGTTGCCAGCACCTTGCCGCCGCGCACCACGATGCCGTTTTCGTTGCGGTCCACCACGCGCAGCGTCAGTTCGCTGTTCATGCCGCCCAGCGGGGGCGCGGACTTGTCGATGTTGGCGTGGACGATGGTGTGGGTCAGCGCCAGGTCCCCGTCGATCACTTCGCGGTGGAACTTGCGCAGGCGTTCATAACCTTCCGGCTTGCCGGCGGCCCAGATGTCGGCACGGGCGGTGTGGCCCGCTAGAACGACGTTGACGTAATCGGGCGTGCGGCCCAGCATCCCGTTGGAATAGCGGGCGAGGCGTTCCAGGCCGCGGTGGCGGATTTCCAGGTCCTCGCGGCTCTTGGGCAGCATCAGGCTGACGCTCATTTTCTCGCCCGGCTTTTCCGGATCGTCGATCAGGCATTCGTCGGCATATTCGTGCTGCCAGTCGAAGTAGCCGGCCATGCCGTTGACCGATCCCTGCAGGGCAGGGTCGGCAGCTACGTTCACGCGTCCTTCGCCAAGCCAGACAACCCGATCATCAGCGAGTCCAGCCTTGTATTGTTCACCGGTTCTTGCGGCCATTTTGGCATCCTCCCATAAGGCGTGAAAACATGTGTATTCACGATTCGGGGCCTTGGCAAGAGAAATGGACCAGCGTTCTGTTAGGCGGACCGTTTGTGGCACTCGGTTGACGCACCAGACTATTAAAGATAAAAGAACGTAGTTCTATTAAACAGAACGTTGCGCACAAGACGCAGGACGAGATGGGAGAAGACGCGTGGCAACCAATGCCAGACAGGCCCCAGGGCCAGATGCCGCCGCGATTGCCCGCGCGGCAGAGCGATTCGCGGCCGTGCTGGGGCCGCAGGCGGTGCTGGCCGATGCCGCGTCGCTCTCCGAATTTTCCGATCCCTATGCCGGCCCGCAGCCGTCAGGCTATCGCCCCGGCCTCGTCATCCAGCCGGCCAGCACCGAAGAGGTGCGCGCCGCCGTGCTGCTGGCGGGGGAGCTGGGCGTGCCCCTGTGGACCTCGTCGATGGGCCGCAACTTCGGCTATGGCGGATCTTCCCCCGTGGTGGACGGGTCCGTGGTGCTCAACCTGCGGCGGATGGACCGCATCCTGGAGATCGATGCCGAACAGGGCTTCGTCCGCATCGAACCCGGCGTGACCTTTGCCCGCCTGTATGAAGAGCTGCGTGCGCAGGACGTGCCCTTGATGATGTCGGTCCCCGATCTGGGCTGGGGCAGCATGATCGGCAACGGGCTGGAACACGGCTATGGCTACAACGTGCTGGGCGATCACGCTTCGGCCCTGTGCGGGCTGGAGGTGGTGCTGGCCAACGGCGATGTGCTGCGCACGGGGCAGGGCGGCATGCCGGGCAGCCCGCTGTGGTCCTGCCATCGGCGCGGCTATGGCCCGTCGCTCGACAGCCTGTTCATGCAATCCAACTTCGGCGTGGTGACGCAGGCCGGCGTGTGGCTGATGCCGCGCCCGGAAGCCTTCATGATCGGCACCATCACCTGCCACAAGGATGGCGACATCGTACCGCTGGTCGCGCTGTTGCGGCGGCTGGTGCGCAGGGGCGTGCTGCAGGCAATCCCGATGATCGTGGGCACGCCCGAAGGCGGGGCGGATGTCTCGCCGGACATGGCCCCCTTCACGCTGGCCAACCTCAAGCAGGTGCTGCGGCCGGGGCGCTGGAGCGTGCGCATCGGCCTTTATGGCGACCAGGACATGATCGCCGCGCGCCGCGCCATCCTGGCGCGCGAGCTGGCGGAGATCGCGGGGGCCGAACTGGACCTGCGGACCTATCCCGGCACTGCCGGACCGGACGAAGTCGAACCGCGCGATTACATTTCCGCCGGCATCCCCAACCGCCTGCTGCTGGACCGGTTGCAGGCGGTGTTCGGCAGCAATTTCGGGCACATGGATTTCTCCCCCGTGGTGCCGCTGGATGGCGAATGGGCGCAGAAGGTCGATGCTCTCGCACAGGAAACCGCCGCCCGGTACGACCTGATCGCCCCCACCGGCTTCCTGGTCCAGGAACGCAGCCTGGTCAGCGCCTGCATGGTGATGTTCGATGCCAGCCGGCCCGAACGTGTGGCCGCCGCGCGCGAAGCGGTATCGGCCATGTATGAAAAGGCAGCGGAATGGGGTTGCGCGCCGTACCGTTCGCACATTGCCCTGGCTGACGAGGTGGCGGGGCGCTTCAGCGTGAACGACCATGCCTATGGCCGGACCTGCACGCGGATAAAGGACGCGCTGGACCCGGCGGGCATACTTTCGCCCGGCAACCACGGCATCTGGCCGGGCGGACGGGACTAAGCAGGCTGCACGCTGTTCCGGCAGCGTGCGGAAACGAAGACATTCTGATTGGATCACCTCCTGCCCGGTGCAGGGGAAGCAGTGAAGGAAAAGCACATGGGAGATACCCGCCCCACTCTGGCGAAGTTGCGCCAGTACGCCTGGGCCAACGTGGTCACAGGTTTCCTCGTCTGGGGCATCGGCCTGGCGGGCGTGTCCATGATGATGCCGGTGATGTATTCCAACATCTCGCAAAGCATGGACTGGACGGTGGCGCAGACCACCAGTTTCATGGTCATCAAGTCGGCCGTGTCGGCCGTGGCCGGCCTGTTCGCCGGCAGCCTGTTCGTGCGGTTCAGCCTCAAGCAGGTGCTGCTTCCTTCGGTCTGGGCCGTCGGTCTGAGTACGCTGTCGCTCTATTTCGTGAACATGCTGTGGGAGTATTATGCCCTGGCGGTGATTTCCGGCATCGCGTCCATCCTGTGCCTGGTGGGCATCCAGCTGACGCTTGCGCGCTGGTTCGAAGCCAGCCTGGGCCGGGCCACCGGCATTGCCATGATGGGCGGCGCGGCGGCGGGCGCGGTGGTGCCGCTGGCGACCAATTACGGGCTGGAACACTATGGCTGGCAGGCCACCTGCGGCATTGCCGGGCTGGTGGTGCTGATCACCCTGTCGCTGTTCGTGATCTTCGCCGTGCACGAACGGCCGGAAGACTATGGCTATACCGCCGAGGAACTGGACCACGCCAATGCCGCCGCCAAGGGCAAGGCGCCGCCCGCGCGCCTTGGCAGCGATCCGGGGCCGGAGTTCAAGGACATCCTGCGCACCACCCCATTCATCCTGCTGGTGCTTGCCACGGGCTTTTCCGGCGTGATCAGCAACGGCATCAACGAATACATCCCGCTGTTCATCGAACACCAGACCAACCTGGGCAGCACCATGGCGGCGCTGGGCTTCACCATCGTGCTGGTGCTGTCGGGCCTGGGCAAGCTGGTGTTCGGCTGGCTGTTCGACCGTTTCTCCACCAAGGGCGTGGCGATGTGCTGGGCGCTGTGCGGCATTGCCGTGCTGCTGGCATTCCCGGTTTCCGGCCTGTTCACCTTCGCCCTGTTCACCGTGGTGCGCGGCCTGTCGCACGGCGGCATCGTGGTGCAGGCGCCGATCCTGGGACGGCACATCTACGGCACCCGGCCGATCGCCCAGCTGATCGCCATCCTCAACGCCACCTTCCACCTGGGGGCGGCAGCCGGCATCGGCCTGATCGGGCTGGCGGTTGACTGGACCGGCGGCTTTACCGTGCCGTTCATCTTCGTGACCGTGCTGGCCTTCATCACCGCGCTGATCGGCCTGACTTTCAAGCCCAAATACTGGAGCGGCTATCGCGGGAATTGAGCCGTGAGCGAAAACCTGACGCTGCTGCTGCTGGCGGCAGCGTCGTTTTCCGCCGCGGCGATCAGCGCCAGCGTTTCGGTGGGCGGGGGCTATGTTCTGTTCGGGGCGACGACACTGCTCTACCCGCTGCCGGTGGCCGTGGCCCTGCAACCGGCGCTGTCCTATTCCTCGCTGATCTCGCGCAGCATTGCCTTTCGCGAGGCGATCAGCTGGCGCATCGTCGGACCCTTCACGCTGGGATCGCTGGCGGGCGTCGCACTGGGGCTGGTGGTCTATCATGCCATTCCCGAACGGATCATGGCGTTGGGCGTGGGCAGCCTGATGCTGGTGCTGACCTGGTGGCGCCTGCCGCTGCCGCACGTCCATTCGCGCGCCGGAATGGCCGGGGCGGGCGTGGCCCATGCACTCAGCGGCACGGTGCTGGGCCTGGGCTCTATCCTGCAACCGGTGCTGCTGAACGCGGGGATAGACCGGCGCGCGCTGGTGGGGACATTTGCCACGTGCCTGCTCGCGCTCGAAGCGATCCGCAGTTTTGGCTACGCCCTGACCGGGTTCGCCTTCCAGCCCTACATCGCGGCCATCGCGGTTTCCACGCTGGCCGGCTTTGCCGGGACCTGGGCGGGCAAGCGGCTGATCGGGCGGATCCCGGAACACGTGTTCCGCGCCACGGTGAAAGGCCTTATCACCCTGCTTGCCGTGCGCCTGCTGTTCAAGGCGGCCATGGTGGGCAATTGACTCACGGCGGACCGAAAAGTAGAATACAGAATAGAGGTCTGTCTAACAGAACATGTGATGCGGCGCGCGTGCCGTCAAAGAGGAAGCAGGATGTCATCCAGTCCCTTGCCCACCGGCGTCAGCGCCGGGTCATTCAGCGCCGCCCTGGCGGCTTTCCGTTCCGCCCTGGGAGAAGCCGGGGTGCTGGATACCGACCAGGATCGCCGCACCTACATCGATCCCTATGCCTTCGGTGACGGGCTATCCCACGAAGCCTCCGCCATCCTGGCCCCGGCCGAAGTGGCCGAAGTGCAGGAAGTGGTGCGTATCGCCAACCGCTTTGGCGTGGCGCTGTGGCCGGTCAGCCGGGGCAAGAACTACGGCTATGGCGCGGCCGCGCCGGTGCGCCGGGGCGACGTGATCCTTGATCTCAGCCGCATGAACCGCATCCTGGACGTGGACGTGCAGCAGGCCAACTGCCTGCTGGAACCCGGCGTCAGCTTCTTCGACCTGTTCGATCACCTGTGGGCGGACAACGTGCCGCTGTGGATGTCCATCCCCGGCAACAGCTGGGGCAGCGTGGTGGGCAACGCGCTGGACCGAGGCATCGGTTACACCCCGCTTGGCGACAATTGCGAGGCGATCTGCGGGCTGGAAGTGGTCCTGCCCGATGGCGAGCTGGTGCGCACCGGCATGGGCGCGATGGGCCAGGGGGTGACCTGGCGCAATTACAAGTATGGCTATGGCCCCGGCTGGGACCAGATGTTCATGCAGTCCAACCTCGGCATCGTCACCAAGGCCGGGCTGTGGCTGCAACCGGAGCCGGAGATGACGGCGGCGGTGGAAATCGCCTTCCCCAATTTCGACGATGCCGGCTGGGCGATCGACATCCTGTCCGACCTACGCCGGCGCGACATCATCCAGCACAACATCGTGTTCGGCAGCCCGGTGCGCGCGGCGTCGGTGCTGACCCAGCGGTCCGAATGGTACACCGGCGAAGGCGCGCTGCCGGAAGAGGCCGAACGGGCGATGATGGAACGCTATGGCCTTGGCTGGTGGAACGCCAAGATCAGCTTCTTCGGCCCGGAATTCCAGGTGGAAGGCTCCATGCATTTGCTGCGTCAGTTGTTCGAGCCGCGGCTGGGCAAGGAACTGGACTTCAGGACCTGGCACAAGGGCGAACCCTATGACGCTTCCGCGCGCGGCGTGCCCACCACCCTCGGCCTGCAATCGGTCAACTGGTTCGGCGGGCGCGGCGGGCATCTCAGCTTTGCGCCGGTGATGCCGCAGGATGGCCCCAAGGTGCTGGCCTATGCCAAGCGGGTGAAGGAAATCTACCGCGAGGTGGGGCAGGACTACTATTCCACCTTCACCATCGGCCGGCGGCACATCAACAACGTCAGCCTCATCCTGTACGACCGGGACAACCCGGCCAGCACGGGCCGCGCCGATACGCTGTTCCGCCGGCTGGTGACTGAGGCCGCGCGCGAAGGCTATGCCGAATATCGCGGGCACATCGATTACATGGATGCCATCGCCGCCACTTACGATTTCAACGATCACGCGCTGCTGAAGCTGAACAACAAGGTGAAGGCCGCGCTGGATCCGGGCAACATCATCGCGCCCGGACGCAACGGGATTGGAGGGCGCGGCTGATGAAGCGCAGCAAACTTGGCATGGCCGCCATTGCGGCCGCTGTCATCACACTGGGCGCCTGCTACGGCGTGCAGGATCCCGCCGTGGCCAGCACGGGCGAAACCCGCGCCGCGCCCCCGCCCGCAGCACCCGCCGCGCCCACGCAGATCCAGGCCGTCACCTTCGGCCTCGGTTCGTCGGTGGAGGCTGAGCGGTTGTACGGGCGCGAGTGCGCCTATTGCCACGTGGGCCGCAACACCGGCACCATCATGCTGCAACGGCGCCTGCCGCAAGGGACGCCGGCCCAGTTGCACCTCCGCACCAATCTGCCCGCTGCCTATGTCAGGCTGGTGGTGCGCAACGGCATGGTCAACATGCCGCCCCTGTCCCGCGCGGAACTGAGCGATGCCGAGCTGGATCTGATTGCCCATTGGCTGGCGGACGGCGCATCCCGCGCAGGGACCGCACGATGAGACGGCGCAGCCTGCTGGCCGCTGCCGTGGCGGCTCCAGTGCTGGTGGGGCTGGGTCTGGACCCTGCGCAGGCTGGCCCCGCTGGCGCGGCACCCGCGCGGCCCGCGCTAACCTTGTATGATGCGCGCCTGCCGGTTGCGGAACGGGCCGCGTTCCACCTCCACAACCGTGGGGTGCCCGCTCGACCCACCGGGGGGGAAATCGCCGCGCTGCTGCTGCGCGAACGGCTGTTCGCCGGTGACGGGCCGGTGCTGGGCCTCACTGGCCATGCCGAATACCTGCTGGCGCGCGACATTGCCCGCCTGGCCGGGCGGCAGGTCACGCCGCTGATGCGGCTGGGGCCTGATGCGCGCTGGCTGGGCGATGCAAGGCACGATGGCTGGCGGCCGCTGCTGGTCGATCTTGCGGAAAGGTCCGCACCGCAGGGCCTGCCAGGCGGCACGGCGTTCGCCTGGCTCGCCGCCTGAAGCCGGGCCGGGCTTGCCGCCACTGACTGCCGCAACTGCCAGCCGCCATTGATTGCCGCCATTGAAAAGGGCGGGCCGCCGCCGGGCGCGCCCCGCCGCAGATAGACGGGATAGTGCCATGAACGGGCCAGAATTGAATGCGCCGGAATTCGATTACATCATCGTGGGTGCGGGCAGCGCGGGGGCGGTCGTCGCCAACCGGCTGAGCGAGGACAGCGATGCAAAAGTGCTGCTGCTGGAAGCAGGCGGGGAAGCCAACCACCCCTATATCCGGATGCCGCTGGGCTTCCTCCAGGCGCTGCGCAACCCGCGCCTGACCTGGCCGTTCGTCTCCGAACCGGAACCGCACGTGGGCGGGCGGGTGTTCCCCCTGCCACGCGGGCGGGTGCTGGGCGGATCGTCCTCCATCAACGGCACGGTCCACTTCCGCGGCCACCCGCGCGATTTCGACGAATGGGCGCAGCTGGGCTGCACTGGCTGGGATTACGAGTCCGTGCTGCCCTACTTCAAGCGGTCGGAAGATTTCTGGGCCGGTGAAAACGCGCAGCGCGGGGCGGGCGGTCCCATTGCCGTGCGCCCGGTGGATTCCTCCCGCCTGATGGGCCTCGAACTGCGTGAAGCCGCCGCCGCCATGGGCGTGGACTATGTGGGCGATTACGATGGGGAGCGTAACGAAGGCCTGGCCGATGTCCACGTGGCGCTGAAGAACGGCAGCCGCTGCGGCGGGGCGCGCGCCTATCTGGACCCGGTGCGCCGCACGCGCACCAACCTGACGATCTGGACCGGGGTGCAGGCCAGCCGCGTGCTGATCGAAAGCGGGCGCGCCGTCGGCGTGGCCTACGACCGGGGAGGAGAGGCGCTGACCGTGCGTGCGCGGCGCGAAGTGATCCTGTGCGGCGGGGCTTATGGTTCCCCCCAACTGCTGCTGCTCTCCGGCATCGGCGATGCCGCGCAGATTGCGGACCACGGGATCGACGTGGTTCACCACCTGCCGGGCGTGGGCCGCAACCTGCAGGAACACCCGCGCATCGCCAACCAGTACCGCGCGCGGCTGGACCACAGCTTTGCCCGCGAACTGCGGTTTGACCGGGCGGCGATCTCGTTCCTCAACTGGGCGCTGCGGGGCAAGGGGCCGTTCGCCAACCAGATTGCATCGGGCTGCCTGCTGCTGCGCAGCCGCGAAGGGCTGGACCGGCCGGACATCCAGATCATGGTCAGCCCCACGCGGGTGGATGCCAACATCTGGTTCCCCGGCGTGCGCAAACCGGTGGAGGATTGCTTCTTCGCCTCCATCTGCCTGCTGCGGCCCGCCAGCCGGGGCCAGGTGCGCCTGCGCGATGCGAACCCCGCTTCCGCGCCGAAGATCCACCTCAACATGCTGTCCGATGCGGACGACTGGCAGCGGCTGAAGGATGGCCTGGCCCTGTCGCGCCGCCTGTTCGCGCAAGTGCCGCTGGCGGCCCACGTGCTGGAGGAAAGCCTGCCGGGTCCGGCAGGTGCCACCGATGCCGGGCTGGAGGCGATGCGTTCCGATCTCATCGGCGTGGTCCACCACCCGGTGGGCACCTGCGCCATGGGTACGGGCGAGGATGCCGTGGTCGATCCGCGCCTGCGCGTGCGCGGCCTAGGCGGCCTCAGGGTGATTGACGCCTCCATCATGCCCCGGCTGGTGGGGGCCAACACCAATGCCGCCGCCGTGATGATCGGCGAAAAGGGGGCGGACATGATTCGTCAGGACGCCGGGCTCTGAGACGCAGGGACCTGACGGGGGGCGGCGCGCCGGATCTCAGCGGATCAACGGATCGGTTACTGATCGCCTCGAAATGACAATGCCTTCTTCCGGGGGGAGCCGGAAGAAGGCATTGCTTTGGAAGGCCGTCCCAGGTTTGAGGAGGGAGAGATCCTAGGCGGCTTCCAGTGCCGGCAGGGCCGAGGCATCGGCCCAGTTGCCGTGCAGGCCAAAACGCAGACGCACGGGGATGGCGATCGTGGCGATCGGCCCCTTGGCGATATTGGTGGCTTCGAACACCAGCAGTTCGCTGGCGCGTTCTTCAAGCCGGTTGACGACCATCACGATCCAGCCATCGCCTTCCGGCGCATCGGGCGAACGCGGCACGAAGCAGGGCTCCTGGATGGAGGATACCGGGCCGACCCAGTATTTCTGCTCCTCGCCCGTTTGCAGATCGACGAAGCCCAGCGTGTTCATCACCCAGCCGCCGGCGCTGCCGCCCTTGATTTCAACCGGCTGCGACGGATCGATCACGACCATCCAGCCATAGCGGTACTTCCGGCCGGTGAAGCGATCGTCGTACTTGGGGAATTCGCCGATCATGTCGCTCAGCCGCTCTGAGTGATACTCCTCCTCGTTCTGGCTGAGGTCCACCGTCCAGCGCGACAGGTAAGTGCTGCCCGCCACCGGATCGAACGGCTTGTCGTTGATATCGGGGAAGAAGGGCATCATGTTGTTGGACGCCACCGGCAGGTCGAGGATGATCTTCGTGCCTTCGTTCCAGGCGTTCATCACGTGGCCGGCAAAACAGCTCGGCCCCTTGAACCAGCGGATATCGGCAGCGGTGGTGCCCGGCTTGCGGGGGACCACGGCGAGGTAGCTTGGCAGCGAGGTGTCAAAGCCGAAGTGCGGCTTCACTGCCTTCAGGCGTTCCCAGTTGCTGGTCATCGGCATCACCGGGAACAGCGCGTAATCCCTGGTGATCGCGAAATCGTGCATCATCGCGTAGTAGGGATTTTCCCACCAGATCTCGAACAGCAGCTCGCCTTCCGAGCTGATCTCGTAATAGGTCATGTCCGTGGTCAGCACGCCCTTGGAGGCATAGCCGAAGCTGCACAGGTTGCCGGTTTCCGGATCGGTCTTGGGGTGGGCGCTGAAGGTTTCGCCCGTCATCTTGCCGTCGAAATCGGTATAGCCGTGGGTTTCCAGCGAGTGCGGGTCCATCACCAGCGCGGGTGAATCCTCCTTCAGCGCATAGAGCCGGCCGCCGTGGATATAGGCGTTGGTGTTGGCCGTGCCGCGGATCTTGCCCTTAACTTCCTCGTCATCGGTGAGCGGGTTGCGGTAAGCGCCGAACAGCGCCCGGCCGGCGGCGTTTTCCAGCTTCCACTTGTCCGTCTTGGCCCAGCGCTGGCGGTAATCGACCTTGCCGTCCTTGAAGCGGAACATGGAGATCATGCCGTCGCCGTTGAAGGCGATGTCATTGCCCAGCTTGGGCGGGAACTGGTGTTCCGGCTGCACCCGGTAGAAAGTGCCGTTCATTTCCGGCGGGATGGTGCCGCGCACGTCCAGATCCTGCACATCGGCCTCGACTCGGGATGGCTTGTTGAAGCCGGTGAAGGCCGGGACATCGGGGAAATGCGTCACTTTCCTCTCCTGTGTTCTGTCTAACAGACTTGCATTCTATAAAAATTTGCGTGACGTGTCCAGTGCCCCTGGCGATCCAACCATAAGTGTTTGAAGAAATATGGAAAAATGCGAGTTTTGAGGTGTCATTGACAGGACGCAAAAATGACGCAATAACATAAACAAGAATAGCATTCTGCCAAACAGAACATTGCAGCTGATGTTCTCGCCGGCGGTCCGGGAGGAGGATGAATAAGATGAAGACTTTGCGTACCTGCTTGCTGCTGTCTGCCGGCCTTGCCGGCCTGCTTGCGCAGCCCGCTCTGGCTCAGGAAGCGGCCCCTGCCGACTCGGCCGAAGCGGATTCCGATGTGATCCTGGTCACGGCGCAGTTCCGTGAAGCGAGCGCGCAGGACACCGCCATTTCGCTCGACGTGATTTCGGCCGATACGCTGAACCAGTCCGGCGTGACCCAGATGACCGACCTCAACCGCATCCTGCCGGGCGTGCAGGTCAGCCAGGGCGGCACGGCTCTGCAGGTGTTTATCCGCGGTGCGGGCGATTTCTCGACCACTTCCTACAACGATGCGGCCGTGGCGCAGAGCTTTGACGGCGTGTTTGCCGCGCGCACCCAGTGGATGGGTGGCACCTTCTTCGACCTCCAGCGTGTCGAAGTCCTCAAGGGGCCGCAGGGCACCCTCTATGGCCGCAACGCCACCGGCGGCGTGATGAACCTCATCCCCGTGCTGCCGCGCATCGGCGAATTCTCGGGTTATGCCACCACCCAGGTGCAGAACTATGACGGCTACCTGCTGGAAAGCGCGCTCAACGTGCCGATCAGCGACATTGCCGCGATGCGCGTGGCCTACCAGGGCTCGTGGCGCGATGGCTACGTCAGCGATGGCGGCGATGATGACAAGCACCAGTCCGTCCGCGCCCAGCTGCTGCTGGAGCCGACGCCCGAATTCACCGCCCGCATCACCGGCAACTACCAGCACCTCGGCGGCCGCGGCCACAGCCAGGTGATCTACGCGCCGACCGCGCCCAATGGTCCCGGCCTGACCCCGGCGCCGATCGCGCCGGATGACCGGTGGACTTCGATCGCGCCTTCGTTCAACACGCTGGTGGGCCGCCTGACCGCCCCGCCCGGCGTCTATCCGATCAATATCGACCTGCTGCACCAGGACGTGGAAGCATGGGGCGTTTCGGGCCACTTCGACTGGGATCTGGGCGGTGCCACGCTGACCGTGATCCCGGCCTACCAGCGCGTGGTCAACGCCTCGCGGTCGTTCCCGGTCCTCAGCTTCAACACCACCGATCCCTACAGCGGCATGCCGTCCACTTCGAACGGTCACACGCTGGAAGTGCGGCTGGGCAACGCCTCCGGCCCGCTGGTGTGGGTCATCGGCGGCTACTTCTTCAATGAAGACCAGAACAGCCGTAACGAAGTGTCGCTGGGCCTGGCCAGCGATACCACCTTCATCGGCGAACTGGGCACCCGTGCCTATGCCGCCTTCGGCGAAATGACCTATTCGGTTGCCGATGCGCTGCGCTTTACCCTGGGCCTGCGCTACACCGATGAGACCAAGACGGTGGACGCGTTCCGGTATGCCCGTTTCGGCTCCAACGCCTGTCGCGTGCGCGGCACGGGCCCCGGCGGCAGCTGCGAACTGCTGACCGCAGCGGGCACCAACATCCAGGGCACCTACTCGGCTGACCGGCTGAACTACAAGGTGGGCCTGGAATACGATGTGGTTGCCGACAGCCTGCTGTATGCAACGGTTGCCACCGGCTTCAAGTCCGGCGGCCAGTCCAATGCCGACCTCGATCCCTATCGTCCGGAAGACGTCACCGCCTTCACCCTGGGGTCGAAGAACGAATTTGCCGACGGCGTCGTCCGCCTGAACCTGGAAGCCTTCCTCTACCGTTTCTCCGACCGGCAGGAGAGCTTCTCCTCGCTCGATCGCGGCGGCGCGCAGGTCTCCTCGTTGTTCAACGCGGGCAAGGCCGAAGTGGCCGGTGGCAGCGTGGAACTGGCAATCCAGCCGTCCGATGCCGACACGTTCAGCTTCACGGCCGAATATGCCGCCAGCGAATACAAGGATTTCACCTACCGGTCCTACCGTTCGGCCAACCCGGATGCGCGCACGGCCTGCGCTGTTTCGCCGATTGCCGGCGGTACGGCGCAGATCGGCTTCTGGCAGATCAACTGCAACGGCTTCGATCTGCCCCGCACGCCGGAATGGTCCGGTTCGGTCAGCTACAGCCACGTGTTCGACCTGGCCAATGGCGGCGAACTGGAATTCTCCCCCAACATGACCTTCGCCAGCTCGCGCTGGTTGTCGGCCGAGTTCGTGGAAAATGCCCGGGCCGACTCCTATGCCGTGATCAACGCCAACCTGACCTATCGTTCGCCTGGCGATGATTATTCGGTGCAGCTGTTCATGCGCAACATCACCAACGAAGCGGTGTACACCGGCACCCAGCAGGCGCCGTTCATCGCCAACTTCAATGGTCTGGATATCGCCCCGCCGCGTACTTACGGCGTGCGTTTCCGCTACGATTTTTGAGTTTTCTCATCAGGCCTGCCCGGATTTCCGGGCAGGCCATTATTTTCGCAACCGTTCAAAAAACAGAATGGTAGTCTGACAGAAAGAACAGTGGTGACGATATGAAGGTGGCACGCTTCGACAACGGCAGGATTGGCCTGGTGGTTGACGCCGGCCTGATCGATGTCAGCGACATCGCCGGCGCGGGTGATGGGCAATGGCCCGATACCGCGCCCCTGCGCCTGATCCGCGACTTTGCCGCGCTGCGGCCACAACTGGAGGAGGCAGCGCAGACACGCCAGGCATTGCCGCTCGACAGCGTGCGGCTGGAAACGCCGGTGCCCTGGCCCAACAAGGTCATCGCCTACCCGGTGAACTACCACGCCCACGGCAAGGAAATGGGCGCGGGGTATCGCGCCAAGAACCAGGGGTTCTTCCTCAAGCCGCCATCGTCGGTCAGCGGGCCTGCCGATGCCATCGAACTGCCGGTGGTGCCGGGCCGCGAAGTGCACCACGAGGCGGAGCTGGGCATCATCATCGGCAAGGAATGTCGCGATCTGCCGCCGGAAAACTGGCGCGAGGCGGTGTTCGGCTATGCCTGCCTGATGGACATGGTCGTGCGCGGGCGCGAGGAACGGGTGTTCCGCAAGGCCTATGATACCTTCTGCCCGGTGGGTCCGTGGATCGTGACCGCTGACGAGATCGAGCGGCCGGACCAGCTTTCCATGAAGCTGTGGGTCAACGGCGAACTGCGCCAGGCCGCCAACACGCGCGATCTCGTGCTCGACATTCCCGGCATGGTGGCAACGGCCTCTGCCGTGATGACGCTGTATCCCGGCGACATCATCGCCACCGGTACGCCCGAAGGCGTTGGCCCGGTGGTGGACGGGGACCAGGTGCGCATCGTGATCGACCAGGTGGGCGAGATGAACCTGCGCGTCATCCAGGGCAACCGCGGCGCGACCGAAGTCTTCGCCGATGCCTACGTGCCCCCGATCATGAAGCAGGAACTGACCGACCGATGAGCGGACAGCCGTCCCCGCTGGAGGAGCTTTACGCCTCCTTCGCCAACCTCAACATGGAAGGTGGCTGGCATCGCCGGTTCCCCGCCCTGTGGGCTGAACCGCGGGAAAACTTCCTGCCGCACATCTGGCATTACGCCGATGTTAAGCCGATCCTCGCGCGGGCGGGCGAACTGGTCGATACCGAACTGGCCGAACGCCGCAACCTGACCATGTTCAACCCGGTGGAAGGCAACATCTATTCCACCGTCCGCACCATCGTGGCGGCCTACCAGATGGTGCGGCCGGGCGAATTTGCCCGCGCCCACCGGCACACACCCAACGCGCTGCGCCTGATCCTTGAAGGGATGGGCACCTACACCGTGGTCGATGGCCACGAGGTGGAGATGCGCCCCGGCGATGTGCTGCTGACGCCGAGCTGGGCCTGGCATTCGCACGAAAACAAGGGCGACGAGGATTGCTACTGGATGGACTTCCTCGATGTGCCGCTGGTGCATCTGCTGGAACCGATGTTCTACCAGCCGCATCCCGATGGCCGCGAAAGCGATGTCGTGCCGCTGGCCGAAGCGCCGATTGCATTGCGGGCGGAGGATATTGCCGCCCGCCTTGCTGCTGCCACGCCGGATGCGGCGGGTGTGCGGCAGGTGACGCTTGGCCCGGCCACGCTCGCCAGCCTGGCGCTGGACGTGGTGGAACTGCCCGCCGGTGCCACTTTCGCGCCGCCGCGGGAGACTGCCAACGCCGTCTATGCCGTGATGCGCGGCGATGGCGCGCTCACCCTGGGCGAAGACCGCAAGACGTGGGCCTTTGGCGACACGATCGCGATGCCCGCCTGGCGGCCTTTTGCGCTGCACGCGGGCAATGCCGGCGCGCTGCTGCTGAAGGTGTCCGACCGGACGCTCCTCGAAAAACTGGGCTGGTTCCGCACTGCTGCGGACCTGGCTGACTGAAAATCAACGTCGCCGCGACAGTTGTCCGGCGCTGCATTGGAGAAACACGATGGGCGACAAGCCTCGGATCACGATCGCTGGTGGGGGTATCGGGGGGATGGCGGCAGCCCTTTCCCTGCTGCAACGCGGCTATCCGGTAAAGGTCTATGAACAGGCGGCCGAACTGGGCGAAGTGGGCGCCGGCGTCCAGATCAGCCCCAACGGTTCGCGCGCGCTGGATTCGCTGGGCGTATTCCAGACCCTGAAGGACCTGTCCTGCGCCCCCAAGCGCAAGGAATTCCGCCTGTGGAACACTGGCCGTTCGTGGCAGATGTTTGACCTCGGCAAGGAAGCCATCGAAAAATACGGCTACCCCTACCTCACCGTCTATCGCCCAGACCTGCTGACCACGCTGGTGGACGCGGTGCGGGCTATCGATCCCGATGCCATTCACCTCGGCAGCGAAGTGGCCAATGCCGAGGCCGATGACGAAAAGGCCGTGCTGACGCTGAAGAGCGGCGAACGGATCGAAAGCGACGTGCTGATTGGTGCCGATGGCGTCAAGTCCACCGTGCGCAAGTGCCTGTTCGGCGACGATCATACCGAATTCACCGGCATGATCGCCTGGCGCGCAGTGATCCCGATGGAGCGGCTGCCGGAACGGTTCCACGAAATGGTCGGCTGGACCTGGATCGGCCCGGGCGGCCACCTGGTTAACTACCCGCTGCGCGGCGGCAAGCTGATGAACATGATCGGCACCATCGAGCGCGACGACTGGCAGGTGGAATCCTGGTATGCGGAAGGTTCCATCGAGGAATGCGCGCGTGATTTCGCCGGCTGGCATGAAGACGTGCAGACCCTGATCCACGCCGCGCCCAAGGTGCTCAAGTGGGCCTTCATGGAACGCAAGCCCCGCCAGATCTGGAGCAAGGGCCGCGCCAGCCTGCTGGGCGACGCCAGCCACGCGACCCTGCCGTTCCTGGCGCAAGGCGCGGTGATGTCGATCGAGGATGGCGTGATCCTGGGGCGCTGCCTCGACAAGTACCCCGATCCTGTCGTCGCTCTCAAGAAGTACGAGGAAGCGCGCGTGGAACGCACCAGCAAGATGGTGCGCGGGGCAAAGGAAAACACCGCCCGCTTCCACGAATCCGCCCTGGCGACCGAGGAAGGCGCCGTTGCCTACATGGAAAGCGAATGGAGCCGCGATCCGATCCGCGAACGCTATGACTGGCTCTACCGCTATGACGTGGAGGCCGTCCCCGTATGATCGGCGCGCTGCCCCCCGCACGCCACCTGGCTGGCGTGCGGGTGCTGGACCTGACCAACATCCTTTCCGGCCCCTATGCCGCCTTCCAGCTGGCTCTGCTCGGCGCGGAAGTCATCAAGGTGGAACGCCCCGATGGCGGCGATCTGGCGCGCAAACTGGGGGCTGATCCCGCCCTCAACGAGCGGATGATGGGCACATCGTTCCTGGCGCAGAACGCGGGCAAGAAATCGGTCACGATTGACCTGAAGACCGCTGCGGGGCGGGACCTGTTCCTCAAGCTGGTGGCCAGCGCCGACGTGCTGATCGAGAACTTCCGCCCCGGCGTGATGGACCGGCTGGGCCTGGGGTACGAGACGCTGAAGGGTGACAACCCGCGCCTTGTCTACTGCGCGGTGTCCGGTTTCGGCCAGGAGGGCCCGCTCAGCGGCAACCCGGCCTATGACCAGATCATCCAGGGCTATTCCGGGGTGATGAGCGTGACCGGCGATGCCGAGTCCGCGCCGCTCAGGGTAGGCTATCCGTTGTGCGATACGCTGGGCGGCCTGCTGGCTTCCTTTGCCATCACCAGCGCGCTCTATGCGCGCGAGCAGAGCGGCAAGGGCGAATTCATCGACGTGTCGATGCTGGATGCGACGATCTCGGCCATGGGCTGGGCAGTGTCGAACTACCTCATCGCCGGAGTGGAAGCGCGGCCGATCGGCAACCAGAACATGACGGCGGCCCCTTCGGGCGCCTTCACCGCGGCCGACGGGCAGATCAACGTGGCGGCCAACAAGCAGGAGCAGTTCGTGGCGCTGTGCCGCGTGATGGGCGTGCCGGAACTGCTGGACGATCCCCGCTTTGCCGAGCGCGAGGCGCGCAAGCGCAACCGCGACGAGCTGAACCGCATCCTCAATGCCATCTTCCTCACGCGCACCGCGGCGGAATGGGAAGCGAGTCTCAACCGAGCCAACGTGCCGGCGGGGCAGATCCTCACCGTGCCGCAGGTGCTGTCCCATCCGCAGATTGCCGAACGCGCCCTGATCCAGGAAGTCGGCGGCATCCGCATCGCGCGCAGCGGCTTCCGCTTTGCCGATACTCAGCCCGATGCCGCCTGCGCCCCGCCCGAACTGGGTGAGCACAATGCCGAGATTTTCGGCGAACTGGGCGTGGCGGCCGAAGACCTTGTGCGTCTGCGCGAGGACGGGGCCATCTGATGGCCGGGCCCACGTGCCTGCGGGGGCGGCAGCAAGCCCGCCCTTCGTCAGATATCGCGGAACAGGCCCGATTGCGCGCCCAGCATGCGCGACAGCGTCACCGCCTGTTCGGCCAGTTGCGGACCCAGCACCTGCGCACGCTGCTCGTCAATGCGGGAAGTGGGGCCGGACAGGGTGATCACGCCCACCAGGTCATTGCCCTGGCCGAACACCGGCACCGCCAGCGCGGCCATTTCCGGCGTCACCGTGCCGAAGGAACTGAACACCAGGTCGTCCACGGTGTAGGGGCCCTGCACGGTTTCGAACCGGCGGAAGGCCTGCGAGGACGCGCCCTTGTCGATCGGACGGCGGTCGCCCAGCCGGATCGTGTAATCGCGGATGGTCTGGTTGCCGTCCACGCGAAACAGGCACATCTGCTCCTCACCAAAGCGGACGAAGAAGCTGGCTCCTTCGCCGGTCGTCTCCACCAGCCGTTCCAGCGTGGGCTGGACGAACTGGCGCAGGTCGAACGAGTCCTGGTAGATGCTGGACAGTTCCAGCACCGCAGGGCCGAGCTGGTAATTCCCGTCGGCCCGCTGGACGACGAACAGGCTCTTTTCGAGGGAGCCGAGCAGGCGCAGGATCGTGCTCTTGTAAAGGCCGGTGTTGCGCGAAATCTCCGCCAGGGAGAGCACCGGCTTGCGGTGGGTGAACGCGCCGATGATGGCGAATGCGCGATCGACTGCGGCGACGCCGCCCTTGGAACCTGTCACGTCAATATCCCTTCCGTCCCACGGATCGATGTTCTTCATAGCGGAACGATTGGGTCTGCTGTCAATGGGCCAAGCGAGGAAAACCGATAATATGAGCCAGTTTCCCCAACGCGTCTTTATCAAGGAAGAAGGCCCGCGCGAAGGCTTTCAGATCGAAGGTGCCGGCGTGCCCACGGCACGCAAGATCGAACTGATCGATGCCCTTTCGCAAACCGGGCTGAAGCACATCCAGATCGTTTCCTTCGTCAACCCCCGGCTGGTGCCGGGCATGGCCGATGCGGAGGAAGTGGTGGCCGGCTTCACCCCGGCCCCCGGCGTGGCCTATGCCGGGCTGTGGCTGAACCAGAAAGGGCTGGAACGCGCCATCGCCAGCCAGCGGCTGGACCTGCAGGGCAAGCTGACGCTCTATGCCTCCGATGCCTTTCTGATGAAGAACCAGAACCGCACGCCCGACCAGCAGCTGGCCGCGCAGCCGGACCTGATCCGCATGTACCAGGACCACGGCATCCCCGTGCGCACCGGCTTTGTCACCGCCGCTTTTGGCTGCAACTTCGAAGGCGATATCCCGGCAGAGCGCGTGGTTGCCCTGGTGGGCGAGATGCTGGCCCTTGCCGAAGCGCAGGGTGAAAAGCTGGAAGTGATGGGGCTGGGCGATACGATGGCCTGGGCCACGCCTGACCGGATCCAGCGGGTGGTGGGCATGGTGCGGGACGCCTTCCCCGATCTGGACCTGTCGCTGCACCTGCATGATACGCGGGGCCTGGGGCTCGCCAACGCCTATGCCGGCCTGCAGATGGGCGTGCGCCATTTCGATGCCGCCGTGGGTGGGCTGGGGGGATGCCCCTTTGCCGCGCACAAGGGTGCTGCCGGAAACATCTGCACGGAAGACTTCGTGCTGATGTGCGAGGAGATGGGCATCGAAACCGGCATCGACCTGGAGCGGCTGGCGGAATGCGCTCGGCTGGCGGAGGACATCCTCGGCCACCCGCTGCCGGGCAAGGTCAAGCAGGGCGGCAGCCTGGCCGCGATGCGCCGCAAGCTGGCGCGTTGAGCGGAAGCGGGCGACCATGGATCAACTCCCCACCGCCTGGGAAACCCTTGACGCCGGCACCCGCGCCGCACTGGCGCCCTTGCCGCGATCGTTGCGCCTGTTGCTGGAAAATGCTCTGGCCCATGGCGCACCTCCCGCCGTCGCCGGGCAGTTCGCTGCCTGGCTGGACGGGCAGCGCGATGGCCCGGAAGCGCCCTTTGTCCCCACCCGCATCCTGATGCAGGATACCGCCGGCGTTGCCGCTCTGGTGGACCTGGCCGCCCTGCGCGACAAGGCCGCAAGGCCGGTCGATTCACTGGTGCCGATAGACCTGGTGATCGACCATTCGGTGAAGGTCGATTTCAGCGGCACGCCCGATGCGGCGGAGCGCAACCTGGATCTGGAATTCCAGCGCAACGCCGAACGCTACGCCTTCTTCAAGTGGGCCGAGCAGGCGTTCGAGCGGCTGCGGGTGGTCTCGCCCGGAAACGGCATCTGCCACCAGGTCAACCTGGAACGGCTTTCGGCCATCGCCCTTCGCCAGCCCGGCCCGCACGGGCTGGTGGTGCCGGAAATCGTCATCGGCACCGACAGTCACACCACCATGATCAACGCGCTCGGCATCCTCGGCTGGGGCGTGGGCGGGCTGGATGCGGAAATGGCCGCGCTGGGGCAGGTGGCGCAGCTGCCCCTGCCTCCGGTCACCGAGGTGCGGCTGGAACGCCGCCTTGCGCCCGGTGTTACCGCAACCGATGCCGCGCTCGCCCTGACCGCCTTCCTGCGCGAGGCGGGAGTGGTGGGGCACATCCTTGAATTCACCGGAGAAGGGGCGGCCAGCCTCTCCCTGCCGGATCGCGCCGCCATCGCCAACATGAGCCCCGAATATGGGGCCACGGCAGGCCTGTTCGCGGTGGACGATGAAACGCTGCGCTACTTGCGCGCGGCCGGGCGCGACGAGGCGGACCTCGCCTTGTACGAAGCCTATGCCCGCCAGTCCGGCCTGTGGGCGGGCGGTGCGCAGCGGCGTTTTGACCGGGTGCTCGGCTTTGACCTGGGGGCGGTGCAACCGGTCATGGCCGGCCCGGCGCGCCCGCAGGACGTGCTGCCCCTGGCCGATGTGCCGGCCAGCCTGCCGCAATCGGGCGCGGCTGCGGACGGGGCGGTGTTCGTTGCCGCGATCACCAGTTGCACCAACACCGCCAATCCCGTGCTAATGCTGCAGGCGGGCCTTGTTGCCCGGCGTGCGCGCGAACTGGGCCTTGCGTTGCCACCATGGGTCAAGGCCAGCCTTGCCCCCGGATCGCGCGCCATGGCGGACCTGTTGCACCGCGCGGGCCTGCTGGAGGAGCTTGAATCGCTGGGATTTGCGCTGGTGGGTTTCGGCTGCACGACATGCGTTGGCAATTCCGGGGAACTGCTCCCGCCGGCACTGGCGATGCTGGCGGAAAATCCCGGCATGACTGGCGCGGCCGTGCTGTCCGGCAACCGCAACTTCCCCAACCGCATCCACCCCCAGTTGCGCGCCAATTACCTCGCTTCCCCTCCGCTGGTGGTGATCGCGGCACTGGCCGGCACCCTGGCGCGGGACCTGGCCGTGCAGCCGATTGGCGCTGACCGGCAGGGCAAGCCCGTCCTGCTGGCCGATCTGTGGCCTCGGCCCGGAACCGCCGAGGCCCTGCTGGCCCAGCTGGAAGGCAGTGGCGGCGCGGCGGCAGCGGCGTTCGAGGCTCCGCAATGGCAGGCCCTGCCAGCGCCCGTGGGAGACCGTTACCCGTGGAACCCGCAGTCGGTGATCCTGCGTCCGCCACCCTTCTTCACGCCAGGGGAGGGGCAGAGGTTCGACCCTATCGTCGAAGCGGCGCCCCTGCTGGTGCTGGGCGATGCGGTGACCACCGATCACATCTCCCCTATCGGGCGGCTTGCCCCCGATTGCCCCGCCGCCCACTGGCTGCGCGACCATGGCTGGGCCAAGCCGGGCTTCGGCAGCTACGGCGATTTTCGCGGCAATCACGAGGTGATGCTGCGCGGGACGTTCGACAACGCCCGGCTCCACAACGCGCTGGCTGAGGGGGAGGGCAACCGCACCCTTGATGCCGCCGGACAGGAAAAGACCGTGTTCGATGCCGCCATGTCGTTCGCGGCTGCCAGCACACCGGTGATCGTGTGGGCGGGGCAGGCTTATGGCTGCGGTTCGGCCCGGGACTGGGCCGCCAAGGGCACAGCCTTGCTTGGCGTCCGCGCTGTCATTGCCCGCAGCTTTGAACGGATCCATCGCGCCAACCTGGTGGCCATGGGCGTGCTGCCTGTCACTATCCCGTCAGGCGGAATGGACCCGGGTGTCGGCGAAACGATCACGATCCACGGCCTTGACGAGCTGGACGTCCGCACCCGGCTGGAAATCGTCATCGCATCGCCGGCGGGGCCGCGGCACCGGGTGATCGGCACGGCTGAACTCCACACGCCAGAAGAGGTGCGCCTTATCGGAAAAGGCGGCGTTCCCCAGGTGCTGGCCGCCACATTCTCCGGGCCTGCGGCCGATTGAACGGCGGGCAAACATCGTCCGCTCTTCCTTTTGGCGCCGCACTGGAGATGCTATTTTTGAAATGTTGAAGAAACCCGTTGACCGAATCGCGAAGCGGTCAGAGATGGCCCTCACCGACGCGGTGCTGACGGTTTTGACTGTCGGCTGCATCGGTCG
>VFQO010006562.1_pt1 | contig 44656 bp, 46 predicted proteins | sample 3512331 | NCBI WGS metagenome assembly VFQO01 (sample SAMN10412371, study PRJNA504923) | tailings metagenome | isolation source: Replicate 3 from Balatoc abandoned mine | place: Philippines: Itogon, Benguet | collected 2017-08-28 | reverse complement strand
TGCCGATGCCCTGCGCTTCAAGCTCGGCCTTGAGTTCCGGCGCGAGCTTGAAGAGGTCGCCCACCAGGCCGTAATCGGCGACCTGGAAAATCGGGGCTTCCTCGTCCTTGTTGATGGCGACGATGACCTTGGAGTCCTTCATGCCCGCGAGGTGCTGAATGGCGCCTGAAATGCCGAGCGCGATGTAGAGCGTCGGGGCGACGACCTTGCCGGTCTGGCCGACCTGGTAGTCGTTGGGGACGTAACCCGCGTCGACCGCCGCGCGCGAAGCGCCGACGGCGGCGCCCAGCGTGTCGGCCAGCGGCTCGATATAGGTGTGGAAATTCTCCGACGAGGCCAGCGCGCGGCCGCCCGAGACGATGATCTTGGCGCTGACGAGTTCGGGACGTTCCGACTTCGACAGTTCGTCGTTCACCCAGGTCGAGACGGCCGGATCGGCGGCGGCGTCGATCTTCTCGATCGCGGCGCTGCCACCGTCAGCAGCGTTCTTGAAGGCCGTGGTGCGGACGGTGATGACCTTGATCTTGTCGGCCGAGGTGACCGTCTGGATCGCGTTGCCGGCATAGATGGGGCGCGTGAAGGTGTCGGGGCTTTCGACCGAGAGGATCTCGGAGATCTGCGCGACATCCAGCAGCGCGGCGACGCGCGGCAGGGTGTTCTTGCCGTTGGCGGTCGCAGGGGCGAGCACGGCGGCATAGGCCGGGGCCAGCTTGACGATCAGCGCGGCGACCGGCTCAGCGAGCTGGTGGGCGTAGAGCGGGCCTTCGGCGACGAGGACCTTCTCGACGCCGGCGAGCTTGGCGGCGGCTTCGGCGGCAGCCGAGGCGCCTTCACCGGCGATGAGGACATGAACCGGGCCGCCGAGAGCGGCAGCGGCGGTCACGGTCTTCGAGGTCGCCTCTTTCAGCGAGGCGTTGTCGTGTTCGGCGAGAACGAGGGCTGTCATGGCTTAGATCACTCCCGCTTCGTTCTTCAGCTTGGAGACGAGCTCCTGGACGTCCTTCACCTTCACGCCGCCGGCGCGCTTGGGCGGCTCGGTGACTTTCACGACCTTGAGGCGCGGGGCGGCGTCGACGCCGTAATCCGCCGCCGTCTTCTCGTCGATCGGCTTCTTCTTGGCCTTCATGATGTTCGGCAGCGAGGCGTAGCGCGGCTCGTTCAGGCGAAGGTCGGTGGTGACGATGGCGGGAAGCTTCAGCTTCACGGTCTGCAGGCCGCCGTCGACTTCGCGGGTGACCGCGATGCTGTCGCCCTCAGGCGCGACCTTCGAGGCGAAGGTGCCCTGGCCCCAGCCGAGGAGCGCGGCCAGCATCTGGCCGGTCTGGTTGCTATCGTCGTCGATCGCCTGCTTGCCGAGAATGACCAGCTGAGGCTGTTCGGCCTCGACGATGGCTTTGAGGATTTTCGCGACGGCGAGGGGTTCGACTTCACCGTCGACCTTCACCAGGATGCCGCGATCGGCGCCCATGGCGAGGGCGGTGCGGATGGTTTCCTGGGCCTGCTGGGGGCCGACCGACACGGCGACGATCTCGGTCGCGGTACCCTTTTCCTTGAGGCGGATGGCCTCTTCGACGGCGATCTCGTCGAAGGGGTTCATCGACATTTTGACGTTGGCGAGGTCGACGCCCGAGCCATCGGGCTTCACACGGACCTTCACGTTGTAGTCGACCACCCGTTTCACGGGCACCAGGATCTTCATCAGGACTAGGCTCCGGCTAAATCTCTCTCCTCGCGGCGGCCTTTTCGGGGCTCATCGCGCCGCAGGGAGGACAGGCGTTATAGGCGCAAGCCCTCGCCTTCAAGTCTTTCCCTGCGAATTGTGCGCCGCACCATAGGGGGCAGGGGCGGGGAGTCAATCTAGGGCCCCGGCCCGACGTTGCGTCAGCCCCGATTGGCGCCCGGCACCCAGAGGACGTCTTTCGCGCCCTTGTCGTTTGCGTAGCGGGCGGCGACGAAGAGGAAGTCGGACAGGCGGTTCAGGTATTTCAGCGCCGGTTCGCCGACCTTCTCGCGGCGGGCGAGTTCGACGGTGAGCCGTTCGGCGCGGCGCGAGATGGTGCGCGCGAGATGGAGGTGCGCAGCCGCCGGGACGCCGCCGGGCAGGACGAAGCTGGTGAGGGGCGAGAGATAGGCGTTGAGCTGGTCGATCTCCTCCTCCAGCCGGGTCACCTGCGCCTCGACGATGCGGGGGATTTCGAACGGGGGCTTCGGCTCTTCCGGGGTCGCGAGATCGGAGCCGAGATCGAAGAGGTCGTTCTGGATGCGGCTGAGCATCTGGTCGAGCAGGCCGGACGTGGCCGTGCGCGCGACGCCGATGGCGGAGTTGGTCTCATCCACCGTGCCGTAACAGGAGATGCGCAGATCGTCCTTCGGCACGCGGACGCCGGTGACGAGCGCGGTTTCGCCCTTGTCGCCGGTCTTCGTGTAAATGCGGTTGAGGACGACCATAGCAACCCCGCTTTTCAGCTTCGGGGTCTATATGGTGCTGCGCTGCACAAAAGGGAAGGCGGTCCTTAGGGCGCATCGTCCCGTCGAAAAACCGGCCTCCACTTTTTCGGACGATGAGTCTTTAAGGGGAGCATCGTCTCATCGAAAAACTGGCCTCCACTTTTTCGGACGATGCTCTACCCTTCGCGGAACCACAAAACCGTCATGATGACGATGATGGCGACGAACTGCAGCGCCACGCGCAGGCGCATCAGCTTGTTCGAGTGCGAGCGCGCGTAGTCGCCACCCTTGAAGAGGCTGTAGAGGCCGAGGCACAGGACGATGAAGACTGCGCCGGCCGCGATGCCGACTGCGATGTTGCCGTTCATGGCGGCCTTTTAAGCCTTTCCCGCAATGTGCGCGAGGACGAAATCGGCGCGGGCGGCGGGTGAGACTTTCGGTAGTTCGATGAGCGTGTAGCCGTGGCTCAGGTAAGCCTCAGCGGCGAGATCGTGCGAGCGGATGGCCTCGGTGAAATCCTGCTTTCGCTCCGCGTCGGCCCTGTAGATCTCGCGCCAGGGTGGGGCGATGAAGACGGTGGTGTTGTAACGGCAGGCGTTTGCGGCGGCGTGAAAATGCGCCGGAGTCTGGAGACCGACCAGCGGCAGATAATGCGTGAGTTCGGCGAGGGAGCGGTCGAAGAAGACCGGGCCTTCAGCGGCGCGCATTGCGTCATAGCTGCGCATTTCCCATGAGAGCATGAGTTCGGCGTAGAGGCGCTGGTCGGTGGTGTGGCCGGCGGGGCCGTCGATGGCGGCCTGATGTTGCAGGATGGCGCGGCCGGCTTCCGGCGCGGTGGCGTAGTCTCGGCGCGCAAGCTCAGCGATCAGCGTCGTCTTGCCCGCGCCGGGGCCGCCGGTGATGACGTGGAAATTGTGCATGCGCGATGCGTCCTTCGAGACGCGGCATTTTTGCAAACACGCTGACGCGTGCTTTGCGTGGCCGCTCCTCAGGATGAGGAAGAGTGTCGGCGCTGCCGATCGCCTCGAACGCTAGACGAGGCCCGAGCGGTCGGCGCTTTGGCGTTCGAGCATCCAGCCGGGATATTCGCGCGGCAGGGCGCTGACCTTGTCGAGCGAGGCTAGGTCTTCGGCGGTGAGCTTCACCTCGGTGGCGGCGAGGTTGTCGGTCAGCTGTTCCGGTGTCTTCGCGCCGATGATGACCGAGGTGACATGGCTTTGGTGCAGCAGCCAGGCGAGCGCGATGCGGGCGACGGAGACGCCATGGACCTTGGCGATCGGCTCCATCGCTTCGATGACGTCGAAGGCGCGGTCTTTATCCACCAGCGGGAAATCGAACTGGGCGCGGCGCGAGCCCTGCGGGCCGGTGCCGTCGCGCAGGAATTTGCCCGAGAGCAGGCCGCCGGCGAGCGGCGACCAGGGCATGATGGCGATCTTGTCTTCGTTGGCGAGCGGCACCAGCTCGCGTTCGATGTCGCGTCCGGCGATGGTGTAATAGACCTGCGCGCTTTCGTAGCGGGCGAAGCCGCGCTTCTCCGCATAGGCATTGGCCTTCGCCAGTTTCCACGCCGGCAGATTGCAGAAGCCGACATAGCGGGCCTTGCCGGCGCGGACGACATCGTTCAGCGCCTCTATGGTTTCCTCGATGGGGGTCAGCGGATCGAAGCCATGCGTCTGGTAGAGATCGACGTGATCGAGCTGCAGCCGCTTGAGGCTCTTGTCGATGGCCGAGAGGATATGCGCGCGGCTCTGGCCGACCTCGTTGGGGCCAGGCCCCATGCGGCCATGCAACTTGGTCGCGACGACGATCTGGTCGCGGCTCAGCCCAAGATTGCGGATCGATTGGCCGAGGATCGCCTCACTCTGGCCGTTTGAATAGACATCCGCCGTGTCGAAGAAATTGACGCCGGCCTCGACCGCGCCCTTCACGAGCGCGTCGGCCTGGCCCTGATCCTGCTCGCCCACGACTTTCCAGAAGCCGTCGCCGCCGAAGGTCATGGTGCCGAGGCAGATTTCGGAAACGATGAGGCCGGTGCGGCCGAATTTCTTCATGCGCATGGGGAAGCTCCGGTGATGTGGGGTGGCGCGCGGGACTACGCGCGCGGGGAATGACGCCTCAGGAGTTTGGGGCACGGGCGGGGATGTTCAAGGCAGGGTGCGTCCTTCGAGACGCGGCATTTTTGCAAACACGCTGACGCGTGCTTTGCGTGGCCGCTCCTCAGGATGAGGAAGAGGGGTGGTCGTCTCAATGTTTGTCATCCTCGGGGCCGCGCAGCGGAACCCGGGGACCCATGCCTGAGGCGGTTGGAGACTGCGCATCCTTTTCTGCCAGCCCCCTTTCGGCCTTTGGCCACCTTCCCCCGATGGGGGAAGGCCCAAGGTCTGATGCAGGTGCGCGGTTTATCAGTGCCATGCTCTGACAGGTCTCAGGCATGGGTCCCCGGATCGGCCCTTCGGGCCGTCCGAGGATGACAAACTTTAGCGGCGGTCGGGGTCTTTGAAGAAGGTGGGGCGGCGGCCTTTGGTGCGGTCGAAGGTCTTCCATTTGCCTTCGGGCTGGGAGAGGCGGTCGAACACGGCGATGAGGGCGAGCGGGTTGTGGCCGAGGCCGAGATGGGCGCCGGGGACTTCGATGTTCTCCACCTGCTTGCCGGGCGCGTTGCGGCTGGCCTGCCAGGCGACGATGCCGTCGGTGCGCGAATAGATCGAGGTGGTGGGGACGGGCGGCGGCACGGGAAGCTGGGCGAAGAGCGCGCTGTTCTCGGGCTTCTCACCGCTCGCCCATTCATAAACGCGGCGGGCGTGGCTGGCGGTGGTGGCGCGCGTGAAGGGGCTGCCGAGCGAGATCACCTGGCGGATCTTGTCCGGGATCATCTTGGCGATCTCGCGGGAGAAGGTACCCCCTAAGCTCCAGCCGACGAGGCTCACCTTCTTGTTGCCGTAGCGCTCGTAGAGCTCTTCGACGCGGGCGACCATCGCCTCGGCGAGGCCTTTGCGGAGGCCGAGATTGCGGCCGAGCTTCCACGGATGCGCGGCGTAGTTGAGGTCTTTCAGGAGATTGCGCATCGGCGCGGTCGAGGCATCCGAGGCGCCGAGGCCGGGGAGGACCAGCACCGGCTGGCCCTCGCCGCGCGGCAGGTTCGCCTTGAGCCAGGGACGCACCGTGTAGAACCAGCCGAGTTCGAAAAGGCCGCGCCCCTCTGTGAAGAGCCAGAAACGGCTGGGCGGTGCGATATCGTTCGACCACGCATCGTTCGCGCGGACGCTCTCGGCGTCGATGGCGGCCATGGAACTCTCCTCAGACTCGAGACTAAACGCCCGGTTGTCCGAATCGTGCCCTAAACCTTCGACTTCGTCATTCTAATTCGCGCCGTCCTCCAGCAGGCGGCGGGCGATGACCATGGCCTGGACCTCGGCGGCGCCCTCGAAAATGTTGAGAATCCGGGCGTCGCAGAGGACACGGCTGACAGGATATTCGAGCGCGAAGCCGTTGCCGCCGTGGATCTGCAGCGCGTTGTCGGCGGCGGCCCAGGCGACGCGGGCGCCCAGAAGTTTCGCCATGCCGGCTTCCAGATCGCAGCGGCGGCCTTCGTCTTTTTCGCGGGCGGCGAAATAGGTCATCTGACGGGCGATCATGATTTCCACCGCCATCATCACCAGCTTGTTGGCGACGCGCGGGAAGTTGATCAGCGTCTTGCCGAACTGGACCCGGTCGAGCGCATAGGCGAGGCCAAGCTCCAGCGCCGACTGGGCGACACCGACGGCGCGGGCGGCGGTTTGGATGCGGGCGGATTCAAACGTCTGCATGAGCTGCTTGAAGCCCTGGCCCTCGACGCCGCCGAGCAAGTTGGCGGCGGGGACTTCGAAACCGTCGAAGCCGATCTCGTATTCCTTCATGCCGCGATAGCCGAGCACTTCGATCTCGCCGCCGGTCATGCCGGAGACGGGGAAATGGTTGTCATCATCGCCGCGCGGTTTGGGCGCGAGCAGCATTGAGAGGCCCTTATAGCCGGGGGCATCGGGATCGGTGCGGACGAGGACGGTCATCACGTCGGCGCGGGCGGCGTGGGTGATCCAGGTCTTGTTGCCGGTGATCTTCCACACATCGCCGTCGCGCGTGGCGCGGGTGCGGAGCGAGCCGAGGTCGGAGCCGGTGTTCGGTTCGGTGAAGACGGCGGTGGGGAGGATTTCGCCCGATGCGATGCGGGGCAGCCAGTAATCCTTCTGCTCCAGCGTGCCGCCGCCGAGGATGAGTTCGGCCGCGATCTCGCTGCGCGTGCCGAGCGAGCCGACGCCGATATAGCCGCGGGACAATTCTTCCGAGACGACGCACATCGCGGTCTTGCCGAGGCCGGCGCCGCCGAAGCCTTCCGGAATGGTGAGGCCGAAGACGCCGAGCTGGCCCATCTCTTCGACGACGCTCATCGGGATGAACTCGTCGCGCATGTGCCAGCCATTGGCGAAGGGCACGACCTTCTCATCCGCGAATTTGCGGAACTGGTCGCGGATCATCTCCATGGTTTCATCAAGTCCGGTGACGCCGTGGCTGGCGGCATTGGGGTGCGCGGCGATCAGTTCGGCGAGGCGCGTCTTGCGGGCCTGATCGCTGGAGGCGGCGATGAGCGGTGCTGCGGCGTTCCGGAAGGCGGCGAGATCGGCCTCGCCGAGGTTGAGGTCGGACGGGCGGACGATCTCGACCTGGCTCATCGGAATGCCGCCGAGAATCTGGGCGGCATATTCGCCAGCGCCGATTTCCAGAATCAGGGTTTCGATCTCGCCGAACTGGCCCTCCGCCGCGAGGCGATCATGCCAGTGGTGAAGCTGGCGCAGCGCCTCGACATAGGTGGCGAGCCAGGAGAAGCCATGGGCCGCGTGCTGTTCGCGCTCCATCAGGGCGGCCGAGACCTTGCCCTTGTCGGAGACGAGCGCGCGCAGCTGCGCCCGGGCCGCTTCGAACAGGGCTTCGGCTGCGCCGACCAGGGCAGGAAGCGTTGCGGCAGGCGCCGGATCGGACGCGATCCGCTGGGCAGTGGCGGTCATGGCAAGGTCCTTGGCTGGAACGAAATGACGGTAGCAGTGAATACGCGGCGCGTCAGGTTCCGGTTCAGCCCGCCGATTGCGGCAGGGCCGCCTTTGCGCATAGGAACGGACACGATGCGGGACCGGACTGATCGGATATGAACGCGGCGGCGGGCGAACAGCGGGGCGTGCGCGCCATTGTGACGGATGCGGTGAACCGCTTCCTCGCCAACGACAACTGGGCGATCGCCAGCGACATCGCGCTGGCGATCCTGCTGTCGTTGTTTCCGTTCCTGATCATCCTGACGGCGGTCGCTTCGCTGATCGGCAGCGAGGACCTGGCGCGCGAGGCGGCGGATTTGATCCTCGCCTCGTGGCCGAAGCAGGTGGGCCAGCCGCTGGCCGACGAGGTGATGCGCGTGCTGACCGGGCAGCGGCGCGATTTGCTCACCATCGGCTCGGTGCTGGCGCTGGTGTTCGCCTCCAACGCTGTGGAGTCGGTGCGGATCGGGCTTAACCGCGCCTATGGCGTGCCCGAGCGGCGCAAATGGTGGCAGACGCGTCTGGAATCCATCGCCTTCGTCGTGGTCGGCGTGGCCGTGCTGCTGGCGCTCGCCTTCCTGATCGTGCTGGGGCCGGTGATCTGGCGCACGATCACGAGCTATCTGCCCGATCTCGGCGCGTTCTCCAGTCTCGTCACGACGTTGCGCTTCGTGATCGCGACGCTGGTGATCATCGGGGCGCTGATCATCTCGCATTTCTGGCTGCCGGCGGGATGGCGGCGGATGCGCGATATCTGGATCGGCATTCTGGTGACGCTGATCGGCTGGATCGCGGCGGGCGTCGGCTTCGGCTGGTATCTCGACAGTTTCGCGGGCAGCTATGTCTCGACCTATGCGGGCCTCGCGACGGGCATGATCGCGCTGGTGTTCCTGTATTTCTGCGCGGTGATCTTCCTGTTCGGCGGCGAGGTGAACGCCGCCATCGCGCGGGCGCGAGACTAAGGTCATGCGCGGCGTCTCCGCCGCACCAGCGGACGCAGCACGCTCCACCACAGGAGAATGACGCCGCTGAGCGAGACGGCGAGGCCGCCGGCCGCGAGACCGACCATCCACGGCGAGTTGAAGTTCTCGCGGTTGGAGTAGTCCATGATGTGCAGCATCCAGAAGAAATCGTAGAGCCGCCAGGTGTCGCTGCGCCGCGCGCTGACGCGGCCGTCATTGGCGGCGACATAGATGCGTGTGTTGTCGGCGTCGTCGAAGGTGATGCGCCAGGCGGGCAGGCGGCCGCGATAGTCGCCGCCGACCTCGGTGATCAGTTCTGCGGCGACGGGTTTGCCATTGCCTGCGAAGTCCCTGATCGCAACCTGCCGGGCCAACCACTCAGGGATAGGGCTAATCAGAGCGCCGCTGTGACCTTCCACCAGCGTCGTCTCGCCTGACTGGCTTTTGAGTTCGAAGACCAGCAGGTCGTTGCCAATCGTCGTCACGGTAATCGACACCGCGTCATATCGGTCGGCGATGTCCTCGACGGTGGCAACCGTCAGGCCGTTGAGCTTCAGAATCCAACTGGGACGATGCGCGATGTTGTGCTCGCTGCGGACGGTCTCGATCGGGATCACGGCCATAACGAGGCCGCTCAGCATCCAGAGGACGACCTGGATGCCGACCGCCAGCCCGATCCATTTATGGATCGTGACGAAGAACCGCTTCAGCCGCATGGTCCGCTCACTGCAGCCATCGGTCGAAATCGTTCATATCGACACAGATATAGCCGTCGGCGACGTAACGCGTGCGCTGGGCATCGGTGAAGACGGGTGAGTAGAGCGCCTTCTGGATCGTCCAGTCGCTGTGACGCTTTCCTTCCTTGGTCGTCAGGAAGCGGGCGATGTGGCCTTCGAAGGCGCCAAGGTCGTGCTTGTCGCCGTCGCGTTTGCAGCAGCCGAAACGGATGATCTTCGACGTTTCGTCCAGCGCCACGATATCGATCTCGATGTCGGAGCCGTCTGCCTTGTTCCAGTAACCGCGCACCAGATCGGTGAGGCTGAAATCGCCGACGCCCTTACGCGAGCATTCCTCCATCGTCTGACGGACGAATTTCTCGAAGGCCATGCCTTCGTGCGTGAGGAGCGCGGTATCGGCCTTTTCAACGGCCTCTTCGATGGGGCGGATGCGGGCGAGACGGACATTGCGCAGCAGCGCCGCAAGCCAGGCGGAGAGGAAGTTGTCGGAGATAACGTAGCGCGTGCTGCGTTGCTTCTCTGTGGCGAAGACCGGCAGTTGCCGCTCGACCATGCGGTATTTCTCGACCAGCACTTTCAGGTGCGCGCCGAACTGCTTGGCGTCATCCGGGCCGGTGCGGGCGAACTCTGCGGCGAGCGCGCCGTGCGACGAGGGGCCGAGGCGGGCGAGGATGGTCAGCAGGCTGTCATAGCGTCCGCGCAGTTCGCGCAGGAACCAGTTGTCGGCCTCGTCTTTCAGCGGGCTGGAGCCTTCGAAGAACATCTTCTGGAGTGTGATGCGCCGATGGTCCTGATTGGGCGTCAGGATTTTTTGATCGAAGCAGTCGCGATAGAATTTTGGGATGCCTTCGAAGATCGACCAGAGGAAGAGCTGGTGATGGCGATCAACGATGCCGTGCTCGCGAAACATTTCGAAAAGTGTGGCGGCGTCCCAATGGCCGATGTGGAGCGTATCGGTAACGCGGTTGAAGAGAGGCGAGGCCTTGTCTTCGAGAACGGCTGTCAGCTCGGTGTGAATCGAGCCAAGGGTGAATAGTCCGCCACCAAACGGTTTGCCGCCCTCGATAATGCCATTTCGAGAGTTATCGATCACCCATTGCAGATGACCGAGCATAGGTTGCAGGCTCTTTCTGTTCAGATATTGAAACTCATCAAGTGCCGATATCCACCCTTTGCACCAGAGCTGATTTAAGAGCGTGGCGCAGGTGCCGAAGTCGAACGCCAGATGATCGAACTGTTCATCCGGGATCGCATCGCGAAAACTGTCTTCGAACGCTTGCGCAACGCCCCGTTCGTCGCTGTCCGGAATTTGTATGTATATCGCTTTTCGGTCTGTTCCCGTTCGGCGCAGTGCCTCTTGAATTAGCGAGGTCTTCCCGATCCGCCGACGCCCGGAAATCGCGCAGAAGAAGAAGCGGCCTCGGTCAAGGATCGCCTGAATCTGCGCAAGCTCCTGCTTGCGACCGTAGAAGCCCCATTCGGTCATGCGGATAACATAAGAATTCTTATGTTAAAGTCCATATGGGGAATTTCCCATATCTGACAGTGATTTGTCAGCCGCCCGACGCCTCGATGACGTCTTCGATGGTGCGGAGGCCGGTGCGCGGGGCGTTGACCAGAACGGCCATGTTGCCGGGCAGGTGCTCGTTGCGGAGCATCTTAGTGTGCGCCTTGGGGATGTCGGCCCAGGAGAAGACTTCCGACATGCACGGGTCGATGCGGCGTTCGACGACGAGGCGGTTGGCCTGGCTCGCCTGGAGGTAGTTCGCGAAGTGCGAGCCCTGGATGCGCTTCTGGCGCATCCACACATAACGGGCGTCGAAGGTGAGGTTGTAGCCGGTGGTGCCGGCGCAGAAGACGACCATGCCGCCGCGCTTCACGACGAGGCAGGAGACCGGGAAGGTCGACTCGCCGGGGTGTTCGAACACCATGTCGACATCGTTGCCCTTGCCGGTGATGTCCCAGATCGCCTTGCCGAACTTGCGGGCCTCTTTGGTCCACTCGTCATATTCAGGCGTGCCGACCTGGGGCATCTGGCCCCAGCATTTGAAGTCGTTGCGGTTGATGACGCCTTTGGCGCCGAGGCTGAGCACGAAATCGCGCTTGGTCTCGTCCGAAATGACGCCGATGGCGTTGGCGCCGGAGACGGCGCAGAGCTGGATCGCGAAGGAGCCAAGGCCGCCCGAGGCGCCCCAGACGAGGACGTTGTGGCCGGGGCGCAGGATGTGCGGGCGGTGGCCGAAAAACATGCGGTAGGTGGTGGCGAGGGTGAGCGTGTAGCAGGCCGCTTCTTCCCAGGTGAGATGCTTGGGGCGCTCCATCAACTGGCGGTCCTGCACGCGGCAGAACTGGGCGAAGGAGCCATCGGGCGTCTCGTAGCCCCAGATGCGCTGGGTCGGCGAGAACATCGGGTCGCCGCCATTGCACTCCTCGTCGTCGCCGTCGTCCTGATTGCAGTGGATGACGACCTCGTCGCCGACCTTCCAGCGCTTCACCTTGGAGCCGACCGCCCAGACGATGCCCGAAGCATCGGAGCCGGCGATGTGGAAGGGCGCCTTGTGGCCGTCGAAGGGCGAGATCGGCACGCCGAGACCGGCCCAGACGCCGTTATAGTTGACGCCTGCGGCCATCACGAGGACGAGCACGTCGTGGCTGTCGAGTTCCCAGGTGGGGACGACTTCGACCTGGAAGGATTTTTCCGGTTCGCCATGGCGCTCGCGGCGGATCGCCCAGGCGTACATGTTCTTGGGCACATGGCCGAGCGGCGGAATTTCGCCGATCTCGTAGAGATCTTTCAGGCCGGTCTGTGAACTGACGGCTGCGCTCGACATTGATAACCCCTCCAAAAACGCGTCGCGTAGACCTCTTGGCCTTTACGGAAACGGCGGCGGAGGATTCGTCAGAATCACGACAGCCGCAACTGGATTTTTGCGCCGCACAACATGGTGGTGCGATTTAGTAATGCGAGTGGGCGTTTGGGCGTAATTATCTGTCGCCGTTATAGCGAATGATGTCGCAAACGCGCAATTTATGCTGCATCGCACAATTGAGCCTGGTCGGATACGGGTGGGTGCTGTGGAGCGTCCCGCGTGCCACACCTCTCATTTCCGTCAGGTTACGGCAGGCCCCGCGTTTCCGGCACTCTTCGCGCTGCACAACAGGCGCGGGGACGTCCGGTGACGAGGGATTCGATGCGATGGGGATGGCTGGTCGCGGCCGGGGTGGCGGTCGCGATGCCCCTGCCAGCCCTGGCAGCCTATGGCGGCACGACGGTCGAGCAGCAATTCAGCTATCGCGGCTGGGATGCGGGCGGCGGCGTCGAAGGCTGGCAGGTCTTCGCGCCGCTCAACGCGACGGCGGCGATCAATTTCAGCCCCGGCGCGGCGGTCGATATCAATCTGCGGACCGGTTATGTCGTCGCCGATTATCGCGAGCCGGGTTTCCATGGCCGGGTCGAGACGTGGACCGACACGGTCGTGGGTCTCGACTTCACGTTTCCGGGGATGTTCGGCGAGCCGGGGCTGGTGCCGTTCCTGACCTGGGACGTCAATCTGCCGACCGGGCGCGCCACACTCTATGGCGATGAGAAAGGCGCGTTGAGCGACCCGGATCTGGTCGACCTCGTGCGCTTCGGCGAAGGCTTCAACTTCAACATGGTGTTCGGCGTTTCGTGGTCGCTCGACGACAACTGGACGGTGACGCTGGGTGCGGGGATGAACTGGCGCGGCCAGTACACGCCCGATGGCGATACCGGGTTCGTCTACAATCCCGGCGACCAGATCGAGGGCATTTTCGGGCTGCAATATGTCGATGAGGTCAACTTCGCGTCGCTGAGCGTCAAGACTTTCGACGAGCAGATGGGCCGGCTGGACGGGCTGGACTATTTCAATCCCGGCAATCGCATCGACGTGACGGCGCAGATCGCCCATTCGCTGGATGAGGTCTCGTCGTTGCAGGCGACGTTGTTCTATTCGACCTCGGGCAAGAACCAGTATCTCAACTTCTTCACCGGCGAGGTGGAGACCGAGCCGTTCAACGGAAACGGCGCGGTGTGGTTCGGCGAGATCGCCTATTCCCGACAGTTCGGCGCCTGGAACGCCTCGGGCTTTGCGAACTATCGCAAGCGGGAGAAGAACGACTTCGATCCGGTCAACGACCTCTTCATTCCGGCGCGCAGCCAGTGGAGCCTCGGGGCGGGCGCCGCTTACGATCTCGGCGGCGGCGCATCGATCGGCGCTCGCGCCAGCTTCGGCCGCGTGAAGGACGAAGCGACCATCTTCACCGTGACCTCGCGCGAGATCGACACCGTCTCGGTCTCGATGACCGGCCAATTCAGTTTCTAAGGAAGAGGAAGACGACGATGAGACCCATCTTCGCCCGCATCGCCGCGCTGGTTCTGCTGGCGCTCGGCCTCACGGCTGCGGCCTCGGCCGCCGCGCCGCAGGGCGGCGTGATCACCTCGGTGGATGGCTTCGTTCTGACGGCGACGGCGGATGGACGCTATCTCGCCACCGGCGTCGGCGGGCGGCTCAACCCCGGCGATCAGTTGCTCACCGTGGAAGGCGCGCGCGCCGTCGTCACGTTCCCGGACGGCGGCGAGCTTTCGATCGCGCGGTGGAGCCACGTCGTGCTCGAGGACTATGCCTGGGACGGCCGAAGCGGGCGCAACGTCATGAACGTGAAGCTGGGGGCGATCCGCTGGACCGGCGGCAAGCTGCCGCCGGGGACCGTGACGATCAAATCGCCTGACACCGAGACGACCACCCAAGGCACGCAAATCGTCATGATCGTCTTTCCGGACGGCTCGACGCATGAGGGCGTCTGGGACGGCGGCTCGAAAGTGCGCAGCCTGCAGGACGGCAAGACCTATCCGCTGCCGAAAGGCGCGGGCGCGACATTCAAGAAAGGCGGCGGCACGGATCAGCTGAACGGCTATCAGAACTGGGATCAGAAAACGATCAACGCCTATTTCGAAGAGCTGAAAAGCTACAACGCCAGGGTGGCGCAGGATCCCAACTACGCCGCCAATAATCCCGCGCCCGGTTGGGACTGGATCAAGATCTGGGAGCTGGCGTTCAACTCCGACACCTGGCTGGCTTCGCTGCGCAGCAAGTACGACACGAAAGTGCCGAAGCCGACCGAGAACCAGTTCAACGGGAACAAGCCGCAATTCTACGACGATCAGGTCGAAGCGGTGCTGCTGGCGCTCTACACCGAGATCAACGACATCGTGGAAACCCACGGGCGCACGATGGATAAGGATACCGCCAAGCGGCTGAAAGCGCTGCGCGATCTGCAGAAAGGCTTCCGGGCGATCGCCGATCAGGCCTATCCCAATGCGATGGCGCTGTTTCCCTCGTCCTACGACGCGCCGATGACCGCGCCGAAGGGCAAGATCAAGAACGGGAACGTCACCGAGCTCGGCTACGCCGTCGACGTTCCGCGCACCTCGATCTACGACGACCCGACGATCTCGGACACATGGAGCGTCTTCAAGGGATCGTGGGAGGAAGGCCTGCCGGCCGAATTGCGTACGCGCACGGTGAATGCGCGCTACGCCGCGAAGACGACGCTGGGCAATCTGAAAGGCAACACGTCCGCCATCGGCAGCTATACCGGCATGCGCAGCTTCAGCGACGGCAAAGACCCTGACGATCGCAACAATGACGTGCCGGTCGGCATCTTCCTGATCAACTCCAACAATCTGCAGGAGACGGCCTGGGCGGTGATCGAGGGCAACACGGTGAACTTCTATGAAGGCGACGCCTTCGGCCCGATAACCGCGCCGGGCGGCGCCTATATCGAGGGGCTGAACAATTCCGGCCGCTTCCAGGCGGTGATGGTGAAGGAGTTCAAGCTGGGCGACGACCAGCGCCTGTTCAGCCTGCAGGGCTTCGCGAAATTCGTGACGACCGAATTCCCGACCTATATCGGGTCGCAGTACAACGACACGACGAAGATCACGCTGACGACGCCGGGCGGTCAGAGCGTGACGCTGACCGGCGCACAGCTGTTCGGGGCGAGCGTCAACTCGTCCACGTTCACGGCCGTCAGCGGCCTGCCGGCGCCGCTGGCGGGCTGGGCCGGTGGCGGCGAGACCGCGTGGCAGGCCATCTTCCAGCGCCTCAGGGTCGCACCGGGTGGCCGCGTGCGGATCACCGTGACCGTCAACAATGTCGGCGACACCCAGTTCCCCTCGGCAACGCTGCTCGGCGGATTGAGAGGCAGCGGGTCTCGCTGACCGAGCCGCAGAAGAAAGGCGGGAGAGGATGATACCTCTCCCGCCTGAGCGGTCGTCCTGAGCGGGGGCGTCAGGCTGCCGGCGCGTAGTCGAGGCAGGGCTTTGGCATCGCGCCCACCGCCTCGATTTCGGCGATGAAGGGCGAGGCGCCGATGTCGGCGGTGATGGCGGCCTTCAGACGCTGCGCCGTCTTGCGGAACGAGACGTCGCCGAAGATTTGCTTGATCGCTGCCTCGATGGCGTCGGCGTCCGCCGCCGGATCGAGCCGGAGACCGGCGCCATGCCAGGCGACACGCGCCGCGTTGTCGTTCTGATCGCGGCCCATCGGCATGCAGAGGAGCGGCGTGCCGTGGGTGAGCGCGCGGATCACCGTGCCGTGGCCGGCATGGGTGATGACGAGCCCGGCCTCCGCCATCAAAACATCGTGCGGCGCTTCTCCGAGAACCCGGACGTTCGATGGCGTATCGAATGTCGCGTCGTGCAAGGCTGCGCCAAGAGTGACGATGCCGCGGACGGGCAAGCGACCGAGCGCCGCGATCACGTTGGCGATCTGGGTGTGCTGCTTCATGTAGGTCGTCGAGAATGAGACGACGACGAGCGGGCGCATATCCATGCCGGAGAACGGCATCGACCAGCCTTCGGCGGCGACCGGCGTACCGGCCATGGCGCCGACATAGACGAGGCCGGGCGGCAGCTCGGCGGCCGGGAAGTCGAAGGCTTCGCTGGTCGCCGCCAGAAAGCGTTCGGCCGACGCCATCTGCGCCATCAGATCGCTGAGCGGGGCGAGACCGAAGGCGGCGCGGGCTGCGTTGAGATCGGGCAGGCCGGCATTGAACATCGCGCGCGTGCCCTCACCGACTTCGGCATGGAGAATGCGTTCGGCGTCGGTCATCGCCGGCGCGAAGCCGGGGCCGAAAGGCGGGATGCCGGGGATCGGCATCATCGGCAGATTGGCGGCGAAGACGACGAGCGGCACGCCGCGCGCTTCAGCCGCGATCATCGCGCCGAGGAGCATTTCGGATGAGACGACGAGATCATAGACCTCGCGGCCCAGCTCAGCTGCCGTATCGCGGGCGAAGGCGAGCGCCCCGCCCGACATGATGACATCGCGCATGCGCATGACGCCGCCGATCGGGCTCTCGTCATAGAGCCAGTCCTGGATCGGATCGTTTTCGAGGCTGGCGTCGCGGCGCTGCGGCGCTTCGGCCCAGGGCAGGAAGGCGATGCCCGCGCGCTCGATGCGGTCGCGCAGCATCTCGTCGCCCATGATGCGGACCTTGTGACCGCGCGCGATGAGCCGATGCGCGGCCTCGATGGTGGGCGGCGTGTTGCCCCCACCGTCCCAGGTGGTGAAAAGGATATTCAGTTTGCGCGCCGTCATGACGCTCTCCTCAGGCTTGCCGGCGTCCCCGTGACGGCGGCGTTCAACTTGTTGACGGTTTCCAGCATCAGGGCTGTGACCGCTTTCCGGTCCATTTCCATGTCGCGGCGGAAAACCTGCCAGACATAGACGTCCGTCACAGCGATGAGCGCCTTGAGGTGGCGCTCGCGGGCGGCGGGCGAGAGGCGCGAGAGGACGTCCGCGAAGACGAGGGCGATCTGCGCGCGGTGATGGGTGCGGCCGTGCATGAGCACGGGCTTCAGTTCGGGGTGGCGCGTCTCCTGAGCCAGCAGGCGCACGACGAAATCGCCGGTCAGCTCGTAGTCTTCGACGATGGCGGCGACGGCAGTGGCATGAGAGCCGGCCCCGGCATTGCGGCGGGCCTCGATCTCCGGGCCGATGGTTTTGTCGAACGCCGCGATGAGCCCCTGCTTGCCGCCGAAACGGCGGATGACGGTTTGAACGGTGACGCCGGCATCGGCGGCGATCTCTGCCAGCGTGATGTCGTCGAGCCATTTCTGACGCGCCAGAGCGACGAAGGCGTCGAGGATGCGGCGGTAGGTCGCCTCAGAGGCTTCGGCCCGGGCGCCCTGCTCATAGGCGCGCTGCGATGTCGTCTTTGATTTCATGTTAGCGAGACTAACATGAAATATCGGCACGCGCAACCGGCCGCCGTTCAGGCTGCGACGGACGTCACATCGGGTGGGTGGGGTTACTCGGTGCGGACGCCGGGGAAAATTTCCGAGATCCAGGCGATATGCCCGCTGATGCGGGCGAAGCCTGAGGTCTCGCCGTACTGGGCCTTGCCGGAGCCGTCGCCATTGACGCCGGCTATGGCCCAGCCGGCATCTGTCTCGATCCAGGCGCCGCCGCCGGAATCGCCGCCGCCCAGCAATCCGGCATAGCGGGACACCGGCGTGTCACCGGTCGCTTCGGTGATGGTGTTGACGGCCGAGCCGTCTTCCCTGGGCAGGAAAGTCTCGAGCGAGTTGCCGTCCGCTTCGCCCATCTCGTTCAGCACCAGAGGCAGGACGCGATCGACGACGCCCTGTGCGGCGGCGGCAACCGCGCCGGCGGGCTCGTTCTCATCTTCACCTGTGCTCGCCTTGCCGCGTGTGCCGTAGCCTATGAAGGTGAGCGTCATGCCCTCCTCGTCGGTGCCCGTGTAGAGCAGCGGTTGATCGCCGGCATCGTCGACCGGTTCGGTCAAGGTCACGATGGCGACGTCGAAGCCCAGCGAATACGCCGTCTCCTGCTTCGTGGCTTCGACACGGACATAGTTGGGATGAACCGTGACGGCGGCGGCCTGATAATATTTGCCGGCGCGCGAGCGATAGGCCCAGCGGGCGGTGAAGTCATCGCCATCGAAGGCATGGGCGGCGGTCAGGATGTAGCCGTGTTCGTCATCATTCCCGATCCAGGTGCCAGAGGCATTGCCACAACCTTCGTCCACACGGTCGCAGAGCGCAAAGCCGGCGGCGAATTGCGGTTCGGCGGCCAGGGCCTCTGCGGCGGCGTAGCCTTCTTCGCTGTAGGTGCTGTCGAGGATGATGACGGCGTGAGCCGGAACGATGAAAGACGCGGCGAGAAACAGTGCAGGCGCGAGGCGTGTCATGCGCCAGCGCTAACACGCTGCTGCAAACACGGGGATGAGGCGTTCTGACGCCTCAGGCATGGGTCCCCGGCTTCGGCGCTGCGCGCCGCCCCGAGGATGACATGCGTGTGCCCTAGTGGTGGGCCGGCTTTTTCTCGCCGGCAGTAACGGCGAGCGCGACTTTATCGACGGCGACCGGGCAATTGTAGTGCTCGGAGCGGGCGCAGTTCGGATTGTAGAGATAATTGAAGTCGATGCTGACCGTTTCGGGCAGCGCGTCCTTGGCGACTTCGACGTCGATGTAACGGCCGACGCCGTAGGTTTCCTTGCCCGTCGTCTCGTCCATGATGAAGGCGGCGAGGCTGTCGATCTCTTCCACCTTGTCGGTGCCGGCATACATCGGCAGGCGCGTCTCGACGCCCTTCAGCGTGAAGACGGCGTCGCCGGCGTAGTAGAACTGCTTGTACCAGCCGCGCGAGGTCTGGAAGACCTTGGGCTCGAGCTTGGCGGCGGGTTCGAATTTCGCCTCGACCACGAACGAGGGATCGTAGGGGTAGTAGTCGAGCCCGGTGAAGGCGGCGGCATCGGGGTTGTCGTCGTTGTAGACCGCGACGCGCATGCCGTCCTTGCCCGGCTCGATCTGCGCGATGCCGGCGCTGACGCGAATCTTCTCGCTGAGGGCGTGCGGTGAGACGCCTTCGGCTACGAGATCGACGTCGGTGGCGAGGTCGTTGAACCTGGCGGACTTCAGGTCTTCGCCGGCGGTGACGCTGGGCACGCGGTTGGCAGGGGCGCTGAGGGACCAGTGATAGGCGCCGCTCGCCTGAGTGAGCCAGGCGGTTTCGCCGGGCTTCAGGTAGATCGCGTCGTCGATCTTCAGGATCGCAGTCGGGCGCTGGGCGTAGGCGACGTTCGCCGCCTCGATCTCGGCGCGCCATTTGGTCTCGGCGTCGGAGGGCATGGGCGGCGAGTCCGCATGGGCGGCGGCGAAGAGGCTCGCGAGAGCGGCGGCGGCGAGAAGGCGCATGGCGGAGGTTCCGTCAGTTCGGTTTCTGCGCTGATCCTGACACGGGGCGCGCCGCCATGCCATCAGCACCGCTTCACAGTCGGTTCAGCGGAACCCCTTGATGAGCGCGCCGGCGGCGATCAGACGGTCGATAACCGGGCCGTCATGACCGGGGACGATGGTGAGCGCCGGTTCGGCGGCGGCGAGACGGTTCAGTTCCGCGAGTTCGTCGAGGACCAGATCGCGGTCTTCGCCCATCAGCAGGGTTATGAGACGGGCGCGTTCGCGCACCAGTTCGATATTGCGATGCTTCCAGGCGACGTCGCCGATGAAGAGATATTCGCGGCCCGAAGAGGTGCGGACAAAGACGATCTGGCTGCCGAGCGTGTGGCCTGGTGCGCGGATGAGAACGACACCCGGCGCGACAGCACGCGCGCCCGCGTAGTCCGTCGGGGTGTAACCGTCGAGCGCGCCGGCGGGCCAGGTGATCGCGGTGAACATGCCCTCGACATTGCGCGCCTGCTGCGGGTTCAGGATGGCGTTCGGCAGGATGGCTTTCAGATCGGGATGCGCGATGAGGCCGCCGATATGGTCCATGTGTTCATGGGTCACGACGATGAAGCGTGCGTCGTTCATCGCTGCGGTGAGGCGATCATAGGCGCTGCGGTCGAAGGCGATGGCGCCGGAGGTGGTGGCGGCCTTGTCGTCGAAGGCGGTGTCGATGATGGCGGTGCCGTCTGGATAGACGAGCTGGTAGGCGTAGACGGGCATCTCGACCGTATTCCAGCCATCGCCCGCCGTGATCGCCACGGCAGGAAAGGTGAGCGTGGAGATCAGCTCGACGCGGACTTCATCCGGCGCTGGACCCGGCATCGAGGCCGCCAGATCGCGGACGGCAGCGAGATCGATCCGGTATTTGCCCGCTGGCGAGCCGGACTGCATCAGCAGCCACCAATAGCCGGCCGCCCCGATCGCGATCAGTGCGGCTAGGCCGCGCAGCGTCCATTTGAGCCAAGGCTTCATACAAAGTTCCCCCAGCCGTGACCGTCGCGCCTTCGTCCAGCGGCGTCAACGCCGCTGGACGGACGTTGCAGGCGCAGCCAGAAAGGGTCGGGGGACACGGAAAGGCATGATGATGCGAGCAATCTTTGTTGCAGCGCTGGCGGCGGCGAGCCTTGCGCTTCCCGCCGCCGAGGCGAAGGTCGAGCAGTATATCGGCAAGTGGCAGTGCCATATGGGCAACCAGCCCCCGCCGGGCGGTCCGAATTATGACCTCTGGCTCTACACGTTCGAGATGAACCTGACGGGGCAGGGCAATTTCACCGCCAACGGAAAATACGAGGCGGCCTCGGCAGGGTTTGCGGTGCCGTTCGTGATCACTGACGGCACCTGGCAAGAAGTCGAGGGTGGCGTTACAGGTTCGGGCAAATGGACGAATAACGGCGTGCCGCAGGATTTCCACATCGGCGCTATTCTGCAGGCCGACGGGACGCTGATCTATTCCACCACCTCCGGCTACGGCACGCTGAGCGTCGCCTGCAAACGCTGATCGCGGCGTCATTTCCTGCAAGGTAATCGCCAGCCGTCACGGCCAGGGCGATGCTCCCTTCACACTCGTTGAAAGGAGCATCGCCATGACTGCCAAACTTCTTCGTCTCGCCTTGACCGCCGATGCCGCCGCCTCGCTGGGGCTTGGCGCACTGATGATCGCCGCCTCCGGCTTCGTTGCAGGGCTGACCGATCTGCCCGCCGGACTGCTGTTCTGGGCGGGTGTCGTGCTGCTGCCGTGGGGCGCGTTTATCGCCTGGGCGGCGACACGCAGCGACATTCCGCGCCTCGCAGCGCAGATCGTCATCGAAGTGAATCTGCTGTGGGCCATCGGCAGCTTTGCGCTGATGGCGTTCGGTGTGATCCATCCGAATGCATTCGGCGTCGCCTTCGTGGCGGTGCAGGCGCTGGCGGTGCTGGGAGTTACCGTCGTGCAGTGGTTGGCGCTGCGCCAGCCGGTGCGCGCCATGGCTTGATCAGGATTTCAAGACGCATCGCCGGCGGCCTGTGTGCCGCCGGCGATTGCATTTACGCGAAGAGCTTCTGTTCCAGCTTCGCGCGCGTTTCGGCATCGATACCGAGAACGTCCGACAGATACCGATCAACGCCGCCATAAGTTTGGTCGATCACCTGGAAGGCGCGTTCCAGATAGGATTCATGGACGCCCATCGCCACATGCATGGTGGCCATGCTGGGTGCGCGGCCGCGTTCCTTCGCGATCTCGGCCTGCCAGAGCGGGGCGTGGACGTCGAAGACTGCGGGGTCGTTGGTCAGCAGGAAGTCGGCGATCATGTCGTCGCGGTGGACGCCGGCGAGCGTGTGCGTGAGGGCGCAGATGATGCCGGTGCGGTCTTTGCCCGCCGCGCAGTGGACGACGATCGGGCCTTGGCTCTCAGCGAGCTGGCGGAAATAGCGGCTGTAGAGATCGTGGAGGCGCGGCAGCGTGGGCGCGCGCTCGTAATAGCCGAGGTGATAGGCGCGCATGCCTTCGGTGGAGAGATCCCAATCCGCCATGAAGCCGTGCCAGCTATGGGGACCGGCGCCTTCGTCGTCGTCGTGGTTTTCGATGACCTCCGCCGCGAAATCCGGCCAACGGCGCGAGGGCATGCGGTTGCGTTCTTCCGGGCGGCGGAGATCGACGATGGCGGTAATGCCCAGCGCCGCGAGATTGGCGAGGTCGGCGTCTGAGGCCTGGGCGTAGTTCGCGGAGCGGAAGAAGCGGCCTGAGGCCATCTTTTGCCCCCCGGCGCCGGTATAGCCGCCGAAATCACGGAAGTTGCGAACGCCCTCGAAGGCGCGCTTGCGGGAATTGGAATTTTGCATGGGGCGCGTTCTAGCGCGCTGAGGCGGGCGCGCAACGGCGAGATCGGCAATATTCGGCCCGATATGCACGCCTCTTGATAACAATCTGACGAGCCATCATGGTGCGCTGCAATATGACCGGGCGCGATGGACCGGCGATGAGGCGGGCGTATGGCTGACAAACCCTGGATTTTCCGGACCTATGCGGGTCACTCGACGGCAGCGAAGTCGAACGCGCTCTATCGCGGGAATCTGGCCAAGGGGCAGACGGGCCTTTCCGTCGCTTTCGATCTGCCGACTCAGACCGGCTACGACAGCGATCACGTGCTGGCGAAGGGTGAAGTCGGCAAGGTGGGCGTGCCGGTGGCGCATCTTGGCGATATGCGGGCGCTGTTCGACCAGATCCCGGCGCGTGAGATGAACACGTCGATGACGATCAACGCGACGGCGCCGTGGCTGCTGGCGCTGTATGTCGCCGCCGCCGACGAACAGGGCGCGCCGCGCGCCGCCCTGCAGGGCACGACGCAGAACGATCTCATCAAGGAGTATCTCTCGCGTGGGACGTATATTTTTCCGCCGAAGCCGTCGCTGAGGCTCATCACCGACATGATCGGGTGGACCACGGGCGAGCTGCCCAAGTGGAACCCGATGAATGTGTGCTCGTATCACCTGCAGGAAGCAGGCGCCGGGCCGGTGGAGGAAGCGGCGTTCGCGCTGGCGACGGCGACGAGCGTGCTGAATGCGCTGAAAGACGATCCGTCGATCTCGCCGGAGCAGTTTCATCAGGGCGTCGGGCGCATCTCGTTCTTCGTGAATGCGGGCGTGAAGTTCATCACCGAGATCTGCAAGCTGCGCGCGATGGGCGAGCTGTGGGACGATCTGTGCACGAACCGCTATGGCGTCACGGACCCGAAGCAGAAGCTGTTCCGCTATGGCGTTCAGGTGAACTCGCTGGGGCTGACCGAGCCGCAGCCGGAGAACAACGTCTATCGCATCCTCTTCGGCATGCTGGGCGTGACGCTGTCGAAGAAGGCGCGGGCGCGCGCGGTGCAGCTGCCGGCATGGAACGAGGCGATGGGACTGCCGCGTCCGTGGGACCAGCAATGGTCGCTGCGGCTGCAGCAGATCGCGGCGTTCGAGACCGACATGCTGGAGTACGACGACATCTTCGACGGCAGCCATGTGATCGAAGGCAAGGTCGCCGCCATGAAGGCCGAGATCATGGCCGAGCTGACGCGCATCGAGGCGCTGGGCGGCGCGGCGACCGAGGAGGCCATCGTCTACATGAAAGAGCAGCTCGTCGCGGCGAATGCGGCGCGGGTGGCAGCGATCGAGGCGGGCGACATCAAGGTGGTGGGCGTCAACGCCTATAAGGAAACCGCGCCATCGCCGCTGGGCGAAGGTGTCGATGCGATCATGACGGTGGAAGCCGGGGTCGAAGAGGATCAGGTCGCGCGGCTGCAGGCGTGGCGGGCGGCGCGCGATCCGAAGGCCGCGGCTGAAGCGCTGGCGGAGCTGGAAGCGGCGGCGCGTTCGGGCGCCAACATTATGCCGCCCTCGATCGCCTGCGCGAAGGCGGGCATCACGACGGGCGAATGGGCCGATGCGCTGCGCAAGGTGTTCGGCCAGTATCGCGGGCCGACGGGGCTGGCGAAGGTTGCGCGGCTGTCGAACGACCCGGCCATCGTTGCGGTGCGCGACGAAGTGGCGGTGCTTTCGGCGAAGCTGGGGCGTCCGCTGACCTTCCTCGTCGCCAAGCCGGGGCTCGACGGCCATTCCAACGGCGCGGAGCAGATCGCGACGCGGGCGCGCGAAGTTGGCATGGACGCGATCTATGACGGCATCCGCTTCACGCCCGCCGAGATCGCCGAGCAGGCGGCGAAGACAGGGGCGCATGTGGTGGGCCTGTCGATCCTGTCAGGCAGCCATGTCGCGCTGGCCGAGGCGGTGATGGACGAGTTGAAGAAGCGGGGCCTCACCGTGCCGGTGATCGCGGGCGGGATCATTCCGCCGGAGGACGCGGTGCGTCTGAAGGCGGCGGGGATCGCGGCGGTCTATACGCCTAAGGATTTCGAATTGACCGGCATCATGCGCGGCATCGTCGGCGTGGTGGAGAATGCGACCGGCGACAAGGCGGCCTAAAGCGTCTGCAGCGACAAGAATCCGGCGCGTGCTGCCCGCAGGTATCTTCAGATCTGCGTGCCGACCAGCCGCCCGATACCGGCAGTCATAGCCATCGCCAAGGCGCCCCAGAAGGTCACACGCAGCGTTGCGCGCAGCACGCTGGATCCGCCGGTCCGGGCGGCGATGGCGCCGAGCAGGGCCAGGAACAGCAGAGAGGCGATAGAGACGGCCGGGACGAGCAGGTTTGCGGGCGACACGACAACCATCAGCAGCGGTAGGGCGGCCCCGACGGAGAAGGTCGCCGCCGAAGTTAAAGCGGCCTGTATCGGGCGGGCCGTCATGGTGGCCGATATGCCGAGCTCGTCCTGCGCATGTGCGCCCAGCGCATCTTTCGCCATCAGCTGGTCGGCGACCTGGCGCGCCAAGTCAGCGCTCAGGCCCCGCTTGATGTAGATGCCGGCAAGTTCGGCATGTTCCATTTCCGGCTGCGTCGCCAGTTCGTCGCGCTCGCGATCAAGATCGGCCTTCTCGGTATCAGCCTGCGAACTGACGGAGACGTATTCGCCGGCGGCCATCGACATGGCGCCTGCGACCAGGCCGGCAAGTCCTGCGACAAGGACCTCCGACGTTGCTGCGGCGGACGCAGCGACACCGACGATCAGGCTGGCGGTTGAGACGATCCCGTCATTCGCGCCGAGAACGGCTGCCCGAAGCCAACCGATCCGCGAGACAAGGTGATGTTCGGTATGACGTGTTGCTGCGCTTCGCACGGCGTCCCCCATTTGAAGGGAACCCTAGTCTGCGGAAGCTGTTCGCAGCAATCGGCGCCGCTCAAAGAGAAAGAAGGGCCGCACGGTGTGCGGCCCTTCGTCCATGCTGACCGATGGATCAGGAACTGACGATGCGCCAGGTGCCGTCACGGTCGCGGCAGGCAATGCCGGTATCCGAATACGGGCGGCCATCGATGTAGACGATCTGCTCGAACTCGCGGCACTCGTCGTCATAGCCGTAGGAGTAGCCGTCGACATCGCGGATCGGCGTCACGTAGCCGTAGCGGCCGCTATAGGGGTTGCGCCATTCGTGACGGCGGCCGTAGCCGGCCTCGTCAAACGCGTCGGTGTAGGTGTCGTTGTAGTAGTAGGCGTCGGCGCGCTGGTTGTCGCAATTGCCACGGGCGATGGCGTTGCCGGCGATGCCGCCAAGGATCGCGCCGCCGATGGTGGCCGCCGCACGATCATCCGCGCCATTGCCGAACTGGTTGCCGATCACGCCGCCGGCGACGGCGCCGACAACGGTGCCGGCAGCTGCATCATCGCGGCAGCCGTCATAGCTGTAGGCCGAATAGGTGCGGCCGACGCCTTGCTGGTCGACAGTGACGTGGGATTCGGTGGAGCCATCCGGGTAGTAGGTGGTCTGGCGGGTGGTCGTGGTCGAGCAGGCGGCAAGGGCCAGCGCTGCCACGGCGCTCGCGGCGGCGATCTTGATCATCTCTTTTCTCCTTGTAGTGGCCTCTACCGCTAGGCAGGCGGGCCGCACTCCGGCCAGGGCCGCGAGCGCTTCGTGGGGAGAAACGGGCAAGGGAACGATCCGTTCCGGTAGGGAACCCGCATGGAGGCGATGGCTGCGGCCTGTGGCTCACTTGCCGCACCGGCTTCAAGTGGGCATGAGAGGCGGATAACGCCATTTCGCCTTCAGGACACACAATGATCGAACTGACCCGCGGCGCGCGCGAGACGGACATCGCAGCGCGCGTCGATGCCTTTATCCGTGACGTCGTCATTCCGTATGAGGGCGACGCGCGCATCGGTCCTCATGGGCCGGGCGACGATCTGGCGTATGAGCTGAAGGAGAAAGCGCGGGCGGCGGGGCTCCTGTCGCCGCATGTCGGCGAGGCGTTCGGCGGCATGGGGCTCAACCATCGCGAGATCGCGACGGTGTTCCGCGCGGCGGGGTATTCGACGCTGGGGCCGATCGCGCTCAACATCATGGCGCCGGACGAAGGCAATATGGCGCTGCTGGAGAAGGTGGCGAGCGCCGAGCAGAAGGAGCGCTTCCTGCGTCCGCTCGCGGCGGGTCGTGTACGTTCAGCCTTCTTCATGACCGAGCCGGATGGCGGTGCGGGCTCGGACCCGTCGATGATGAAGACGGTGGCGCGGCGCGACGGCAATCACTGGGTGATCTCGGGCCGCAAGACGCTGATCACCGGCGCGGACGGCGCGTCGGTCGGCATCGTGATGGCGAAGACGGACGAGGGCGCGACGCTATTCCTGTGCGATCTGCCCGATCCCGCGATCCGCATCGAGCGCGTGCTCGACACCATCGACCGCACCATGCCGGGCGGACATGCGGTGATTTCCATCGACGATTTGCGCCTGACAGCGGATGCCGTGCTGGGCGATGTGGGGCAGGGGTTCAAATATGCGCAGGTGCGGCTTGCGCCCGCGCGGCTGACGCATTGCATGCGCTGGTGGGGCGCGGCGAAGCGGGCGCACGATATCGCGACGGATTATGCGATCCGACGTCAGGCCTTCGGCAAGGCGCTGATCGACCATGAGGGCGTCGGCTTCATGCTGGCCGACAACGAGATCGACCTGAAACAGGCCGAGCTGATGATCGACTGGTGCGCCTGGGTGCTCGACAATTCAGGACACGGCGCGGGGACGGCGGAATCGTCCATCGCCAAGGTTTCGGTGTCGGAGGCGCTGTACCGGATCGCGGACCGCTGCGTTCAGGTGCTGGGCGGCATAGGCGTCACCGACGATACGCCGGTGCATCAGATCTTCCGCGATATCCGCGCGTTCCGCATCTATGACGGCCCGACCGAAGTGCACAAATGGTCGATCGCCAAGCGGCTGAAGCGTGAGGCGAAGCACGCTTAACCGAGACGTTGGCGCGCGCCTGTCGCCTTTGCCTCAAGGGAAGCCGAGGCGCGCCCTTAGTTCGCCGGGCGAAACGCCGCGTTCTCTCAATTCTCTGAGAGCGGGGGCGTTGTCGCGTTTGGCGAGGCGTTTGCCGGTGCCGTCGGTGAGGAGGGCGTGGTGCCGCCACTGTGGTTCGGCGAGGCTCAGCAGCGCCTGCAGGAGGCGGTGGAGATGGGATGCCGGGGCGAGATCGGCCCCGCGGGTGACGAGGGTCACCCCCTGCAGGGCGTCATCGAGGGTGACGGCGAGGTGGTAGGAGGCGGGGGTTTCCTTGCGGCCCAGCACCACGTCGCCGAACTGCGCCGGCTGTGCCGGAATGCGTGTGCCGCTTTCCACCAAAGTGAGCGGACCGGCCTCGGCGGTGGCTTTTTCCATGTCGAGGCGAAGGGCGTAGGGGGTGCCGGTGGCGATGCGGTTCTCGCGTTCGGCAGGGGACAGATTGCGGCAGGTGCCGGGGTAGAGCGGGCCGTCGGGGCCCTGGGGGGCGCCGGCGCTGAGGGCGATTTCGGCGGCGATCTCTTTGCGGGTGCAGAAGCAGGGGTAGATGAGGCCCCTTCCGCCGAGCTTTTCGAGTGCCGCGCCGTATTCGGCGAAATGGTTCGACTGGCGGCGGACCGGGGATTCCCATGTCAGGCCGAGCCAGGCGAGATCCTCATAGATCGCGGCTTCGTATTCCGGGCGGCAGCGTGTGCCGTCGATGTCCTCGATGCGCAGCAGGAAGCGGCCATCCGGCCCGGCCGAAGCTGCGGCGAATAGCGCGGAGAAGGCGTGCCCCTCGTGGAGATAGCCTGTGGGGGAGGGGGCGAAGCGGGTGACGATCATGTGCCCGCCAAAGCTAGGAGGGGGATATGCCTGAGATCAATTGGATCGGTGCGCTGGTGGCGGGCCTTGCGGGCTTCATGCTGGGCGGGATGTGGTACTCGGCCCTGTTCGGCAATATCTGGATGCGCGAACACAAGCTGACCAAGGAGGGGCCGTTCCGTTATCCGGTGTGGCTGCCGATGCTGGCGGCGGTGGGAACGTCCATCGTCGGCGCCTTTGTGCTGTCGGCGCTTCTGGGGCCGTCGCCGGGCGTGCGGCAGGGCGTGATCTGGGGCGCGGTGATCGGCTTTCTGGTGGTGGCAGGCTCGATCAAGATGAACGGGCTGTTCGCGCAGGATTCGCCCGCGCTCATCACGGTCGAGGCGATGTACCCGGCGCTGCAATACACGCTGATGGGCCTGATCCTCGGCCTCTGGTCTTAGGCGGGTTTGCCCGCCTAAAATGAGGCCATGACCATTCAAAAGCTCGACGGCCCGCGCGTGCCGCCCAAGGACGGCGCGGCAGCCGACCGTCTCGTCATCTTCGTCCACGGCTACGGCGCCAATGGCGACGATTTGATCGGCCTCGCGCCCTATTTCCAGAAGGTGATGCCGACGGCGGCGTTCGCATCGCCGAACGCGCCGGAGCGCGTGCCGGGACAGCCTTTCGGCTATCAGTGGTTCGGCATCACGCGGCTGGACCCGCAGCTGATGGCGGCGGGCGCGGACGGCGCAGCGCCGATCCTCAACAACTTCATCGATGAGGAACTGGCGCGGCTCGGCCTCGACGGCACGCGGCTGGCGCTGGTCGGCTTCAGCCAGGGCACGATGATGTCGCTGCATGTGGGCCTGCGCCGTGCCGTGCAGCCGGCGGCGATCCTCGGCTATTCCGGCGCGCTGGTGGCGCCGGAGCGGCTGGCGGCGGAAATGACCGTGCGCCCGCCCATCGCGCTGATCCACGGCGACAGCGACCCGATGGTGCCGGTGACGCGGCTGCAGGAAGCGGTCAACACGATCGGCGCGACGGGACTGCCCGTGCGCTGGCATGTCTCGCGCGGCGTGGGTCATTCGATCGACCCTGAGGGCCTGCATCTCGGCGTCGGGTTTTTGAAAGATGCCTTTGACGGCGCACTGGTGGAGCCGACTGCGGAGTAGCGGAGCCACGTCCCGATCACCGCAATCCCCGCAGCGCGCGAAATTGGTAGCGCGTTTGAGCCAGAGATGCTTGTGCAAGGTCTTCGAAGGCTCGCACTTGGGCCTGAATCGTCGCATGACTGACTCGCCGCGTGTGCGGTGATGGTGGCCTTGGTCGCCCGATAGGCCCATGCGAGTTTAAGCTAGGCTTAGGAGGTGGATCATTGAAGCCCCATCTTTAAAAGATCGGCTGGGCCAGTCCCTGTTAGGGGTCGAAATTCAATGTCGGACAAGCTGACGAACGACCAGCTTCTGGAGTTCTATCGGGACGTTTACCGGAAGCAGAACGAGCATCAGCTCGCCTACAACAAGACGATTTTCGGCCTGGGATATGGTGGTGCGCTCGGCATCTGGGCGCTTCTGCGTAGCGAGATCAGCCCTACCAGCGCAGCGATAGTCGGGCTGGCGATGATCGTCTCGCTGTCGTCGTATCTGGTGTTCGAGATCATCCAGATGCTTCTGTCGATGCTTCACAATCATCGAATGAGCGATGCGCTTCACAAATCCGGAACGACTGACGATAGCTTCGCTGCCGTCCGCGTCGTCCAAGCGAAGAACGACTGGTGGGAGCGGTATGTGCTCTATCCCGGTTGGTATATCAGCATAACTGTCTCGATCCTGACATCGTTCTCTGCCGCGATTTATCTCGCAACGATTCTTGTGATGAAGCTCGGATCGCAAATTTGAAACATGAAACCCGCCACGACTTCGTGGGTTAGGGCTGTTCAATGAATCGGTCACTTCGGCGCCGCGCCACAGGCTGATGTCACGATATGCGAGGCATTCCACGAGCCTTCGGCTTCTCCATAATTTCCGAAGGACGCTCCTTCACCGCGATTGTCGCTTCACCGGCTGCTGCGGCGAGCACGGTCGTCCCCTGGTCATGCGCAACGATCGAACGGATGGCATCCAAGTTCACATAGATCGTGCGGCCATCCTGCGCCCGCGACAATGTTACCCAATCGCCCATCTCGACCTCCCTTAAGGCGGGAAAAGATTGCCACTGCGGCGAATGGGTCGGCAAGGCGGCGCTTCATTCTGCAAGCCCCCTTCCGGCCTGTCGGCCACCTTCCCCCGATGGGGGAAGGCCCACGTTCTGATGCAGTGTGGCTTTGCGGCTTTTGCTCAAGCCTTCACACGGGCGTCATGGTGTGTAGAGTAATTTCATCGGGGCACTCGAATCAGGAATTACGGTTTTCGTCAGCGCACGGTTTCCTCAGTTGATCCTTGAAGAGGCGTGTCGTGCTCGCCGCTGAGCGCGCGCCCGACGCGTGTCCCGCTCTTGTCCTGAACGCCGATTTTCGGCCGCTGTCCTACTTCCCTCTGTCGCTATGGTCCTGGCAGGACACGGTGAAGGCCGTGTTCCTGGACCGCGTGACCATCGTCAGCCACTACGACAAGTTCGTGCGCTCGCCGGGCATGGATTTCCAGCTGCCGTCGGTCGTGTGCCTGAAGGAGTATGTGAAGCCGGCGCGGACGCCCGCCTTCACGCGGTTCAACGTGTTCCTGCGCGACCGATTCCAGTGCCAGTATTGCGGCGACAAGCGCGATCTGACCTTCGACCATGTCGTGCCGCGCTCTCGCGGCGGGCGCACGACATGGGAGAACATCGTGGCGGCGTGTTCGCCCTGTAACCTGCTGAAGGGCGGCCGGTTGACCCATCAGTGCGGCATGTGGCCGTCGCACAAGCCGGTGCGCCCGTCGATCCAGGACCTGCAGAAGAACGGGCGGGCGTTTCCGCCGAACTATCTGCACGACAGCTGGCGCGACTATCTCTACTGGGACAGCGAACTGGAGCCGTAAGGCCGTTTCTGGTCCGGTCTTTGATTGAGCATCATCTTGTCGAAGAACCGGCGTCCACTTCTTCGGATGATGCTCTATAACCCTCGCATCAAAACGGCCGGCACGACCGGCGAGGGAGAAGTCAGATGTTTTCGCATGTGATGATCGGGACCAACGATCTCGATAAAGCCAAGGTGTTTTACGACAAGCTGCTGGGCACGCTGGGCATCGGCCCGTCGATGGTCGACGGACACCGCATGTTCTATTTGTCGAAGACCGGTGTCTTCGCCGTGTCGAAGCCGATCGACGGCCAGCCCGCGTGCCATGCCAATGGCGGCACGATCGGCTTCGCCGCCGCCTCGAAGGAGCAGGCCGATGCCTGGCATGCGGCCGGCATCGAAGCCGGCGGCACCTCGATCGAAGATCCGCCGGGCGTGCGCGAAGGCAGCGTCGGCAAGATGTATCTCGCCTATCTGCGCGATCCGGATGGCAACAAATTGTGCGCGATGCACCGCATGGGGTGAGCGCTTCACGCGTTCGCTCGTGATGAAGGCCGGCGGTCATTCCGCCGGCCTTTTCATTTCGGGACGTCGCGCCACAGACCCCAGGCTTTAGGCATTTCCGATTTGGCGGGCATCTCTTCGCGGATATGGAAGCCGTGGCGCTGATAGACACGCACAGCATCCTCGCTGATCGTGTTGACGTAAGCGGGCGTCTCCCACGCATCCATGTCGCGCAGCGTCGCCGCCAGCAGGGCCGAGCCAAGGCCCTTGCCGCGCGCGGTCGGGCGCGTTGCGAAATAGGCGAGATAGGCATGCGGCTCGCGTGGCGCGTAGTGCGGCGTGATATTCGGCCGCTTCATTTTCCAGCGCCACGCCCAGCCGAATTTCTCGCGATAGGCGCCGTACATCACGCGCAGGTCGCTCGAGTCCAACTGTATGGAGGGCGCGCCGGGCGGCGCCGCCCATGCGGCGATGGCGCTAAGGCCTTCGTCGGCCGCCACGAATCCGTCACGCGAAATGGCCTGCAACATGGCCAGGTAGCTCCCGCCGATAATCTTCCGGTCGATGCGCGTGTCTTCGAGCCGGAGGAGTTTGAGCGAGATTTCGAGAAATGTTTCCGTGATGATGGCCGCCGCTGCCGGCAGCTCTTCATGCGAAAGCCTGCGATATCCGCTCATGTTTTGGCGGCATCCCGCCACATGCCCCAGAAGGGCGGGGCGTCTTTGCGGGCGCGGAATTCGCTCACCACGCGGAAGCCGTGGCGCTCGTAAAGGCGCGTGTTCTTGGGGTTGGAGTTGTCGAGATAGGCGGGCATGCGTGTCGCATCGACATGTTTCAGCGAGGCTTCAAGGATCGCCGACCCGAGGCCCAGCCCCCGTGCATGCGAGGGCACGCCGATGAAGAAGAGATACCAGTGCGGCGGTTCGGGCGGGTGATGCTTTTCCATCGCGTCGCCGGTCGCGATGGCGCGGCCCATGCGACTGAAGCCCGTCATGGCGATGAGGCGCGGCAGCATGAACAGCATGCGCGAGGGCGGCACCGAAAGCGCGGCGAGACCCGATGGCGGCAGCCAGATTGCGGCGGCGTTGCCGTCGGCGCCCATGAACATCGCATCGTATTGCGCGCATTGCTGGGAGAGGGCGAAGTCGAAATAGCGGGCGAGGGCCTTGGGGAAGGCGGCGCCGGCGCGGAAGGTCCATTGCAGGCAGGGATCGTCCTTGAAGGCATCGGCCAGCAAGGTGGTGAGGCGCGCGATGTCGGCGCGCGTCGCTTTGACGGGTGCGGCGGCGGAGGCCCGCGCGAGGGCAGCCTGTTCGTGATCCATGTGGTGCATCTGGCCGTGCGTGCGGTGCACGCGCAATGGCCGAGATTGAATGCGCTGCACACAGCGCTTAAGCCATGCGCCCATGCTGATACGCCCAGCTCAACATGGCGATGAAGCGGCGATCGCCGCGATCATCATGCCCGTCATCCGGGCGGGCGAGACCTATACGCTGGACCGCGATATGAGCGAGGCTGACGCGCTGGCCTACTGGCTGAGCGGCGAGAAGGAGACCTTCGTCGCGGAGGCGGATGGGGCGATCCTCGGCACATACTACATGAAGCCGAACCAGGCGGGCGGCGGCGCGCATGTGTGCAATTGCGGATACATGACGGCGGCGGCCGCGACGGGGCGGGGTGTGGCGCGGGCGATGTGCGCGCACTCGCTGGAGTACGCGAAGGCGCGGGGCTACCTGGCGATGCAGTTCAATTTCGTGGTGAGCACGAATGTACGCGCCGTGGCGCTGTGGGAGCGCATGGGGTTCGGCGTGGTTGGGCGGTTGCCGATGGCGTTCACGCACCCGAGCGAGGGGTTTGTCGACGCGCTGGTGATGATGCGGGCGCTGTAAACTGGATGGCCGGGTCAGGCCCGGCCATGAGGAAGTGAGAGTTCAGACCAGTCTGGCGTCGCGCCACATGCCCCAGATCGGCGGGGCGTCTTCTCTGGCGCGGTATTCGCTGATGACGCGGAAGCCGTAGCGTTCGTAGAGCTTGATGTTGCGTTCGTTGGAATTGTCGAGATAGGCGGGCAGGCGCTGGGCGTCGACCATCGGCATCGTCGCGTCCATCATCGCCGAGCCGAGGCCCTGGCCTTGCGATGAGGGCGGCACGCCGAGGAAGTAGAGATACCAATGCGGCTCGTGCGGGTGGTGGGCGTCCATCGCCATCGCGAGCGACATCGCGCGGTGAAGCCGCGAGATGCCGAGGATAGGCAGGAATTTCGGGATGAGGCGCAGCATCTCGCGCGGCGGGGTGGCGAGAACGCCGAGGTCCGAGGGCGGTAGCCAGATGGCGGCGGCGCGCATGTCGTCGCCGGAGACGAACATGAGGTCCGACGGGGCGCATTGTTCGGCGAGGGCAAAATCGAAATAGCGGTGGAGCGCGTGCGGGAAGGCACGGCCGTCGCGCAGCGTCCATTGGAGGACGGGATCGTCCATGAAGGCTTCGGTGAGAAGATCGGCGAGCGGGCCGATTTCCGCGCGCGCGGCCTTGCGCGGCGCGAACGGGGCGCGCCGTACGGCCTGCAATGAAAGGGCAGCCATCAGATCCTCTCGCTGAGCCTTATCGCGAGGCGGCAGCCGGCCTTAACGAGGCCTGTGAGGATGGGATAAGCGGGCGCTTCTTTCGCGCCCTCCGCCCGTGCCGTATCGCGATGTTCGATTTCCTCGGCACGGAAACGGGCAACGACGTCTTCAAGTTCAGGATCGCGTCCCTTCAGACGGTCCTGCTGTCGGGCATAGTGATCGTCGATCACCTCCTCGACCGCCTCGGTGCAGGCCATGGCGGCCTTTTCACCCATGAGCGCAGTCACCGCCCCGAGCGCAAATCCGGCAGCGTGCCAGACCGGCGCCAATGCCGTCGGGCGCACGTCGCGCTCGGCCAGCAGGCGGTCGAAGGTTTCGAGATGGTGGTCTTCCTGCGCCGCCATGTGCCGCACCAGCTCAGCGGAGCGGGCCGTCGCCGGGCTGGCGCCCAGAACGGCCAGCTGGCCCTGGTAGATGCGCACGGCGCCGTACTCGCCGGCGTGATCCACGCGGATCATCGCAGCGACATCGGCGGGCGTTGCCCCGGCCTTGCTCGCGCGCCCCGGACGGGGCGGCTCGCGCCGGCGTTTGGCTGCATCAGCGCTCATGCGCGGAAGCGTCCCTTGAGTTGACCCTGCACCATACCCCAGAAGGCAAGCACCGCGAGCGAGCCTGAGATGATGGCGTTCCAGCCAGCCATCGACAGACCCAAAAACACCCACGCCGCTTCGTCGCACCGGACGATCTTTGCCGTCTCCATGCTGCCCATAAGATCGCCGATGTTGGTTTCGATTGGCTGAACGGAACCGCCGCATTCCTTCAGGCCTTCCCAGAACTTCCACTCCACCCCGGCGTGGAACACGGCAATGCCGGCCCCGACCAGGAAGGCGATGCCGGCAAGCCCCAGAAAAGCGCGGGAAACGCCCTTGGGCCCGTTCACGAAGGCGAGGGCCAGAAGGGCGGCTGCGGCGGCGATGAAATGGGGCGGGCGCTGCCAGAGGCAGAGGATGCAGGGGAGCAGGCCGAGGACGTACTGGGCGTAATAGGCAAAGCCCAGCATGGCGGCCGGGGCCGCCGCGAGGCCGAGGGACACGAGACGCAGGCGCTGGCGGACGGTCATGGGGCGGATATGCCCCTTTGGGCCGCCGCTTGCAAAGCCCCGGCAGACCCCCAAGATGGCCTCAAGGCTTCACAAAAACTTTCCCCGCTGCAGGAGACGTTCAATGGTCAACAAGCTCGACAAGGTTCTCTACACCGCCCACGCAACCTCGACCGGCGGGCGCGACGGCAAGTCGGTGGCCGCCGACGGCCATCTGGACGTGAAGCTGGACCCGCCGCCGGCCATGGGCGGCAAGGGCGAGGGCACGAACCCGGAATCGCTGTTCGCCGCCGGGTATTCGGCCTGCTTCATCGGGGCGATCAAGGCGGTGGCGCGGGCGCAGAAGATCACCGTGCCGCCGGACATCAAGATCGACGCGTCGGTCGGGATCGGGCCGATTTCTCACGGCTTCGGCATCGAGGCCGAGCTGAAGGTCACAATCCCCGGCATGGAGCGCGAGGCGGCCGAGAAGCTGGTGGAAGCGGCGCATCAGGTGTGCCCGTACTCGAATGCGACGCGCGGCAATATCGAGGTGAAGATCAGCGTCGTCTGACCCGGATTGACGCTGGGGGCCGCGCCCGACTATAGGCGCGGTCCCGCAGTTGCCCCTGTGGTGGAATGGTAGACGCGGCGGACTCAAAATCCGTTGCCGCAAGGCGTGCTGGTTCAAGTCCGGCCAGGGGCACCACTTTAGGTTTGTTGCCGGTCCTGCGGCTCGTCCTTAGGTTTTTCCCTCACGACAAGCTTGGGGGATGTCCGATGAAAAACCTCTCAAAGATCGCGCTGTTGGGGGCCGCTGCGTCGGTTCTGGCGGCGTGTGGCGGCGGCAACGCCTCGAAGGTTGAGGACCTTGTGAAAAACTGCTGGGCGCCGGGCGTGAAGGCGCAGGCGGGGCTCAGCGACATCAAGGTCGGTGAGATCAAGGTGCTGGAAGAGAAACCGTCGGCGGCGGACGAAGCCAACGGCTTCACCTGGGTCGCCTCGGTGATGATCAAATACACCTATCGCCAGTCCGATGGCGGCCCCTGGCAGGACGGGATGCGGATGCCTTCGGCGGCCGTGCGCGAGGGCAAGCTGCGGCTGGAGCGCGCCGACGGCATCAAATGCGAGACGGACGCCTGAGCTTCAGAAGCGGGCGAATTGTGGCGGGCAGACGGCCATCAAGCCGGCGGTGATCGGGTTGGCTTTCAGCGTGGCGGCGAGGCGCTCGACGCTGAAATCGTCGCCCGGCGGGTTCAGCATATAGGGGATGACGAGCTCTTCGCGGAGCGCGTCATGGTCCGCCGCCGTCACGCCAGGCGCGACGCAGCGATACTGCCAGACATGAAGATCGGGCGGCATGCCGGGATCGGACGCCCATTTCGGGGCGTTGAGACGCTGCGTATTGCCGCGAATGTGCAGCGCATAGAAGAGCTGCATGACCCAGGAGATCTGGGACATATTGAACGGATCGGCGAAGCGGAACGGGTGCAGGTCGCGGATGAGGCATTGACCGTCCGGCAGCTGCGAGTACCAGCAATAGCCGATGAGATCGTGCTTCACGGCGAGATCGACCATCAACGTGCCGATCTCGATGTTGAGGGCGATCCATTTCTCCAGCGGCAGGGCCGGATACATCATGTCCTTGCTGAGGCCCGGCGGGTACTCGAAGAGCGAGAACCACGAGACGAGGCCGGCCTTCTCGATGCGGCCATAGCCGAGGCAGGGAATGGGCGTGTAGCCGCGCGCCTGAAGCCGCCGCGCGACACGGTATTCGGTGGAGGCCTGCTGGAAGGACGTGCCGCCGCTGAACGCGCCGTCGTGGCCGGAGGCGATGTCTTCCATCATGCGGCCGTCGAAATCGAAGACGGGCGCCTTGGGGCCTGAGCGGTGAAAGGCGCCGAAGCGGACCGGCCCGCCCATAAACCCGGCGCCCTTCAGCTTGAGCACGCGGCCGCCGCCCTGAGGGTGGGGCAGATGCACCGAGCGCGCGCCATCGAGATCCAGCGCCGCGAGGCGGCCCGCATACCAGTCCGTCACGACAGCGCGGCAATCGTCCGGAACGCCGTAGAACGCGATGCTGTCGAGAGACTGGTCTTGCACGCCGTGAACCTTCTGCCGGATGGTGCGATCATTCGCGGCAGGGCCGCTGAGGGCAAGATGGCCGGTGCGTGAATGAAGATCCTTCTGCTGCACCATCCATATGTGACGGCGCGCTTCGAGCAGGATCTGATCGACCGGGTGGCCGAGCGGCCTGAATTCACCGTGACGCCCGCCGATCCCGCGCTGCTGGCGGAGGGGCGGCTGCCGGTGGCCTTGGCGGGCTATGATGCGGCCATCGTTTTCGTGGCGTTCAACGCGCTGCGCCGGGCGCCGCCGCTCGACTGGCAGGGGTTCGGCGGCTTGCGGCTGCTGTTCGATCACGACGTGATCCAGAATTACTCCGATATTTTCGATCCCAATTTGAAGGGCCTGTGGACGCGTGAGTTCGTGCGTCATCGCTTCGACGCGCTGATCACGTCCGGCGATCTGGTGCGCCAGATGCTGGAAGCGGATGGCGTTCCGGCGGACTGGCTGCCCAAGGCGTTCGAGCCGTCGCGGTTTATCGATGCGGATGGCGCGCGGGCGGGGATCGTCACCTATGGCAGCAAATATCTCTGCCGGCAGATTGCGGAGCGGGCGCTGCGCGAGGCAGGCGTTGCGCTGACGCGTCTGGATACGACGCCGTACCCGGCGCTGGCCGCCGAACTGTCGCGCTTTCTGGCGGGCATGGCGGTGTCGTCCGATCTCGTCGCGCCGCTGGAGGCACGTCCGGCGCTGGCGAGCGTTCCGGCGCGCGAGGTCGCGATGCGGCCGGGGCTGGAGCCGATGGCGAAGCTGTTCGAGTTGGCGGGCGCCGGGTGCTGTCCGGTCGCGGACGCGATGGACGATCTGGCCGAGCTGGGGTTCGTGGACGGCGTCAACGCCGTGACGTTTTCCAGTCATGCGGAGCTGGTCGAGAAAGCCGGATGGTGGTTGGCGCGCCCCGGCGAGCTTCGCGCAATGGGGAAGGCGGCGGCACGGCTGGCGCATGACCGCCATAGCTGGGCGCATCGTGCGGAGACGTTGAGCGGTTTGATCGCGCGGCGGCTCGGCGGCTGATCAGCTATACGCGAGGCGGTAGGAGCGCTTCATCACAAGCGCCTTCCGATGCATCGCCTCGAAGGCCGAGCGCGTGCCGGGGTCGGCGAGGCTTTGCTTCAGCCTGCCGGATTTCTCGGTCGATGATCCGGAGAGGGCGCGCTGGCGCAGGGCATCGAGATGGATGTCCAGACGGAACTGCGAGGGGTCGGGCCAGACCGCCGGGTCTGCAGCCAGCGCGGCGGCAGCCTGATATCCGTCGAGCAGTTCGTTCGCGATCTGCGATGCCGTGAGCCGGCGCTTGCCGGGACGGCCGGAAAAATTGTGCGCAAGCTGGTCAAGCATGCATCCGGGCGTCAGCCAGCCATCGCCGCCCAGGTGATCGTAGACATAGGCGGGAATGCCGAGGGCAATGCCGTAGACGACCGTCTTGCCAATCGTCACGATCGCGTCGGTCTGCGCGAGCTCTGCGGGGGTGACGCGCCTCCAGTCACGACCCTGTCCGATTCGGCGGACTTCGATGCCGTGCCCCGCAATCAGGTCGAGCGCATCGAGAATCTCCGGCGGCGGGTGGTTCGAGACGAGCGTCACATGGGCGAGCCGGCGTGCACTGCCCGCGCGGCGCGCCAGGTGAAAGGCGGCGGGGGCGGCGTTGTAGAAGACTCGCACCTCGTCTTCGGTGAGCTCACCGGCGTGCCGGCGCACCATCTCGCTGCGTGTTTCGGGCGAGTTGGCGAAGATCTCTGCGGACACCGCGCGGGCCAGCGGCAGGTTCAGATGTTCGTAGGGCTCGAACGGCGACAGGGAGGCGAACGCGATATGCGGCATCCAGATGTCGGCGGCGCGTTCGAGCTCCGAGACGGGGAAATGCGTGAGCAGATCGTGCTGACACCAGACGAGGTCGAATTGTTCGATCTGCAGCGTTTCGACTTCGTCGACGAGCGTGATGCCTGCAGCTTCGCGCTGGATCGGGTCGCCGATAAAATTGGCGCCGAGGGTTACGGCATCGCCGCGATCGCGGAACCATTCGGCGATCTCGAGGGCGACGACTTCGGAGCCGGCGAGGTCTGCGAAATGGTTGGTGAGGATGAGAACCTGCAACCCGTTCGGGGGGCACTGCGCCAGGGCCTGCTGTGACGGCGACATCCAGAGGCCGCCATCATCTTCATGAGCCGGAAGGTAGAAGCGGTCGGGGCCGATCGTGTCGAAGACGGCGCCGTCTTCGTCCGCCAGATAGTCGTATCCCATCTCCTGCATCCGGCGATCCGGATCGAGCTGGGCGTAGAGATTCGCGCGGGCCTTGCGCCGGGCCGGTGCGATCATCTTGAGATGATAGAGATTGAAGTCGCTGTTGTGGACGCGCGCATCGGGAATGAAGGCGGTCCACGGGAGATGCAAATCGCCCTCCGGCGTAACGACGCCATCGGCGATTCTGAGCAGCCGAGCCTGACGTTTCTGCCCCCAAACGCCGTCGATGCGGTAGTCGGTGGGCGTGTACATCTCACGCAGCGCGAAGGTGACGACATTGCAGTCGCTGCGGCTCGTGAGGGCCTCGATCTCGTCCGCAAGGGCCGCCTCGAAGCGTTCGTCGGGATCGATGGCGAGCGCCCAAATCGCCCCGGCGTTGCGTGCGGCGTTCAGCAACGCCACACGGCGCTCGACCTCGTTGGAGAAGACCGCGTCGCTGGCGCGGTCGTCATAGGAAACCCAGCCGTCCACGAAAGGCGCGATGTTGACGAGCATTTCCGGGACGAGATGCGCGTCGTGGCGGAACGAAAAGACGGCGAGCACATACGGCTTCCGCCCTGGCCGGATATGGGTCGTGATCATGACGTCCGGCCCGCCCTGAGCGCGCCCCACGCGTAACAGACATTGCCCGCAACGATGAGAGGCAGCGCCATGAGCCGCGTCAGCCGGTGGTCTCGCGCAACGGTGCGCGACTGGCTGATGATGAATGTCGTGCGGCGCAGAGCATTGCGGGCGACATCGCGCGCGGACCTGGTTCCGATGGCGCGCCAGGCTTCGGCCATGCGCCGGCCGCGCCGTGACTGGTCGCGCAGATAGGCGCCGAGGCGTTCCTCGCCGTGATGGATCGTCTGCACCTGAGGACACCACAAGGGTGCGTCTTCCGGCGTGAGGCGCTGGTGGAATTCGGTGTCCTCGCCGCCTTCCATATCGTCGCGGAAGAGACCGTAGCGGGCGAAGAGATCGCGGGCATAGGACGCGCCGTAACACAGCGCCTCGTTCGCCGGGGTCAGCGGCATGCGGCGGATGAAAAGGCTCAAGTGCGCGGCGAGCGCCACAGGCCGGTGCGGACGGTGAGACAGCAAGGCGCTGGCGACGGCAGGTGCGCCCGACGCGTGAGCCTTGAGCCGCTCCGCGATCCAGCCCGGCGTCGCGTGGCAGTCATCCGCCAGAAAGGCAACGATGGGCGCTGCGGTTTCGGTGATGCCGCGATTCCTGGCGCCGCCCGGAAGGAGACGGCCAGGCGCAGAAACGACCCGCACGTCGATGCCATGGTCTCGGAAATAGGCGGCGGCGTCGCCCGGCCCGGAATGGACCACGAGAATTTCGGCGGCATGTCTCTGGGCCTGAAGCGACTGCACGGCGCCGGCCAGGGTCGGGCGCAGGCCATAAGCCATGACAATGACGGCAATTTCGGGCGGCAGGGCAGACATGCGGGGTGGAGTTTCCGCGAGGGGAACGGGGTCGCGCAAGGTCGATTGTGGGCGAGGGGAAAATGCCGCTGGCGCTGACGCCACGTCAGGGGCGTAATGTGCGCCTAGGATATTTCGTGCAGATACACTATTTATCGAACAGGCGTCGAGCCAAACCTGCGAGGAACGATCATGAGTGAAGCCTATATCGTCGCGATTGCGCGCACGGCCGGCGGCCGCAAGGGCGGCAAGTTGAAGGACTGGCATCCGGTCGATCTGTCGGCCGCCGTGCTGAATGCGCTGGTCGACAAGACCAAGATCGACCCGGCGCTGATCGAAGACGTGATCTGGGGCTGCGTCGGCCAGGCCGGCGAGCAGGCGGTGAACGTCGCGCGCAACGCGGTGCTCGCTTCCAAGCTGCCGGAGAGCGTGCCAGGGACGAGCGTCGACCGCCAGTGCGGTTCGTCGCAGCAGTCGCTGCACTTTGCGGCGCAGGCCGTGATGTCGGGCGCGATGGACATCGTGATCGCGGGCGGCGTGGAGAGCATGACACGCGTGCCGATGGGCCTTGCGGCGGCGCTGCCGGCCAAGAACGGCTTCGGCTTCTACAAGAGCCCGAACATGGAAGCGCGTTACCCCGGCATCAATTTCAGCCAGTTCGACGGCGCGGAAATGATCGCCAAGAAGTACCAGCTGACCAAGGAGACGCTCGACACGTTCGGCTATCACAGCCACCGCAAGGGCAAGGAAGCGACTGAGGCGGGAGCATTCGACGGCGAGATCGTGCCGGTGGAAGTGGTCGATGCAGAGGGCGTGAAGTCGCAGCACGTCGTGGACGAGGGCATCCGCTTCAACGCCAGCCTGGAAGCCATGCAGGGCGTGAAGTTGATCAATCCTGTCGATGGCCGCCTGACGGCTGCGACATCGAGCCAGATCACCGATGGCGCGTCGGGCGTGATGGTGGTGAACGAAGCGGGCCTGAAGAAGCTGGGCGTGAAGCCGCTGGCGCGCATCCACCACATGACGGTGATCGGCGCCGATCCGGTGATCATGCTGGAAGCCCCGATCCCGGCGACGCTGCGCGCGCTGGAGAAAGCGGGCATGAAGATCGGCGATATCGATCTTTATGAAGTCAATGAAGCCTTCGCGTCGATCCCGCTCGCCTGGCTGCAGGCGACGGGCGCGGACCCGGAGAAGCTCAACGTCAATGGCGGCGCGATCGCGCTTGGCCATCCGCTGGGCGGCTCGGGCACCAAGCTGATGTCGACGCTGGTCAATGCACTGCAGAAGCGCGGCAAGCGCTATGGCCTGCAGACGATGTGCGAAGGCGGTGGCCTGGCCAACGTGACGATCGTGGAAGCGCTGCACTGATCCGCGTGTTTGCTCGATAGGTCTCAGGCATGGATCCCCCGGTCCGCTTCGCGGCCGGAGGATGACAACAAAAAAGACGGCGGCCCTTGCGGGCCGCCGTTTTCGTTTCAGTCGGTGAGCTTCACATTCGCTGTGACGGAGAGGCCGGGGCGGAGATGGGCGAGGGCGGGCTGGCCGGCATCGAAATGGATGCGGACGCCGACGCGCTGGACGACCTTGGTGAAGTTGCCTGTGCCGGGTTCGAAGGGGAGGAGCGCAAACTCCGAGCCCGAGCCGGGTGCGAGGCTTTCGACGGTGCCGGTGAATTCCTCGCCCGGTAGGGCATCGATTTCGATTGCGACGGGCTGGCCTGCTTTCATGCGGCCGGTCTGCGTCTCCTTGAAATAGGCGGTCACGTAGAGATCGTGCAGCGGCACCAGGGTGAGCAGGCGCGAGCCGGGCTGAACGTAGTCGCCCTGCTGAACCTGCCGGTTGCCGACGACGCCATCGATGGGCGCGAGGATGGTGGCGTGACGCTGATCCTGAAGTGCGAGATCGAGCGCGGCCTTGGCGCGCGCGACCATGGCTTCAGCCGAAGTGAGGGCGGCGGTGAGGGTGGCGCGCTTTGCGGCGGTGACGGCGGCCTTCTGTGTCGCGACATCGAGCAGCGCAGTGACGCGGGCGACGTCCTGATCGGCGGTGATGGCGGCGGCCTTGGCGGTTTCGGCGTCGCGGCGGGCGCCGGCGCCGCGTAAGGCGAGCGATTCAAAGCGCGCGCGGTCGGCCTTGGCGCGGGTGGCTTCGGCATTGGCCGCAGCGATGGAGGTTTTCGCGGCGGCGACTTCAGCGGCGGCGAGGCGTTCTTCGGCATCGAGACTGGTGAGGGCGGCCTTGGCCGTGCCGACGCCGGCCTCGACAGAGGCGAGATCGGCGCGGGCGGTGGCGACGCGGGCGTCGAATTCCTCGGCATCGATGCGGACCAAGGGATCGCCGGCGCGGACGGTCTGATTGTCGCGCACCAGCACCTCGGCGACGAGGCCGCGCACGCGTGGGGCGACGGCGGTGGCATCGGCCCCGACATAGGCGTCGTTGGTGCTTTCGTGAGAAGCCGGGGCAGCGATATAGGCCGCACCGGCGGCGGCGACGCCGAGTGCGACGGCGGTGACGAGCAGCGCGCGGCGGCCGGGCGAGAGTTTGCGGCGTGGTGGCGCGGGCGGTGTCGCGCTGCCGATGGCGGCCTCGATCTGCTGGGTATCCAGAGACGCATTCATGGCGGCACCCGTTCCGGCGGTGGCTTGCAACAGTCTTTTATATGATGCATATCATATAAACGCGCAAGTGCATCGGCACACCCATGACTGCAGCCACCCTTCCCAATCCGGCCGCGATGCCGACCTCGCGGAAGTTCCTGATCTTCGGCGTGATGGCGTTCGGCCAGTTCATGGCGCTGCTGGATATCCAGATCGTCGCCGCGTCGCTGAACGAGGTGCAGGCGGGGCTATCGGCTGGGCCGCAGGAGATCAGCTGGGTGCAGACGGCCTATCTGATGGCCGAGCTGGTGATGATCCCGTTCTCGGCGTTTCTCGCGCAGGCGATGTCGACGCGCTGGCTGTTCGCGGCCTCGGCGGGGCTCTTCACGCTGTCGAGCATCCTGTGCGGCCTCGCATGGAATATCGAATCCATGATCGCCTTTCGCGTGCTGCAAGGGTTCACCGGCGGCGCGATGGTGCCGTTGGTGTTCGGCGTCGGCTTCACGATTTTCGAGGGCAAGCAGCGCGCGCTGATCCCGGCGATCCTCGGCATGGTGTCGGTGCTGGCGCCGACGCTGGGGCCGACGGTCGGCGGCTTCATCACCGACCAGATCGACTGGCGCTGGATTTTCTTCATCAACATCGCGCCCGGAATCCTGGTGACGCTGGCGGCGCTGGCGCTGATCCGCATCGATGTCGCCAATCCGTCGATGTTCAAACGCATCGACTGGGTGCATTTGCTCTCGATGGCGACCTTCCTGGCCGGGCTGCAATACGTGCTGGAGGAAGGGCCGCGAAACGACTGGTTCGGCGATACCAACATCACCATCGCGGCCTGGGTGTCGCTGGTCGCCTTCGTGCTGTTCATGGAGCGCTCGTTCTATTCGACCGCGCCGATCGTGAATCTTTCGCCGTTCCGCAAGGGATCGTTCGCTTTCGCCTGCGTGTTCAGTCTGGTGATCGGGTTCGGCATCTATGCCTCGACCTATCTGGTGCCGATCTATCTGGGGCGGGTGCGCGGCTATACCAGCCTC
>VFQO010006561.1_pt1 | contig 44664 bp, 71 predicted proteins | sample 3512331 | NCBI WGS metagenome assembly VFQO01 (sample SAMN10412371, study PRJNA504923) | tailings metagenome | isolation source: Replicate 3 from Balatoc abandoned mine | place: Philippines: Itogon, Benguet | collected 2017-08-28 | reverse complement strand
CCGCCCCGGCGTGCTCACCGCCCTCATGGGCGCCTCGGGCGCCGGCAAGACGGTGAGGAGCGGTTGGGAGGGTGGTGATGTTGGGCGAGGGTCAGGGGTGTGACAACAACCAACAGCAAGCTGGTGTGCGCTGCCTTGCATTGGCGCTTGCTGCTGGCGTGCCCTACGATCGCTCTGTGCTGAGATTTTCAATTACACCGTTCGACGTTCTGCTGTGTCCCTCCCAACAGACCCTCATGGATGTGCTGGCGGGCCGCAAGACTGGCGGCACAATCAGCGGAGAGGTGCACGTGAATGGTGAGCTCAGCGGCTAGGGGGCTTGCAGTTGCAAGTGCAACCTTTGCCAGGCAGACTGTGCCGCAGAGCCGGAGGTGCATGCAAGTGGCAGCAAGGGCGGACAAAGCAGCCACTCGGTCGCGGTGCAGCTCGGCAAGTCCATGGCAAGCGGTCCCACGCCTTGCCCCCTCCCCCACCCCCACGCGAGCAGGCTTCCCCAAGAACCAGGCCACCTTTGCGCGCGTCATGGGCTACTGCGAGCAGGAGGACGTGCACCTGCCGCAGGTGGGTACAGTTTGGAGGCCAGCAGGGGCACTGTTGGGCAGCTTGCGGCTGCGCCCTTCGCCCTTGGCTCGGCATGCAGCCCACGTGAACAGCTGCCGCCCTCCTCAGTAGTCCCTTATGTGTCCGCATTCGCCCTGCCCTCCCCGCTCCCCTCCCCCCAGGCCACCGTGTCGGAGGCGCTGCACTTCTCGGCCACGCTGCGCCTGCCCTCCACCGTGGACAAGCAGACGCGCACCGACTTTGTGGAGGAGGTGGGTTGCCGCAAATGGGAATCATCCGAGTGGCGCATGCGCTGTGTTTGCTGGTGGTTGGGGGGCCTTGGAATGCAGCGCCGGTTTTTGGAGGCTGACGCAGGTTACAAGGCCAGCGCCCCTTCCATGCATCCCCCACTGCCCCTCCATCCACCCCGCGCCCACCCACCTACACCCAACCCCCCCCCGCAGGTGCTGGCGCTGACGGAGCTGGACCGGCTGCGTGACGCATACATCGGCGAGCTGGGCGTCAGCGGGCTCAGCGTGGAGCAGCGCAAGGTGCGTTGCACATTGTGGGTTGCAAGAGAGCAGGTTCAGCGTGAGCAGGGGGGGGGCACAGATGCAGTGACTGACACACTTGCATGGCACGCATGCGCGTGCCGGTCTGGCCCGCTGACGCGCTGCCAACTGTGTCGTGAGCTTGCTGTCCCTCGCAGCGCCTGACGATCGCGGTGGAGCTGGTGGCCAACCCCTCCATTGTGTTCAGTGAGTGTACCTTCGGCTCCAATTGTTTGGGCGGAAGTGGCGGGTTCAGTTGCAATCAAGTCGCCTGCTGCACTGTGTCGCCGCACGTGTGGCTTGTCACACGCCTGGCCCACGCCTGTCTGTCCTTGCGCCTGCTGACCATCCCTCCCCCCACCCTGCCCACCCTTGCCGCAGTGGACGAGCCGACCACGGGTCAGATTTTTTTGCGGTTTGAAGGCCATTGCACGGCTCGGGGTTTGCAGGGAGACTGCCGCATGCTAGTAAAGAGTGTCAGCATCACAGCGGCCTTCACCTGCCCTTCTCGAACACCGGCGGTTTCGCCGGGGAACTTGGGCCCTGCGGTGCCAGATAAATAAGGCCCCTGCTGCAGCTGCTGCAGCATGCGGCTGTGCATCCCTGCAGCGCGCCTGCTGCTGCCCCTGTCGCCCCGCTCATGCAAGCGCTCAATACATGCTCAACCCAATACCCGCTTCCACCATGCCTGCAGGCCTGGACGCCCGCGCCGCCAGCCTGGTCATGTCCACCGTCCGTGCCACCGTCAACACCGGCCGCACGGGTGCGTGCTGCTGGATGGAAAGAGGGCTAGCCAGTCGTTTCAGCGGCATGCAGGAGGCCGCCGTTCCTCGCTCTGGTGGCCCCTGTGCCTGCACCAGGAACGCAGATCGCGCAATGTCAACGGCCAACCGCCCACAAAGCCCTGCTGATGTTGCCGCGCCTGCGCCCCTCCCGCCCTGCAGTGGTGTGCACCATCCACCAGCCCTCCATTGACATCTTCGAGGCCTTTGACGAGCTGCTGGTGCTCAAGCCGGGCGGCGTGTGCGTGTACTTTGGCCCCCTGGGCTTCGAAGCGCAGGTGCGCACACCTGTGCTAGTAAGGGCGACGGGGTGTTGTTGTCTGCCGACGGCAGATGGCAGTGCACGCTGCGGCTGCGTGTCGCCATCTGCCTTGCGCTGCCTTCTGCTCTCCTGCTGTGACGAGCGATGCCTCGAACCACCATTGCCTCTCCTTGCAGGCCCTCATCGCCTACTTCTCCGCCATCCCCGGCGTGCACGAGATCCGGCCGCGCCACAACCCCGCCAACTGGTGCGCAAGAGTTAGGGGCGCTCCGCTGCTGGTGTGGTGCAACCTGGCTGCCCCGTTTTGTCGCTCGTTAGGTGCCACCCACCGCCACCCCTCTTGCCTCACTGCCCATCCGACTTACATGTTGTTCCCTCCTTCCAACCCCCGCCCTGCTGTGCGTCAGGATGCTGGAGCAGACGTCCCCCGCCTTTGAGCACAAGCTGGGCCTGGACTTTGGGGAGGTGTACCGCGACTCGGGCGTGGCCAAGTGAGCTTGGGCCACTCTGCCATTGCAGCTGATGGCGCGAGGGGTTGGGGGAGGTTCGCGTATGGAAGCTGATCAGGTCTGCAAGAGATAAGGAATGGTTGGGGATACGCAGTGCTTCTGAGCTCATCATTACTCAAACCCACTCACCCGCAGGGAGATGATGGCCATCACGGACGCGGCGCACGTGCCCGCCCCGGGCGCCCGCGACCTCACTTTTGAGGAGCTCAACGTGCACGGCCCGCTCTTCCAGTACTGGGTGCTGCTCAAGGCAAGCGCAACGCGGGGCGGCGGGGAGCTGGGGTAGGGCAGGGGCAGGGGCTGGTAGGGGTGCAGCCAGCACAGCGTGGCTCCGCAGCTTGCACTTCCCTCCTGGCTCTGCCTGCCGGTGCGCATTCCACCCGCCACTGACGGTACACGTGTGCCTCCCTCCCTCCCTCCCTCTTCCCCATATCTTGTCCTGCAGCGCCTGTTCCAGATGTACAACCGCAACTGACAGTATACATTTGCCTCCCCCTTTCTTTCCTGCCTGCAGCGCCTGTTCCAGATGTACAACCGCCTGCCCGACTACCAGCTCGTGCGCATGGCCGTCACCCTGCTGGTCGGCTTTGTGTTTGGCTCCCTGGCCTGGAACCAGGGCGGAGACTCGTGAGTGGTGGAGGGGTGGGGAGTGATGCCATGGCTGGGCACGAAGCGAGGGTTGTCAAGTGCTCCTGCCTGCGCATGTGTGGCGTAGCACACACACGCCCCCTGCCATTTGGTGCCAGCTAGCGCCCGATTCTGCCCCACTGAACCGCCCAGTGCACCCCTCCCCCTGGCTCCTCGCAGCTCGACGCTGTCGGGCGTGCTCAACATCGCGGGCATGCTGTTTGCCTCCACCCTGTTTGTGGGCTTCACCAACTGCATGACGGTGCAGCACACGGTGGAGGTGCAGCGGTGAGTTGTACTGACGCTGGGGGCGGTTGAAGTCGGTTACACTGCTTGGCGGGCATGCTTGCTCCACATGAGATGCCAAATTTTCTGCTCTGTGCACCACTGTTGGCCTTGCTGGGTGGCCACAGCGCTTTCTCTCCCATCTGTTCAATCAACTACGACTTTCTCCGCCATCCAATCTGTCTTTTGCAGCGCGGTGTTCTACCGCGAGCGCGCCGCCGGCATGTACACGGCCCTGCCGATGGCGGTGGCCCAGGGCAACGTGGAGATCCCATATCTGGTGGTCCAGACGGTCGTCTACAGGTGCGGCCCTCCACCAGCATGGGCAGCTAGCTGTGTATGCATGCTCTGCAAGCAGTGCTGTAAGCTGCGAGTTGTCCAGCGTGCCGCTGCATCTCATCCACCGTCCGCCTGCCTCCCTGCCTCACGCTCCTGCAGCTGCATCGTTTATTTTATGGTGGGCTTTGCGGCCGACGCATGTGAGTGCAGCAGGGGTGCCAGACAGTGGCTTTGAGTGCCAGCTTGAGGGCACGACCTGCTGCCGCTTGTGCGGGTGCGGGCGTGCACTGGCCGAGTCTTGGACGCGGCTTATCACTCCTGTTGCTGCTTTGTTCTTGCATCTCACATCCCCACCACTCTTACTGCTCCACGATCTGCAGCCAAGTTCTTCTGGTTCATGTTCATCTTTGGCGTCACCCTGGCCCTCTTCACCGCCTACGGCATGCTGGTGCGTGGCTGCATGTATGTATGTATGCAGGCATGTGGCAGCAGGCTTTGCGGTGCCCAGGGACTGCAGCAGGGCAGTCCCTGCTCCAGCAAACATTGTTGCCCACCAGCTGCGTCTCCTGGTGTGGTGCAAGCCAGCATGGTGCACCCTCCCCTACCTTTGTGACCTCCAACTCGATGCCCTCCCCGCTCTGTTGCCTGCGCAGTGCATCAACATCACGCCTGAGAAGGGCCTGGCGGGCCTCTTCTCCTCCTTCTTCTTTGGCTTCTGGAACCTGTTCTGCGGCTTCCTCATCCCCCAGTCCGCCATCCCCGGCTGGTGGATCTGGTGCTACTGGTGAGGCGCCAGAGGCGGCGGCAGGGAGGGAGTTGGGGCAGGGCCATGCGTGCAGGGGCACCGGCTGTGTTGCGTGCAGAACGGTGGGCACATGTGCGTGCGCATCCAACTTACCCACCGCCCCGGCTGCTTCTGCCCTGCAGGATCAACCCCATCGCCTACACGCTGTACGGTGAGCCTGGGGCGGGGTCTGTGTGGTACTTGCAGGGCTGTGCATCAGGCCAGGCCGCTGCCCCTCCTCACCCCATGGGGGCCATGGCAGGCAGACCCACACGCCGCATACCTTGACGCCTGCCACTCAGCCCTGCTCACTGCACCCTTGCAACCCCGCCATCCTGCTTGCCCGCAGGCCTGATCGTCACGCAGCTGGGCAACCTGACCAACGACATCGATGTGGGCGGCTACACGCAGCCGGTCAACGAGTTCCTGGAGCAGCGCTTCGGCTACAAGTGAGCGCTGCGCCCACTTGCTGCCTGGTTGGTTATTGTGTGGCAGCCTTGCTTGGCACCCCTCGCCAGCTCATGGCTGCCGTTGTGCACTGCCTGGCTAACTTGCCCGCTTCACCAGCTGCCCTCAACCGCCTGCCCCAACCCCGCCCTCACTCTCCTGCCCTCTCCTTCCCCCCGCCCCCCTCCCTCCCCCTGCCCAGGTACTCGATGCGCTGGCCGGTGGTCATCATCCTGTGGGCCTTCCTGCTCCTCTTCCGCGTCTCATCCATCCTGGCCCTCAAGGTGCGCCCGCCGGCTGGAAGGCTGATTCACGCTCACTGTTTCGGCATGGCCGCCAGCCGCTGCTTGCGGCATTAGGCACCGTTCCAGCCTGCAGCAGGAGACGCTTGTTGCAATGCATGTTGATTGAATACACATGCGCTCAGCAGCTCTGCATTCCCATTTGGCTGGCGCAGGTGCTGAATTTCCAGAACAGGTAATACCTAGCTGGATGAGAAGAGCGAATGGGGCGCTCTCGGCCGCGGCCCGCGGCATGTTGGGAGGCACCTCCCGCCCACCTTGCTCCCCTCGCGCGGCCTGCCGCCTTAGCAGCGTTGCGGCACGCCAATGAATACCTCAAGCCTTTTGCAATAAGGGGGTGCCTGCCCGCCCCCGCTGCTGCGCTTTGCTAGCGGAGTGCGCGGAATGGACCGCCCGCTCGCTCCCGCCTTGTTTTTTCCCCATTTGGCAGCCCCGCGACCAGTCAGTACCGCCTCTGCCTCGCCCTGCGCCATTCACAACTCCAAAAATTTCATTCGCCGCGTAGGCTGCCCTTTACTTCCACACCACTTTTTTTCCACTCCCTCCTTGGACCCTGCCAGTTCTTTCGAGGACCTCTGCAAAGCCTCTCCTCGTGCAGCGCCGCGCGCCGCCTCTTGTTTGGTACTCCTTGTTACTACCGCTCAGCACTAGGCAAGGCAAGGAAGTCGGGGGGCACAACTTGGCAGAACGCGGTCAGGGCGGCGCGCTTTCGGATGCTGGGCGCAGGGCGCTTCCAGCAGCCAGCACTGCACGCAGCGGGCCAGACTGGCGAACGAGGGCTGTGGGTGTGCCGCTTGCGCCGCTTCCCGCGCCCCCGGCCCGGCTCATCGGCGCAGTCAGCAGCCAGGGCAGCGCCAGCACGCAAAAGCTGGCTGGCGGCAGGGCCAGCGGCGCTGCAAGGCGGTACGCCAGCTGCACAGTCGCTGGGCTGCTGCTGCTGCTGCTGGCGGGCTGCGGCGCTGTGCTGGGAGGCGCCAGCATGTCAGCTGGCACTTCAACCAGCAGCTCCGGCCAAGCTTCCAGCTGTACTGCCACATCAGGCGTGCTCACCAGCAGCCGGCGCAGCTGCAGCCAGGCTGGGCGGTCACTGCCGCTGGGCCCGCCCGCAACACTCCTCCGCTTGCCGGCCAGCTGCGCCAGCTGCTCCCCAGGCAGCTGCAGCCACAGCGGCAGGTCACGCTGCATGAGGAAGGCGGCTGCGCCCGTGGGCGGCACAGTCGCCGCAGCTGCCGCGGCAGCGGCTGTCTGCGGCCCCGGCCCTGCCGTCGCCGCTGCTGCTGGGGCATGCTGCCGCACCGACACGCTGTCAAGGGAGCTCTGCAGGGCCGCCGCCAGCAGGGCGGGCGTCAGCAGGAGGCGCTGACCTGCTACCGACTCGTACTCCAACCCTAGCAGCAGAATATGCTGCTCCGTGCCGGCAGCCAGGGCAGCGGCAGCCGCCTGTTGCTGCGGCTGCCCGCCGCGCTGCTGCTCGCCCTGCCGCCGGCTGGGCCGTGCTGCCTGCCGGCCGGCCGGCGCAGCGGTTGGCGCAGCAGCCGGGCCTGGCGCCCCCTGCCCTCCTGGCCAGTCCAGCAAGCGTGGCTTCTGCGGTTCTGCAGGAGCAGCAGAGGATGCCGCCTCCTGCTCCGCGTGCCGCTGCTTGGCGGTGTGAGGCGGCCTGCGCCGCCGCTGCGCCTGCTGCTTGACCTCCGCCAAAGAGGGGAACTCCTCGGCCGCCGGCGCTGCCGCCTCCTGCTGCTCAGCTGGCTTGGGCTTGCCTGGCACCGCCACCTGCAGGCAATGGCTAGGAACAGGCGGCTGAGAATGACACATGAAGCACAGTCGCAAAGGGGGCGCACTTTTTTTCAAATCAAGCTGCGGCAAGCCTACCATTGCAAACCCCAAGCAATTCAACCGCCCTGGTATGCCCCACCTCACCAGCAGCGGTAGCTGGGCAAACATGCAGCCGCCGGCGCGCAGCCAGCCGGGCTGGCCGTCCATGAGGAGCGCAGCCGACAGGGCGGCTGATTTGTACATCGAGCGGGGTCCCTGTACGTGCATCTCCAGCCAGCAGCCCGCTGCAGGAGAGCCCAGGGCCGTTGCCCTGGCCGCCGCTGCCGCCGCATCTGCGCCAGCATCCCCTGCTGCGGGCGGCTCGGCAGGGCGGGTCTCTGTCTCATCACCGCTGCCATGGCTGCCGCCACTCAGGCGGTGGCGGTCGCCTGCTGCTGCATCTTCCTCGTCATCGTCTAACACCGCCTCTGCTGCTGCTGCTGCTGCTGCTTCCGGTTGCGCCGCAGGAGCGCCGCTGCTGCTGGCACCCATGCCTGCGCCGCCCAGCCGCCGCACCCAAAACTGCGCCCGAGCGGCCGCGCTTGCGCTCTCTGCTGCCACGGCGGCCGCCGCCTGCTGCAGCTCGGCCACAGTGAAGGGCTCCGGGATTCGCTGCTGCTGCCCGCCGCTGCCAGTGGCCAGCAGGAGCAGGGGCTTGGCGGCTTCTGCGCTGCTGGTGTGCGGCTGCTGCTGGGGGTCGTGCACCGGCAGGCAGCAGGGATTGCCTGCAGAGTAGGGCAGGGCAGGGAGGGGCATGCACAGGGTGTAGTGCAGGGAGCACGTCGTGTGCAAGGAGTAGCAAGCAATGAATCACATCTGCCGCGTCTGCCCCATCAGCAGCAGCAGTCAGTCAGTCAGTCAACAGCCCTGGCCACAAGCATCTTGCAGCACAGTGCTTCCGCAAGCCTGGGAAGCCCAAGCTGCTGGTCCTGCAGCACTTACCTAGGAGCGACACCACCTCGCATTGCTGGTGCCCCGCGCGCCAATAGTCATCCAGCTGCTGCCGCAGCGCCGCAGCCCCATCCGCAGCGGCAGGGCCCCGGGCCAAGCTGCGGTACAGCCGCAGCGCTGCCGCCGCCGCCACAGCATGCCCTGCCGCGGGCAGCAAGTCGGGTGTGTTACGCCGATATGCATCAGACGCAACTGCCGCCGCCCGCTTGCAGCTGGCCAGCGAAAACTGGCGCACGCCGTCGTTGCAGGCCAGATGCCAGGCAGCTGCGGCAGCCGCCTCTGGAGGCACCGCCACGTCCGCTGCTGGCTGCTCCGAGGGTGTGCAAGATGCCTTGATGGCCGCTGCTTCTAGCACAGCAGCAAGCGAGGTGAGTGTGCTGAACCAGCTGTGAGTGTCTGCCCGGGCTGCTGCGCCTCCGGCTGCAGCCACTGCCGCACGCTGCGGCGCCAAGGCTGCCGCCACTGCCGCTGCCGCGCTGGGCCTGCCCTGCTGTGCCTGCTGTGACGCTGCGCCTGCTGTGCCTGGTATGGTCAGCTCGGCCAGTGCATCTACCACCAGCTGCTCCTGGCTGCCACCACTGCCCAGGCGCTCCGGCATGCACAGCACAGCAGGCGCAGCAGGTGGCAGCGCGCACAGCGCCCTGGCATTGTCCTCTGGCAGCAGCACGCGGCACCGTTTCAGCAGCAGGCGCAGCTGGCGCTCTGCCGCGGCCCTGGCAGCCTCAGTTGGCAGTCCAGCAGGGACGGTGCCAACCGAGGTGACCGCTGCTGCTGCTCCCGCCGCTGAGCCTGCTGCTGTGCTGGCGCCGCAGCTGCTGCTCCCAGTGCCGCCACTGGCTTGGTAAGTGCCGAACAGCGGAGGCTGCGCCAGGACCATCAGCTGGGGTATGCTGAAGCCGGGTACCGCAGGCCCCGCCTCCCCGGGAGGCACGCCCAGCAGCGCTGGCAGCGCCGGCAGGAGCGCTCCTTTCAGCTGCTGCAGCAGGCGCAGGCGCTGCAGCAGGTCTGCCATGCGCGGCAGCACCTGGCCGCGGTCGGAGCTGGCAAGCCACAGCACGGCATGGGAGGAAAGGAACACGGCCAACAGCGCTCGCGCTGCCTCGCTCTGCTGCTCCTGCAGCCGAGCAGGGGAGAGGAAGAGGAGCAGAGGGAAGTTTCCCAAGTGCAGCATGGCCTGGCTGTCAATTCCTGAGCACTCTGTGGCATTTGCAAACTGTCACTGCCTGCGCCCAAGTCCACCCAGGCTGACCTTCAGAGCCTCCTGTGAGCCAGCGATGGCTGCGGCAGCGCTGCTGGCCGGCTCCGCCGCCGCCGCCACGCCGACCCAGAGGGTGCCGCTGGTGGGCTCCCGCACAACTCTGCAGCGTGCCGACAGCCACCCTTGCGGCTGCAGCGCTGGGTCGAGGGCATAGGGCAGCGCGCAGGGCACCAGGGCCTGCATGGCGCCGCCCACCGCCTCCAGGGTGTCGCCTGCAGTGGCGGTGATGGTTTGTTGAGGGTCAGGACAAGCGATCAGAGTCATCCATGCCATTGTCAGTCGCTGCAAGGCCTCAGAGCCGCACCGACGATTGCGGCCACGAAGACGGGGCCTCCCCGAGCCATGACTGCTATTGGAATTTCACATAGATGCGATGCCACCGCCGCAGGCTGCAACCCTTGTGCCTTCGGTAGACACGTCATGCCACGTCGGCTGCCGCAACGCGTACAGTCGGTTTCATGACACAGCTGCACCCTCAACTCGAATTGCATTCTCAGCAAAGCAATTGGGGCCCGTCAGCCGCGCTGCGAACCACCAGGTGAGCGCAGGCCGACCGACGTGGGTGGCCGGGTCCCGCAGCGGCCCGGGCACTCGTCGGATCGTGTACAAAGCACTGCCAGGAGGCCAGCTGCCTTGCGCGGCGCCGCGCCTTGGCGTTTATTTGAGCAAAGGGTGCCCTCCTCTCCCGCCCCCTCTACTCGTCTCCGCGCCCTGAATCGCGCTGCGCAGCTGTTCTGCAGGTCTTCTGCAACCAGCGGCATCGCGTAACCGCCGCGCGGCCCCTCACTGCCATCATGCCGGCGCCCCGCCGGCGCCTTGCCGCCGCCGCCCTCGCGGCGGCCCTGCTGGCCTGCGTCAGCATGGCAGCAGCTGCTCGCGACCCTGCGGGTCTCAGCAGGTGAGCGTGGCCGAGCAGCGACCCCTGGCGCCGATGCTCAACTGGTGGTCAACTCTGACCAGCGTCGCCAGCGAAACTGCCGCCGTGCCTGGGCAAGCGCATGCTGACCCGTTCTGCCTGCTCCCGCCCTTCCCGGCAGGCGCGCGCTGCTGGCTGCTGGCGACGAGGTGGGCTGGCGCAACGTGACAGTGCGCAACCGGTGCCCACACCGCGTGGCCCTCAAAGCAGCCTACACACTGATCCCTGGCGTGGACAAGGGCCGGCCCTGCCCCAACGCAGTGGCAGGCGCTGATGGCCCCTGCTCGACAGACTGGCTCTTCATCGGGTGGGTGCCGCTGCTGCTGTGCCAGCCTGGTGCGGGCCTGGGAGTTACCGGGAGCGCAGCAAGTCTGTGCTGCACATGCTCAGCTGCCGGTGACTGGCGGCGTGGTGCTGCCCATTACATCGCAGCCACCCTGCGCTCACCTGCCCATGCTCTGCCCGTGCTTCCCTCCGCCTGCAGGCCCGGCAGGACCGCTGTGCTGTCCGACCTGCCGGAGATGCTGTGGGCCTTCTCGGCCTATGTGCTGAACAGCGCGCCCCGGTACTACATCAGCCGGCAGACGGCGGACGCGTACCTGGGCGCAGCCAGTGAGTTGCAATGCCTCCAGGCTGCTTGCAGCGCGGGCCACTGAGCAGCTGTGCATGGGGTGGTTTGTTGTGCTGGTTTGCGCCCTGTATGTGCGTAGCCGGGCAGGGAGTCGATTGGCGGTTTGGTGCCATGCTCGCTGGCATGTGGTCGGGTGCCCTTCACCTCCAACAATCCGAGCACCCCATGCACCCCTCTTCCGCAGACGACCTGGGCACCTACTGCAGCATCGAGTCGGAGGGCAAGTGCATCTGGTGGGCAGTGGTGAGTCGCACACCCGTCTTGCCGCTGCGCTAGCTGGCCGTGTGCCGTCTCTCCTGCCGCTGTCTGCTCGTCTCCTGAGCCCTCCCGCCTTCCTTTGGCCGCTGTGCAACTGGCCGGTCTGGATTTCTGGCTCGCTAAGGCGCTTCAGGGAAATGAGCCGCCAGGATACCTGCTCTCATCCATTCAGACCTTGCAAATTTCCTGGCTGCAGCCTGAGCTGGCCGAGAACGAAGCCGGCGGCCTGCTGACCCTGACCTGCGACGACTACGACCAGGCAGCAGCTGGCCTGGCCATCCAGCAACAGCAACTGGCGGACATCGAGGTGAGACTGACGCCTGATTGCCGATCACTCGCTGGTGCTGTGCCCTGCGGTTGCGGCACTGCTACCACGCGCCTTGAATGCACTGCCGTGCTGCCAAGCCTAAACGGCAACCCAGCCCCCCTTCCCTGTGCGCCCCTCTCTTTCTCTTTCCCATCAGTTTGTGAACGAGTGCCCGCTGCCTGTGCGCGTCAAGCTGGCCTACAGCCTGGCGGAGGGCGAGACGGGCGAGGGCTGCGCCATCAACACCTGGTTCGCGCAGGACCACAAGTGAGCACTAGCTGCAGGGGGGAAGTGCAGGGGGAGGGGTTGCATATGTGGAGGCAGGCAGCGGTGGCAGGCACATGGCGGATGCACAACATGCACCACATGCCCGTGGCTGCTTCTTGAGTTTTGGCTGTGCAGCAAAGTCGGAGCCACTGGCCCACGTGTCCAAGCAGCCCGCTCCGTTCACAAGGATGCGCCATGCCTCCTGGCAAACGTCCTGCCGCTTGCCACTGCTCCCTCTGCCTCTCGCAGGTGCATCACCGAGTGGGCTGAGCTGGATGCGGGCGAGTCACGCATCCTGGCTCAGACGCCAGTGGCCTACTGGGACTTTGGCGCGCACGTGGCGGGTGCGCTGGAGGAGGCTGGCTGTGCTCTGCTGTCGCAAATTGGCCAATGCCCTGCTGGTGTGGCTTGCTGCTCAGGAGAGGTGATGCTGATGCGCAAGCCAGGCCCTGAAACTGCTGCTGCTCATCGCCGTCGCCTTTTCTGTTCATGCGCCGCTGCAGGCAACGAGAGCGCTGACCTGGCCAAGATGATGTCGGGCGCCTTCCAGGTGTGTAGCACACCATGCAGCATGGTCTTTTGTGCTGCACTAGGCAAGCAGGCAGCAGTCCAGAGATGTGCCGGGTGCGCCATTCAGGTGGCAGCCTGGGTAACACAACCCTCCTCCCATGCCCGTCCCTGTTGCAGGGCTGGAACGACACCACCGCCTGCCCCGAGTCGGACTTCTACGGCGGGCCCTACCCCTGCGAGTGGTGGGCGCCGGTGAGTGGCCGCATCACCTTGGTGACAGCTGCATAGTGGTGGATCGGCTGATGAAACGCACCTGAGGCAGCTGACGAATCCAGCAGGCACTGGGCGCCACAGTAACTATCAGCTACTCTGGGCGCCTGCTCTGCTCTCCCATGAGCTTGCTTGCACCTGACGCTGTCCCTTTTAATCCGCCCATCCACCCGCCGCAGAGCTGCGTGCTGTGCGACAGCCACAACGTCACCACCGCGGAGCCTGTGGTGCTCAGCTGCGATGGCTACCTGGGCACACCCGCTGTGTCTCAGGCCACGCTCTCCTAAAGGCCCCCCACAGCCCGTGCTCCCACGTGAATAAGAAGCCAGTGTGAGCGTTTGCAGAGGAAGCGCACCGCGTAGGACAGCCCCTGGATCCCTCATTCTGTTGCATTTTTGTCCGCAGCATGCTTTAGGTGCATCGCCCCGTTAGGCAGAGCGGTGCATGGCTCCACATGGAGCCGTGCCCGCTAGTACCTAGCTTCGTAGTGATTCTTCGCCGATTGCTCATTCTTACTCGAGCCTGTACAATTGAGACATGCATTTGTAGACGCTTGTAAAATCGACCTAACGGTTGCAGCTGGCATGAAGGGCATGAGCGGGTGCGCAGCGGCATGGGAGCGGCGGCAAGAGCCAGCGGGTGCAGATCCAGCTCCCTTGGACGCCTCCCACTCTGCCCCTGGACTGCTGCACGCACAAAGGGCTGTTGCCAGCGGCATGGAAGGCGACAGCGACCTCGCAGCCTTCCTCGTCGGCCTGCAGCCTCCAGCTTGCGCTGCAGGCGCCTCCCCCTGGCGGATGCTGCCGCCGGCAGTGTCCCCAACGGTGCAGGCCCTCAACCGAGCCTTTGCGCACCAGGCGGTGGCGGCGGCGGCGGCAGCGGCCGCGCAGGGCATTTCGCCTTCGCCTGCTGCAACACATGCCTTGCCGGTAGCACCAGGGCGGCGGCCACCAGGATCGCCCCTGCCCGGCTGGTCTCCTGCAGGAGCTCGGCTGTCCCGGCTGAGGCCCCTATACCCCTCCACTCCAGCGCCCGCCCAGCCGCCAGCGGCAGCATTGTCAGCACAAGCGCTACCGCTGTCCAGCTCGCAGCAGGGCAGCCCTCCATTCGTGCCAGCTGTGATCGATAGGGAGCTGGCGGCCGAGCTGCAGGCCCAGGCACGGCAGGTGCTAGCCCTGGCGGCGGCAGAGCAGCAGGCACAGCACGCAGGTTCGCCGCCTTTCAGAGCCCCGGCCACAGGGGGAGGCGGCAGCAGCGGCGCAGGGCAGGGCAGCTACAGAACTGCAGCAAACAAGCAGGGGCGAGATGCGGCTGAAGAGGGAGCGGCTGGCAAGGAATCTGCTTTGCTGCGGCGGGCGGCGGCGGCAGCAGTGGCCGCTGCCGGGGACTCGGGGGCACAGCTGCGAGCGCTGGAGCTGATCTTGGAGGCGGGCTCGGGCGGTGCGGTGCTGCAGGTGGGCTGGGGTTGAATGGCCGCTCATTTGCTCCAAGCATGCTGCACTTATGATCGGCATGAGGGGCACGGCCCATGCCGTGGTGCTTGCGATGGCATGTCCATTTGGCAACACGCCACTGTGTCTTTTCAATACCATCTACCACCGCCCCTCCTAATCAAAACCCTTGCATGGCAGCAGGGCCTGATTCATGACTGGAGCACACTGCCGCCGGCGGCCCGGCAGGGCGCATGGGACGTGGTGGCACGTGCGGCAGCGGCAGGAGAGTGGATTGAACTGGAGATGCGGCTGCGGGCGGCGTTGGAGCTGGCAGGCCTTATCTGACTGGCGCTTGTGTGCATGGGAGTCCTAAAATGGGTCATGTGAGTTACCATGTTAGTTCGGACCAGCTTGCTGGCCAGCAGCGCAGACCTCGCAGGGTCGTATCATGCGGAGTTTTGTTCCAGAGTTTGAAGGCATCCAGTCACGCTCGTAGTCGGGTGTCTGCGCTGCAGGCAAGCGTGTAAATTATGCATGCACATCTAACCTTTGTTTATGCTTGTTGCTTACCTGCATGCTGCCCAGTGTTGAGCACATGCTGGGACTTGCCGGCAGGTGCACTGCGCCGTTGCCGCCGCCCGGCTGGCGGCGCACCGCCAGCGCAATAGGCGCCGTGCTGCACTTGGCGCAGTCATGCATCGATACCTCATCTCGATTAGCTTGTCTCTCAGCCATGCGATCGCCGCTACAGTGAGAGCGCTTGACGCGCTGTGCTTGCAGGCTTCGAGCAGCACCCTGTTGCTGCCCTTACGAACATGGAAGCTCCCCACAGCGCTTCGGCAGCGCCACAGCGCCTGGCGCACCCCTTGTGCAACGCCGCAGCGCCGCCCAGCCTGAAGACGGCCGCCAGCGGCGCCTTCAGGTGCCCTGGGCGTGGTGATCGCGGTCTGGAGTGCAATGCTTACAGCCGCACGCCCACCAAGGCGTCCCGCTTGCTGCACTAGCACTGCCGCCGCCGCCGCCGCTGTCGCCGCCGCCAAGCTGCACACACACCCACTAACCTCGTCCCTGCTGCAGCGTGGCGGCATGGCGGCAGGAGGCGTTGCAGTTCAGGCGTCGCCTGGATGCGCTGCTGAAGTCAGATGCGGCTGGGGGCGACGGTGAGGCAGCAGCTGCTGCGCCGCAGGGCGGGGCGAGCGGTGAGCAGCACACTGGTGACGGGGACCAGCCAGAGACAGCAGCTGCAGAAGTGGCACTGGAAGCTGCCCTGCAGCCAGCGGCACAACAGCAGGATGCCCAGCAGCAGCTGGATGCATCCGACCTGCAGCTGCCCACGCTGCACGAGGCGACCCTGCGGCAGCTGGCGGCCGAGGCGGTGGCAGCACGGCGGCAGGCCCAGCTGGAGGCGGGTCCGCAGGCAGCCATGATCCAAGCCACCCGCATGGCCCAGCTGCAGGCAGCGGAATGGGAGCGGCAGGGCGGGCCGCCGCCAGATGCAGATGCAGGCGAGCCGCCGAAGCGGGAGGGGTCGGTGCAGCGGGGAGACCGGCTGCCGCCGGCAAAGCAGCAGCTGGAGATGTTCCCTGCACTGCCAGCACCGCCAGCAGGGCAGCTGCAAGCGATGGAGGGGGCAGCGGCTCTCCCGCCGCTGCCCCTGCTGCTTTCTACGGCAGTGGCCCCGCTGCCCCGGCTGGATGGCCTGGCTGCTCCGGCTGGCTCGGACGCTGCACCACCGGCCACCAGCGCAGAGCAGCCGGGCGGGGCGCCGCCGCTGCTGCCTGGGCTAGCCCTGCCGCTGCCGCTCACGCTGCCGTTGCCTCTGCCACCCATCGACTTTATGCAGTCGCAGGCTGCGTCTAGCCTGCAGCTGCCTCTCCCGCCGCCAGCAGACTCGCAGCTGCAGCAAATAGAGGGTATTGCAGCAGAGCGGCAGCAGGCGCAGCAGGTGCAGCCGGCACCCGCTCCAGCCGAGCAGCAGGAGCAGCCGGACGATGCACAGCAGGAGCAGCAGGAGCAGCAACAGACTCAGGATGCACAGCCAGAGCAGCAGCAGCAACAGCCAGAGCAGCGGCAGCAGCAGCCAGAGCAGCAGCAGCAGCAGCCACCACCGCAGCCCCTTGCTCAGCAGCCCGCTGAGCAGCAGCAGCCAGACCAGCCAGAGCAGCCGCAGCAGGCTGAGCCCACGCAGACGGAGCAGTCGCCTGCTGAGCAGGGAGAGCAGGGCGGCGGCCGGGCGCGGCGGCAGCGCAAGCGGCCTCGGTGGCTTGAAGACAGCATGGAGCTTGGTGCAGCCGGGAAGGCTCAAGGCCAGGCTGGCTTGCCGGCCCTCCCAGCAGCGCAGGCTGGGGGGCAAGCAGGCTTGGCGGCTCTCCCGCTGCCGCTGCTGCCTATCCCCTTGCCTCCGGTGCTGCCATTCCTGCTGCCGCCGCTCCCGCTGCCATCCCTGCCAGGCCAGGAGGCGGAGGCAGGCGTGCTGCCGCTGCCCGTAGTCCCACCAGCGCTGGGGCAGGCGCAGCAAGGGCAGCAGGCAGCACAGCCAGCCGTGGCGGCGGCAGATGGCACGCAAGCTTCTGCAGCAGCCGCGCAGCAGCCAGAGGCGCCAGCAGCGGCGAAGCAGCAGGCTGCGCAGGTGCCAGCTTTGCAGCCAGCAGTGGGCGGCGCTGGCGCCTTGGGCGCCGCGGCACTGGGGCTGCCAGCGGTTGGCATGCTGGAGGCCCTGCCGCCGCTGCCTCCACTGCCAGCAGAGTGGGACGCTCTGTTCGCTCAGCTGTTTGCCCAGCAGCCGGGCCAGCTGCCGCTGCTGCCGCTGCCCTGGCAGATGGAGCAGCTGCTCTTCTTCCCACCCCTGGAAGCCGAGGCAGGGGCAGCAAGCCAGCAGCAGCAGCAGCAGCAGCCGCGCCGGCGCGGCGGCAGCGCCGGGCGCGGCAAGGGGCACGGCAGGGGGCGCGGCAAGGGGCGCGGGGGCGACGGCGGGGCAGGCAAGACTGGTCTGTCGGATCGACAGCTGAGCCACTGGCGCATGAAGATGGAGGAGTTTGCCCAGCTGCGGCCGGAGCGGCAGTCGCTGCTGGAGGCGTATCGCCAGCGAGCGCTGGCTGTGAAGGCGCAGCGGGAGCGGGAGCGGCGGCAGGCGGCGGGCCAACTGGCCAGCCTGGCAGACTCAGGTGGGTTGGTGGGAGGGGAGGAGTTGTGTGCAGCGTGCTCTGCTTCCAAGCTGGGCTGTGCACAATCGGTTCGTTGGCCACGAGCTTTTGCGCACAGCAGCCGGGTGGCGCATGCTCTGCGACAGCAACCCGCGTTAGGGGCTAGCGCCCACACTCACCCAACACTGATTACACAGCCCATCTTTTAATTGTTGCTGCAGAGCTGGAGCCACCTCAGGCCTGGCAGCTGTTCCAGGACGCCCGCAGCCGGCAGCTGCAGCTGGTGGCGGTGGCGGCCGCCGAGGCGGCGCAGCTGGAGGCCGGCAGCGGCGAGCCGCCTGCAGACAGGTGCGGGGTGGGCGATAGATGCAGGAACGGGGGTTGGCTGTGGATACCGCAGCGGTGGATGCGCGATGAGAAGCGTTGCATGCATCGGTTGGTATGGGGCTGCACAGGCATTGCTGTGGCGCTCTGTGCCGCACCTGGCGACCACATGTAGAGCCTTGCAGCTGATCTCCTTGCCCTCGTTCTGGCGGTCTTTGCCGCAGGCTGGGTGAGGAGGAGGTTGTGCTGCACGTGGCGCTGCACGTGCCGCACGCGCCGCACCTGGTGTCAGAGGAGTGGCTGGTGCTGGGCTCGCAGGTGGGTGTTGGTGCGTGAGATGGATAGGGGCCAGAGAACAGGGGTTGGGGGCAGGCAGGAAGCGGGAGGGCTGTTGAGCAGGGGGAAGTAGGGTTAGGGAGGAGTGAATGGGACGGGCCAGAGAGCAGGGGGCTGGGCAGGAGGCCGAGGTGCATGTGGGCAATGCAGCAATGGCTGTTGGCAGGCTGCTGACCTGGCAACGCTGCTGTGCTACGCTCTCGCTTAGGTGCCGGTCTCCGAGGCAGAGGCATACGGCTCCCTGCTGCTCACCTGCTGCTACCCCTTCTGCCCGCCGCTGCTGCAGCGCTTGACAGACCTGCGGGACTGCCTGCTTTGCGTGTCGGACCAGAATGCGGAAGCCATGGAGAAAGAGGCAAGCTCGCCTGCCTGCTGTTGCATCGTGCAGCGGCTAAAAGGGCGCTCACGGGCTTGTGTGATTGGCCTGGACCGGTGCGACCTTGGCTTGCACGTCCCATGCCACCAATCTCACAGCCCCTCGGCGCATGTCCTTGTTGGTGCCTTGCAGGAGAACGCACGGCGCCGGGTGGTGGGGCAGCCGCTGCTGTCGCTCTGCAAGCCCTCCGCCTACTTCTACATTGAGGGTGGGCTGCAGCCTGTGTGGGTGTTGGGTTGCATCTAGTCATGCAATTTCAGGCCGGGTGGGCGGCTTGCGGTGACTGCTTGCAACCATGATTGCTGGCTGGCTGCTGCGCTGCAGGTGACGCCCACATCAGGGCGTGCCGGTTCTTTGCCGACCTGCTGGCCTCAGTACACTTCCACAGTGCTGACTGCAACCCTTGGCCCACCACCCGCAGGCACCTTTTACAACGACATGCGGCAGCCGGGGGCGCGGGATTATTCAGAGCCCATCCGGCGATACAACAGGTGCCGGCGGTGTGCACCTGCAGCTTGTGTGTACATCGTGTTGCACCCATTTACATTGGACATCAGCAAACATTGTGGGAGGAAGGCAGCACCGCATGGTCTGCTTGGCAAAGAGATGTGGATGCGGCTTCTATCTGCCCCTGAATCTGGGTGCTGTCGTTATGTGCCATAACAGGGAGCAAGGCATCGAAGCACCGCCACACCCGCCGACAGGTGCCACACGGCTGGACGTCACCACCACAGGCAAGCACGATGTTTTATGGGTGGCTTTCAGACAGCGCCGCCTCTGGACACTGCCGCCAAGTCGGGCACACACAGCCCGCCTGCCTACACCAGGACATGCGTGCCCACCCCCTGACTTTGAGCCCTGCCTGTCCATGCTGCCTTCAAATGCCGCGCAGAGTTCAGCACTGCGCGCATGGAGGACACACGCTTTGACTCGCTGTGGCTGCGGCTGGGCGCCGGCGCCGCCAACCTGTACTGCCACCAGGGCGGCTGCGAGCACCTGCTGTCCTTCCAGGCACGTTAGTTAGAATGTTGGTCGCTGGCTGTCGTTTGCAACTGTCCAAATCCTCTTGCCACTTGACGCACTGGCTGTGCCCTGCGGCCTCGTGTCTGAGGGTGGAGTGTGCTCCCCGTACACGACAGCTGGCTGCATGGCCATCTTGCAGTTGTGATGCACATAACGCTGTGTGCAAATCACGAGTGCCCCGCATGGCGAACCCAGCCCCGCATGGCGAACCTGCCCCGCATGGCGAACCCACTGCCACCCTCTACTTCCAGTGCCACGTGTCCTTGTGTTATTACCCACGCTGACAGGTCCCGCCCAACCACTCTGTCAAACCCACTGCCACATCTCACAAATCCACTGCCACCCCCTCATTCCTGTGCCAGGATGTTCGCCTGTTTGACGAGGGGTGTGACCCGCCGCTGCGCCGCCACTACCCCTTCCGCCTCTGCCCGCCACAGCACATGGTCATTCGCGACTGCGAGGTGGGACTTCCAGTTGACACCTGCTGCTGTATACGGAAGTGGGCTGGTTATTGTTGAACAGTCCCGAGCGGGTGATTTGGGGTTTGCTGGGTGGCCTAGATCAGCACTTGTGTTGATCCCCAGTGCAGGACCGCTCCAGGTGCCACCGTGCCGCTGCTGCTCTACCTTTCACCGCATGCACTCCATTCCTCTGCCCTGCCCGCCAGGTGTGCGGCGCCCGGGTGGCCAAGAAGGTGACGTACGACGACCGAGCGGCGCCACACTCCCCCTTCTTTTGGTGCGCAGCATCTCAGCTTGGTTGATAGCTTGGTTGACAGCTTGATCGACAGCTTGGTTGACAGCATCTCGACGTGCGAGGCGGTCCGTGGCAGGACGGGCCTGCTGCCTCTGTGTTTCAGCCGTGTCATTTTTTGCCGTACCTGTCACCGACCCCACCCTGAGCTGCTTCCTGCCTTGCAGGTGCGACGACTGCTACGGCCTGATGCACTATGATGCCCAGGTGTGCTCCCCGGTTGGGGTCCAACTTGCGCCTTTCGGTTGGCTTGGGCGGAGGACTTGGCTGCCTCCCAGTTGCCCTGATGATGCCTGCACATGAAGGCTTGTTGCCGGTGGGTCCTCACGGCACGCTGCGCAATCAGCAGCAGCGTGCTTCCCGAGGCTTGCAACCCCTTGTGCTTGTTTCTCCTCACACCGCAGGGTGCCGCTCTGTACACTGACTTCAGCGTGTTTCCCTACACCCAAGAATACCCAGCTGGCCTGGCGCACAAGGCGGCGGCAGTGGCGCGCCGCGAAGCTGCCAGCGACGCCCCTGCTTAGGGCTGGATGGAGTGCAGGCAGGCAGGCAGGGCAGCTACTCGGTGCGCTGCTAGTTTCGACCAACGAACTGCTATTCAACCAAGCATGACTCCGCTTCTTTTGGGCTTTTCCGCTTTACAATACGACATACACATCGGATTTGTGACATGCCAGCGCTCGTCCATGCACCAGCTCAAAAGGTTGCTGAGAGCCGCGCCTATTGCTGCTTGGGCGCGGGTGCAAAGAAGCGGCTGATGCGTTGCGCCGGCGGCGCCAACGGCTTGGCCGCCTTTTTGCTGCTGCTGCCGCCACCGCCGCTGCTCTTGCGCTTGCTGCTGGCCGCTGCCGCAGGAGGCGTGCCCCTGCCTTGCTGGCGCTGCTGCTGCTGCTGCGACTGCTGCACCTGCGGCGATGGCCGGTACTGCTCAGCTCGGTCCCACAGCTGTGCCTGCGAGGAAGTTGCCGAAGCAGAGGTGCTTGCACAGACAGCTGCGTCCTGCTGGTCCTGCTGCCGCACCTGGTTTGTGATTGGCTGCAGCGGCTGTGCCCGGCCTTCTTGCTGCCCGCTAGACGCCTCAGCAGCCTGGCTGGGCTGCACAGCAGTGGCAACCTCCTGCATGCTGCTGCCGCCGCACGTGGTAGCCTGCGACTGCTGAGGCGGCTGAGATAGCAGAGCTGGCTGCTGCTGCGCCTGCTGCTGCTGCCGCTGCTGCTGCGGTTGTTGCTGCTGCTGTCGAGCGAACATGTTGACTGTGCGCTGCTGCTGCACAGCCTGCGCCGGCTGCAGCCAGCCTGCACGCCCAGCCTGCTGCTGCTGCTGAGAGGCTGCAGGTGGCTGGTAGGACTGCAGCACATCGGACACATCTGTGCCCACCTGCTGCCCCTGCGAGCCTTGTCGCGGTGCAACACCCTCCCACTGCCGCTGCAGGCGCTGCAGCATGGGCTGCGGCAGCGGCTGCGAAGGCCCCAGGCCTTGCTGGTGCTGCTGCGCTTTGCCCGCTGCCACCCAGGGCCCCAGCTGCCGGCGCCCGGTGATGCTGGGCTGCGGCTGCGTCGGCTGCTGCGGTTGGCTAGGCTGGTGGGCTGCCTGCTGCGGCTGTGTGCTGCTTGGCGGTGCAACGGGGTATGGCTCCAGCGTGTGTGGGTGGATGCGGCCTGCAAACAAGGCAAGGGCAAAAGTTCTGTACGATTGCGGCCAACTTAAGAAGCAAAGCAGCAGGAGCAGGGTGGAGCTTTGCCGCAAGTCCGCAGCCGATGTTCGCAGCAGCAGGCCATCATCAATGCATGCCCTTACCGAAAGCAATGCCCCGTGCCAGCTCCGGCGCCATCTCCTCTCCCAAGTGATCCAGGTCAGCAGCCGCGCCCTGGCCGTCTGGCGGCGGCGGCGGCGCTGGCATGAGCCGCCGCAGGCTGCCTCCCGCTGTGTTGGGACAGAACACTGCAGCGGGCAGGAGGCGCCGAGACGTGCATGCGCAATGAGCAGCCCTGGGCACATGGGAAGTGCCTGCGCACAAACTGCACATCCCAAAGCCTGGCAGGCGCTTGCTCGCCTATTGGCAACCAACCAATAGGCGAGCAAGCGCCTGCCAACCAACCAAATGTGCCACTAACTCACCCAGTGCGTGCTTGAAGGCTAGCAGCGCTTTCTGGGCTGCTTCGCAGTACTCCTGCGGGGCAGCAGGCAGGCAGACCAATGCTGCTGCTGGGCCAGGAGCGCAGACGTGTCTCAACCACAAAACCACAGGCAGTGTCCTGCACGCGCATCAGGCCTTGGTCATTGTCGGCACGTCTCATCCCCATTTGCACCACCCTGCTCACCCGTGTGCACGCCAGCTGCCAGCGCTTCTCAAGCTTGATGGTCTGCAGCGCCCCCGCCAGGCTGCGCCGCCGCGCCACAAAGCCGGCAGCCGTCTTGAAGGAGATGCCCTTGAGCGAGCCCAGGAAGTCGCTGCCCGCCAGCACGCAGGTGGCCTGCGCAGGACAGGGTGGTTGAGCAGATGTCAGGCTTGGCAGCTGTGGCCAATGGTTAGAGCATGGCCAACCTGGAGAACGGGAAGGACAACAGTCTGCCAACAGTGGTTGCCCAACATTCAGCAGAGTATGTCACCTGCAGCATGTCCAGCGTCCAGCCCCGGAAGGACAGGACTTTGGCCGCCCCGCCCTGGCCGCCCCCGCCGCCGCCTGCTGCTGCTGCCGCTGCTGCCGTGCCCTCAGAGCCGGCGAACAGGCGATCCATTGTGAGTTCCCAGCAGTGGCCGCCCCTGCATGCAGCATTCAGGCGCACTGTGTTGTTGGAGACGCACGCTCTTGAAGGCCTGGCATTTAAAAAGGGTTCCTGCATCAGTGCCTCAAGTGCATCGGATGTGTGCTAGCGATGCATGAAACCGTGAAGCCCCCTCACGTGTCCAACTTGAAAAGGATGTGGCGGCAGCCGTAGGCCACTAGGTCGCTGTCCTCAGTCACAACTACATGGGGGATCGCGGGGGGTGAGGGGAGGGTACAGTGAAGAGTGTAGTGAAGAGGAGGGTGAAGGTGGAGGGTGAGGGGTGTAGTGGAAGAGGAGGGGAGATGATGGAGAGGCAGGTCATGAGCAGAGTGCCATCAGGCAGGCAGGCAGAGGAGGCTGATTTGGTGTACGGCTGCCGTGCATGAAGGCACTCATTTGCTGAGCCATCTGGGAGGATGTAGCAGCCACAGCGCTGCCGGCCTCAAGCTTCAGCATTCAACGCAGCTGGCTCACCCGCCGCCACGCCGCCCTCATGCTCCGGTATGGAGGACAGGTAGGCCAGCTGGGCATCGGCCTCATAAGGCGCCACCAGGTGCTGCACCCGCCGCTCCCTGCGCCAGCGAAAGCAGCATCGGTTGGGAGGGCTGACGCGCGGCAGAGGGCGCCGCGCAGAGTGTTCCAGTGCTGGAGCAGACATGGCAGGAGCGCAGCAGAGCAGGCCAGCACTGAGGTCCGACCAAAAGGCAGCACTTTATTCAAAGCTGGCAGGTGCAGCACGGTCACAGCAGCCAAATGCAACACCCCAGTCCCCACAGCAGGCCGCACCTGAGGCGCAGCATGAGCTCGTGCGCCATCTCGGGGGTGGCGTGCACGCACTGCATCAGCACGCGCTGAGCCTCCGCCTCCCGCCCCTGCGACGGGCAACACGCAGCGGATATGATTCAGCAAGCTGTACAAGCAAAGCCAGTTATGCACCTCTGGGCGCTCCAGCAACTGTCCGCCTTCACGGTTGCTGTCTCTGGCGCATGGGGTGCGCCCAAACATCTACACGCACTGCACATGCCATGCCAGACAAACTAGACCCCGAAACAAGCACCACAACCCACTCTCCCACGCCCACTCGCCTCCTGCATCAGACGCTGGGCCCGCTCCCGCGCGTCCTGCCGCCGCTGCCGCCTGCCCGCATTGGTGTCTGCCTTGGCGGGCAGGCGCCGCCCGTCAAACACGAGCACCGGAGTGACGCCCGCCCCTTGCAGCACGCCAATCAGCTTGAGGCAGAAGGTGACCCAGGGCGCATCCCATCCCCGCTCCTCCCAGGGCCTCGTGCCCGCCACCAGCTCTGCCGCCGCTGAAATGGCGCCCCTGCGGCAGCGGGCGGGCAGCGGCAGTAGGGGGTGGGTGCAACCGTGATGGGTGCTCGGTTGCACATGGCATTGCCGCGCCGCAGGCCGACCTCTTAGGTTGCATTGCAGTCTGGAAACAAACAACACATGAAGTGGTACATCGAACTGGATAAAACTGGCATGCAACATCACGCGGTCAACCGGCACCAGCCTGCACCCATCTTGCTGCAGCACAGCACCCACCGCCCACTCACCGGTGCAGCCAGCCGCTGGCATCGATGCCCACACGGTGGCCTGCTAGCTGCTTTACGTGCGCCTGAGCCAGGTACGGCTTGATGGCAGGATGCAGACCATCGATGCCCATGGCTGGGAGGCTGCTGCCGAAAGGGCCGCCGCAAGGCCTGCTCTAGAGAGGCGGCGGTGGCGGCGGCGGCGAGTTTGAGCTGGGGGCGGCGCCGGCTGTCGCGCCGGCTGCTGCACCTCGAGCACAATCCCTGGCGCCAGTAACGTCTCAGGACAACGAGGCGGCCGTCTGCCGCCACCTGTTGCTGCTCGCACCCGGCTGGAGTGAACAGTGGCTGTGCAGCTGCAACGGATGGCGAGGAGTGGTGCGGGTTGATGAAACAGATGTGCTCTGGCGCGAGACAAGCGGAAAGTTGGCACCGCCGCCCCCCGCTGGCGCAGGCCCGCAGCGTGCCAACCTGCCGCGGGTCCGGGACGACATGATGCAGCTATGCATGTTGCGTGAGCTTGATGGGCAAGGTATGGTGTACACTTTTACATTGTGTATGAATCCAGCAGTCTCAGTGGCCCCGTGCAGAGCAAAGCGCACTTCTGGCTTCTGACCCCTGCGGCCTGTGGGTGGCGGCAGCGGCCACATGGCAAGCGGCACTCACAGCAGCGGCCCACAACCTTCATCACCTCGTCCACATCTTGAGGTACTGTAGGCGTTCCATTCGGAGGGGAAACAGGCGCTTGCAAGCCGCACCCCTGTGGTGCACGCGCCAAAGGTGCGGCGCTGACCGCCGGGTTGCACAATTGGCATACAGCACGACCATTCATGCTGTGTGAGCAGCCGAGGAGCCGCCTGCGAGCTGCCCCGCAAAATGGCCAGAGCCGGGTGGCCACAGGCTGCAGAGCGTGAAGCAGACGCCCTACCGCCGCATGTCCGACCTGTTGCTATCTTGCTGAACAGCCGCAGACAACCCCGGGCCACCTGCAGCGCCTGCCGCTAGCAGGTGGTGACTGCCTCTGCCGCCGCTATCGACTTGCAGCCCCCCTAAAGAACGTGCTCACCCTGGTGCAGGCCGCAAACGTTTGAGCTTCAGCCTGGCCATGCGGGCGTCGCTGCTCATAGCAGCGCTGATCGCATGCCTGGCGCATGGCGCTGCCGCAGGCCGGGGCGCGGGGAGCCCTGGTCCGCGGCGGTGGGACGGCGTGACGCAGGCCAAAGCAGGTGGGCAGCACGCATGCGGCTCGCGCTTTGATTTGCTGCAAAGCAGATTGTGCTGCAAGCACGAGTGCGCCGGCTGCCTGGAGCCTCGCCCACTCAGACTGCAGGCTGCAGCTGCTTGGGGCAGGCATGCATTTGCAGGGCAGGTTCGCTGCCCAGGGGCACGGGGTGTTGCAAAATGCACTGCGCCCCGCGCCCCTTCCCTTGCAGCGCGCCTGGCCCTGTACTCGGCCGCTCTGCGGTGCAAGTGGACACGTGTGGAGCAGTGGTCCTGCGTGGACTGCGGGGCTGTGCAGGACACAACGCTGCTGTATGCCCATGCCACGCGGGCCGAGTACGACGATGCAGCTGATGCCTTCACGGCAAGTATGCAGCAGACGTCAAGTGGGCGATGCTTGTTGTTCTGCTGGCACGCTGGACTGCTTGGCGCTGCCGCACCCACTACCAGCCGCTCGACCTGCCTGCACCCTCCCGCTTGCCTCTCCCGCAGATACACCAGGACCATCTGCTCAGCTCCATTGTCGTCACGTTCCGTTCCACGTACGGCAACTCAGCGGGCTGGTGAGCAGGCGCTGCTTCCTGCCGGCATCTCTGTGGTTTGAGTGGGGTCGAATCAAGCCTGAGCACTCCAGGCCACAAATATAACCTAACACCCCTCCCTCCGCAGGCTGAACAACCTGAATGGCGTCGGGGTTGCCCGCACCATCGGCAACAAGACGTACTATGTACACAGTGGCATGTCCAGCGAGTATTACAGCACCATCCGCGGCCCGCTGATGGAGCAGCTTCGGCGCGTCGCTGCCAACCAGCAGCTGACCAGCCGCGTGAAGAGCATCACCTTCAATGGTCAGCAAGGTGGAGGGAGGGTCTGGTGACCGGCTGGCTGCAAAGCGCTTAGTTGCAGCAGACTATGCACCATAGCACGGTGCCCAGACAGAACACATGTTTGCCGGCACTCATTCTCTCTTTCCCACCCAACCCTGCCCAGGCCACTCAAGAGGCGGCGCCATGGCAGTTCTGGCTGCAGTGGATGCGGCCACGGACATGAGGCAGCAGCTGGGCATCACAAACCCCTGGTGAGGGAGCAGCAGCACATCGTTTGGGATGGGTAAAAGAGAGCAGTTGCAGCAGCACAACATGTTGTGTGCTGTGAGCGCGCTCAGCATACCAGCAGGACCAGACTGTCGCCTGGGCTTCTGGTGCGGCTGTCTGTAGCAGTCACACACTCCCGCCACAACATGTGCATGAACATGCAGGACGGCCATCCGGCTGTACACTATGGGCCAGCCTCGTGTAGGCGATGCGGCTTATGCCCGCCTGATTGAGTCGCTGTTCCACGAGCGCTTTCGAATCGTCAACACCGGCGACATTGTGCCACACATGCCGCCCAGCAAGGTGCGGCGGGGGATGCGGCAGCCTGCTGAGCCAACAACTCTTCACCACAGCAGCCTTGGACAGCCCCAGCTTGCTGGTGCTCTGGCTGTGACCAGCGTGAGCTCACCGCCCTACACACCCCTTCCCTGCTGCCCTCCTCGCAGCAAGACGTGCAAGACGTGACCTCGCTGCTGAGCACGTTTGTGCGCGGCGCCGTGGCAGTGCGCGCCGCCCTGCCCTCCTGGCTCAAGCCGCTTGTGCCCGACCTCTCGCCGCTGCTGGCCTATGGCCTGGAGTTTGTGCACCACGGTGTGTAGCCTAAGGATGGCAGTGACAGTTGGCGTCTGCAGCTTGAGCGCTTGCTGTGCATGCAGCTACTCACTCAGCTGCCCGCCGCAGTGATTTGGCAGCCAGCCACGTGCCCAGTTGGTAGCGTGAGGTGGCTGAACGTTCATTGAATGCAATCATGCCAGGTTGGCAAGCTCTTCCTGCCCTTTCGCTAAGTGCTGAGCCATCGTTTGCTGCCTGGCCTGCAGGGGTGTACATATTGCAGCTTGACTACGTGAACCCCAGCGGCGCGCGCGATGTGAAGCAGCTTGTTTGCGCTGGCTCAGACAAAGACAGGTGTGCAGGTGCAGGTGCTGATGTTGATTGACCCTGTGGCTGTGTAGAGCGCAACCATGTGACCAGCTCAGTTCGGCTGTGCTGTGCTGCAGCACTGCCGTAGGCCTGTCTGAGCTAGCACGCCTCCATGCCATCTGCAGCACGTGCGATGCGGAGATACGCGCGTCCATGAACACTGCAGCCAAGCGCCTGGCGGTGGGACCGTACGCCTGGCCCGGCGCATTTGGCGCGCCACTGAACCGCTGGCCGCTCTGGGCGCTTATGGACCATGGATGGTACCTTGGGGTGAGCTAGACACAAGAAGCTGTGCAAGCTTGCCAATCACTGGGCCCATTGAACACCAGCTTGCGCAAACATGCAGAGTGATGCACGGCATGCATATTTATGCGATACCCTCCATGACCAAATGCATTCCGCCCTGACCGTGCGCATTGCATCCCTCAGGTGGACGTGGGCAACGAGAAGTGCATGGGCATGAAGCCGCCTGGCTGGCACGGCTGGAAGCTGGGTGTCGGCACTGCACCCAAGTTTGGCGCCGGCACAAACGGGGCTATCAAGGTGCACCTTGCCACTGCTACTTTGCATGCCTATTTCTATGCCGCCAGTGATTTGCTGGGGCAGCACTGGACATTCGGGTTTGGCATCAGTGTGTGTCCTCCAGCCTGCCCCAGCATTGGTGCACGACCTCATTTCTCACGATCTCAATCCTTGCAGGTGGCCTGGCGGTGCGGCGCCAGGGCAGCCACCAACGGCCTGCTGCCACTGGACTGCAAGCTGTCACTGGGGGAGCTGCTGTCTGGAGACCTTGACGACCTCAACTGCTTTGCAGGGTGGGTGCGGTTGCCAAGTTGCAGGTGGCCAGGAGGCTACTAACTTGAGTAGAGCCTGCGGGAACTATCGGAACATGCATCTGGAAGCAGTGGCACCATCTGCCAGCTCCCACCGCCGCTGCAGTGCGGCACGCTTTCAGTACAGTGCTTGTCCTCTGCTGCTCCTGCCGCAGGGGTGACATCGACACATTCGGGTGGCAGTCACACAACGTAAGTTTGTGTGGAGCAACTGTGTAAACGCACGGCTTGCCGGGTGCTCAGCAGCACTTGCGCTGAACATCGCACCGCCCTGCCAAATACCCTGATGCTGCAGGGAACGGCGCTTGATGGCAATGCACTGCCGGCCAGCCGGCCTGTCGACTGCGGCAAAGCAGGGGCCAAGCCGGTGCTCACCCTTCAGCACAGGTGTGCACACTTGCTTAACGGCTGGTGCATTGGAAGGGTGCATTGCATGGATGGAACTGTTTGCTTTGTCATACTGCGCTCCCATCAACCTCTGTCTTTCTTACTGTGTCGCAGCGGCAAAGGCCAGTCCTGGGAGTCTGACGCTGTGTTCCTTCAACTTGGATACACCACTGGGCCGGTGAGGAGGGCCGTTGCTTGGCGCGGCAATGCTTGGTTAGCATTGTCATAGCAGAACCGCAGAGCCAAGCCGGTGCCACCTCACCTGAAGCCCAGCTGAACTTGGGAAGCCCGTCCTCCCGCCTGCCCCACCCTCTCAGAACGATGCCATCACCACCAAGTGGTTTGGCGACTGCACCCCGGGCAGCGACAGCAGCCTCAAGTTTGGCCCCGGCGCAGAAACGCACCAGGTGCAGCTGTGTGAGTCAGCGCCCTGGTTCCGCTGGAGGCTAACCATCGCTACATCAAGCGCTGAGGGGTCCGGAACGCACGGCCAAGTGGAGGCGCAAGTGCGGTGCGGCGCCTTCAACGCCACCGCCCCGCGCGTACCGCTCAAGTGCAACCGGCTGCTGGGCGGCTGCTTCGAGAGGTGAGGGGCGGGCCTGGCGGATGCGTGGCACTGCTGGTCGGACAGCAGGCGCCTTGCACGCTGGCTGCAGGCTGGGAGGTGCATGTTTGTTGCCCACACCTGCCCCGGCTGCCACGCCTGCAATTGCATGTTAACACCGCCTTCCCCACGGCCTCACATCTGCAGGAGCCGGCTGGACAAGTTCGAGTTCATGCTCAACCCGGGGCGATGGGAGCCCAGCGACCCGCTGACCCCCGCACGCTTCCCGCTGCCCGCCTGCACTGCCGCGGGCGCCCGGCCGGTGCTCACCCTGGGCTTCAAGGGGAACGGCGTGCTTGATGGTGCGCAGCAGCGCAGGCTGTGTGTGCTGCGTCTGGATGAAGACATTTGTGACGGCACGCTTGCTGCCCGTTTGCTTCTCAGCGTGCATGGCCTACTGCTGCTGCTGCTGGATGCTGCTGCATCCCTCGCCGACCGGAGCCTTGCTGCCGCTTGTGCCCACCCACCTCCTGTCAACGCCCGCCCCCACCCATGCCACACAGACTGGAAGGTGGACCTCGGCAAAACGCTCATTGAGCTGGAGCACATTCCGACCGATGAAACGAGCTTCTGGGACGAGGTGACCGGCAATGTGCAGGCACGCATGGAGCGCAGGCGGTGGCGGCCCTGCGGGGGCGGCATCCACTCCTTCCCACGAACTCCCACGCTGATACAGCGAGACTTTGTGCTGTGCGCGGCGCCGTAACCTCACGCCCGCATGAAAGCGTCATAGACTTATACTGATTATTGGCTTATATCGCATCAAGTCCTCCACACTCAGCGTATTCATGGCTACCTTCATTAAACTTCGCTTAATGTATCAATCTTGTCTGGCCGGCCAAGCTCCACTACGTTTTAGTGTGCCGCAACCGCACCACCGATGTGACCCACCGCGAGATGGCAAGAGTGCTGCAGACCAGGAAATGCATGCGCAGGCCGAGCACGGTGCAGTCAGTGAGCAGGGAGGGGTACATAAATAATAATTTGAAAACCTCTCACCTTGAAGGGGGAGGTAGAAGGGAGGCACGCGCCACCGCCACCCGCCAGCTCCTCTGCACTAGAGACCAGGAGTCCAGAACTGGCACCGCCGCACTGTTCAATTCCCTCCAGGCTCGCTGCAGACGTCATGGCGCCGTCCGGCAGGGCCTGCGCCGTTCTGCTGCTGGTGGCTGCGGCCCTCGCCGCCGTGGTGAGCCTGCCAGCGGTTTGGCCGGTCTGGCAAACGCTCACATCGTCTACGGTTGCGATTTCGGCCGAGCGCCCCGAAGCCGCTGCTGCACCAGCCCCGCCGCCGCCGCCGCCGCCGCCGCCGCTGCCGCCGCCGCCGCCGCCCTTGCACTGCTGCTCACGCAAGCTCCGCTGCCCCCCGCTCTGCAGAATGCCGAGTTCGCGCCGACGAGCCGTGCGGGCATCCCTGAAGCGCTCAAGGATGCCATGAACCCAGCCAAGAACCGGCCCGGAGTTGCGACCGCCGGCAGCGACTGGTGCGCACCAGACAAGGGCCACCGGACAAGCATGCTGCCCCTTGCATGTCGCAGAGGGGTGATGGCTGCCAGCCCAAAGCTGCTGTGAAAGCAAAGACGGCATCTGGCTGCCGCCATCCTGCCGCAGGTTCTCCCGCACTTGCCGGCAGCACCGCTGGGGCTGGTGCCGCCCCAGCCCCTCACCTGGCGGCCGCGGCCCCAACATGCCCACCCGTTTCACTTCTAAAGACTACCAGCAGGTGCGTGGCAGGTCTGCAATCCTGCTGAGCAGCAGGGCGTAGCAGGGCTCAGCAGCAGCAAGCGGGCACCGGCTGGACCGGGCTGCCATGGGTGTCTGAATGGCCCGCGGTTACGGCCATGGTGGCCGCTGCTGCATGCGCCAGCGCCGCCGCCCAGGCATCATGCATGATGCCGCCGCTGCCTGAGCATACGTTTCAACCCAGTTCTTCTGGCCTGCCTGCACTTGCAGGTGCTGGGCATGTCCTTCCTGTTCATGAATGCTCAGTACAGCGGAGTCATGCCGGCCACCAACCGCGTGCCCTGGCGCGGCAACTCTGACGTCAACGACCTGATTGTGGGAGGTGCGCTGGCTGCAGGGCCGGCAGTGCCCCATGCTGAGCATTGTTGTCCGCAGCAGTGTATAGGAGCAGTAGCTCGGGACGTTGCAGAGAGCACAGTGGTGCGTTTGATCCGTTGCTGTTGTTGCATGCCGGCAGCGCAGCGGCCTGGCTTGCCCCACGTGCGCTGGCCCAGCGTGGCACTACGGTATTGGCAGCGGCCTGGCCCGTGCGTGCCTCCCACTTGCGCTGGGCTCTCCTTGATCATCAGATGATCTGCGCCCCCCAGGCTACTATGAGGCGGGCAACACGCTGAAGCACGCGCTGCCCATTGCCCAGACCATGATGTTCCTTGCCCACGCTGGCATTGAGTTTCCAGAGGGGTTCATCCGGAGTGAGTACCGCCGCCTCCGGCGCTGCCTCTTGCCCCTTGCCCTGCACCCTGCCCTCTACGCCTCTGCTGCGCTGCTTCGTCCCACATGTCCTGCGCCCTGTGCAATGATGGATGGCGGGGCCGCCTGCTGCTCCCTCCAGCTGCCTCGCCCCCTCGCTCCTGCCGACGCCCTTTGCTGCCGCCGTGCCCACCGCCCTCCTGCAGGCAACCAGATGGGCTGGCTGAAGCAGAACGTCAAGTGGGGCACTGACTACCTGCTGGCCTGCCACAACACAGCATGGACGTATGTGGGGGCCATCGGCGCCCCCGGTGAGCGCTGCTGAGTGCCGCCAACTGCGTTGAGGGGGCAGCCGCGGGCGCGGCAGCATTCCCGCTGCTGCCGGTGCTGCTGCTGCCGCTGCTTTTGCGGCAGGCCCACCACCTCCGTGCCCCACGCAGCGGCAAAGCGCCCATCTTATCACAGCAACTGCCCATGGGGCCCGGCCCTCCCGCCCAGCGCTGCCTCTCTGCATGCAACTGCCTCCACTGCCCTCAATTGCCTTCCCCCCACCGACTGTGCTTCCTCCGCCCAGCCATCGACTTTGCCTACTGGGGTCGTCCCGAAGACAAGCCAGCCAACCAGCTGCGCCCGGCCTACACCTGGGACATGCGCACGCAGGCAAGGCACAGCTGTGGGAGGCAATTTGCCTTGAAGGCACAGTTGTGGGGCTCTACCGAGCGTGCCTGGCCTCCCGGGTTGTCGTACTGGCCTGCAGCTGCTTCTGGCCAGGCCGCTGAGCCAGCCAAGCACAGCGCCTTGCGCTGCACAGCACCGCCGCTGGCCACGCGGCCGCAGTTTGCCGGCAGTGCAGGCCAGGCAACTGGTCCATTCATGCTTCCCAGGATGCCTCCCCTCGTGTCCCTTCCCTCACTGCAGGGCGCATCCGACCTGCTTGGGTCTGTGTCGTCTGCACTCACAGCCGCCTCGCTGCTGTTCCGGGCTGAGCGGCCCCTGTATGCCGACCGCCTGCTCGCGGAGGCCAAAATTTTCTACCAGTTTGGAAAGCGGGTCCCGGGTGCGCACCGGCTGACTGGCCGTAGCCGGGAAGATGGCAGGCTGCCTGCAGCACCGCAGTGGCTGCCTTTCAGCGCAGCACTCATGCTGGCACTCGAGCCGGACAGACATCAAAGAAGCACACGTGTCACACTTCCCGCCCCGCCTGGCCCGCAGGCATCTACTGGAAGACGCACCCGGCCTACCAGAACACCTCCGAGTCGTACAGCTACTACACCTCTGCTGACTGGGAGGTGGGTGAACAGCTGGATGGGCACATGTGGCACAGCTCAGTTGGCTTACCTAAAACGCGAGACACCGCTCAGCCTCGGTCTGGACGCAGCCCGCAGTGATGTGCAGGTAAGCACTCGCTGCTGCGCCACCCGCCCGGCCACCGGGCCCGCCGACTGGTTCAGGCCGCCACATTCAGTGGTTCACCTTACCAGGTTGGCATGGTCCTTCGTGGTCCTGTCATGTCGCTGCAGGACAACATGATGATGGCTGCCGCCTGGCTGGCCAAGGCCACCACCGACGAGAAGGAGCGGGCCGGATACCTTCAGGACGCCTTCCAGTTCTATACCGCAGGCGGCGGCCGCTGGGACATCCCCCCCTGTGAGCCCTCGGTTGGCAGCGGCGGGCTGGCTGGCAACATGGGGGCTGCAGCAGCTGCTAGCAGCCGCATTTGGTGGCTGTTGGCTGACGTGAAACCTGCAGCAGCGCATGGCGAATCTGGGCGGGCAGAGCAGGGCCCCGGCCGGGCGCCGGCGCAGCCTGGGCAGCCGCCCGTCTCCCGGCGCTGCTCCTCTTGTGCCCATGCTGACCTGCTGTGCATGCTGTGCCTTGCCTGCAGACATTTCTTGGGACGAGTCCTACCCTGAGGCCGTGGTACTGCTGCTCGAGTAAGCTGATGGCCCGCCGCTGCCGCTGCCCTCCTGGCCACCCCTGGGCATGCCGCCTGCCCCTATCTGCACTGCAAGTTTCGACCCCCCTTGGCTTGTGCTCGTCCTGTCCCGCTCCGGTGCTCTTGGCCCGCCGCCTGCCACTCAACTGCTGGTCGCCTACCCGCCCTTGCACTGCTGCAGCGTGGCCAAGAAGATTGGCATGGACAAGGTGCCAGGCGCTGCTGAATACCAGGTGGGCGGGGCCTCGCAGGCCGCTCCTGATTCAGGCATCACGAAGCGGCCTTGGGCCTGTCTGGCGCTGCGGCGTCTGCATGGTTGTCAACTGTGTCAACGTGACCCCAGCTATGGTTGCTGGCTGCAGGACTACATCAGGACGACCTTCCTGCAGAGCTACATCAATGCCAATGGTGGGCTGCCAATGCATGGCCCGGCTGCGGTGTGCCGCGTCGGCCAGACTGCGCCCCGACCTTGTAGCAGCAGGCTGCCGGCAGCCGCATGCAGCCGCAGCTGCTAGCAGCGCTGCTGGGCAAGCAAAGCCGTTTGCCTCCCGTCCGCTCCAGGCTCACCCCGCTCCCCTGCCTCCCCTCCCCGCAGACGAGTGGGGCATCGTCAGCACCCCCAGGGGCCTGCGCATGTATGGATGGTCTCGCTGGGGCAACTTGCGCTACGCATCCAGCGCCGCCTTTGTGTCCCTGCTCTACGCCAAGCAGCTGCCCGCTGGCCCGGTGAGTGTTAGCGCAGCGGAAAGAGGGGGGCAGAGACATGGACGTGACGCGCCTCGGCGCGCAGATACTTCCGTAGAGTGGCTTCCAAGCATGCTATTTCCCTCACGCTGCAGCCTGCCCTTCGCCTTCATCTGCAGGAGCGCGTCAACGCCACCCGGTTTGCCAAGTCCCAGATTGACTACGCCCTGGGGTCCACCGGCAAGAGCTATGTGCTTGGATGGGGCGAGGGCTGGGCCAGGCAGGCGCACCACGCCGGCGCATCCTGCCCCAACCGGCCCTCCCCCTGCAACAAGGCCAACTTTGACAGCCCGCTGGCCAACCCCCAGGTGGGATGGGGGCAAGGGCGCTGAGCTGACTTGCGGCAGGCGTGGCAACTTGCCGCGCTTTGGTGCTGCTGCCACTGCGCAGCCCTTGATGTTGGTGGACCTCTCCTTCTGCATTGGCATATGTTGGCTGCCGCCTGGATTCCCTTGCTGCCGCCGCCGCCATCCCCTACCGCCATCCCGCCGAGCTCAGGCTGCCCATTGCACCTGCCCCCCGCAGGTTCTGCGGGGTGCGTTGATTGCTGGCCCCACCGGCTGCCAAATTGCGGACCAGGAGAAGTGCGGCGATGTGGAGGGGCAGCCCAAGGTGCGTCACATGCGTTGGTCAACCAACTTGCATGCCGCATGCCGCGCGCCCAACGTGCCCACACTGTGCTGTGCCTGCTGAGCACAGGGGCTGACGTTTTCGTCCGACTGTTCCATGTCCCCTCGCTCTGCACCATGCAGGTGCGCTACGACAACTCGCACTTTGACACGCGTTCGGACTTCGTCAGCAATGAAGTGGCCCTTGAGTACAATGCGGGGTGGACGGCCGCTCTGGCAGGCCTCATCGCCCTGCGCGCCTGAGTGCCACCGCTCAAGACTGCCTCGTCAGCTGCACGCCTGTGCGCTGCCGGTGCTGACCAGGCACTAGGCCTTAGTGCCTCGCGCACGCACCTGTAGCACTGGTTGCCGCCCTGGTGGGACCAGTCTCTGGTGTAACCCCTGATGCACCGCCGGTGCCACGCAGCATGTGTGTGCATCCGCAGCTCCCACGCTGCGCCGTCTTTGCCTGAGCTATGTTCCATTTAATATCTGCTAGCCAATGTGTTCAAATGCTGCATGCGCACTGCCGACTGTTGGTTTGGTTGTCAGCCGCTGCAAACAGCAGGCCGACTGCCCGCAGCCGCCCACCACCACTGCGCTTTAACCTAACCTGTCACACCGTGTTGTTACGTATAGTAAAATATGTGGCAGACCGCGACGGACGCGTTGAATAAATATCGACCACTAAGGGCCAGGGGATGGAGATTGCTGGACGCTCGGACGGGAAGAGAAGACTTTGCCGCTCAGCGCTGATCACAATGGAATGCACATGATGCCAATTGGCAACGGCTCACAGCAAAAGGGGTGGTTAGTCATCCTGGAACACGGCCGCCACGCAGCCAGACCAGGGGGTGGAGAGATGGAGAAGCAGCAGTGAAACTCTTTGTCGCAGGGTCGCTGCTGTTGGCGTCAAGCTGGAGCCGCGCCGTGAAAGTTGGCCCAGCGGCTGGGTTGTTGGTGGCGGGGCCTGGGCCGAATGTGCCGGCTGGAGGCAGCGATTGCTGCCACACGGTGCCGTCTACCTGCCGAAGGGCTGGCGCCCGTTGGGCCGCTGCCCGTTGCCCTGGGGTGCGCCGGGCCGGTTGGTGAACCCACGCACGTACACTGAGTCGGGAAGGAGGGCAGCGAGGCGCAGCAGCGTTTCGTGTCACATAGCCACGAGTGCTGGCTGGCTGGCTGGCTGTTGCACCTGTCTGTCATACAAAGCAACCACAGGCTCGCAGGTAGTGCATGAATGACACCATTTGTGGCACTGCACGGGTGCTCTGCAGCGGCTGCAGCATGGGCAGCTGGGAGCAGCAACAAGCCATGTGCAGCGGCAGTGGCACTCACGTGGCAAAGCGCCCCAGATCTCGTCATAGGTGTAATCTGCTGTCTCAGGGCGCGTGCGGTCCAGAACATCAAAGTGCCTGGGCTCGGCGGGCAGAGGGGGAGCGGCGGTGGCGCGCAGCGGGATTGGGCAGAACGGCAGTGCGCAGCAGGGGTGGCCAGACACGATTCGTCAGGTTGACCACGCGCAGCAGGGCGGCGGCAGCAGCGGGGTGCTTCATGCCCGGCCAGCGCCTACCATGCACGCATCGGCAAGCACACCCACTCACGTGAAGCCAGTTGACTTGGGCGGGTTGAAAATGTCGGTGAACCTGCAACAACACAGCACGCTCTTTGAGATCGACACCATGCGGGCACCAGAGTGGCTGGATACCATCCAATCACTACATTCATATGCAGAGCAGTTTGTGCTTGGAGGCATGCAATCCGCTTCGCCGTACGCATCAGGCTTGCTTACTTGGCATTGGAATTGATGACGTCGTGCAGGCGGCAGCCGATAGGGCACTTTGCGTAATCGGCCTGAGACTTGGGGTAGCTCCTGTGTGGCGGATCAGGAGGTGCAAGGCTGTTGAGTGCAAGTTGGGTGTCGTGGGCCGGGGAACTTGCTCTCAGCTGTCGACAGCGGCGCTAAGCAGGCTCAGCATGGCGCGGCGCTTGAAGCCGGGCCCCCTGCCGGTCCCAAGCATCATGCCGGCCCAGCCCCACAGGCGGCACCCACCACATCACGTCATTGCGGGCCACGCTGCTGTTGCGGTACTGCAGGAAGGATCGGGCAGCGGCAGTGGAGGTGACAAGTGCATGCAGGTCAGTGCGAAGTGCCAGCTGCCAGGCCGCCCGATGAAACAAGGACCTTGGTCCAGGATGAGCCTGCTACAGCGCTGTATTGACAGCCAGCTTGCGCAGCTCACCTGGCTGTTAGCTTGGAACATCATGTTGGAGCGGTCCAGGTTGGCGTGCATCTGCAAGCATGAATCGCACACGCGGTTGGCAAGCGGGTGGGCAGCTGAAGTGCAACACAGGCGAGTAGCTATTCTGCGGAGGCTGTGTTGGCATTGGAATTGCTAGCAACGCAGATGCCTGCAAACAGATCTGCTGCATGATACGCACCGGCATGAAGAAGGCCACGTCGTTCGGGCTGGTGATGATGTCAGCCTGCATTCAGAAGAGGGGAGCGGGTTGGTATGGGGCGCATGAGCAGCTTGAGGAGATGAGAGCAGGGGGGCCTGCAGGACCGGCACAGCTGTCATGCCGGGACGTGCACTGCCACGCTGCCACGTGCAGGCTGCCACCATACAGGGCTTAGGCAGCTGCCTAGGCGCTGTGGTGAGCGGCCAGCTGGCCAAGGCACCCGCGACGCGGCCGCCCGGCCTCCCACTTATCATGTCTCCAAACTGCCCCTTCGAGCCGATGAGGCCGCCGATGAGCGCGTGCGTGAGGCCGTGCATCAGCGGCGAGGCGCCTGCAGGTGGCAGCAGGGCAGCAGCGCGCCGTCAGATCGGCTATGAACCAGCACGGCGAGCTCAGCTGCGGCTGGCTGCTGACAGGCTATGGATGGCTTGCTGCATGCATTGGAGGGCGTGGCGCATGAGGCATCCGCCGCCGCCGGCCTCCCGGTGCCTGTGCTCCTCGCCCAGACCTCCCCCATGCGGCCACATGTTGCCACCATGTGGCATGTGCTGGCCGGACTGAAGCATGTGCTGACCCCACATGTGCTTGGCATGCGCTGCCCCCACATGTCTATGGCATGTGCTGGCTGGCTCCACTGTGCATGCATGCACAACGCCATGTGCGGCCCCACCCACCTGGCAGGTACTGCGCAGCCTCTGTCACATTCACGGCATTCAGGGCAAAGTCGATGTCGATGCACCAGGACCACTGCGCCCACGTCTGCAAGCGAGCAGCAAAGGACAAGGACGATCAGAGGCCCCAGCAGCTGTCGAGCCTTGGCGCTTGCCTTGCAGGCAGCCCACCAGACCCCAGCAGCCCTGCCTGCCAGTACCCGCCGCATTGCGCGTCAGCGGCGGAGCGTGCAAACGACCCCCTGAACAGCAGCAAAGCTGTGCCTGCGGCGTCTCACGTTGATCTGATTGGTCAGGCAGTTCTCATAATCCTGCTTGATGAACGCGGGCTGCGGCAGAGGAGAGCAGTGCAGGTAACAGTGGGCGCGAGCGCTCAGTGGCGGGTGGCACTACAGTGTACTGTATGCACGCGGATGCACCTCCGGCCATGATAAATCAGACAATGCTGCTGCGGCGCATGCTACTAGACACCAGCTGTCCACGTGCTGCCTGGCCGCCACCCACCAGCGTGTTGTTGTTGGCAGCAGACAGGTAGGTGGGGATCAGGCGTGGCGACAGTCCCAGAGAGCTGAAGTCGATGCCTGGGGCAGGGCGTGAAGCGGGCACAAAACGATTGAGCCGCAACTGGTGGACATTTCAAAGGTCATCAAGCCAGCGACCTAATCTGGGGACAGCTTTTAGCCTGGAGGCCACAAGCACGCCACGTCAAAGTCAATTGGCATCCTTGCCGCCCTGGCGCACCGCTGGAGGTGTCGCTGCCACCGGTCACAACTTGGGTCAGGTCATTCGACGGGAAGCGAACGATGTAAGGGTTGTCCACAGTTGACTGCAGTGCAGAGCAGCGCAGCAGCGAAGGGTAGGCTGGGGACTGCTAGCTGTGAACCTCGCCTCAGCGACCGTCGCCATATGGCCAGCTTCAGTGCCAGCCCGAGCCCATGACAACCAGGCGTGCAGCACACGCATGAACTCCTGCAGCACTTGGAAGTGCAGCGCGGCTCTAGAGAGGTTTCCAGCGTGCCGGCAGTGCTGGCACTGACCTGGAGGCCGCGCACATATCCCTTGGGGCTGCCTGAGTAGAACTGCTTGTACTGCAACAGGCAGGGCAGGGCAGAGAGACGGAGCATGCCGTAACAGGGTGCGCACTCTACAATGACATCGTGCAATGCCCATGCTGGGCATGCATGAAGTTGCTTGTCACCTCTCGAAACAAACTTCTAGCTCACAACACCAGCCACCATGCCATGGCAGTGCCATTGAACCCGCTTGCGCACCTCAGCGAAGCGCTTTGCGTTGTACAGCGTGACCTGGCGCCAGCCAAACGCGCCTGCGGCACGGGGGCAGCAGAGCGGCGCACGGTTGCCCTGGAAACCCCGCTGCGCTGCTTATTCATAGTCCCGCTTTCACATCACTGAAACTGGTTCCAATATGCAGGGGGCGCCCGGCAAGCAGGAAAGCCAGTTGCGTTACCATTGGTCACAGCGTAGCCGTTGTCTGGGTCGCCGACCTGCGGGCAGATGAACGTGGCGGTTTTGATTGGCGCATCATTGCAGTGCAATGCCTGCTGTTCACGCAAGCGTCAAGCTTTGTGTTGGGCAGACTCGGTGAGCAGGCAGCTTGGAAGCTGTGCAATGCAGTGCAGCATGGCTTGCCAAGGTGGCAGCAGATGAGCAAACAGATTCACTCTGCTGGTTGACACCAGCAGCTGGCGCTGTGCGTGCTGTGGTCACAGCCACAGCTCACCATGCTGCCCCCGTACAGGTCTCCAAAGGCCCACAGAGCTGTCTTGTAGTACTTGCCGCCAGGCGTATCCAGCAGGAAATTCCTGCACATGCAGCAGCGCAGCGGCGGGGTTGAGCAGGAAACGCGGCTGGGGCATGCAGCCTTCTTGCTATGCGCCCGGCTGCAGCAGCTGCACAGAGCCGGCCGCAGCCCCTATACTCGGTGATGTGATGATCTGACCCGCGCTCACCAGTAAGGCATGGCCTTCAGCTCCGGCACCACAGACAGTAGGGCATTCTCGAACTCCAGCATCACCTGCTCGCACAGGAAGAGGAGGTGCAAACACGACAGGTGTGGGGTGCAAGCATTGGCTGGGTGTTGGAGCCAAGGAATATGGCACGGATGTGCCAATGGCACAGCCGCTTCGGATTGGCACACCCGATTTGGCCCAAAGTGGGCGTGCCAGCGCAAGTTGGCGCGCCCTGCACTGGCGGTGCCGCTGCACCAGCGCTGACCGCAATGTTGTGCCCTACTGCAGCGCACCGCTCGGTGGAAGGTCATGAAACACGGCACATAGTGCCCCTGGTCTCCTCGCAGGTCCGGCACAGCAACCGCGTGCCTGCATGCCAGGTGGCAGGCGCAGCAGTTGGGAGGCAGGACGCACGCAGTCGCTGGCCGGCCGAATGTGGAAAGGGCAGGTGAGGTGGGAGAAGAGCGTGGGGTGTGGGCAGGGCGCAGGCATGCCCAGCGCCTGCTAGTCTGCACTAGTGAGGCGCTCACCTGATGATGATTGTGGCATAGTCCTTGTACTTGGGGCCGAAAATCTGTTGGAAGGCAAGCAATTGAAGGCAGTGGGTGGGAGGCACGCAGTTGAGGACAGTGGGAGGCTCGTGCATCCCGGAACCCCGCACATGCAGCGGTGCTTGCGCATGCAGGCGTGCGCGATTGGATGGTATGCTGCCCTGCATGCACCCCTCACCCTCTGTCCGGCCGACGTGGGCACGGTAAGCAGCGTGGAGACGCCCTGCAGATACATCCTGGAAAGACAAGGCAGAGGAGGGGCGCATTGCGCAAATGCCTCGGGCGTCGCGGCACTGTTTGGGTGGATACCAGGCAGGCACATGGCAGGCTGCTGCCATGTGCCATGTCCCGATACGGCCGCAATGGGCGCCAGCAGCATGACACCCAGGTCCCAGCCACACATGTTTGCTCTATCTAGCCATCCCAGGCAGCGCACTTGTATTCCTGGGGCGAGAGGTTGCGCAGCTCTTTGCGCACACGCCGGGCGCGGGGCCGCTGCCAGGAGCCGCTGCCATTGGTGCCGCCGTTCCCCAACCTGCAACAAGGGTCGGGCATCAGTTGCCCAGCTCATCATCAGCCTGCCCAACCTGCCCATCAGCGACCGTGGTAGGCAGCGGGGTGAGGATGGGGGCGGCGCCCCGCGGCGGCAGCGGCGGCGGCGGTAGCAAGGGTTGGCCCGCAGGGTGCAGGGCACGAGACGCAGCAACGCGGTCGATGCTGGGATGGTTTGTGATATCAGCAGGGGGCGGGGCGTGCGAATACGACTCACGCTCTCGCGCTGCTGCACCTGCGCAGCTCACCCGGTCTTGTCTTGTGCTCCCGCTTCGATCACAAAGCCGACAAGACACAGTGAGAGACACAGCAGTGCCGCCCGCTGCGCGGCGGCGGACCTTCGGGCCATGTCGGCGAGATGCAGTGGGCTGACCGCTCTCTGCGCTGCCAATTGAGCTTGCAAAAATGAGACAACGTTGTTTTGTGGGCAGCCGCCGTACGGACAAGCTCAATTCGTCCGCGGAAAGTGCGCAGTCTGCGCACCGTCGTACCCTGGGCCTCGCGGTCGGTTCAGAGTGTATGATGGACAGAATTGAGCCAATTGACGAGCCGCCAGGAGCGCAAAAGCGTGCCGGGCCTGCCGTCCGTCCCTCCCTGACGCCACAGAGAGGCGCGCGCTGCTGGACGGATGGCATTTATAGGTTGTTCGGGTGTCAATTGACGCGCCGCTGGTGGGGATGGGCGAGCGGGTAGTTGTCGACACGTGCCGCCGCCGCCGCCACGTGCACGGGTGCCGCATGCGCACATCTTCCGATGGGCTGCATTTCGATCAGCAGCGTGTCGAATGCTGCCTAATGTGTCTCATGCATGTCTGCATGTGGACAACTACAAGCAGCTCTGCTCAGTAGTGCTGTCCGCGACTCGCGGAGCCTGGGTGCCCACCTTGCACAGGGGCGGACGTGGGTCCAGCGGGGCCTGCCAACAGTATGCATTTGCACCGCTGGCGCTGCCCTCTGCTCGCTGGATGGCACCCTGCATACCATCGGTGTGCTGCCTGAGGTGAGCAGTCCTAGGTAGGCAGCCAGCTGGCAGCCGCGAGCTCATGCTGCCTCCACACGCTCAGCCCGCCCCAGGCTGTGGCAGCGGGCAGGGTACGCCCGCTGCGACAGCTGCAGCCCTGACCGACCCGCCCTCATCCTGCAATGGCGTGTCACACATCCTGTCACTCTGCAACTGACCCAGCATGAAAGCCGCCCGAAGTGAAAGCAGTGGCCACCGTGCGAGCGACCGCTGCTGACAAGCGGCAGCGCCGCAGGGGTGTCCGCCCCACTTCCGGCGCATGCGCCGCCAACCATGCAATGCTCTGCCACGCCTGCGGCCTACACGTCACAGGTCGACTTGCAAGTGATTTCTGCGAGCGTACCGAAGCAAGGCGGCTCGGTACTGCTTGGCCCAAGTATGGACGGCTGCGACTATGTAGGGGCGCGCCGGGCGGCTTCCCTACTGCCGCCGAGCCCACGGAGGCGACGCGACATAGGCACCACTTGCTCGCCTTCTACGCGCTTCCGTAGCTCCCAACCCCCTGCTCGGGGTACGAGCAACAGTTTGAAGCGACGAAACCGTGGAAACCGAAAGCCAGGTGTGGGCAGGCATGCTGGTATCTGGCGGTGCCGCCAGCGAGGCCGCCCGCGCCCCTATACTGGGGGATTTAAGCCGCGCCCCGCGTCCCACGCACCATTCTGCGCTCCTATTACGAGTGCTTGCCTCGTTTGAGGGCTCTCCTGCCTTCAAGCGCCCACAAAACCCGTGCCTCTTCGCTTGCCGGGTGGCTCCTCCCCTCTCTGCCCGCCCCTGTCCCACTTCCTCCAGCTCGCACAACGGTGTTGCGCTCCCTCGCGCCAGCAATGGCTCGAGCAGCGCTGCTTTGCTGCTGCCTGCTGCTGCTCGCTGCGGCGGCCGCCGCCGCCCGGCCGCAGCACCTGCAGAACGCCCTCCCTGCCACGCCTGAGCTCGCTGAGCACCTGCTGGACGCCTCCCTTCCTGAGGCTGCAGCAACAGACACGGAGCAGGTGAGCAGAGGGCGGTCTGCCTGCTGCCGCCGCCGGCAGGGGGAGGGGCGGTCTTCCGGCGGTGCCGCCGCCGCTGCCGCCGCCGTCGCTTGCCGCCAATCTGTGGCACTGTGTTTCATCTGCTGCCTGCCCGCTTTTCAAACTGCCTAGACTGCTTTCAAGATGTCAGTGGATGGTCGTACTCCACCTGCACCGAGCTTCCCTACTTTGCTCCCCAATGTAGGGAACCGGCTGCTGGGACCGCCGCCGCCTCCCTACTTGACCGCATGCCGTGCCCACCTGCCAACCTCCCCCTCACCAGCTCCCTCACCACATGTAGGATGCCGCTGTCCAAGCGCACGGTTCCATCGATTGGATGCGATCCTTGCTAGTGAGAGAACCAAAGGGGCGCAGCATGTGTGCGACACCGTGTCTCATGAGCCCTGCCGCCATATGGCAGCATGCATGCTGCTGCTGCTGCCGCCCCGTTGCTGCCACCCTGCTGGTACCAGCCCCATTGCCGCCATGGCTGTCCATGCTTTAGGGTGTCTTCAAGACTGATGACGATGACAAAGACACCAAGAGAGACAGCAAGAAGGTATGCCGGCGAACAGCAGGCCTTGTGGATGTGTGCAATGCTCCTTACGGAATGTTCACCGACGCATGTATAGAACCAGCTCACCCTGCAGGATGACAACCCAAGCACCATCTTCACCAGCACAAAGAAAGGGGATGATCCCAAGAAGGACGATTCTTCAAAGACAGACGACAGCGGCTCCAAGAAGGATGACAGTGATGACAAGAGCAAGACGAGCGACGAAACACCAGGCAGCCAGGTGAGCATCGGACTGCGTGCATGGCATGCAGCCAGCTGCTGAGAGGAGTATAAATCATCAAAACTCGTATCTGTCTGCAGGTCACAGCGAGCGTGCTGAAGAGCGACGAAAAGGACGACCTGAAATCATTGCTGAAGACACAGGTATGTGTGCTCTGCTCAGCTGCCGCACAGCGCTGGCCTGTCGTTGTGGCTGCTTCACGCACAACGCACACTGCTGCCGCTGCTGCCCGCCCGCAGAGGGACAAGGATGAGGAAGAGAAAAAGAAGAAGCAGCAAGAGGAGGAGGAGGAAAAGAAGCGGAAGGAAGAGCAGGACAAGGTGGGTGGGCCGCCGGGCAGGTCTGGGTGGGCACAGCAGCCACAGCGTGCGTTGCCTGCTGCGGCAAGCCGCCTGCTGCTGTGCACCAGGCAGGCTTGCACAGCCAAGCCGAACTGCTCAGCTGCCGCACAGCGCTGGCACTGCTGTTGTGGCTGCTCGAGCGCCCCGCCCCTGCTGCCGCTGCTGCCCGCCCGCAGAGGGACAAGGATGAGGAAGAGAAGAAGAAGAAGAAGCAGCAAGAGGAGGAGGAGGAGGAAAAGAAGCGGAAGGAAGAGCAGGACAAGGTGGGTGGGCCGC
>VFQO010000451.1_pt1 | contig 44664 bp, 50 predicted proteins | sample 3512331 | NCBI WGS metagenome assembly VFQO01 (sample SAMN10412371, study PRJNA504923) | tailings metagenome | isolation source: Replicate 3 from Balatoc abandoned mine | place: Philippines: Itogon, Benguet | collected 2017-08-28 | reverse complement strand
CACTTTTATTATAATTTATTCACACAAAAAAGGAGCTGCCTTTATGAGACAGCCCCTTTTTTATAGTTTTGGGGTGCTCAATGCTCGATCGAGATGTACATACCCTCCATCCACGTGTAAAAATTCCCCAGTAATATGGCTGGCTTTAGAGGAAAGAAGGAAAACAGCAGTTTGGGCAATTTCTTCCGGCGTGGTGAAACGATGGCCGAGTGGGATTCGATTTTCAATTTTCTGCCTATCCAATTGAGGGTTTCCTTTTAGCCACTCCTCATACATCGGAGTTAGGCAATCTGCTACCACCAATCCATTCACCCGAATACCATCTTGAGCTAGTTCTGTAGCCCACTCACGCGTCAAGGCAAAGCGAGCGCCGTTAGCAGCGGCATACCCTGATGTCCTCCCTTGGCCAGTTTCTGCAACTTTGGATAAAATATTTAAAATTACTCCCTTCGTTTGTTTTAAATAGCCAATGGCCTCATGGGCTAGGAGATAATAATGGACAACATTTCGGTGTAACGAGTCCATGAAGGATTGATACCCCCCGTTTTCTTGTAGACCGACGAGGTCATTGATACCCGCATTGTTGACTAAACCGTCGATTCGGCCAAAGGTCTGAACCGTTTTTGAAATGACTTCTTTGGCTGCCAACGGGTCTTGAAGATCCACGGCAATCGATATACCAAAGCCTCCAGCCGCCTGAAGGACATCCAAGGTACGTTGGCTCTCCTCTGCCTCCCGGTCAATGATCACAGGATAGGCTCCTTCTAAGGCCAATTGATGCACAATGGCTTGGCCTATCCCCCGGGCACCTCCAGAAACCAAGATGACTTTTTCTTTTAGCTTTAAATTCATGTGTTTTGCAATTTGAGTTGAATGAACGTCGGAAGGCATAGCATGGGGGCATTTTGAAAGCAAACTGGTCTAGTGAAACGGTAAATGGAATTTAAGCCAACCGAGGTAGACCGGCTATCTGTTGTGGCTGGAAATGGCCCGCCATGGACCATGGCTGGGGATACCTCGACACCCGTCGGGAAACCATTGAATACTAAACGTCCTGCTTTTTCCTTAAGAAGTTGGATGAGTTCTAGACTGGAGGCTAACTGGTCAGCTGTTCCATGCAGCGATACCGTCAACTGCCCTTCCATATGTTCTGCAATTTCTAAAAACTCGGAAGTATCTTGGACGGTGACAATTAGTCCGGAAGGGCCAAACACCTCCTCATGTAAATTTTTCTTTTGGGAATAGGACGTCCAATCCGTTAGGAATACATGGGGAAGTACCATTCGCTCTGGATCAACCCGCTGGCCTGTACCTAACAAAGCAACGTGTTTCTTCCAATCTTTGATGGATCGCTCATATCGTTTCTGAATATCCACCGTCAGCATGGCACCGCCATGAGACACGGTAATTTTTTCTTGAATCAAACGGATTACCGGACTGTCCTTGCTTACAAATAAGACACCCGGATTGGTACAAAATTGCCCAGTTCCAAGGATTAGGGAGTCGACATACCCTTGTGCAAACAGTTCATTTTCCTGATTAGATGTTGTCGGAAACAAAAAAACAGGATTAATACTCCCCATTTCAGCATACACAGGTATTGGTTTTGGCCGATTGGCCGCCAAGTCAAAAAGGGCTTTTCCTCCACGGAATGAACCAGTAAACGCCACGGCACAAATTGCAGGGTGTTGTACCAACTGGCTTCCTGTTGCAAAACTCGGATCGACAAGCATGGAGAATACGCCTTCAGGAAGTGCATGTTCTTGAGCGGCTTGTTGAATGACTCGACCGACCATTTCGGAGGTGCCGGGATGGGCAGGATGCGCTTTGAAAAGAACCGGGCAACCTGCCGCTAGTGCAGCAATGGTATCGCCTCCTGCTACGGAAAATGCCAAAGGGAAATTCGATGCCCCAAAGACCACCACGGGACCAAGTGCATTTTCCCAGGAAACTAAGGAAGGTTTTGGCAAAGGAGTTCGATCCGGTTGCGCGGGATCGAGTTGGATTCGTCGCCAATCATCCTTTTCTATTGACTGAGCAAAGGCTCTGATTTGATTAATGGTTCTGCCTCTTTCGCCCTCAGCACGACCACTGGGCAACCCGGTCTCGGCGACGTAGCGATCCAAAAGTGCATCGCCCAAGTCCAAAATGCCTTGAGCAATGGCATGGAGGAAGTTAGCTCGTTTTTTACCGTCGATCGACTGGAAAGTTAAAAATGCCTTTTGAGCCAATGAAACGGCATGTTCAACCTCTGAAGCGGTCGCCTGGTAAAACAAGGTAGGTAATGTTTCCCCTGTGGTGGGTGAATGCGCTTGAAAAGCCAAGGTGCTGGAAGAGGTAATGGAAAAACCGATGAGTTGTTGTCCTGTGAGGTTCATGGTATATTCTGTGGGTATTGAGTAAATGAATTAGGTGGTTACACGATTGAGTAGGCTTCCCATTTGGGCCAAAGTAGTTTTCAAGCGATCACCGGCTTGAAGGTCCGAGAGGATGGTCTGGGTTTGAATGAGGTACATTCCAACTGAAAATCGTTGTTGACTCCAAAAATGCGTGAGAAGCGGAGGAATCTGCCAGGAAATGGATTGTTGAATTTGGGATACGATCACGTTTTCTCTCATCACCTGGGTCATGATTTGCCAAGAAAGAGGCTTGTCGGGTTCGGGAATCCAAAGGCAAGGCCCAATAGAACAATGATCTTGATAAGGATATCCCATGGTATCCATTAAAATATGGACCAGCGTAAGGCCTTGCATTTTTCCTTGAGGATTCAACAAGAACGCAATTCCGGCATTTCCATTGGCGATATTTAGTCTCCGCAAGGAATCCTCTTGATTGCAACATCGGCTAGCCGTTGACAAGAGCTGGGGGTGATCTTGAAGTGTCCAAATTTCTTGGCTTCCAATGGCAGGCAGCGAAAAATTTCGAATGTAATCCCAATACCCCGGGTCAGGTCTGAGAAATTGAATTTCCCGAGCTACCGAAAAAAACAAATCAGATCTCGAAACAAATTGATCCCAGTCGGTATGTTTGGAAAGGTAAAACTGTCCTTGCGCTTGAATGACAATCCCTCGGGTCGTTCGGTAAACTCGCATGGAGCATTATTTTTCAGCAAATTAGATAATTTGCACGAAAAATTGAAACAGAATCTACCAAGGATGGGTTAGTGAGTAAAAAGGCGTATTTCGTATATGGTAGCTACTGATATTTACATACCATTGGTGAACGATCTCGATGAAATTATTGGGGAAGGAGAAAAGCTTGCGGTACACCAGTCGGGTCAATTGCATAGAGCATTCTCCATTTTGGTTCACAATGGGCAAGGAGAATGGCTGATTCATCAAAGAGCATTTCATAAATACCATTCGGGTGGCTTGTGGACGAACACGTGTTGTGGCCACCCCAATGTTGGTGAGGACATGGAAGCCGCGATCCATCGACGCCTGCAAGAAGAAATGGGATTTGACTGCCCGCTCGAATTTCAATTTAAATTTCGGTATCAAGCGGAATTAGATCATAACTTAATTGAGCATGAAATAGACCATGTGTTCATCGGGCGTTATGACGATTCTTTCGTAGTGAATCCTGAGGAGGTAGCTGATTTTCGATGGATGACGTTTGAGGATATCCAGCGGGAGATTCAAACGTATCCTGAACGATTTACCGTCTGGTTCAAAGAAATTATGAAGCAATTAACCTTACAGAAAAATTGAATAAAAAAAACCATCGAAACCTGTCGATGGTTTTTTTTGGATGAAATCACTTTAGAATTTCAATCCCGGGAAATAAGCTGAATCTCCCAATTCTTCTTCAATCCGTATTAATTGATTGTACTTGGCCATCCGATCGGAACGTGAGGCAGAACCAGTTTTGATCTGACCTGTATTCAATGCAACCGCTAGGTCTGCGATGGTAGCATCTTCTGTTTCACCCGAGCGATGTGACATCACACTCTTGTATTTATTCCGATGAGCAAGATTTACGGCATCGATGGTCTCGGTCAAGGAACCAATTTGATTCACCTTTACTAAAATCGCATTGGCGATGTTTTGATCGATACCCTCCTGTAAACGTTTGACATTGGTTACGAATAAATCGTCACCTACCAGCTGGCAACGGTTCCCCGCTAAACGAGTTAATTCTGCCCAACCTGCCCAGTCATCTTCGGCCATACCGTCTTCAATAGAAATGATCGGGTATTTGGTAACCCATTCGTTCCAATAGGCGGCAAGCTCCATGTTGGTCATTTGTTTGCCACTGGATTTCTTGAATGTGTACAAGCCTGTTTTGGCATCGTAAAATTCTGAGGAAGCGGCATCCATGGCAATGAAAATATCCTCACCCGGTTTGTAGCCTGCTTTTTCAATCGCTGTTAAAACGATTTCTATCGCTTCTTCATTGGAACCGATGTTAGGCGCAAATCCACCTTCATCACCTACATTTGTTGAATAACCTTTTCCTTTCAATACTTTTTTCAATGCATGGAACACCTCCGTGCCCATCCGCAATGATTCAGAAAATGTATCAGCTTTGGCAGGCATGACCATGAATTCTTGAAAATCAATGGAATTATCTGCATGCGCACCTCCGTTCATGATGTTCATCATCGGAACGGGCAAGGTATTTGCGTTCACCCCACCTAAGTAGCGGAACAATGGCAACCCAGCCTCCTGAGCGGCGGCTTTGGCAACTGCCAACGAAACACCCAAGATGGCGTTGGCACCTAAAACACCTTTATTGGTTGAACCATCCAATGCGATCATGGTTTGATCGATTAGATTCTGCTCAAAAACGTTCATGCCCAATAACGCCTCGGCAATGGTTTCATTTACGTTTTTTACGGCTTTCAATACACCTTTTCCTACATATACTGATGCATCGTCATCCCGAAGTTCCACAGCTTCATGGATACCTGTTGAAGCACCTGAAGGCACGGCCGCACGGCCTAAAAAGCCGCTATCGGTCATGATATCGACTTCAACAGTTGGGTTACCCCGAGAATCGAGGATTTGACGAGCATGCACGCGAACGATTTGACTCATAGCTTAGCGAATAATAGTTGAGTAAAAAATTGGTAGAGTTAAAATAAAACTCAAAAAATCAATATTCTTAAAAGAATCTATGGATTTTTCGCCACAAAGTAAGGAAATATTTCAGGAATTATTGCCAATTCACCCCAGAATTAGCCGTATTCGTCTGAAAAACATGAAGTTCACTTTTGAAAAAATATAGGTATTATCTATATGTATCGGGAACAAGGCCCATCAATTTTAAGTTATACCTCCACAGTCCGGTGGATTCTACCCCGATTCGTTCGGAATCCCAAAAGAATCCTTGTATTTTTGCGGGCCGAAACTCATTCCTGTTTCTTATTCATAATATAGATCTTAAAATAATGCTGAAAATCAGTAATCTACAAGCAAGAGTTGAAGAAAAGCAAATCTTGAATGGTATAAATTTAGAGATAAAGCCTGGTGAAATCCACGCCATCATGGGGCCCAATGGCTCAGGTAAATCCACATTGGCCTCGGTTCTGGCAGGTCGGGAAGATTACGAAATCCTAGGTGGAGATGTGGAGTTCAATGGCAAAGATTTACTGGATCTAGCACCTGAAGAAAGAGCAGCCGAAGGCGTGTTCCTAGCTTTTCAATACCCGGTTGAAATTCCAGGGGTTACCACTGTGAATTTTCTGAAAACCGCCATCAATCAGATTCGCAAATACAAAGGAGAGGACGCCTTGGATGCGGCACAGTTCCTTAAACTCACCAAACAAAAAGCCAAAATGGTGCAGATTGATGACCAGCTCCTGCGCCGCTCTTTGAATGAAGGGTTTTCAGGCGGTGAAAAAAAGCGAAACGAAATTTTTCAGATGGCTATGTTGGAGCCAAGTTTGTGTATCCTAGATGAAACAGACTCGGGCCTCGACATCGATGCACTCCGTATTGTGGCCGACGGTGTAAACCAACTGAAGGATGGAAATCGGTCTTTTGTAGTTGTGACTCACTACCAAAGATTATTGGATTACATTGTTCCAGATTACGTCCATGTCCTTTACAAAGGAAGAATCGTGAAGTCAGGTACCAAAGAACTTGCCCTTGAACTGGAGGAAAAAGGGTACGATTGGATCAAAGCCGAGGTGGATTCACAAGAAAATGCACCCGCTTAATCCTTAATTTACGACTTTGGTTATGAACGAAACTAGTGTTATGCAAGATCCCATAGTAGCTCTTTGTCAATCGGATCAAATTTTAGAGGGAGCCCGCGAGAAAGCACGGAATTCTGCCGAAAAACTAGGCATCCCAACCACCAAACATGAAGAGTGGAAATATTCATCTGTAGCCAAATGGATCAAACATCCATTTACTCAAACTACAGGAAGTTTGGTAACCGTGGCTTCTCATTTGGAACATCGGGGATTTCCATCATTGGGTGGGCCGGTACTGACATTTGTCAATGGTCAATTTATGGCTAGCTTGTCCGATCTAAGCGGAGCCAATGGAAAAATCACCATTCAAACCTTGGCCGAAGCGCGGGAGGAAAATTCAGAAATTTTATCCTCACATTTTGGCCAACTTTCTCGAGATGAGGTCGATTACTTCACTGCCATCAATACCGCCTATTCCCAGGATGGTGTTGTGATCCGTGTGGCCGACCGAACCCATCTAGAGGTACCCGTTTTGATTCGACAAATCACCGATGCCTCCCAAGATGCTGTCATGGCGCAAACACGGCATTTAATCGTGGTGGAAGAGCAATCTGAAGTTCAACTCGTCGAGCATTTCGATACAGTGGGTGAAAATCCCGGTTTTTCTAATGCTTGTACTGAGATTTTTTTAGGTAAAAAGTCCCAGATCCAATACTACAAAATTCAAGAAGGTACCGACCAAAGTTACCATATCGGTACCACGGAAGTTCATCAAGCAGATGAAAGTTATTGTTACTCCGCGACAATTACATTGGATGGGCAATTCACACGGAATAACTTGCATCTGGCCGTAGATGGCTCTCACATCGATGGCTTCATGTACGGTCTGTATATTCCTAACAAACGTCAGCATGTGGACAATCACACGCTGGTGGATCACTTAAAGCCGCATTCTCAATCCAATGAATTGTACAAAGGGATCCTAAACGATCAGTCGACCGGGGTATTCAATGGAAAGATTTTTGTACGAGAAGACGCACAAAAAACCAACGCTTACCAAAACTGTCGGAACGTGGTTCTATCTGATAGCGCGACCATGAATACCAAACCTCAGCTTGAAATTTGGGCTGATGATGTGAAGTGTTCACATGGAACAACCACCGGACAGCTCGACGATGAAGTTATTTTTTACATGCAATCCCGGGGAATTTCAAAAGCCGAAGCCATCCGATTGCAACTTCTGGCTTTCGCGGGGGATGTCATCTCTCAAATAAAAAATGAGGCACTTCAGACCTATGTGGAAGAAAGAATGATTCAAAAGCTTTCGTAACATGGAAGAGTCGAGCAATCGACTCTTCTTTTTTACTGACTATTGGAGCAAGGCTACGACCAATACATGATCAGGAATTACCTTCGTGTAGGAGACAAACCGAACAGCTAAATGCACTTCTGGCATGTTGATTTCCCCTTGATGCTCGGACGCAACCTCTAGATTTTCCTTGAAATTCACAGATCGTTTCCCATATAATTTGTACATGGCCTCTTTGGCTGACCACAAAAAGCAAGATTTGATGGGATCTTTTGCCGCCCATTCAATTTCCTGAGGTGTGCAAATACGAGGCAAAACTTTCTCGATCTTAGGTTGGGGCCTTTCCAAATCAATGCCAACTGGCTGGTCTGGATGAAAAACAACGGCGATAAACGACTTGGTATGAGTTAAGGAAAACTCCCAAGAAGTATCCGCAAAATAGGGTTTTCCGAATGCATCTTTCGTTAATTTCGACATGGAAAGACCCAAGATAGATGCTGCATAGTCAAGCAATTGACGTCCATGCCATTGTTCTCGTTGCCTTGGACCAAGCGAAAGCACATCGGGATCCAAATTACTTTCTTCGGTTTTCCAAATAAAAACGGGAACTTTCTCATCAATCCATTTTGTCTCAAAAATGGGCATATCGACCAGTTAGTTATGATTCGGCCAAAATTACATGTTGAAAAGTTAGAAACCTATACAGGCCATCGAGATGCCGTGTATACTGTCATTCCAGGCCCAGATCTGGGTAGTTTTATATCCGGTAGTGGCGATGGTCAGGTGGTTCTATGGCAAACTAAACACCCAGATCTAGGGAAATTAGTCGCCAAAATGGCCCATTCTGTGTATGCCTTGTGGTTGGACCTAGAACGAAATCGACTCTGGATTGGGCACAATTTTGAAGGAATTGTAATTATTAATCTCCATGAATGGAAAGTCTGGAAAACCATACCTTTGGGTTCTGTCTCGATTTATGCCATCCAAGGGAATTCATGCCATGTTCTTATTGGTGATGGCCATGGACGCGCCATTCAGTGCGATGCAGCTTCAGGGGAGGTCTTGTCTGTCTGGCAAGTTAGCCAACAACGCATTCGTAGTCTAGTACTTCACCCCACGTCAGATTATGTTTGGATAGGTAGCTCGGACTACCACATTCGAGGATACAACTTAGTTGACTCCTCCCTCAACTCCGACTGGCTAGCCCACGAAGGTACGGTGTTCGATTTAGCATTCGACTCCAAAGAAAAAGTCTTGTATTCCGTCTCCCGAGATGCCAAAATAAAAAGCTGGCAAGTTTCCCATCACCCCGAGTTGCTTCAGTCGATACCAGCTCATATGTATGGGATTCATACCGCATCCATCAGCTCGGACGGTCGATGGCTGGCTACCGGCAGTATGGATAAGTCTATCAAAATCTGGGATTTACCCAGTTGTCAACTCGTTAAGGTAATTGATAAAGGACGATTTATGGCCCACGGAACCTCTGTTAATGCCATTTCATGGCTCCCAGGGACTTGGGAATTCATCTCAGCCAGTGATGATCGAACACTTTCCCATTGGTCTATACAATTATTGAGTTCTTAAGTTTTGTCGATTGATAAAAAAATACTAAGTTCAACTGGATTTTTATAGATACTAAGCTAAGTTTCAATATATTTGCTTTACTAAAAGTCCCAATAAGAAGTGCCTTCCTATGAAAATCACGCCTCTCGAGATACGAAATCAACAGTTCGATAAGACCAACTTCCGCGGTTATAGCATCGAGGAGGTGGATGCTTTTTTAGGTAATTTATCATTAGAATGGGAACGCATCGTGAACGAAAGTATCATGTTGCGAATGCAGTTGGACATGGCAGAAAAAGAGGCTGCCAAATTTCGGGAAATCCAAATGACCCTTATTAAGACCCTTAAAACGGCTGAAGATACTGGCAACATGATCACCGAACAAGCCAATTTACAAGCGGAGAAAGCTTTGCAGGAAGCCGCTTCAAAATCGGAACAGATCTTAACTGAGGCCTATGCAGAATCGCAGCGCCTGAAAGAGGAAACTGAAAAGGAAATCCACCAACGTAAAGAAGGAATCTCCAATGAAATTCAAGACCTCGAGCGAAATTGCCGGACATTGGAGCACTACCGTAACAATTTATTAGTTCAACTCAAGACCCTCGCCAATACCACGCTCGAGCACGTGGAATCGTTTGACATCACAATACCAACCTATACACCGGAACCGCAACAAAGTAGTGCTCCCATCACGCCACCGGTATTGGTTCAAATGGAAGAACCGGTTCAATCCATACCCGAGGATTTGGAAGCGGAAGAAACTTTCGAGGAAGAGCCCTCCGGCAATGTGGGTGATTCGGATATCCCCACCGTACTTGAGGAGGAAATTCCTCTGGGAGTTGTAGAGACTACTGAATCGGCTTTGGCTGAGCATATTTTGGCGAACCTGAAAGCCGAAGCTGCCATTGAGCAATCAAGCCCCGCAATGGAGGAAGAAAAGTCACTATACGATGATTTTACCGTAATCACGGGTATAACTCCAGAAATTCAACAAGCCCTGATCGACTCAGGGATCACCACCTATCGGGCGCTATCTTGTCTGCCTGCTTACAAAATATTTGAATTCCTTCACAAAAAAGGAGTTGGAAACGATGAATTGGATATTTATGCTTGGACACAAGATGCATTGGCACTAAGTGGTGGTAAATCTAGCCCGTCCGAGATTTCTTTGGTGGCAGAGGAAGAGATCACACCCATTGCCACGGCGACTCCACAAGTGGTGACCAGTCCGAAAAAATCGGTTGTCATTGACTACGAGGATCGAACCAACACCATCATCTCCAATATCCGAGCAAACATGCAGTCAGAGCAAAAGTTGAATGGGAAAGCCAAAAAAGAAGGGGATACCTCTCGACTTGAAGAACTCCTCAAGCATCGAAAAAAAGACCAAAATACAGGTTCATTTTTTGACAACCTCTAAGATATGAGTTATATCGCCTTGCAAGGAATGGAATTCTTTGCCTACCATGGGTTTTATGAGGAAGAACAAAAAATAGGCAATCGGTATGTCGTTGATGTTCAAGTGGACTGGGATATTCGTTCGGCGGGTCGTACCGATGATCTGGTACAAACCATTAACTACGAACAAATTTATGCATCCGTTTCTCGGGTCATGAATCAACAGCACAAACTTCTTGAGTCGGTCGCCGAATCGATCTTATGCGACATTCGATCCTATTTTTCTCAAGGAAAAGTAACCATTAAGGTTGCCAAGTTCAATCCGCCTATCGGTGGAATTTGCCATCAGGCGGTAATCTGTTTGACAGACCCAGAATAAATTGGTAGTATCCTTCTTTTTTTATTTCTTTGAGGCCTTTTACCAGCTCGTTTGTGTATGTTTAAAAGGTTACTCGCCATTTCGGTTTGTCTTTTAGTTTGGGGATGTGGTTCGTCCACGACTTCCAATGAAAATTCCCCTCCAGAAACGACCGACCTGTCTGGACAAGAACTCGCCAAAATCCATTGCGGGGGATGTCACGTTTATCCTGAACCCTCTTTACTCGATAAAGCCTCGTGGAGCCAAGCTGTTCTTCCTGCCATGGCGACTCGCTTGGGCATGGGGAATTGGGTCAATCAATTTATGGGGAGAACGGAAGAAGAAATTAAGCATATTTTGGCATCAGGGCTCTATCCGGAACGCCCAGTTGTATCGCCAGAAGACTGGGAAAAAATTCAACAATTCTATCTAAGCTCGGCTCCAGAGAAACCGCTGGAGCAACCGAAACACCTTCCGGCCCTACCGGAGCTTCCAAACTTTGAAACCGTGATTTTACCCGTAACCTTGACCATGCCCCCTCAGGTTACCTCCCTTAAAGTCCATCCTACTGAAAAAGAATTGTTTATCGCCAAGCGAAATAATTCACTTTTGATTTTAAATGAACAATTCAAAGAAAAAAGATTAGTGCCCATATTAGGACCCGTCTCCGATATGACCTGGCAAAATGACCATTGGATGGGTTTAAAAATGGGTCAAATGGAACCCAATGACCGATTTGAAGGTGAGCTTTGGTCCTACAACAACCTTTTCATTAAAGATACCGAACCCCTCGCCACTAAGCTTCAACGTCCTGTCGATATGACCTGGGGAGATCTTAATCGAGATCAAATTCCCGACGCTGTCATCTGTAGTTTTGGATTTGAAACAGGCCATCTTTCTTGGCGAGATGGGAAATCAGGAGTTATGCAATTAATTAAACCCCAAGCAGGGGCTCGAAATACAGTTTTAGCAGATGTAAACGGAGATTCGTTGTTGGATATTCTTGTGCTGTTTACGCAAGGGAAGGAGTCAATTGTCGCTTTTATAAATCAAGGGAGAGGACAATTTGAGGAGAAAGTTTGGTTGGAATTTCCACCGGTTTATGGTTCAAGCCATTTTCAATATGTCGACGTAACCCAAGACGGTAAGCCTGATATTGTGTATACGAATGGGGATAATGGCGATTATTCCAACTCATTGAAACCGTATCATGGGGTGTACATATTTGAAAACCTAGGTTCTAAAGGTTTTAAAAAGAAATTTTTCTACCCACTCTACGGAGCTACCAAAACTCAAGTGGCTGATTTTGATCAAAACGGACTTCCTGATTTGGCCGTATCCGCTTTTTATGCTCCCATTACGGAAAGTGATTCCCCCGGATTTGTACTATTATCCCAAACAAAACCCAATGCATTTCAACCTTTTACTTTTCCAATGTCTAAGTGGGGCAATTGGATGGTTATGGATGTAGCTGATCTGGATCGAGATGGCGACCAGGATATTTTTCTCGGATCATTTCAACGAGGTCGTCAGAGTATTCCCATTCTTAACAAAGAGATGAAAGCATACCCAGAGGTTATTTGGTTGAAGAATAAGAAGAAATAACGGATCCTCTTGGAAATGTCATAAAAAATGATACTTTTGCAATAAGTAAAGGTTTTTCACCATGACATCCTTCGCCATTGCCTTTCTACTCTGTCTGCTCTTTTTCATGGCGCAGTTTGGGTTTATGTAACGTCTGGTTTTTCAACTAGGTAGCATTGTTACATCCCAAATTAAATATTCATGGTTTCTTATACATATCAGTCCCCAGAAGGGGAAAAATCCTTTTTTGTCTCATCTGAAGTAGCTAGGTTAAAAAGGTTGATTATCCATTCCCCAGACAGCGGACTCGGAAAAGTTGTACCCTCCAAAGCCCAAGATTGGTTATTTGAAGATATTGTTCACTTGGATACGATGAGACGGCACGAGTATGATTACTACGTAAAGTTATTATTGTATTTCCTCGATCCCGAAAAGATAAAAGGTAAATTAGCTGAAATTGAGGCTGATACCTCGCGATCCTTTTTCAAACCTTCTCATCCCAATTATTTCAATTCTTCGAAGGTGATTGAATTTGAAAAATTGTTAACAGAGGTGTTAGATGACCCACATGTGAAAATGACGTTGGTCGCGGCGGTCGGAGCTATCGAAGAATGTTCTTATGTGGAGACCCAACAATTTTTGGCATTTTCCTCCCGTGAATTAGCCAAGTTATTGATTACCGGCATTTCGGAAGCGGGAGAAATGTTTTTTCCACCGGTTCCCAACCTTATTTTCACGCGCGACATAGGCATTCAAATCAATGATCACCTTTTGTTAAATAAACCAGCTCGGTTGGCTCGCTCCCGTGAATCCTTGTTGGCGAAGTACATCTTTTTTAACCATCCTTTATTTGAGGAGCTTCGAGGGAAAATCATTGAGATCGAGGAAGACGAAGACCACTTTTTATTACCCGAGGAGGAGCAATTTCACCGCGTGGATACACTGGAAGGGGGAGATGTCATGATGGTCGCTCCGAATCATTTGCTGATCGGTATCTCAGAAAGAACCTCCGTCGAGGCAGGCAGGCAGGTAATGAAAAAGTTGTTTGAAAAAGATGTCGTGCAAAAAGTGACTCTTTTGAAGATCCCAGCCAAGCGAGACTACATGCATATCGACACTATTTTTACGCAAATCAAACGCAACGTTTGGGTTTTACTAGGTTCATTAGGTCGAACCAACGATCAAGCCCGGCGGGATATGGTCTGGGATGAGCTTGGTCAAAAACCCACACATGAAGACCTATTGATCAAACAGTTTTACAAAGAAAGTGGAGAAATTAAACACCGATCCTTTGAAAATCTGGAGGATCTCCTGACTAATATTTCCGAAAAAGACCTTAAATGTACGGATCCTGTCACTTTTGTGTATTCTGGAAATAATGAGTTTCCCTATGGCGCGCGAGAGCAATGGACGGACTCCTGTAATTTACTCGTGATCAAAGAAGGAGTCGCGATCGGTTATGACCGAAATGACAAAACATCCGAGGCATTTCGAGCCGCCGGTTTTAAGACTGTTTTGGCAAAAGATGCTATTCAACATTTAGAAAATGGGACTTGGGATACCGAAACCCTCGAAGATTGCATCATTCTTTTACCCTCAGCCGAGTTGTCTAGAGCTCGTGGGGGGTCGCATTGCATGAGCATGCCAATTCTTCGTTCAAATTTAGATGCCTAAAAAAAATTAAGTAAATTAGCAAAAATCCTAAGGCGTATGATCCAAGCTCAAGCCACATGTAATCTATTAATGATTCGGCCGGTTCAGTTTAAATTTAATGCAGAAACCGCCGTTTCAAATGCATTCCAAAATCCAGAAGCTCAAGCCCTTCAATCCTCGCTGACCCAAGCTGACGCTTTGAGGGAGTTCAATGAAATGGCAGAACGACTGCAAGCGGCTGGGGTTCGAGTCCTTGTTTTCGATGATGTTGCGGACTCCTATTCACCGGATAGTATTTTTCCTAATAACTGGGTCTCGTTTCACCATAGCGGGAAAGTCGTCTTGTATCCTATGGAAGCTACCAACCGTCGTGCCGAACGACGCATGGATATCATCCAATCCCTACAAAAAGATTTTCATGTCGATGTGGTGTTGGATTTCAGTCATTTTGAGCAAGAAAATAAGTTTTTGGAAGGAACAGGTAGTCTAGTGCTCGATCGGATGCACCGCATTGCCTACGCTTGCCTTTCCTCTCGCACCCACCCCGATGTTTTGGCTGCCTGGGCAAAACAAATGAATGGGTACAAAGTGGTAACGTTTCATGCAACAGATCAGAAAGGCCTTCCCATCTACCATACCAATGTGATGATGTGTATCGGAAATACCTTCGCTGTGGTATGTTTGGAAGCGATTGGCAATCTCGACGAACGACTGGCCGTAAAGGACATTCTTGAAAAAAGTGGAAAACACATTATCGAGATTTCACTTGCCCAAATGACTGAGTTCGCGGGAAACATGCTCTTGGTATCCAAGACCAACGGCACACGGTTATTAATAATGTCCACTCGGGCATACCGAAGCCTGACTCGTTCCCAACAAGATGAACTGGAAGATTATGCCGAAATCATGCATTTTGATTTGGATATGATAGAGTCCTGCGGTGGGGGCTCTGCCCGATGTATGATTGCCGAAATTCATCTACCTGAGAAATAATTAACTAAACGCCCGACTCCGGGCGTTTTTTCTATATGAAGGTCATAATTATTGGTAATGGAATTAGCGGAATCACAGCCGCAAAACAACTTAGGGAGCTTTCAAGTGAAGTCGAGATCCAAGTCATTTCCGAGGAAACACCTTACTTCTTTGCTAGAACAGCGCTCATGTACGTTTTCATGCAGCACATGAAAGAACAAGATCTCTTTCCGCATGAAAATTGGTTTTGGTCGAAAAAACAGATATCTCTCATCCATGAAAAGGTTGTTGAAATTGACCCCAAGCAAAAGTGGGTTAGACTGCGTGATCAGCAAAAACTGGTTTATGATCACCTAATTTTGGCCGTAGGATCTAGAACCCGGAATTTGCAAGTACCTGGAAGTGATCTAGAGGGGATACAAGGATTTTACTCATGGCAAGATCTGCAAAAGTGGCAAAACGAAATTCCCAAGGCCTCTACCGTCGCAATCATTGGAGGAGGACTTATTGGTGTCGAACTGGCCGAAATGATGGTCTGCGCCAAGAAAAAAACCTATCTCTTGATTCGCGAAGACTCCTACTGGAGTCGTATTTTACCCAAAGAAGAGTCGGAGCTAATTTCTTGCCATATTGCGTCACATGGCGTTCATCTGATCAGACAAACCGAAGCACTTTCCTTTATTGGGAAACATGGACGTGTTGCTCAAATTGTACTTTCAACCGGCGAAAGCTTACCCGTCGATTGGGTGGGAATGAGCATCGGGGTGGAACCTAGATTGGGCGAAATTCAAGTGAATGATTTAGCCATAAATCAGGGAATCGTAGTCAATGATTATTTAGAAACTTCACTGCCTGATGTCTACGCGATAGGGGACTGCGCCGAAAGTCAAAACCCACCTCCAGGGAGAGCCGCCATCGAAGCTATGTGGTACACAGGTAGGCAAATGGGTGAATATGTTGCCAAACGAATTTTAGGGTATGAACAACCTTATCAAAGAGAGCTTTATTTTAATTCAGCCAAATTTTTTGATTTGGAGTATCAAATTTATGGATACGTACCCTCGAGCGTTCATCCCGACATCAAAACCTTTCATTGGTCTCATCAAAACATGATATTTCGAATTGCTTTTGATTCCACTCGACGCAACGTCCTAGGTGTCTCGGGCATTGGATTACGGTTGAGACAACAGGTCTGGACCCAATGGATTGAATCCCAGCAGACAGTGGAGGAATGTTTGCAACATTGGGAAAAAGGTAGTTTTGACCCTGAGTTCACCCCCGCCTGGGGAAAATGCATCAGGTCATCGTTTACGGATCAAACAGGATTTGAATTTAAATCAGCAAAAAAATGGAATTGGTTAAAAAAATAGGACCCATCGGTATTTTTCTTATTGGATTTGGATTTTGGATCAGTATCCTTTTTCAATTTGAAATTAAGATTTCTTCTCATCAATTGGAGGAAATCGTGGAGATACCGCATCTAGAAGCAGACTGGAGTTCTTTGTTGAAAAAAGACGCTTTACATCCTATTCAATTTGCTCATCAAGTAGCCCAAATTGAGTCGGCATTTAATCAAAAAATGATTCAAATGCAGGCTTGGGATCGTCGAATATTTAATTCCTATACGCTTCCATTAGCTAGAAAAGTCTTATCCACCACTTGGACAGAGAAGTTTGGAATCTATTTCTTTCTAAGTTTTGGACTGATGGTGTTGGGTGGATTATGGCATATTTTTCTCCATACACCACGGGGTGGGGCACATCGAAATCACGGAATATACAATCGAAATTTGCAACGAGTAGGATGGATGGTGGGTAGTTTTTTAATTGTCTTTTATATCGTACTCTATTTCTTTCCACACTATCTGGTCAACTGGATCCTCTTTTTTGATCCCCTTGCCCGCATCCTGAATGGTGGAGATGCAAGCCAATGGTTTTTGTATGGCTTTCTCTATACAGTGGCCGTCCTGGTGATGGGCGCCCGTATGCTGCTAAAATACCGCGATATTCCTTACCAGAAGTGGCGGACCTTTTCCGTCATGTTTTTTCAAACAGCCTTCGCATTCCTGATTCCCGAAATCCTATCTGCGTGTCAATTGCCCAGCGCCGATCTAAAAAACATGTGGCCTTTAGATTATTCCTTCTTTTTTGATTATCGATTGGAAGCCAAACTTGCAGGTGGTTCATTTGGTTTATTTTTATTGGTTTGGGGCATCGCTCTTTTTGTTGTTGGGGTACCAGTTCTAACCTATTTATATGGTAAACGGTGGTATTGTTCTTGGGTTTGCGGGTGTGGAGGTCTTGCCGAGACATTGGGAGATCCCTACCGGCAGTTGTCAAATTATTCTCAAAAAGCTTGGGTGTGGGAAAAACGTATTATTTATACTGTCTTGGGGTTGGTCATTCTCATGACTTCCGGAGTACTCTACCATTTTTTTACAGGATCCTCAGTAATTGCTGGTTTCATCTCGGTAGATAATTTAAAATACTACTATGGTTTTTTCATAGGCTCCATTTTTTCCGGAGTAGTAGGAACGGGTTTTTATCCTTTCATGGGAAATCGAGTTTGGTGTCGATTTGGCTGTCCTTTGGCTGCCTATTTAGGGCTTGTTCAAAAATGGAAAAGCCGATTTCGGATCACCACCAATGGAGGCCAATGTATTTCCTGTGGAAATTGTTCCGTGTATTGTGAACAAGGTATTGATGTACGGGCCTACGCGCAAAAAGGAGAAGATATTGTCAGGGCATCTTGTGTGGGGTGTGGTATTTGTTCAGCCGTATGTCCAAGAGGAGTTCTAAAGCTAGAAAATAAGTGAAATGTTATTAATTCTGTATATTTACAAAAAATTGTTATTTACAACTTGACAACAATACCATGACAAGATTTTTTCATGCGCTGATCCTCTGTTTTTCGATTGTTTGGAGTGGTCAAGCTCAAACTTTAACAGCGACGTCCACGGGTCCTACCTCTTTTTCAGTCAGTTGGACACAACCAACTGGTGTTTTTGTTGGTTACCGGATCGGCTATCGTCTAGGTAATTCAGGGGCATTTACCTACAGACCTTTGATCTCAAATCCAGCTACGTTAACTACCACAGTCTCTGACCCTTCGTTTACACCAGGAAACGGGTATCAGTTTCAATTGGAGACATATACAGGTACAACCGGTAGCGAAGTGTTTACCGTCCGAACGTTTGGTTTAGGCTTTACGCCCCCCACGGCTCCTTCGAGTGCCACAGCGACTCAAGTTCGACAAACTACGGATGTTCAAGTAACCTGGACAGATAATTCAACGAATGAATCCGGTTTTCAGCTTGAATATGACATCAACTCAAGTGGATCCTTCATTCGGTTCTCTCCCAATTTAGCTGCGGATGCAACTAGCCAAACTATTACCACACTTGCACCTGATCAAGCCTACCGTTTTCGTATTCGATCTTTTGTAATAAATACGACCGTTACTCCACGTGACACTATTTATTCGGGCTACTCGAACATCTCGTCTACAGTGAATCTAGTTGGTCGTCCAACCGCACCGGAAGGAATTATTGGGAGACAATCTCCAGGTACCAATTTTTTAATTTTTGACTGGACAGATCGGTCCAACAATGAGAATGGGTTCCAAGTTCAACTTTCCGACAACAATGGTTCTTCATTCTTTTTCTCAAGATTTTATCCGCCGAAGAATCCGGGAGATATCGTGACAACCAGTGAAATTGGTGGACTAGCAACCACAGCAACTTATGTGGCACGGGTTCGAGCGTTTCGTATAAATAACAATCTTTCACCCGCCGATACCTTATTTTCCGACTTCAGTGCTCTGTCTGGTCCTGTTTTCAATCACCCTAGATTGGAGGGTCCCAAAAATCTGAGATTTAATTACCTCGATAATTTTGATCGGATTGAACTGGTGTGGGATGATATCGATCTGTATGAGCATAAATATGAAATTGAGGTGTCTTTAACAGGTACCCCTGATTCTTTTCGAAAGGTTGTGACGGATGTCCCAGGCAATTCGGGTCCAATCGGTCGCTTTGTATTAACGGGCCTCTTGGAAGCACAAGGATACTGGATTCGTATGATCTCGGCGAACACCGCAGGTTATTCACCTTTATCCAACACGATTAATTTAGCTACATTACCATCTCGACCTTTAGCTCCATCCAATTTGCGTGTGGTGGATTCAACGTTAAACGCAATTATTTTGAGTTGGGTAGACAATGCAAAAAATGAAGATAATTTTGTCCTAGAACGGTCATTTGATAATCAGAATTGGGTACCGCTTCAAACATTGCCGCTCAATTCAACAACTTTCACAGATCTATCACTGACCAATGGAACCAAGTACTTTTATAGGCTCCGAGCTCGAAATGCGGGTGGATTTAGTCCATATACGCCTGTCTTAGAGGCCATGACCCGCCGTTTGGTGGCTCCCAATCCGGCTACCAACCTGAAGGCAGAGGTACTTTCCGATACGGAGGTTAAACTGACCTGGAAAAATAGTCCATTTCAAGATTTTACCTATCGGACCAATACGCGATTACGGAACCGGGTGATCGGATTTATCCCAGGAATTAAGGATGTCGATATGGTAATTGACAAGGATGCCGAAGAAGTGATTGTCCGTGGATTACGACCTAATTTCGAATACTCATTCCAAATTTATGCAGAAAACGATGGGGGACAGGGGAAATCTGCTTTCGTGTATGTTACCATGTTTGGTCCTCCCGCCGCACCAGAAAACTTTTCCTTCAGCCGAATTTCAAATGCTTTGGGAGAGAATTACTTGTCTTTCCGTTGGCAAGATCGTTCGACAAATGAGGAGATGTTTATCATTACGATGGGAACACAGGCCAGTGATATGCAAGAACTTGCTCGCGTACTACCCGATACCACTCGGTTTTTCCATTTTCCTCAGGACGAAGGACGGACGCTGTTTTACTCTGTTTTTGCTCAAAATAAGTGGGGAAGATCGACAAGTACATTACCCATCCGCGTGGATATTCCCTACACATTGGCACCCCAAGCACCTTACGGCCTAAAAGGAGTTGTCAAAGCAGAAGGGATAGCCTTGAGTTGGTTAGATAACTCGATCCGCGAGGAATCCTTTGAAGTGTTCCGCTCCTCCAACAACGGTACTTCCTTTGAACGGATTGGAGTATTGCCACGAAATACCAATGAATATTTGGATGCGGGTATTACCACAGGCGTGACGTATCTGTATCGGGTCCGGGCAATTAATCCATTAGGAGCCTCAGCATTCACAAGCACAATTACGATCGCTAATGTTCAAGTACGGGGACAGTTACCCACTGAGTTGGCTACCGTATTTCCTAATCCGACAGCCGATTGGGTGGAAATTCGTGCAGAGAATGGTTTGAATCTAAGCAAGTCAAGAGTACTTATTACCCAGGAGACGGGAAAAGTGTGGATGTCGAATGAAATTCCAGAAGGATCGGATACCTACCGATTGGATATTCGTCGATTACCTGCGGGACTTTATTCGCTGGTCATACAATCCGCACAGGGAAATATTACCAAGAAAATAGTAAAATACTAAAATTTCAGTTTGACTTACATTCTTTAGATGCCTCCTTACCGAAGGAGGCATCTTTTTTTTGAAATTTCTGATACTTAGTATGTTATTAAATAAAATTCATTTATCTTTGCACCTCGAATATGTGAATGCTTCTCATCTTGTTCAGGCGAAGTCGTTTATCTAACGAAACCGACCTGAATCTGACTGGAGTTTTCGACCAACAGTCTCTTATTCGCTGGATATTATTGCAGGAATCGTTATAGGGCAACAAGGTGTTTCCTCACTAAACAAATACACCTTACCCCGAGGGGTCTACGACGAAGAGTCAAGTTGGGTGCGTGCCCAACCGCTGGATTGTAGTAAATTTTTTACTTCCGTTTGGAGGTCCTCAGAATTTTAGCGAATTTTGCGGCCCGAAACGGGTGTCTTTTTTATAGCGAAATAAATTTTATTGACAATGTCAGGAATTATTGGAAAGAAGATTGGTATGACCACCATCTATGAGAACGGTCAAGCGATTGCCTGTACGCTAATCGAAGCGGGTCCTTGTGTAGTAACTCAAGTTCGTACAGCGGACAAAGATGGTTACGAGGCGATTCAATTAGGCTACGGCGAGAAAAAAGAAAAGAACACCACAAAAGCGTTACAAGGTCATTTTAAAAAGGCCAATACAACACCAAAGCGCAAGTTAGTTGAGTTCAAGGAGTTCGATAAGTCGTTCAACTTGGGTGATGTGATTCGGGTGGAGGATGTATTAGAAGCGGGTGAGTTTGTGGATGCAACAGGCAAGTCCAAGGGGCGTGGTTTCCAAGGGGTTGTGAAGCGTCACGGATTTGGTGGGGTTGGACAGGCCACTCACGGTCAGCACAACCGGTTACGTGCTCCAGGTTCTATTGGTGCGTGTTCGTATCCAGCTCGTGTATTTAAAGGTTTGCGGATGGCAGGTCGCATGGGGAACAAACAAATCACAGTACAAAACCTACGTGTTTTGAAGGTTATGCCTGAGCAGAATCTATTGGTGATTTCGGGTTCAATTCCGGGGCCTAAGAATGCCATCGTAACATTGCACAAGTAATTGCATTTTATTTTTCACTTAATAGGTCGCCCCTGACGACATCGAAACACAGGGATAAATAATGGAAGTAAATGTTGTAGACAAAAGCGGAAAAGCGACTGGCCGTTCGGTTACGTTACCTGCTGAAATCTTTGGCGTAGAGCCTAACAACCACGTTATCTGGTTGGATGTTAAACAATTCCTAGCGAATCAGCGTCAAGGAACCCATAAAGCGAAGCAGCGGGCAGAAGTTTCACGTTCGACCAAAAAGATCCTGAAGCAAAAAGGATCAGGTGGTGCACGTCATGGTTCTCGCAAAGCTCCTATTTTCGTAGGAGGGGGGCGTGTATTTGGCCCAACGCCTCGCGATTACAGCTTTAAGTTGAACAAGAAGGTAAAAGAATTGGCTCGTCGTTCGGCGTTGTCTGTTCGTGCAGCGGAAGGAAATATTGTCGTAGTGGAAGATTTCCAATTTGATGCACCGAAGACTAAGGCGTATATCAATTTCTTATCAGGTTTGGCAGTTAGCGGTTCTAAAACTGTTTTATTAACTCCGGACTTCAATGAGAACGTGTATTTGTCAAGCCGGAACATCCCTAAAACCAAGGTAACAACCGCGGCGCAGGTGAACACGTATGACATTGTGAATGCTGAAAAAGTAATCATTTCAGAAGGTGCTTTGTCGGTGATTGCGTCGATTTTGAGTTAAGGGATCCAATTGACCACGTTTTTAAAGAAATTAATCATGAGCGTATTAAAAAAACCAATCATTACAGAAAAAACGCAAGGGTTCAATGCCCAAGGAAAGTATGCGTTTGAGGTGGATTTGAACGCCAACAAAATTGAGATTGCGAAGGCAATTGAAAAGATGTATGGAGTTTCAGTCACCGAAGTGAATACCATCCGTCAGATCGGGAAGAAAAAGTCCCGGATGACCAAGACTCGGATGACGACAGGTCGTACTGCGACGACTAAAAAAGCAGTGGTCACACTGAAAGAAGGGGAGATCATTGACTTCTATTCGGAATTGTAATTCGTAACGATTTTTAAAAGGTATAGTTGCCAATGAGGCAACTGCAAATAGAACAACAATGGCAGTTAAAAAACTAAAACCGACAACTCCTGGTCAGCGTCATCGGATCGCGCCAGATTTCTCGGATATTACCGCTAGCAAGCCTGAAAAAAGTTTGACCACAACCATCAAGCGTACAGGTGGACGGAACAATGAAGGTCACCGCACAGCTCGTTATATCGGGGGTGGTCACAAACGGAAGTACCGGATTATCGACTTCAAGCGTGACAAAAAAGATGTTACTTGTGAAGTCATGACGATCGAATACGATCCAAACCGTTCGGCTCGGATCGCATTGGTACAGTATACCGACGGAGAGAAGCGCTATATCTTGGCTCCTCAAGGTCTATCGGTAGGTCAAAAGTTGATCGCTGGTGAGACCGTAGCTCCTGAGGTAGGTAATACCCTTCCTTTGATTAATATACCTTTGGGTACGATTGTTCACAACATCGAGCTACACCCTGGAAAAGGAGCTCAGTTGGCACGTAGTGCAGGAACATATGCTCAATTGTTGGCGAAAGATGGTAAATACGTAACGCTCAAAATGCCTTCTGGTGAGATGCGTTTAGTTCTTGGAAAGTGTGTTGCCACTGTGGGATCTGTTTCAAACCCTGATCACATGAACGTGACATTAGGTAAAGCGGGTCGTAACCGTTGGTTGGGCGTCCGTCCACGCGTACGTGGGGTCGCAATGAACCCAGTGGATCACCCGATGGGGGGTGGGGAAGGCCGGTCATCCGGAGGTCACCCGCGCTCAAGAAATGGTCTTTTGGCGAAAGGTAAAAAGACTCGGGATAAGAATAAATATTCTAACCGCTTGATTATTTCACGTAGAACTAAATAAACGATTTATACATGGCTCGTTCGTTAAAAAAAGGACCTTATATTGATTTTCGCCTTGAGAAAAAGGTGGATACAATGAATGAATCAGGGAAAAAGTCTGTGATCAAGACCTGGTCCAGAAGATCCATGATTTCACCGGATTTCATTGGGCACACGTTTGCCGTTCACAACGGTAATAAGTTCATCCCTGTTTATGTTACCGATAACATGGTAGGTCATAAATTAGGTGAATTTGCACCCACTCGGAATTTCCGTGGTCACGTCAACAAAAAAGATAAAGGTAAAAGATAAGGAATAAAGCAGGTTTCCCCTGTTTGATTTCCTGAAGATAATTAATCATTGAAATGGAAGCAAAAGCAAGATTAAACGATTACCCTACTTCCCCTCGTAAGGTTCGGCTTGTAGCTGATTTGATCAGAGGCAAGAAGGTAGGACAGGCTTTGGGCATTCTGAGTTACCAAAACCAAGCGGCAGCACCGGTGATGAAGAAGGTGTTGATGTCAGCCATTGCCAACTGGCAAAACCTGAATGAAGATCAGAAAATCGAAGACGCCGATTTATACGTTAAAAGCATTTTTGTAGATGGCGGTCGGATGTTGAAACGCCTTCGTCCTGCCCCACAAGGTCGGGCCTACCGCGTTCGGAAACGTTCACACCACTTGACCATCGTGGTAGATAGCCAAGTATCGGTCACTACTCAAAATGTTGAATAACCAATAATATTTTCTTAGAAATGGGACAAAAAGTAAATCCGATCGGTCTTAGACTTGGCTACATCAGAGGATGGGAGTCCAGCTGGTATGGTGGTAAGAACTTTGCCGAAAAATTAGTAGAAGACGATAAAATTCGTAAATACTTGGGAGCTCGGATTCCGAAAGGATCTGTATCCCGCATTGTAATTGAGCGTACGCTAAAGCGGATCACCCTAACCATTCACACAGCTCGCCCTGGTGTTGTCATCGGGAAAGGTGGAAGTGAAGTAGATAAGATCCGTGAGGAGTTGAAAAAGTTGACTGGTAAAGACGTGCAGATCAACATCTTCGAGATCAAGCGTCCAGAAATTGATGCCAAGTTGGTAGGTGAGACCATCGCACAACAGCTTAGAGCACGTGTTTCGTATCGTCGTGCGATGAAACAAGCGATTCAATCCGCTGTACGCGCCGGAGCTCAAGGTATCAAAATTAAATTGTCAGGACGTTTGGGTGGAGCCGAAATGGCCCGTACAGAAATGTACAAGGAAGGTCGTATTCCATTGCATACACTTCGCGCTGATATTGACTACGCAATCTCTGAGGCCCTGACAGTCTATGGTATCATTGGTATCAAAGTGTGGGTTTTCAAAGGTGAAGTCTATGGGAAGCGTGATTTGACACCAAGCGGTGAAGTAGCCACAGCTGAGAAATCAGAAGCAAAGCGCGGCGCATACAATCGGAACGACAAAGGCGGCGATAAAAAACGCGGCAAACGTCCAAACAATAATTCCAATAACAAGAGATAAACCTTTAGCGTGAAGACGCTGAGGTTTATCCTCCAAAATATACGAGTGTTATGTTACAACCAAGAAGAACGAAGTTTCGGAAGGCCCAGAAAGGAAGAATCAAGGGTATCGCATCGCGTGGTCATGAGATTGCTTTCGGTTCTTTCGCCATAAAATCGCTTGAGCCAGGTCGTATTACGGCTCGCCAAATTGAAGCTGCTCGGATCGGGGTTACCCGGGCGATGAAGCGGGAAGGTCAAGTTTGGATCCGTATTTTCCCTGATAACCCAATCACTAAAAAACCTCTAGAGGTACGGATGGGTAAAGGTAAAGGAGCTCCTGAATATTGGGTTGCCAATATCTACCCTGGTACCATTTTGTTTGAAGCGAGTGGGGTACCTTTGGAATTGGCAAAAGAAGCCTTGCGTTTGGCTGCACAAAAGTTGCCAGTCAAAACTAAGTTTATTGTTCGCAGAGATTACCAAGCCTAAGGCATAAAGAGTAAGAAAATGAAAAAGACAGATTTAAAGTCACTTTCAGTAGAACAGTTGAATCAACAATTGGCCGAAGAAAGAGATCGTTTACAAAAATTGAAGTTTGCTCACGCAATCACGCCAATTGAGAACCCCAATCGGATCACTCAATCCCGTAAGGAAATTGCTCGATTGCTGACCGAATTGCACAGCAGATAATTTTACAGAGATTAAATAAGATTCCAGATGGAAAGAAATGTAAGAAAAGAGCGTATCGGGGTGGTGACCAGCAATGGCATGGAGAAATCCGGCGTGTTGAAGGTTGTTCGGAAAGTGAAGCACCCGAAATATGGAAAGTTCATGCTCAAAACCAAGAAAATCATGTTCCATGATGAGAACAATGAAGCTGGTGTGGGCGATACAGTACGTGTGATGGAAACCCGCCCCTTGTCGAAAAGCAAACGGTGGCGTTTGGTGGAAGTGATCGAGAAAGCTAAGTAATTTCATACATCGTTGATGCAACCGGTGATTCGTCATCTTGTCTCATCAATCAAATTTTTAGAACATGTTACAGCAAGAATCAAGAGCTAGTGTAGCAGATAACAGCGGAGCCAAAGAAGTACTTGTCATCCGAGTTTTGGGTGGTACAGGAAAGCGCTATGCGTCTATCGGTGATAAAGTAGTGGTAACCGTTAAACAAGCCCTTTCCTCATCCAACATGAAGAAAGGAACGGTATCCAAAGCAGTCGTAGTACGGACCAAGAAAGAAGTGCGTCGTAAGGATGGTTCTTACATTCGGTTTGAGGACAACGCCGTGGTGTTGTTGAATAACCAAGATGAGCCACGGGGAACTCGGATCTTTGGACCGGTCGCTCGTGAGTTGCGGGAGAAGCAATTCATGAAAATCGTTTCTTTAGCGCCTGAAGTGCTATAATTCATCTGATAGGTTTAACATACCATCGTTAATAAGTATTCCAATGGAAAGAAAATTCAATAAGCAACCTAAACTTCACGTTCGCTCGGGAGATACGGTGCAAGTGATTGCCGGAAATGCCAAAGGCAAACAAGGGAAAATCACTAAAGTATTTGTTGAAAAACAACGCGTGATTGTAGAGGGTGTGAATATGATCAAAAAACACATCAAGCCTTCTGCCCAAAACCCTCAAGGCGAAATTAAAGAGACCGAAGGGACTATCCACATTTCAAATGTTATGGTGGTAGACCCTGCAACAGGTAAACCTACACGTACTGGACGCAAATTGAACGAAGCAGGTAAACTGCAACGTTTCGCGAAAGGTTCTGGTAAATTTATTTAATTCATTTTCAAACGTTTAGTGGGTCGGAAATCCACTTGACAATCATGGCTCGTCTTAAAGAAAAATACAAAAAAGAAGTAGTTCCAAGCTTACAAGAAAAGTTTAACTACAAATCGGCTATGCAGGTTCCTAAGTTGACGAAAATTGTCGTTAACCGCGGAGTTGGTGCTGCCACTGGCGATAAGAAATTAGTTGACAACAGCGTCGATGAATTAACACTCATCACGGGTCAAAAAGCAGTTCCTACCATTGCTAAGAAAGCCGTTTCGAACTTCAAATTGCGGGAAGGAATGCCCATCGGAGCAAAAGTTACCCTTCGCGGTGAAATTATGTACGAATTCCTCGACCGTTTGATCGCAGTGGCTCTTCCTCGGGTTCGTGACTTCCAAGGGATCTCTGACAAAGGCTTTGATGGCCGGGGTAACTATACCTTTGGTGTGAAGGAACAAATTATCTTCCCTGAGATTTCCATTGATAAAATCAATAAAATCCAAGGTATGGATATCACCTTCGTTACAACCTCTGAAACGGATGCCGAAGCGTATGAATTGCTAAAAGCAATGGGTATGCCATTCGCATCAAACAAAAAATAATCTGATAAAAAACAAGCAATAAAGCGATGGCAAAAGAATCAATCAAAGCTAGAGAAAGAAAAAGAGAACGTCTCGTTGCAAAATTCGCAACTAAACGTGCTGCTTTGAAAGAAGCTGGGGACTGGAAAGGCTTGGACGCCCTTCCTAAAAACGCCTCTCCTGTTCGGTTACACAACCGGTGTAAATTAACCGGGCGTCCGAAAGGATATATGCGGAAATTCGGAATCAACCGGGTTACCTTCCGTGAAATGGCAAGCTCTGGCCTTATCCCTGGCGTTACAAAGTCTTCTTGGTAATTCCAAAATGTTTTTCTAATTTTGCAACCCGATAAAGTAAGTCGTTTCGATACTGCTTTATCGGTGCTTTTTCATATTAATTCACTATTTTATGGTAACAACCGATCCAATAGCCGACTATTTGACGCGTCTACGTAACGCGATCAAGGCTAGACACCGCGTGGTAGAAATTCCTGCTTCCAACATGAAGAAGGAAATCACCAAAGTTCTTTACGATAAAGGCTACATTCAAAGCTATAAGTTTGTAGAAGAAGGTCCACAAGGAACTATTAAAATTGCATTAAAATACAATCCTGTAACCAAGCAATCTGCCATTGTTAATCTAACCCGTGCTTCAAAGCCAGGTTTACGGAAATACGCCGGAGTAGATGCTATTCCTCGTGTATTAAATGGTCTTGGAATTGCTATTTTGTCAACCTCAAAAGGCATTATCACTGATAAAGAAGCTCGTGCTTTAAATGTTGGTGGTGAGGTATTGTGTTACGTATATTAATTTGTTGACCGCTTCGGGGTAAATCTGAAGCCTTAAACTCTGTATCATGTCAAGAATAGGAAAGAAAATTATTCAATTGCCTGCGGGTGTTTCGGTGTCCGTAGAGTCAAATGTTGTGACAGTAAAAGGACCCAAAGGGACATTAACCCAGGACATTGATCCGGATATGTCGGTGGTTGTTGAGGATGGTATTCTACGTGTGGAACGTCCGACTGAACAAAAGCGTCACAAAGCACTTCATGGTTTATACCGCTCATTGATCTCAAACATGGTTCAAGGTGTGAGCGAAGGGTACAAACGTGAGTTAGAACTTGTTGGGGTGGGGTATAAAGCTTCCAACAATGGGAACATCATCGATTTATCGTTAGGGTATTCGCACAATATTTATTTTGTCGTGCCAAGCGAATTGAAAGTAGAAACCAAAATGGAAAAAGGGAAAAACCCTGTGATCATTTTGGATGGAATCGACAAACAATTGATCGGATTAGTTTCCGCGAAGTTGAAATCATTACGTAAGACAGAACCATACAAAGGAAAAGGTATTCGCTTTGTGGGTGAAGTGGTTCGTAGAAAAGCTGGTAAAACGGCTGGTAAAAAATAAGTAAACTTTCATTCGTAAAGCGACTTAAAGCAATGGCACAAAATAAAACTGAAAGAAGACAAAAAATCAAGTGGCGTATTCGGAGCCGAATCAAAGGTACCCAAGTACGTCCACGATTAACGGTATATCGTTCCAATAAAGCAATTTATGCTCAATTGATCGATGATTTGACTGGTCGCACACTTGCGGCTGCCTCCTCTACCGAGCTTGGATTAACTGGCGTAAAAGTGGATAATTCAAAAGCGGTGGGTGCGAAAATTGCCGAAAAAGCAGTAGCTTCCGGTATCACAACTTGTGTATTCGACCGTAACGGGTACCTATATCATGGCAATGTGAAAGCATTGGCTGATGGTGCTAGAGAGGGAGGATTAGTATTCTAATTTAACGAACGATCTCGATCATGAACAAAGCAACTAAATATAACGAATCTGAACTTAAAGAAAAAGTTGTCGCCATCAACCGTGTTGCCAAAGTGGTAAAGGGTGGTCGCCGCTTCAGCTTTTCTGCCATCGTCGTGGTAGGAGATGGTAAAGGTGTTGTAGGGCAAGGTTTAGGAAAAGCAAACGAAGTAACGGATGCAATCTCCAAAGCTATCGAGGATGCCAAAAAGAATTTGGTGCAAGTGCCAATCGTCAATGATACGGTACCTCACGAAATGCATGGTAAATTCTCTGGTGGTTTTGTATTTGTACGTCCTGCTGCGCCTGGTACGGGTGTAATCGCCGGTGGTGCTATGCGTGCTGTTTTAGAGGCGGCTGGTGTGCACAACGTATTGGCGAAGTCGAAAGGCTCCTCCAACCCACACAACGTGGTGAAAGCGACTCTTGATGCTCTTATGAACATGAAGGCTCCCCACGAAGTGGCTAAACAACGTAATATTTCCCTTCGTAAAGTTTTCAACGGTTAATCGGAAGGTAACTTCCCTAATGATATGGCAACGGTTCGCATTACGCAAGTAAAAAGTACCATCGATCGTCCTAAGGTACAAAAGTTGACGATCCAAGCTTTAGGTTTGGGTAAAATCAACAAGTCAGTTACAAAAGAATTGACAGCCCCAATTCAGGGTATGATCAATCGGGTTCAACACCTGATTGTCGTAGAAGAAATCTAATAGGCAATGCCGAGTGGATTCATATGAATCTGCGTACACTTTAATTTTTTTTAAAAATGAATTTAAGTTCATTAAAACCTGCTTCAGGTGCAGTAAGAACGAACACTCGTTTAGGTAGAGGACAAGGTTCAGGTGGTGGTGGTACCGCCAAAAGAGGTCACAAAGGTGCAAAATCACGTTCTGGTTATAGCCAAAAACGGGGTTTTGAAGGGGGTCAAATGCCCTTACAGCGTCGTGTACCCAAGTTTGGTTTCAACAACATCAATCGCGTTGAATACAAAGCTATCAACCTAGATACAATCCAAGCACTAGCCGACTCTCTTCAAGCTTCTGTGATTACACTCGATGTGTTAAAGGAGAATGGATTGATTGGAAAATCTGATTTGGTGAAAATTTTGGGTCGTGGTGAGTTAACAACCAAACTCGAAGTAACTGCAAATGCTTTCTCAGCTTCTGCTAAAGAAGCGATTGAAAAGGCAGGTGGATCAGCTACCGTATTTACCAAAGTATCTGCGGAATAAGTATTAATGGGTCGCAAGACCCTTTACCTTTTGAATTCGATTCAAAGAAATGAATAAACTGCTTTCAACCTTAAAAAATATATGGTCCATTGAAGAATTGCGTGAGCGAATCCTCAATACCATATGGATTATCATCGTTTTCCGCATCGGGTCTTACATTGTATTGCCTGGTACTGATCCTGAAAAGTTGACTGATCTAACTGCTTCGAATGGTCTTTTGGGCTTGTTGGATACGCTAGTTGGTGGTGCTTTCAGTAATGCATCCATCATGGCTTTGGGTATTATGCCCTACATATCTGCTTCCATCGCCATTCAACTTCTTGGTCTTGCATTACCTTATTTTTCCAAATTGCAAAAGGAAGGAGAGTCTGGACGTAAAAAATTGAATCAAATCACTCGTTGGTTAACCATTGCTGTGACCTTGACTCAAGGTTTTACCTACCTTAAAACGACCATTCCTACTGAAGCAATTATGGTAAGCCAAGGGTTGTATTACTTCTCTTCGGTGATTATGTTGGTGGCCGGTACTATGATGTCCATGTGGTTAGGGGAGCGAATGACCGAAAAGGGAATTGGAAACGGTATTTCCATGATCATTATGATCGGTATTGTGTCTCGTTTCCCAGGTGCGATCATTGGGGAAGCTCAAGCAAGAGGTGCGAGTGGTGGAATCCTTTTCTTTGTATTAGAATTGGTTGCTCTTTTCTTAGTGGTTCTTTTTGCTGTGGCCATCACACAAGCTGTACGTCGCATTCCTGTTCAATATGCGAAGCAAATTGTTGGAAATAAAGTCGTGACTGGACAGCGGCAGTATCTACCCATGAAATTAAACATTTCAGGTGTCATGCCCATTATTTTTGGACAGGCTTTAATGTTTGTTCCATCCTTTGTAGCTTCTTTGTTTGCAGAAAAAAGTGATACAGCCCAAAGCATTGCCCAAACGTTCAGCGATATTACTTCGTGGCAATACAATGTACTTTATGCGTTTTTGATCATCGCATTTACGTTTTTTTACACGGCCATTTCCATTAATCCGAATCAGATAGCAGATGATATGAAGCGCGGTGGGGGTTTTGTTCCCGGTATTAAACCTGGACAACCAACTTCTGATTACATTGCTGCTATTTTGGATCGTATTACACTCCCAGGAGGTGTTTTGCTTGCACTGATTGCTATCACTCCGGCCATAGCTAGTTTGTTTGGTATGACTCAGATTTTTGCTTCTTTCTTTGGTGGTACCTCCTTGCTGATTTTAGTAGGTGTTGTCCTAGATACTTTGCAACAAATTGAAAGTTATCTATTGATGCGGCGGTATGAGGGTTTAATGCAATCAGGTCGCTTACAAGGACGCCAAACTTCGGTAGTTACTAGCTAATCGAATGGGCCAAACGAAAAGTGTTCAATTGAAGACTTCCGAGCAAGTCGAAATCATACGTGCCAACGGACTCATTTTGGCCAATGCCCACGCAGAAGTCGCTAAAATTCTTGAGCCTGGTGTGACGACAAAACAGTTGGATACTGTAGCAGAAACGTATATTCGTGATAACGGTGGTATCCCGTCCTTCAAGGGGTATAATGGTTTTCCTGCTACGTTGTGTATTTCTGTGAATGAAGTCGTTGTGCATGGTATACCAAGTACCCGTGTCATCAAAGAAGGAGATATTGTTTCGATTGATGGTGGGGTTTGTAAAAACGGTTTTCATGCCGATAGTGCGTATACCTATGGAGTGGGAGAAATTTCGAAAGAAGCGGTTCACCTACTCAAGATTACGAAAGCCTCTTTATACGCAGGTATAGCCGCCATTCAGAAGCAAGGGCGCATGGGTGATGTCAGTTACGCTATTCAGCATTTGTGTGAATCGGAAGGTTTTGGTATTGTCCGGGAATTAGTAGGGCATGGTGTAGGAAGAAACTTGCATGAAGCCCCTGAGGTACCTAACTATGGTAAACGAGGGAATGGAGTACGGTTGCAATCGGGTATGGTAATTGCTATCGAGCCCATGGTAACAGCTGGTAAGCGGTACGTGGTTCAAGAACCGGATAATTGGACGATTCGGACCGAGGATCGGTCCTTAGCGGCTCATTTTGAACATACTGTATTAATTACCAAGGAAGGTTCAGATATTTTGACTACCTTTGCACCCATTGAAGCGGTTTTAAGACAAAAAGAATCATTGATAGTATAAGTTTTTATGGCGAAACAGGCAAATATACAAGTAGACGGTGTCATTACGGAAGCCTTATCCAATGCCATGTTTCGTGTTGAGTTGGAAAACAAACACGAAGTCATTGCTCACATTTCAGGTAAAATGAGGATGCACTACATTCGGATTTTACCAGGGGACAAGGTGAAGTTGGAAATGTCTCCTTATGATTTAACAAAGGCCCGTATCGTGTACCGTTATAAATAATACCCAAGAATTTTGTAAAATTAAATATGTATGAAAGTAAGGGCATCAGTTAAAAAGCGTAGTGTTGATTGTAAGATTATCCGTCGTAATGGAAAGATCTATATCATCAACAAGAAGAATCCAAAATTTAAACAAAGACAAGGTTAATTCATTATGAGGATTGCAGGTGTTGATATTCCGGATAGAAAGCGAGGAGAGATTTCCTTGACCTACATTTTCGGAATCGGACGTAGCTCTGCTACGAAAATTTTGAGTAAAGCAAACATTTCTCCTAACAAAAAAGCTGGAGAGTGGTCAGATGACGAGGCGAATGCTATTCGTGCCATCATCAGTGCTGAGTACACAGTAGAAGGTTCTTTGAAATCGGAGGTTCAGCTAAGCATTAAGCGCTTAATGGATATCGGATGTTACAGAGGTCTTCGTCACCGGAAAGGGTTGCCTTTACGTGGACAGCGGACTAAAAATAACAGCCGGACTCGGAAAGGTAAGCGTAAGACTATCGCGAACAAGAAGAAAGCTACTAAGTAATTCATTGTCGATCAGGGAATAGATAGCTATTCCGCCTATTATCAAATATTTTACATCCCATGGCACAAGCTAAAAGGAAAGATAAAGCTAAAAAACGGGTCGTAGTTGTTGAACCCGTTGGCCAAGTTCACATCAAGGCTACTTTTAACAACATCATCATTTCGGTTACCAACTCAACTGGCCAAGTTATATCTTGGGCATCTGCAGGTAAAATGGGTTTCCGTGGTTCTAAGAAGAATACACCTTATGCTGCTCAAACAGCTGCGCAAAACTGTGGCCAAGTGGCTTATGATGCGGGCATGCGCAAAGCAGATGTATTTGTGAAAGGACCAGGGGCTGGTCGCGAGTCTGCCATCCGGACTATGCAGGGCCTAGGTATTGATATTTTATCAATTACTGACGTTACGCCGCTTCCTCATAACGGCTGTCGTCCTCCTAAAAGAAGAAGAGTTTAATTTATAATTTTCGTAGTGGTAGTTTGGACTATGGGGCTACGCACTACATTCTAATCAATTTATATGGCACGTTATACAGGTCCAAAGGCTAAAATCTCCCGTAAATTTGGAGAGCCAGTTTTAGGTCATTCTAAAGCTTTACAAAAAAAGAACTACGCTCCAGGTCAGCATGGCCGTGGTCGTCGTGGTAAGAAATCGGAATATGCATTGCAGCTTCAAGAGAAGCAAAAAGTGAAATATACGTATGGTATTTTAGAGCGTCAGTTTGCACGCACCTTCCATTTGGCTTCGGTTCGTCCAGGTCAAACGGGTACCAACTTGATTCAATTGTGTGAGTCGCGACTTGACAACGTAGTGTACCGTTTGGGTATCGCTCCTACACGTCGTGCGGCACGTCAATTGGTGGCACATAAACACATTGTTTTGGATGGAGCGGTTGTAAACGTTCCTTCAACTCTTGTAAAACCAGGGCAATTGGTGGGAGTTCGGGAGAAATCGAAAGCTCTCGAAGCCATCACTGAAAGCCTAGGAAGTCATTCCTCGAAGCGTTACAGCTGGTTGGAGTGGAACTCGACTGATTTGGTTGGGAAGTTCGTGAGCTATCCTGAGAGAGATGCTATCCCTGAGAACTTCAATGATCAAGCGGTTGTCGAGTTGTACAACAAGTAATCATTCCAAGCTTTGCGATGCCATCTCCGAAGTCTTTTCGGTGATGGCTTTGCATTGTTTTTTGGGATAGTCCCAAATTCTTTTCGTTAACGAAATATACACCACAGTATGTCAATTTTAGCATTTCAAATGCCCGATAAAGTCGTCATGGAGAAAGCCGACGACTTCCATGGTTTTTTCGAGTTTAAACCACTCGAGCGAGGCTATGGTGTGACCATTGGTAATGCTCTACGTCGTATTTTGCTCTCTTCCTTGGAAGGGTATGCAATTACGGCTGTGAGATTTCCGGGTGTTCAACATGAATTCTCTTCGATCGAAGGGGTTGTGGATGATGTGACTGAAATTATTTTGAACATGAAACAAGTTCGGTTCAAGAAAGTTTCTGAATACATAGATAATAAAATCACGGTTCGGGTCAAAAACCAAACGGAATTGAAGGCGGGAGATATCGCAAAATTCACTCAAAGTTTTGAAATTCTGAATCCGGAATTGGTATTGGCCCGTTTGGACGATACCAAAGAAATTGAATTTGAGATTGTTGTCGATAAGGGCCGTGGTTATGTTCAATCGGAAGAGCACAAGCACAATGATCTTCCTATCGGATTTATTTCGGTGGATTCAATTTATACTCCTATCAAAAACGTCAAGTTTACGGTAGAGAATACACGGGTTGAGCAACGGACGGATTATGAAAAACTTTTGTTGGAAATCAAAACGGATGGTTCTATTCATCCTGAGCGTGCTCTTCAAGAGTCTGCTAATATTTTGATTCAGCATTTTCTTAAATTCACCGATGAGAACATGGTGTTTGACACGAAAAATGATGAGGATGCTAATGTTGTGGATGAGGAATTCCTTCACATGCGCAAGCTATTGAAGACTTCTTTGCAAGACTTAGACCTATCGGTTCGTGCGTACAACTGTTTGAAATCGGCCGATATTCGTACCCTTGGAGATCTTGTTCGCCTTGAGGTAGCCGATATGATGAAATTCCGGAATTTTGGTAAAAAGTCCTTAACTGAACTTGAGCAATTGGTAGCTGAAAAAGGCCTTCAATTTGGTATGGACGTTATTAAATACCGTTTGGACGAAGAATAAAAGCAGCATTAGTTTAATTTTAACATCGTAATAGGTGGATATTTCAGTTCGCTGCAAACCAATATCTAACCGTTACTTACGAATTATTTTCCAATGAGACACGGAAAAAAAGTAAATCACTTAGGGAGAACTAAATCCCACCGCGAAGCAATGTTGGCTAATATGGCCGTTTCATTGATTAAAGCAAAACGTATTGAGACGACCCTTCCTAAAGCGAAGGAGTTGCGTAAGTACATCGAGCCCTTAGTTACTAAGGGTAAAAATGATTCGACGCACAACCGTCGGACCGTTTTCTCTTATCTTCAAGATAAGGAAGCAATCACCACTCTTTTTGGTGAAATTGCTGAGAAAGTGGCTGAACGTAATGGTGGTTACACTCGGATCATCAAACTTGGCACTCGTCAAGGTGATGGTGCTGAAGTTGCCATGATTGAATTTGTTGATTTCAATGCGGCGATTGCTACCGCGGTTGTTGAAGAAGAAGCCAAAGCCACTACTCGTCGTAGCCGTCGTGGTGGAAAGAAAAAATCTGATGAGGCAACTTCTGAAGTGGAAGCCACGGAGGCACCAGCTGCAGAAGAAACCAAAGAGGATTAATTTTCTTACTTTAAATAGAAGAGGCTACCTTCGGGTAGCCTCTTTTTATTTTTACCTATGAATAAACCTGTATTTGGTGTGATGGATTTAGGTTCAAACACCTTTCATTTGATCTTATTTTATTGGGAAGATCAGAAAATAGTTCCTGTCTTTACTTTGTCTTTACCTGCCAAAATAGGTGAAGGTGGATTCGGGAAGGAGGGCTTATTACCTGAAGCGATGGATCGTGGTATAGCCATTTTATCTCAGTTTAAAGAGAAATTAGATCGGTATCATGTGACCCAGTTTCGGGCCTTTGGAACTAGTGCTTTGCGTCAAGCACCCAACTCGGCATTGTTTTTGGATCGGGTTTTACAAGAGACTGGTATACGAGTTGAGGTTATTTCGGGTCAGGAAGAAGCCTCTCTTATCTTCAAAGGAATTCAGGCTGCTTACCCAGTTCAAAGACCTTCAATGATTGTTGATATTGGAGGCGGAAGTATAGAATTTATTTTAACGAATCACCAGGAGGTGGTTTGGAAGACCAGTTTAGAGATTGGTGGATTGCGATTAATGGAACGCTTTCATCAATATGACCCATTGCCTTCATCGGCTGTTGATCGCATGCAGACTTACTTTCGAGAGGTCCTTTTACCTGTGACGAATGCGGTACATCAATATGCTCCGGAGATTTTGATTGGATCTTCAGGTTCTTTTGATACGTTGGTGGATATGTGGTGGATGAATACTGAAGGGAAGTTGCCGCCTTCTGAAAAAACTCATTTTACATTGCCTCTAGTGGGATTTGATCTTTTGAAGAAAGAAATAGTATCCCGAAATGAATCCCAGCGCCGTGAATTGCCCGGTATGATTCCCCTGAGGTCTGGGATGATGCCTGTCGCGGTCGTTTTCATTGATCATTTGATTCAATCGTATCATTTAAGGGAAATTGTTGTTTCACGATACTCCTTAAAAGAAGGGGCTTGTTATACATTTGCCGTATGATGCACACGAACCATTATTTTTTCAAAGCGCTTCTTCCCACGTTACAACGTAAGTTATTAGGAGGGAATTTACATGTAGCGTTTAGTCAAGATAAGGATGAGCTCGTGCTCGAGTTTCATCGCGAGAACCAACGATTTTTTATCAAGGCTCAATTGGGAAGTCAATTTTCAGCCTTACTATTTCCAGACCAATTTGAACGCGCGCGACGTAATTCGGTTGATTTATGGACTGACCTATATGGTTTTCAAGTAGAACGAGTTTGGGTGCCGGCTAATGAACGAGTTTTGGTGATTACTTTGGCGGGTGATTTTCATTTGGTTGGAAAGTTTCATGGAAATCGACCTAATTGGCTCGTATTTGAAGGTGAAAAAATCAAGTATGTATTCAATAGTCATTTAAAAACCGATTTTGATTGGACGCTTTCTCAATTGAGTAGACCGATCGACCAATCATTTGCTGCATTTATCGAGTCGGATGGTAATATCCAGGCCTTATATCCTACTTTGGGGAAATGGGTGGTTACGTATTTTACTCTTCGGAAAGAAGTTTTATCCAGTATGGATTTATCTGAGCGGTGGACAGGATGGCAAGAGATTATCCAGCAACTGGAGACACCCAATGGATTTTACCTGGGGGTAGATGACCAACAAATTCCGTTTTTGTCATTGTTCCCCCCCGATGACCCACAATTCGTTTTCTTTGATGATCCATTGGAGGCAGGAAATGCCTTTGTTTCTCGCTTTCAGCAGGTTTACACGTTGGCCAAAGAAAAAAGCACTTGGATTCGAAAAGTTGAAAAAGAAATAAAACTGACGGAAGCCTATTTACAGCAACAATATGCTCGGTTATCTCAGCGAGAAAGTGGACTTAGTTTAGAACAGATTGGGCATATTTTGATGTCATTTTTACATGAAATTGGGCCAGATTGCAGCGAAGTGGAATTGCCTAATTTGTATGAGGAAGGGAAAACAGTCAAAATTAAGCTTAAAGCGGACGTATCACCTCAGAAAAATGCGGAATGGTATTATCGAAAAGCTAAGAATGAAAAGATTGAGCAAGATAAACTGGAAGAAAACATTTTAGCTCGAGAGGAGGCATTGGTGCGATTGCAAGAGCAGCTAAGTCAAATTCGGGACCAAACGACATTGAAATCTTTGCGAACCTTAGTAAAAAGGGAACGGAGAAATGCAGAGCCAAATCAGGTTGGAGATTCTCCTTTATTTAAGCGATTTGAATGTTTGGGTTTTGAGATTTTGGTGGGGCGCAATGCGAAAAATAATGATTTGTTGACACAGCGCTTTTCATTTAAGGAGGATTTGTGGCTTCATGCACGAGATGTCCAAGGTTCTCATGTACTGATTAAGCACCAAGCGGGCAAGGCATTCCCTACCCCGGTAATTGAGGCAGCAGCTGGTTTGGCGGCGTATTATTCGAAGGCTCGAAATGAGTCATTGGCCGCAGTCATTGTGACACCGAAAAAATATGTTCGAAAGGCAAAAGGTTTGGCGGATGGGGCAGTAATCATCGACAAAGAAAAAGTGGTCATGGTTCCACCAAGAGCTAACGTATAGTAAGCAAGGTAGGGAAAATTTGGATTTTTTGGGGATTTATCTCCATTTAAAGGAAAAGTCCTTTAACTTTGTGCTTCGATGTGAAAATCGAAATCCCTTCTCAAAAAATGCCTAAAAATCCCCACCTTTCTTCCATCCTGATTATCGGTTCCGGACCGATCATCATTGGTCAAGCCTGTGAATTTGATTACTCTGGCTCACAAGCCGCTCGTTCCCTTCGGGAGGAGGGCATAGAGGTGTCGCTGATTAATTCCAATCCAGCTACCATTATGACGGATCCCATGAATGCGGATCACGTCTATTTGAAGCCATTAGAGAAAAAGTCCATCATCGAAATTTTAGAGAAACACCAAGCGATGGGTCGACCGATCGATGCAGTGTTACCAACGATGGGTGGCCAGACTGCTTTAAATTTAGCGATCGAGTGCGATCAAGCTGGCGTATGGTCCAAGTATAACGTTCAGATCATTGGAGTGGATATTAAAGCCATTGAGACGACGGAGGACCGTGAGAAGTTCCGATTAAAAATGTTGGAACTAGGTGTTGGAGTTTGCAAAGGTCGCACCGCTCGATCTTTTCTGGAAGGAAAAGAGATTGCGCAGGAAATTGGATTTCCATTGGTCATCAGACCTTCCTTTACGTTAGGCGGAACGGGTGGAGGCTTTGTTAATTCACCTGAGGAATTTGATAAAGCACTTGATAGTGGTTTACATGCCTCTCCGGTCCATGAGGTGTTGGTTGAACAGTCCATTTTGGGTTGGAAAGAATATGAATTGGAGTTATTGCGGGACAATAAAGGGAATATTGCCATTATCTGTACGATCGAAAACTTTGATCCCATGGGGGTGCATACAGGAGACTCGATCACCGTGGCCCCAGCCATGACATTGCCCGATACCATTTATCAAAAAATGCGAAATATGGCCATCCTGATGATGAATGGAATTGGTCAGTTTGCGGGGGGGTGTAACGTGCAGTTTTCTTTAAATCCTGAGAACGATGAAATCATCGCGATTGAGATCAATCCTCGGGTGAGTCGTTCTTCGGCGCTTGCTTCAAAAGCAACGGGGTATCCTATTGCGAAAATTGCTGCCAAAATGGCGATTGGATATAATCTGGATGAATTGATTAATCCAATTACGGGTTCAACTTCAGCTTTCTTTGAGCCAGCTATAGATTATGTTATTGTGAAGGTTCCTCGGTGGAATTTCGATAAGTTCCCTGGTTCGGATCGCCGACTGGGTCTACAAATGAAGTCGGTAGGCGAGACCATGGGTATTGGACGTAATTTTCAAGAGGCATTGCAAAAGGCCTGTCAATCTTTGGAAATTCGTCGGAATGGATTGGGTGCGGATGGCAAAGAGGAACGTGATCAAGAGAAGTTAAAACAAAGTTTGGCCAATCCTTCTTGGAATCGCTTGTTTCATATTTATGATGCCTTCAAGGCGGGGTTGTCTTTCAATACCATTCAAAAATTGACCAAAATTGATGCTTGGTTCTTGCGTCAAATTGAGGAACTTTTGATCTTAGAAAAGGAGATTGAAAAATATAAAATAGAACAACTTCCTGCCGATTTGTTGCTTTCAGCGAAGCAAAAAGGTTATGCCGATCGGCAATTGGCTCACATTCTCCATTGTTTGGAAAGTGAGGTTTTCCAAAGACGGCAGGATCTGGGAATCAATCGGGCCTACAAATGTGTGGATACATGCGCTGCCGAGTTTGAGGCCAAAACACCTTATTATTATTCCACATTTAATGTTTCATCCGAACATCCCGACAATGAGTCCATTGTTTCTGATCGGAAGAAAATTGTGGTCTTGGGGTCAGGACCCAACCGGATTGGTCAAGGCATTGAGTTTGATTACTCCTGTGTGCATGGGGTTCTAGCTGCCAAAGAGTGTGGGTATGAAACGATCATGATCAATTGCAATCCTGAGACGGTTTCTACAGATCCAGATATTGCGGATAAGTTGTACTTCGAACCTGTATTTTGGGAGCATGTGTACGATATTATTCGTCATGAAAAGCCGGAGGGGGTCATTGTTCAATTAGGTGGTCAGACAGCCCTTAAAATGGCCGAGAAACTAACCAAATATGGCGTGAAGATTATTGGAACGTCGTATGAGGCCCTGGATTTAGCGGAAGATCGAGGTCGTTTCTCGGAGAAGTTGCGGGAATTGGAGATTCCATATCCTTTGTTCGATACAGTTCGTACCTCAGATCGTGCCGTTGAGGTGGCGAAATCGCTTGGTTTTCCTCTGTTGGTTCGTCCATCGTACGTATTGGGAGGCCAAAGCATGAAAATTGTCATCAACGAGCAAGAGTTGGAGCAACATGTAGTGAAAATTCTGAATGATATCCCCGATAACAACATTCTTTTGGATCATTTCTTGGAAAATGCCATTGAAGCGGAGGCAGATGCTATTTGTGATGGCGAAAATGCGTACATCATCGGGATTATGGAGCATATCGAACCGGCCGGAATTCATTCCGGGGATTCGTATGCGGTACTTCCGGCATTTGATTTGAGTCCGGCAGTGATCGAACAGATCGAAACCTATACCAAGAAAATTGCGATTGCCTTGGATACGAAGGGCTTGATCAATATTCAGTTCGCGATTAAAGATGAAAAAGTATATGTGATCGAAGCGAATCCACGCGCATCGCGCACGGTTCCGTTTATTTGCAAAGCGTATCAAGAGCCCTATGTGAATTACGCCACCAAGGTCATGTTGGGTGAGAAGAAAGTGACGGATTTTGATTTCCAACCGGTTAAAAAGGGATATGCGATTAAAATCCCAGTATTCTCATTTAATAAGTTCCCGAATGTCAATAAAGAATTGGGGCCTGAAATGAAATCGACGGGTGAGGGAATTTACTTTATCGAGGATTTAAAAGATGATTTCTTCCGGAAGGTGTATTCGGAGCGTCATATGTATATGAGTCGGTAAATGAATAAGCTAATTTTAAAAAGGGTATGAAAATTCGATTTTCATACCCTTTTTTTCTGTCATTCCATCATGGGGAAGATCAATGTACAAACAGTACCCTGTTGACTGGTGATGGAAATTTGGCCGTCGTTTGCTTCCACCAGGTCTTTTACCAAGACCAGGCCAATCCCTGTGCCTTGTTCTTGGGCAGTTCCTAGACGTGTCGATTCTTTGGAAGGTTGAAAAAGTGTAGCCAGTACATCTTCAGGAATACCCAGGCCAGGATCGGTGATGGTCAGGTACATCTTTTTATTTTTTTCCTCAGCCTGAATTTCGATAATGCCATCAGGAAAAGTGAATTTAATGGCATTTTGCATTAGATTTCGCAATATAATGGCAAGGTGTTGAGGGTCTAGAAAGGTATGAATTGATGTATCGATCTTGTTTTGGATGGTGATATTTTTTTTGAGGGCGGTAGGTTTTAGAATTTGAATTTGTTCTTCTGTGACTTGGGCAAGGTAAGTTTTGGTCTTTCTGGGGCGAATTCCCCCCATTTGCGAAAGTGACCAATGGAGAAGGTTCTCCATCATCTGATTGACCTGGCGTATTTGCAGATCAAATAATTGAATGGAATCAGAGAACTCCCTCTGGCTAAGTGCGCCCCAATTGATGAGGTTCATAAACGTTTGTAGGTTGGCAATGGGGGATCTAAGATCGTGAGACAAAATGGTAAATAGACGGTCCTTGGTGGCATTTAGCCGAAGTAATTCTTCTTTTTGTTGCGCAATTTTTTGGTTGGATTTTTGTAACGTCCACAGGAAAATGAGCAATGCAATGACCAAACCAACCGCGAGAAGTAAATAGGTGCGATGTATTTTTTGGGTATTCTTTAAATTTTCGATTTGATGTTCTTTTTTTTCTAAATCCAATTGAGATGATACTTTAAGCAATTGGATTTTACTATTTTCGGTAATAGTTTTTCGAGAAATGTAGGTGTCCAGTTCATGAAATTTTTTGAGGGCAGTGAGCTGTTTAGTTGTATTGTTGGAGGCTTCGTACAATTCGACCAAGTGTTTGTAGGCATGAAAAAGGCGCAAAGTGTCGGTATAGGCATGATTTTTAGTTTGAATGGATTGAAAGATATACTTTTCCGCTTTGCTAAATTGCTTAAGCTTAGTGGCCAAGCGTGCTAGGTCGTTGAAATAAACGTAGTCTCCGAGACTCCTCTGTAAATCATCTTTCTTTTTTTTCAATTTTAGATACAGCCAGTATGGTTTTTGATTTCGATGGCGTTCCAAGAAATCACAGTAATCTAAGCCATGTGAAAACCATTCATCTAGATTCACTTTTTCATAAATTTTCAGACATTGCTGATAGCAGGACTCGGCATAATCAAAGTGGCTCAATTGACTACTAAAAACGGCTGCGGTTGCATAGCATTTTCCTTTCCATTCGTCATCATCGGTTTGATTGGCGAGAGCTATCGTTTGTTTCAAGTGTTTGAACATCTCTTGGGTTTCTCCGAGTTTGAAGGTAGCGAGGGACAGTAAATAAAAGTATTTGGATTTCAGGTGATTGGATTTTTCAGCTTCTGCTAGAGGTAGGATACAAGTGGCTAATCGAAGCGTACTATCAATGTCTAGTTTATAAAAATATTGATTAAAAGCCAAGTCGAAGTAAGCGAAACCTTCACTCGATTTTAGTTTATGTTTTTGAGCCAATAGCAGTTTTTGATGGTAAAAAAAAGAAGAGGAATCGACATGAAATGACACAATTCGGTAATGATTCCCCAGGGAATCGAGTCGATTCAATTGAGAAGCAATGGAACGATGAATCGAATTTTGAGCTGGGCTTTTGTAGGAGATTAATCCACTGAAAAGCCCAATCAAACTTACTTTGAGAAGAAGTTTAAACACGTCAATTTAGGGTATTTTGAGTTAGGATGTTTGCTTTTTCCTTGGCAATCAAGGCATTAGTTTTGGCGTGTAATCAAATGGTTTTTGATATGCGATTGACTGATTTGATCACGATATTGGTCACCTATAGGTAAAACTTTTCCGGATTGTGTAGTGATCTCATTTTTGGAAATTCGAACAATTGCTTCCCGATTGACAAGAAAGGATCGATGAATCCGAATGAAAACATCGCCCTTTAAAAATTGTTCCATTTTCCCGATTGTTAATATGGGTTGGAAGATTTTGGTTGGGGTGATGATTTTTAGAATATTATCTTCGGACTCCATGTATTCAATTTGATGGTATGGAATCTGAATATACGCATTTTGTTCTCTAATGAAGAGATAGGGCGATACTGTGGAGAAACTTTGGGTTTGGCTTAAACGCTCTTTTACCCGATCGATACTCTTAAAAAAGCGGGCGACATCCAAGGGCTTTACAAGGAAATCTACTGGAGAAATTTCGTATCCATCCAGCGCGTATTCCTGGTGGGAAGTTACTAGCACAACTAAAGGGGGATGCGTCAGGTTTTTGATCCATTCAATACCATTGACCTCCGGCATCTCGATATCACATATAAGGAGATCGATGGCTTTTTCAGCCAAGATTTGATACCCTTCTAGGGCATTTGAACCAATTCCGACTAATTGCAAACTTGGATGAAGAAGTACAAGCTTACTAAGGGATTGCTGCCAGAGCGGGTCATCATCCAAAATGAGTGTTCTTATTTGCATCATCTACTTTCGTTCTCACATAATTTTTACTGACAAATCAATCCTGTTTACTTACTCAAGGATATACTATACCCAACGTTGTCACAAGTGGACTTGAATACAGGTAATTGGACACTATATGAAGTACTCCCCAAAGTATGGACAGCTTTGGGTAAAAGGTAAATTTATCTACGAGACCTGAGCATCGTTTCCGAAAAACAGATCGTTCGGAATAAATCCGGTTGCGGTATGCTTTCTTTCACCGTTGTAAAACTTCACGTAGGCTTTAATGCCTTTGTAAAGATCTACACCGCCATTCGGTGGGTTTAGATAGATGTATTCATATTTGAGCGATCTCCAAAAACGCTCAATATACACATTGT
>VFQO010000450.1_pt1 | contig 44667 bp, 33 predicted proteins | sample 3512331 | NCBI WGS metagenome assembly VFQO01 (sample SAMN10412371, study PRJNA504923) | tailings metagenome | isolation source: Replicate 3 from Balatoc abandoned mine | place: Philippines: Itogon, Benguet | collected 2017-08-28 | reverse complement strand
GACATCATCATCGCCACCGGGATCGAGCCGCGCACGCCCGCCATCCCCGGCATCGATCACCCCAAGGTGGTGCGCTATATCGACGTGATCCGCGGCACAGCCAGCGTCGGCCAGCGCGTCGCGATCATGGGCGCGGGCGGGATCGGCTTCGATGTTGCCGAACTGATCACCCACGACGGCCCCTCGGGCGCGCTTGATGTCGAGGTGTTCGCACGCGAATGGGGCATCGACTTCAAGAACCACCCGCGCGGAGGCGTCACCGGCATCACCCCGGTGGTGCAATCGAGCGGGCGCGAGGTGTGGTTGCTCCAGCGCAAGACCAGCGCGGTCGGCAAGGGGCTGGGCCGCACGACCGGCTGGACCCACCGCCTGACGCTGCAACGGCGCGGGGTGAAGATGGTCGCCGGGGTCGAATATGACCGGATCGACGATGCCGGGCTGCATATCCGGATCGAGGGCGAGCCGCAGGTACTGGAGGTTGACACGATCATCGTGTGCGCCGGCCAGCTTCCGGCACGGGGGCTGCATGACGAACTGGTCGCCAAGGGCGCACAGCCGGTGCTGATCGGCGGTGCCTTCGAGGCCGCCGAACTCGATGCCAAGCAGGCGATCAAGCAAGCAACCGAGCTCGCGCTGGTCGCCTGACGCGCGACAGGACGGCGCAGCGCCGCCCTCACGGTCACAGCAAAAGGGCCGGCGATTGCGCGCCGGCCCTTGTTTTTTGTCCCGGCTCGGGGTGCCTCAGAAGCCGAGCCGCAGCGAGGCCTGCACTGTCCGGCCGTTCGCGGCGCGGGCAAAGCCGATGCCGCTCGCAGGCACGCTTGCCTGATTGACCTCGAAGATGCCGAGCGTGTTGAACAGGTTCTGCGCGCTGATCGTCAGCTGCAGGTTCTCGGCCGGCTGGAACTCGGCAAAGGCGCCCACCGTGGTGAAGCCGGGCATGCGCAGCAGGTTGCTGTCCTGCGCATAGGAGCTGGTGATCGTCACGATGTTGGCACCTGCCGCGAACTTGCCGAGATCGACCTGCGGCACGGCGACCAGCACCCAGTCGGGCTGGTGACGCGGTTCCTTGCCGGTGAGCGCGGGGTTGAGGCGGTCCTCGGTGATCTTGGCCTGGGTATAGGTCGCCGCCAGCATCAGGTTGAACACACCGCGGGTGAAATTGCCCTCCAGCTCCACGCCTTCGGCCTCGTAGGTGCGGTTGGTGGCATTGGCCGCACCGTTGAGGACGTTCTGATCTTCTGCCTCGACGTGGAACACCGTCCCGTTGACCGTGATCCCGCCCCGGCGCAGCTTGAAGCCGGCTTCGTACTGGATCACCGTATCCTGCCGATCGCCGCTGGGGACATTTCCGGTCAGGTGATCGACCGTGGGGGTGAACAGCACCTTGTCGGCCGCAGCCCGCGCGCCCTTGCTGTAGCGCGCAAACAGCGAGAACGGCTCGGCCACGCGGTAATTCACGCCCACCGAATAGTTGAGGTAGCCGTAATCGTAATTGACCGGCGCCGGGCGATCGAGCGGCAGGAAGGCGGTGCGCGCCTCGGCCGGGTTGATCACCCCGTCGCGGTCGAAGTCAAAGCTGGTGAGGCCCTGCCGCCCGCCGCCCAGATCGGCCCCGAACAGCTGCCCGCGCACGCGCCCGCTATCATACCGCAGGCTCCCGCCGATCGCGAGCTTGCCGACATGGAAGTTGACCGAGCCATAGGGCGCAAGGACGCGGTAATCGACATCGAAGATGCGCCGGAACAGGCTGCTTTCGCGCCCGAAGGCGAAATAGCCGTTCAGCGTCTGCGGGCTTCCCGCGGCGTTGATGATATCGACCATCGCGGTCTCGCCCCCGCCATTGGCATCGACGATCATCGCGGTGTGCAGCCAGGTGGTGTCGAGCTCCTGCGTCGCATAATAGAGCCCCGCAGTGGTCGTCAGCTTGCCGCCGCCCACTTCCCAAACGCGGCTGGCGCGCAGATCATTGGTGAAGTTGTCGAGCGATTTCGCGCGCACGAAGCTGACGAAATAGAGCGAGAGCAGCCCGTTGCCGTTGATCAGGCTGCCGTCAGGGATCACCTGCCCCACAAGCGGCCCGCTCGCATAGGCCGCCGTCGACCCGGGCCCGCCGATGGAATTGGCGAAGGCCGTCACGGTGTTCTGGCGGTTGGGGAACATGCGGCTGAAGTCACCGCCATTGACCGCGTAGCGCACCTTTTCAGTGATCGTCCAGCCGGCAACATCGAACTGCGCCTCGAAGCCGATCGATTTCGACTTGGCGCTCTGCCCGGTGCTGATCGGCAGCGCGACCGGCTGGTTGTTGCGATCGAGCGTGATGACCGGGCCGAGGAACGGCGACAAGGTCGAATCCCGCCGCAGGTCGAAGCCCGGAAAGCTGCGGAACTGCGGGTTCTCGTTGGTCCCGGTGATGTTGACAGCATAGGGCGCGAAGGTCGGCGAACGATCATCGAGCAGCTTGAAATAGACGCGCACATAGCCGCCATCGAAGGTGCGGGTGATGTTGGCCTTGATCTGCCCACCGCGCCAGCCGGTGAAACCGATGGCGCGCGGACCTTCGCCCTCGCGGTAGAAGCCGCCGATGTAGAAACGGGTGTTCTCACCCAGCTTGCCGCCATAGTCGAAATCGAGCCGCTTTTCGTCGAAATCGAGCCCGGCCGAGAACTGCGCGCGCCCGCCTTCCTGCTCGCCGGTGCGCGAGATGATATTGACGATGCCGCCCGGCGAGTTCGACGCGAAGGTCGAGGCTGAGCCGCCGCGGATCGTCTCGATCGCGTTCACGGTGAAATCGTTACGCAGATAGACATCGGTGGCGACGTTGAAGAGATCGCCGAATTCGAGCACCGGCAGGCCGTCTTCCTGGAACTGCATGTATTTGGAGCCGCCGGCCGCCAACGGCAGCCCGCGCACGGTGTAGTTGTTGTTGCCCTCGCCGATGCCGGTCGCCACCCGCAACCCCGCCATGGTGCGCAGCACATCGCCCAGCGGGCGCGGGCCGAAGCGCTGGACATCGTCGCCCTTCAAGGCGCTGGTAGACGTCGCGCTGTCGAGCCGGTCGCGGCCCTTGGCCATGCCGGTCGAGAAGATCTCGGCCGGCGGCTTGGCGACGGTGGCGGATGGGACGACTTGGGCCTCGGCTTCGGCTCTCGCTTCGCTTTCGGAACCCGCCCCGGCGGCGGCATCATCTTCCGCCATGGCCGGCGCGGCAAACGCTCCGGTGGCGACGAACACAAGCAAGCTGGTCTTCAGTTTCATGGCATGCTCCCCCCGTTGTGCCGGCGCTACCTCCAGTCCGGCTTCATCGAGTGCAGCCTGCCCGATAGGCCTGCGGAAATTGGCAGGTGCAAAAGCGCCGCCTAGGGATTGACGCTAGGGAAAGGCCGCAGGAGCAAGGGCCTCAGGCGAGACCACGCCAGTCGATCCACTCGCCATAAGGGTGGCACAACGCAGCGATGCGGCTTTCGCCCCGGTGGCGTACCCCGTCCCACTGCGCAATCCGCAATTCCACCGCGCCGCGATCCGCTCGCCATTCGATGCCGACGCGGGCCAGCGGGCGATCGGGTGTGGCCTGCGAACCGGCTTCGGCAAAAGCGGCATCGATCGCGGCGCGTTCGGACGGGCTGGCATATTGCAGCACCATCGAATGGAACACCACACGGCGCGATCCGGCTGGCTGGGGCGCGGAGAGTTCGCGGGCGAGAAAGGCGCTCGCCCGCCCTGTCTCGACCTGCGGGGGATGGGCCTCGGCAATCCCGATGGCGGCGGCAAGCCGGCTTGCGCGCATGGTTTCACCCGGCCAGACATAGGCGGCAAGGCTGCGGCGGTCTGCAGCGCTGGTCACGTCGAGCGGGTGCAGATCGACTCCGCGCGCCGCCATAACAGCCAGCGGCCCGGCTTCGAGTGGTCGCCCGCGCCACTCCGGCACCAGCGTCACCGCGCTCGTGGGGGCACAGGCGGACAGCTGCCCGAGCCGCACGGCATAATACGGGAAATTGAGGTTGAGCCCCGCGCTCGCGCCGAGTTCGAGCACCTCGCAGGGCAGGCCGTCCGCGCGGCAGAGTTCGATCAGCGCCGCGACCAGCCCCGCGACCCGCGCGACCTCATTGGTCTGGGTGGGATGGGAGAGCCACACGGCAAGCTCCTCGGCGCGCTCGTCAAGCGCCCGCGCCAGCGCGCGATCGAGCTGCGCATCCGATGGCATCGCGTCCGAGCCATAGAGCGCAGCCAGCACCCCGCCGGGATCGGACAGAGCAAAGGCGTGGAGCCCGGCGTTGAGGCGGAAGATCACCCCGTCGGAGGCAAGATCGCCCGGCCATTGCTCGATCGTCTCGAACAGTGCGCCCGCATGCGGCAGCACCCGTGCGAGCGCGTGCATGAGCGCCGCCGCGCGCGGCTTGACGAAGCCTTCGGCCTTGGCCGCCTCGACCAGCAGCTGGCGCACCGCACGGCCGGAAGCGGGCGGGCCATCCGTGGCGGGAACGATCAGATCATCGGGATGAAACAGAAGGGTCAAGCGCGCGGCCTCGGATCGCTGATGAGGTGGGCAGCTTTAGGCGCGGGAAACCAACACAATGCGCCGCATGGCTAGGGAAAAACGCGCAAACACCGGTGCGCCCCGGACGGGGTGGGCAGTGCTGCGTAACATTACCGATCTTGGGCTCACGCGCCGGTTAAACGGGCCGCAGCTAACGCCACGCTCCGAATTCACGTCACCAACACCGGAGCCACAATCGCATGCGCGTTCGCAACGCTTTCATCACTGCCCTGCTCGTCACGACTGCTGCCGTCCCCGCCTACGCAAACGAGAAAGCAGCTACGGAAACGGCGCGGGATCCGGTATCGGCTGAGCCTGCTGCGGACGCGCCTGCGCCCAAGGCCTTCACCACCGGCGTCGCCAAGGGCCGCGACCTGCTCGACACCGCGATTTCCGCGAGCGTGCTCGACGAATCCGATCTCACCCAGCTTTCGGTCAGCTCGATCGCCGGGATCATGCAGAACATCCCTGGCATCCGTTCCGAGACCTCGGACATCGACGGCTTCTCGGCCATCACCATCCGCGGGCTGCCGCTGGCGGCGGAGGGCTCGAAGTTCCTGCAACTCCAGGAAGACGGCCTGCCGGTACTCGAATTCGGCGACATCCAGTTCGCCGGGATCGACCAGTTCCTGCGCGCCGACCTGACGCTGGCGCAGGTGCAGGCAATCCGCGGCGGTTCGGCCTCGACCTTCGCGTCCAACTCGCCGGGCGGGCTGATCAACTTCATCTCGCGCACCGGCGATCGCGCCGGTGGCACGATGCAGGTCTCGAGCGGTGTCGGCCATGATCTGAAACGCATCGATTTCGCCTATGGCTCGCCCCTCGGGCAAGGCTGGCGCTTCCACGTCGGCGGCTTCTATCGCAGCGGCGAAGGCCCGCGCGAGATCGGCTTCAACGGTTTCAAGGGCGGCCAGATCAAGGCCAACATCACCAGGGAGTTCGCGGACGGCTATATCCGCTTCTACGGCAAATACCTCGATGACCGGCAGCCCAACTACGGTTCCGTGCCGGTGACGATCACCGGCACCAATGCCGATCCCGAGATTGGCTTCCTGCCGGGCTACGACATCCGCGAGCAGGGCTTCCTCTCGCCGCTCACCGCCTCCTATGCCGAGGTTGACCGCAACAACAACCGCACTGTGATCGACGCGCGCGAAGGGCTTGCCGCGCAGGTCAAATCGCTGGGCATGGAGGCGCAGTTCGAAATCGCCGGGTTCACGGTGACCAACCGTTTCCGCTTCGCCGATATCAGCGGGCAATACAACGACAGCGTTCCCTTCGTCACGGCGCCCGCGCCGTTCTTCGGTGCCTTTGGCGGACCGGGGGCACGGCTGTCCTATGCCGCAGGGCCGCTCAGCGGGCAGGCGATCAGCGATGCGCGGCTGCTGTCGCTGGCGGTGCGGGTCCATGCCGAGCTGGAAAGCCTCGACAATGTCACCAACGATCTGCGCGCCACCCGCGTGTGGGAGGCGGGCGACGGCAAGCTGACCACTACCGCAGGCGTCTACACCTCGCGCCAGGACATCCGCATGTTCTGGAACTTCACCAACACGCTGCAGGATCTTGCGGGCGGCGGGCTGAACGCGCCGGTCAACATCACCACCGCCAGCGGCGTGCCCGTGACCGATGCCGGCACGCTCGCCTACGGCTTTGCGGTGGGTCTGCCCCTCAGCTACTACCACAACCGCTACGATGTCGATTACGACACCCTCGCCCCCTATGGCTCGATCAACTACCAGATCGGCAAGCTCGCCGTGGGTGCCAGCATCCGCTGGGACAATGGCAATGTGTCGGGTCAGGTGTTCTCGCCCAATTTCGGCGACGGTCGGCCGCTGTTCGCGCCGGTCGATGTCAACGGCGACGGGCAGGTCTCGGTCGCGGAAAGCCGTGTGCCGATCCTGCCGCTGACCCGCCCTGCGCCGGTCGATTACGATTACGACTATCTGTCATGGTCGGCCGGGGTGAACTACCGCTTCGCTGGCAACCTTTCGGCCTTCGCGCGGTACAGTCGCGGCGGGCGAGCAAGCGCGGAGAACGCGATCGGCACCGAAACGCTCGATCCCCTGAACGGGCGCCCGCGCAATCCCGGGGTCATCGTCTCGGTGGTCAAGCAGGCCGAGGCGGGCGTGAAATATCGCAAGGGCGGCCTCAGCCTGTTCCTCACCGGCTTCTGGGCCTCGACCGACGAGCGCAATTTCCAGATCACCGCCGATGCCACCGGGCAGGCCTTCGTCGCGCCGATCGAACGCACCTACAGCGCCAAGGGCCTCGAGTTCGAGAGCGAATGGCGCAAGGGTCCGTTCTCGCTGGTGGCCGGGGCGACCTGGACCGACGCCAGCATCGACAAGGACCAGATTGATCCGGCCTTCAACGGCCTCACCCCGCGCCACATCCCAGACTTCGCCTTCTTCGTCCGCCCCTCGGCCGAGTTCGGCAAGGTTGCGCTGGGGGCGGTGATCAACGGCACCACCGAAAGCTTCGCGCAGGACGTCAACCAGCTCGTCCAGCCCGGCTACGTGCTGGTCAGCCCCTTCGTGCAATACCGCCCGGCCGAGGGCCTGACGCTCGCCGTCAACGCCTTCAACATCTTCGACGAACTCGCCGTGGTGGCGCTTCAGGCCCCCACCATCCCGGCCTCGGGCATCACCAACGCGCAGGTGATGAACGGCCGCACCGTCACCGCCTCGCTGCGTTACGCCTTCTGAGGGGCAGCGCGGAACGGACTACGACGAGAGGATTTCCAGCCATGCTTGAACGGATGAACATCCCCCGCCGCCTCGGCGCCTCCTTCGTGCTGCTTAACGTGGTCGCCGCAGCGGTGATGATCGCCTGCGGGGTGAGCCTCGCGATGATCTCGTCGGTCACCGCGAAGAACACCGCGAGCCAGGCAATCCTCGCCGACGTGCTGGCGCTGGAAACCGCACTGTTGCGCCAGAACAGCCAGCTGCGCGGCTTCCTCGTAACCGCCGATCAGAGCTATCTGAAGTCCTATTACGAAGGCCGCGACGATTACGACACGGCCTCGAAGAAGCTGGAAGCGGCGCTGGCCGGGTCCCCGTTGGAGCAAAAGGTCCGCATCAGCCGCGAGGAAACGCTCAAGTGGCGGCGCGACTGGGGCGACAAATATGTCGCGGTGGTCAAGGCTGGCGGGCGCGATGCCGCGCAGGCGGCGATCCGCGCGGCGGGCAAGAAGGTGCTGGTCAGCGATGCCGTCAATCCCTTGCGCGACATCCGCGATGCCCAGCATGCCGCGATCGAGGAGCAGAGCGCGCGGCAGGCGAACGTCATCACCATGGCCTGGGTCGCGCTCGGGCTTGGTGCGGCGATCCTGATCGGCCTTGCACTGGTGCTGTCGCGCGCGCTGATCCGCTCGATCGCCCAGCCGATCGTCGCGCTGACGAAGGCCGTCACCGATCTGTCGCGCGGGGAGAACGCGATCGACATTCCCGGCACCGGGCGCGGCGACGAGTTGGGCGCGATGGCGCAGGCGATGCTGGTGTTCCGCGACGCCGCGCAGGAACGCCAGCGCGCCGTCGCCGAGCGCGAGGAGGCCGTGGCGCGCATCGGCCAGCACCTGGCCGCCGTCGCCCGGTCCGATCTCACCGTGCGCCTGTCGGACATGCCGCCGGCCTTCCAGTCGCTCGCCAGCGATTTCAACGAGGCGATGGAGCGCCTGTCCGGCGCGATGGGCGCGGTCAATGAAAGCATCGGTTCGATCAATCTCACCTCGAACGAGATCGAACAGGCCATGACCGACCTTGCCAGCCGCTCGGAGGACCAGGCGAGCCGCCTGCAGCTGTCCTCAAAGACCATGGCCAGCCTCACCACCAATATCGAGGAGAACGCCAGCCTCGTGGTCGGGGTGAGCGGTTCGATGCGCGAAGCGCGCGAGGAGGCGGAAAGCGGCGGCGAGGTAGTCGGCCGGGCGATTCAGGCGATGGGCCAGATCGAAACCGCCAGCGCGGAAATCTCCGAGATCACCGCGATGATCGACAACATCGCCTTCCAGACCAACCTGCTGGCGCTCAATGCCGGGGTCGAGGCCGCGCGCGCGGGCGAGGCGGGCAAGGGCTTCTCCGTGGTCGCCTCCGAAGTGCGCGCATTGTCGATGCGCGCGACCGAGGCGGCAAGCGAGATCAAAAAGCGGGTCGAGGCGGTCGGCAGCCATGTCCAGACCGGGGTGTCGCTGGTGCACGAAACCGGCTCGGCCCTCGAAACGATCATCGCGCGGGTGAGCGAGGTGACCGAAGCGGTCTCGCGCATCGCCGAAGCGGTGAGCGAGCAGAGCGTTGCGCTGCGCGGGGTCAACGACACGATCAGCGCGATGGACAAGATGACCCAGCAGAACGCGGCAATGGTGGAGGAGACCAACGCCGCCACCAAGAACCTCAACAACGAAGCGCGCCATCTGGCGGGCACTTTTGCGGGTTTCCGCATCGACAAGGACGTCGGCCCCGGGGCGGCGATCGCCTCTGCCCGTGGCGCGCCTAGACCCTCAAGAGCCCCCGTGGCGCCGGCACAGCACAAGCCTGCTGCGCGCCCGACCAGGGCAACCTTGCCGCCGCCGGTGACCGGCAACCTCGCCCGTGCCCCCGCGCCCGCCCTGCTCGCCGACGAGGACGACTGGAGCGAGTTCTAGGCTATGCTTAGGCGAGCGTGTGATACCACGGCGCGGTGAGCCTCGCTCATTGCGCTGTGGCGATCCCGGTCATTGTCCAGCCGTGCGTCAACCGGCTGGCGGCACCGCCCAGCATCGCCGAGAAATCATGCAGCGGGCGCACGCCGGTGAAGCGGTGGCGGTGATGTTTCCAACGGGCTGCGCGGGCGCGCTCGCGGCGTTCGCACAGCACCGCGTCGATCCGCCCGCCAAGACCTGCGGCATTGACGTTCTGGATCTCGAGCCCCGGATAGGCATTGCACTCTAGTACCTGCACGCCTCGGATCGCATCGATCACCAGATCGACCCCGACATAGCCCAGATCGAGCGCGGCCGAACACCGCCGCGCCGCCTCCACCGTCTCGCGCCAGAAGGGGATGGCCTGCCCGACCAGCTCCTCGCCAGTCGAGGGATGAAGGAACACCTCATCCTGTCCCAGCACGCTGCGGAAGATGCGGCCGTCGCGAAAATCGATCGCCGCGCCCACCGCGCCCTGGTGCAGGTTCGCCCGGCCGCGCGATTCCACCGTCGGCAGACGGGTCATCGCCATCAGCGGCACGTCGCCGAGGCAGATGATGCGGATATCCGGCAGGCCATAGGGCACCAGCCGCGCAAAATCGGGGTGGGTGCGGATCAGCGGCTCGAACAATGCGGCGTCGCTATGGCTGCCTTCCAGCGACAATTCGCCCGCCAGGATGCGCGTCACATGGGCGCGCAGCATCGCCGGTGTCAGGGTTTCGCCGTTGAGCTGCCGCCAGCCACCTTCGGTCCGGCCATCGACCAGGATCACCCCCTCGCCGCGCCGCCCGCGATTGGGCTTGACCGCGAAGGCATCGGGCAGGCTGCCAAAGTCGAACGCAGCCGCAGCGCTTTCGTCGGCGATCAGCGCGAGGGTCGGCGGGACCGGCACCCCGGCGGCGGCCAGCCGCTGCTTGGTTTCGAATTTCTGATTGACCCCCTTGATCGCTTCGCGCGAATTGAACTGGGCGATCAGGGCATTGCGACGGTTCATTCTCAGCACAGGCATGTCAGATTTCCTTTGCGGCACGGAACCGGCCCAGTTCGGACAGGCGCAGTCCCTGATAGCGACCCAGCAGGATCATGATGAAAATGGTGCTGGCGGGGATCGCCAGCGGCGAATGCAGCGCAATCGCGACCAGCAGCGGCGAGGCGACCAGCGCCTGGATGACGAGGGCGACGACCAGCGTGGTGGCCGTCATCTTCATCGCCTGTTTGCGGCCCTCACTCTCCCACGCGTTCCACCAGCGTTCGACCACCAGCGCGGTCACCACCACCGGAAAAGCACTGATCAGCACCAGATTGTCGAGCCGCAATGCTAGCGCCGCGAGCGCCGTCACCACGATCGCAATCAGCGTGCCGAGAAACGCGACCCGGGACAGGCCGAGCCGGCGCAGCAGCGGGGCGGCGGCCATGCCGACCAGAATGGCAGCAGTCGAAATGGTCGGCCCGGCAATGGGGCCGGATTGAAGGTAGGCCAGCGCCAGCAGCATCGGCGTGAACAGGCCGAAGGTTTTCAACCCCAGTATTGCCCGCACGAAAACCACGATCGCCGCGCCCAGCGGCAGAGCGAGCAACAGGTGCAGCTGCGGCAGGCGCCACGGCCGCCCGGGATCGCCGAACACTGCGTGCACCGCCTGCGTCACCAGCGAGTGCGAGGTATCGAACAGCGCCCACATGATCGCAAGGAAGCTCGCGACGATGAGGCCGAACAGGGCATGGAACGTCTGCCTGATCACGCCATCGCCGGGCAGGGACAGGGTATCAGAACGCATGGCTCGCCTCCAATTCGAAACGATAGCCGGAGCGATCGAACGCCGGATCGGTCGAATTGCGGACGATGTAGCGGCCCTCGGCGGCGAAGCGCCACGGGCCGGGGCTCCAGATCAGCGTGAGTTCGGGCCAGAACAGATCATCCTGACGCACGCCGCCGGTGGCAAGGGTGCGGCCAGAGAAATCGAGGCGCTGGTAGCTGAGCTCGCCGCGCAGGCGCAGGTCCTTGGCGATCGGATGCTGGTAGCTCGCCTCGGCCAGCCAGCGGGCAAGATTGCGGCGCGCCTCGTCCGAATTGATCTCGTCATAGCGCCCGCGCAGGGTGGCATAGCGGTTGGCGCCGAAGCGGTAGCGGTATTCGCCATCCACCCGGATGCCGCTGCCGCGCGAATTGGCGGTATCGTCATAACTGCGTTCGCGCCAGCTCGCGCCAACGGTCAGGCGGTTGGCATTGTCGAAGCTGTGTTCGATCTCGCCGCCGTATTCCCATTCGTCGGTTGAGGTGAATTCGGCCGCGAGGATATTGTCGCTGCGCTCGCCGAAGGCGGTGACAGTGGTGCCGTGCGGCAGCCGGTAGCTGACGCTCAGCCGCGCGGCGTTCTGCCAGCGGTCGATCCGGTTCGGGTCTTCGAATTCGAGCCGTGTCGTCGCATTGCGCAGGGTCACGGTGACATCGTCGTTGGTGAGCACCAGCGAGGGCGTGGCGACCACCGCAAAGGCGTTGCCGTCGATCACTTCGTCCTCGCCCGGCGCGGTTGCACGGGCAGTGATGCCGCGCGCGGTAAGGCGCAGGCCGGGCTCCAGCCGCCAGCTGGACGTGTCGCTGCGCTCGGTGGCGGCGCCTTCCTCATCCTCGGCATCGATGCTGCTGCCCTGCTCGGGTTGATCACTGCCCGCATCCTCGGCGTGGGCGGCGGCGTTAAGGCCGAACGCCGATGCGGTCAGCGCCAGCGCCTGTGCAAGCTTGCGGGTGGTGGGGGTGATGATCACGAGAAATGCTCCTGTTGCCTATCCGGCATTGCCGCCGGTTCGAGGAGCTAACGGGACTGACCCGCGGCTTATTCCGCTGGAGATGCAAAAAATCTTTTTCTCGAAGACGCGGGAATAAGCGGCCGGCGCGGCCCGTTTGCGATGGTGAACCCCTACAGGAGCACCCACGCATGTTCGTCCATGAAATCCCCTCTCCGACCGGCACCGACCGCCAGGGACGGCTGCAAGCACGCCTCTCCGCAGCCAAACGCGCCTTCACCACCCGCAATGTCGATCTGGCCGCAGCGGTGCGGATCGGCCGTTCAGGCCGCACGCCGCAGGCCGGCGACCTGATCCTTGCGCGGGTCACTGCGCTCGGCCAGCACCGCCGGATCGAGAATGTCCACGGGCGGCGCGGCGATCTGTATGTCGGGGACGAAATCATCGTCGCTTACGGCAACCGCTACGCGCCCGATCAGTTCGAGGCCTATGTGCCCGACGATCTCGGGCCGTGCCATCTGGTGGCAGGCGGCGGCGTGGCGGCGCGGGCAGTGGCGCGGCACGCCGGGATCAAGCCTGCGACCGCGATCGAGGTCATCGGGATGCTGCTGCGGGCCGACGGGAGGGCGCTCAACCTCGCCGATTTCGCCACTGTCGCCCCCAGCCGCCTGCGTCCGCCGCGCGTGATCGCGGTGGTCGGCAGCTCGATGAACGCGGGCAAGACCACCACCGTCGCGGGCCTTGTCCACGGCCTCACCCGCGCCGGCTTTCGCGTCGGCGCGGCCAAGCTGACCGGAACCGGATCGGGCGGCGACCTGTGGTCGATGCGCGATGCCGGCGCGGCGCTAGCGATCGATTTCACCGATGCGGGACACGCATCGACCTTCGGCGTCGCACCCGAAGAACTCGGCCGGGTGGCGCAGGCGTGCCTTGCGCACCTGGCCGGGGATAATGCCGATATCGCCGTGGTCGAGATCGCCGACGGGCTGCTCCAGAACGAGACCGCGCAGCTGATTATGGCCGGCCACGCGCGCGGCTGGTTCGACGGGGTGGTGTTCGCCGCCGCCGACGCGATGGGCGCGGCGTTCGGCTGCGCGTGGCTGATGCAGCGCGGGATCACGCCTCTGACGGTCTCGGGTCTGGTCTCGGCCTCGCCGCTCGCCGCGAGGGAGGCGGAGCAGGCGACCGGCATCGACATCGCCACGCTCGCGAGCCTGCGCGATCCTGTCGCGGCCGCGCGGATCGTGTTCAGCCAGCCCGGCCCGGCCCGGCAGGTGGCCGCATGAGCGCGGTGCCGGCCCTGCTGGCGGGCCATCGCCGGGGCCTCGCCGCGCTGCTGACCCTGCTCGCGATCGGCGAGGTGGTGCTGGCTGTGCTGTTCGCCGCCGCGCTCGACCGGCTGCTCGGCGCAGAGCATCCCCCGCTGCTGGCGCTGCTTTCGGCCGGCGGGATCGCCGCGATGGCCGCCGCCGCGCTGCTGCTGGCCCGCTGGGTGGGGGAGGATTTCGCGCAGAGCTTTGTCAGCGACTGCCGTGCAGCCTTGTTTGCCGCCGTAACCCGCCACGCGGGCGAGGGCGAGGATGCGCGCTGGCTGACGGTGCTGATCAACGACATGGTCGCTCTGCGCAACTATGCGCTGCGCGGAACGGTGCGCCTATGGACGAGTACGCTGGCAGCAGGCGGGGCGGCGGGCTGGGTGCTGGTCACCATGCCGCCCCTGCGCGCCAGCCTGGTGCCCTTGCTGGCGGGTGCGGCGGTGATCGTGGCGCTGATCTGGCCGCTGTCGCGCGCGATCACCGCCCAGCGCCGGCAGCGCGGCAAGCTCAACGGCTTTCTGGTGCGCCGGGTGCGGGCCGAAATGGCCGGCGAGACCTCGCCCAAAGGCCACGGGTTCCGCAAGCTCGGCACCCTGTCGGGCGATCTGGCCGCCGCTGCGGTCAAGCGGGCGCTGGGTGCGGGCGCGATGGATGCGGCCGCGACACTCGCAGGATTGGCCGCCGCGCTCCTGCTGGTATGGCAGACCAGCGGTGCAACCGATGCAGTCGGGCTGGCCGGCAGCCTGACGCTGCTGGGCTTCATCGCCGCCCGCCTGCTCGAAAGCGCGCGCGCTCTGCACGCCCGGATCGGCGGCAAGATCGCGCTGGAGCGGCTGTCGCGCCTGCTGGCCGAAGAACCCGCAGCGCCGCTGCGCCCATCGAAACGCCGCGCGCGCGCGCCACAAGGCAAGCGCGGGCGGCGGGGCGCGGGCGCATCGGGCGGCTGGCTGCCGCGCCTGACCGGCGTGTTCGCGCTGCGGCTCGCCCCCGATACGGCCCTGCCCGCTCCCGCCTTGCCTATCCCCACACCCGACGTGGCCCCGCAGGAGCGCGAAGCATGATGAGCGCGCCCACCTCGACCGTCACTTTCCGTCCGGCGAGCGCGCCCGATGTGCCTGAATGCTTCATCGCCAATGTGCGGGCAAATCAACGCGTGCTGGTCGCGGTGCACGGCATCAGCCGCAACGCCGCCGAGATCGCGATGCGCTTTGCCGCGCATCCCGCATTCGCCCGCACCACCATCGTTGCCCCGCTGTTCACCAAGGAACGTTTCGGCCAGTATCAGCAGATCGCCGCCGGCAAGGAGGGCCAGACCCGGGCCGACGAGGGCTTGCTGCGGCTGCTCGAGGAACTGGCAGGCGAACATGGCCTCAGCGCAGAGCGCTTCGCACTGTTCGGCTTTTCGGGCGGGGCGCAGATGGCGCACCGCTTTGCCATGCTCCATCCGCACCGGGTCGAACGGCTGTGCGTCGTCTCGGCCGGGTGGTACTGCCTGCCGCAGCCCGATTTGCCCTGGCCCTATGGCATCGGGGACGAGAGTGGCGCGGCGCTGATCGGGCCGGAGTTTCTCGACATCCCCACCACTGTGATCGTCGGCAACCGCGATACCCGCGTCGATGCCTCGGTGCGGCAGGATCCGCTGATCCTCGAGCATCAGGGCACGAACCGCCTGCGACGGGCGCGCTGCTATGTCCGCGCCGTGAGCGCCTATGCCGACAACCTCGGCAAGGCCGGTCGTCCGAGCCTGTTGACACTGCACGGCATGTCGCACGACTTCGGACAATGCGTGACCGAAGGCAATCTCATCGAAATCGCGGCACAAAATCTGCTGTAAACGATTGTTGGCTAAACGCGCCCCACGGCGCTCTTTCCTTAAGGTTGGACAATGACGACAAAGATGATGATCCGCACCATCGGCGGTGCGGCGCTGTGCGGTGCGCTGGCGGCGGGCACGGCGGCGCAGGCGGACGAAGGCCTCCCCCGGCTGGAAGTGCAGTGGGAAGGCTTCGACATCCGCCTGACGGCCGGCGCCGCAGCGCAGGGCGCGGTGTTCAACGACGATGATCCCGCCACCGATTCCCCCGATGCCAAGGTCGATCTGTTCGCGCGGCTCAATGCCCAGTGGACCTCGCCCGACGGCATCATCATCGGCGTCAACGCCGAACAGAACAGCCGCCGGCGCGCCTCCGAAGTGCTCGAAGCGGGCGAAATCTACGGCTTCATGTCGAGCGATTACGGCCGCGTCGAAGTCGGCCTGCAGGATGGCCCGGCCGATACCCTCGCCTTTGCCGCGCCACTGGTGGCGCTGGGGCAGGTGCGCGGCGAATTCTCGCGCTATGCCGGGACCCAGGCGCTGCTGCGCGCGCTCGATACGCAGGACGCCTTCAAGGTGATCTACCTCTCGCCGCCGGTCGGAGGCCTGCGCGGCGGGGTGTCATGGTCGCCCAAGGTGCGCCGCAACCCCACCGCAGTGGACTCGCGCGAGCGGATCGAACTGAAGAATGCGTTCGAATTCGGCCTGCAATACCAGCAGCCGGTGGGCGACTGGATCCTCGGCGCGAGCGGCGGCTATGCCACGGGCGAGGCTGATCCGATCACCACCCGCGCCGATCTCAACAGCTGGAGCGTCGGCGCGGAGGCGCGGCGCGGGCCGCTGCGGATCGGGGGCGCCTATGTCGATCGCGGCGACTCCAATCGGCTCGATCGCGGGTTCGATCAGTGGGAAGTCAACGGCGGGGTGGCATGGGTGACGCCCGAATGGGGCGTCGCCGGCAGCGCCGCCTACACCAAAGCCTCGGACCGCAAGAATCGGCTGTTCGGGGTCGGCGGTTTCTACCAGCTGCACCCCAACATCCAGATCCGCGCCGACGTGGTGCAGTTCCGCGAGGAACGCTTCGGCATTTCGATCGACGACGGGATCGCCAGCGTGGTCGAGATCGCCTTCACGATCTGACGCGCCGCGCGTGCGGACATGAAAAAGGCCCGGGCGATCATCCGATCGGCCCGGGCTTTTTGATGGGTGGAAACCGCTCTATTTCTTGCCGAGTTCGGCCAATTCGTCCGCACCTATGAGCGGATCGCTGCCGATCATCGCATCGACCGCGGCGACCACCGCCGGAGCCGCATCGCCGCCCGCCAGCTTCATCTCGCCCGCCGGCGCGGCGCGGCGGCCATAGGCCTCGACCTGCCACTCGCCGCCGGCATCGGTGCAGGCGAGCGCATCGCTGGTCGCCCCGCCCGCGCCTTCGAGCATGAACTGGCGGCACAGCTGGCCGTCGGTGCCGCGGAAAGTGAGCACCACCTCGCCCCTGCCAAGGCTGGCGAGATCGACTGCCTCGCCGCTGGGCGCGGTGTCGAGCATGGTGGTGACATCGGCGCTGGCGAGGATCAGCGAGCCGCTCGCCACGCCGGTGCTGCCACCCTTGAGCAGCGGGCCGCCGAGCATCACGCCCAGCGCAAGGCAGGCTGCCATCGCGCCGAATTGCGGCCAGCGCCAGCTGCTGGCGCCGGTATCGTTGGCCGGCATCGGCAGCTTCGCCTTGCCGCTGCGCGCGGCAGCGAAATCGATCACTTCGGCCGAAGCGGCGGGCGCGGCGACAATCTGCGTCAGGCGCTCGGGCACCGGGGCAGCAAGCACCGGAGCAAAGGCATCGCGCACCGCCTCAGCCGCCGGATCCGCCAAGGCTAGCGCCTCGGCCCGTTCGGCCAGCGCCGGATCAGCGTTGATCGCGGCCTCGATCGCGTCGATCAGAGCCTCGTCGTCCAGCGTTCCGTCAAGAAAACCCGCCAGTTCGGCATCGGTGAATGTCCGGGTCATTGCACTGCCCCCTCTCCGGCGAGCAGCTTTGCAAGCGCGGCCTTGGCGCGCGACAGGCGGCTCATCACAGTGCCGATCGGCAGGCCGAGCGCGTCGGCCGCCTCGCGGTAGCTCAGTTCCTCGAGCATCACCAGGGCGACCACGTCGCGCTGTTCGGGCGGGAGCGCATCCACTGCGGCGCGCACCATCCGCGCCTCGGCGCTGGCTTCGGCGGCGGCGACGCCGTCATCGCCTGCCAGATCGAGCATTTCGCCAATATCGTCGTGACCCATGCGGTTGTGCGCCCGCCGCCGGTCATCGACCCAGTGGTTGCGGGCGATCCGGAACACCCATGCGTCAAGCCGGGTGCCGGGCTGCCATTGATCCAAGTTCAGCATCGCTTTCTCCAGGCTCGCCTGCACGACATCGTCGGCATCGGCGATCGACCCCGTCAGCACTCGTGCAAACCGACGCAGGCGCGGGATCAGCGCGATCAGGGCCTGCCTTGTCTGTTCGTCCGGGTTCATCGGGCCTTCATGGTGCCAACGGTTCAGCGAGTGGAAATATTCCGCCCATAAACAGGGCCGGGGAATAAAAGAACAGCCAGTTTCGTATATAGGAAGGTATCTGGAACGAAGCGATCGCCGCTATCCTTGCGGCGTGGATCGGGAACCTTGGCGATGATTGTCAGAATTATGCTTGCATGGCTGCTGCTGGCCGGACTGTTGTTCGGCCCGGCGGCGCATGTCTGGCTCGCCCCGCTCGCCGCGCAGGATGCTGGCGGCGATGATGGCGATGACGATGGCGGTGATGCCACCGGGGATGACGATGTCGAGGACCCTGATGATGCCGATCCCGTGGGCGACGACCCGGGTGTCGATGATGCGGGTGGTGACGATGCTGGCGGCGACGACGTCGGAGGCGGCGACGACGTCGGAGGCGATGACGTCGGCGGTGACGGTGCCGGTGGTGACGACGCTGGTGGTGACGACGATGGCGCAACCGGCGGTAGCGATGACGACGGCAGCGCCACTGGCGGCGGCGACGATGACGACGGTACGTCCGGCGGCGGCGGTGATGACGACGATGGCGCCTCGGGCGACGACGACGGCGCCGACGATAGCGCAGCGGGCGGGAGCGATGACAGCGGCGATGATGGCGGTAATGACGATATCACCGACGACCGTGGCGATATCGAAGATGCCGACGAAAACGTCGATGGCGAGCCGGTCCAGTGGGAAGTCATCGTCGGCGACAGCGAGGCAGACCGCGCCGAACTCGATGAACGCGACCGGATCGACACAGACGGCGACGGCTTCCGCTATCGCCGGGGCGAATTCATCGCGCTCGATCTGAGCGAGGATGATCTCGCCGAATTGCAGGCGGGCGGGTTCGAGGTGGTCGAGAGCGAGCAGCTCGAAGCTGTCAGCGGAAAGCTGCTGCTGCTGCGCGGCCCGGCCCAGATGACCGACGAGGCTTCGCTCGACGCGCTCGAGGCGCTTGCCGACCCCGATTCCATCGGCTTCAATCACCTGTTCGACAGTTCCTCGGTGCAGACCAGGCGCAAGCGCGGCGCCGCCGTGCCCGAACGTCAGGCCTGCGGCTGCGACATCGGGTTGATCGATACCGGCGTGGCGACCAACCTTGCCTATTTCAAGCACGTCACGCTGGTGCAGCGCGCCTTCAACGGCAAGGTGCCGCAGCCGCAACTGCACGGCACCGCGGTGGCGCACCTTATGGCAGGGACACGGCGCAGCGCGTCCCGCGCGACGAAGATCTATGTTGCCGACATCTTCGGTGGCCCGCGCGAGACGGCCGGGTCCAGCTTTGCCCTGGTCAAGGCGCTTGACTGGTTGGCCGCGCAGGGTGTGCCGGTGATCAACATCAGCCTGTCCGGCCCGCGCAATCCCGCCGTCGCCAGCGCGATCGCGCGGATCACTCGCAAGGGGCACACGATTGTCGCAGCCGCCGGCAATGACGGGCCAGCCGCGCCCCCGGTGTTCCCCGGCGCCTATGACGGTGTGATCGGCGTCACCGCGGTGGACGAAGCCAACCGGGTCTATCGCTATGCCAACCGCGGCAGGCACGTCGATTTCTCGGCGCGCGGGGTCGCAGTTCCCGCGATCGATGCCAAGGGCGAGGTGCGCGATGCCACCGGCACCTCCTTTGCCGCGCCGATCATCGCAGCCCGGCTCGCCCGCGAGCTGCGTGTCCCCGATGCTGCCGCCGCGCAGAAGGCCGTCCGTGCGCTCGAAGCCGAAGCGCGCGATCTCGGCCCTCCGGGACGCGATCCGATCTACGGCGCGGGTCTGATCGGGGGAGGCAATTGATGCTGGCCCTGCTGACCGCCGCCGCTGTCATTCTGCCGGGATCGGTCGCGCTGCCCGCATACCAGCCGGGCGACGCCTTTGTCTTTTCCGATGGCCGGGTCGAACGCTTCATCGCCGCCGAGGGCGAGCGCATGACCTGGGCGGGCCTGTCTGGCGCGAGCTACAGGCGCAGCCGCAATTTCATCGTGCCGGTGCTACAATGGCGCAGCGGGCGCGGCACCGGCAAGCGCGAGGTGCGCGGCGATCCCGATGCGCTGTATCCTTTCGGGAAAGCGAAATCGGCGCGTTTCCGGGTGATTACCGAGACCAAAGCCAACCCGCAGGCCGCAGCAAGGCGTTCGGTCAGCCTGTGGGCGTGCAGCACCGCCAAGCCCAAGACCTTCACCGTGCCGGCCGGAACCTACAGCACGATCCCGGTGAAATGCGACCGCTATTCCCCCACCACCATGCGGCTGCTCGAACGGCGCGAGTGGGACTATGCGCCAGAGCTGGGCCACTATGTCCGGCGCGTGACAGTGAATTACCTGCGCGGCACCAGCCGCGAGGTGGAACTGGTCGCCGCGCTGTCAGGGCCCGCGGCGAACAAGGCACGGCTCACCGCTCTGGCGCGCAATGCCCGCCAGGACGGCCCAACCCGCCGGAACTAGCGCGGCACGCGCCTGCGCGGCAAGCGGGATAACGGCGTCGGGCACAATGCCTCAGGCCGCCAGTGTTGGCCCGGGTCATCTGCGTCGTGGTTGAGCCGTCACTTGCGGCTTTTGCGCGCGGCATAGCGCGCGTCGCGTGCCGCCTTCAGCTCGGCTTCGGTCCGCTTGGGCTGTTCAGCCTTGATCTGTGCCGCCTTGGCCTCGGCCCGTTGCTCGTCTGCCAGACGCTGCTTGTCGTCTCGGGCCTGACGCACTTTCGCGGCCTTGGCTGCGGCAAGCGCCTCGCGCTCCATGCGCCGCGCCGCACGCCGGGCAAGCTCGGCGGCGTCGGGCTGGGGCGCTGCCTTCATTCTGGCGAGCGCTTTCTCCTTTGCCTGCAACGAGGCGGCGGCCCGGTCCTGGAAGCTGGGTGCCTTGTAGCCATTCATCGGGCATCACTCCTGCCGGGTCGTGCCGCGCTCCATGCGCAGGCCGCAGCAGCGCCAAGCCCGATCTGGAACGCGCTGATCAGGGCCGCAATGTGCGATGCCGTGGCGAGCTGGTTGTCGCGCTGATCGGCGCAATCGGCACCATCGGCCCGCATCAGCGCCGCCTGGTGCGCGGCGTATTCGAAGTTGATATCCATCTGCGGTCTCCTCTGGCGTGCGCGGCGCCCTGTTGGCTTGTGTTGGCGTCGCATCAATCGACCATCGCCGCCACTATCCCGCGCAGATCGCGGGCGGACAGGAAGGCGTAGGGCTGTTGCGGCAGGTTGTGTCGGCGTTGGTGCGGCAATGACGCGCGGTTCGTATGAGTGCGGTCAAAAATTGCGGCGGTCGTGATGAAGTTCATGTAGTCTCTGCAAATAAGAATCGAGCGCAACCGGGAAAATCCCGCTGCGAGGCCATGCTGCATGAAAAGGAAATTGTGGCCGCTGGAAGCGGTTTCATGTCCGCCGGGCGGTATCGCCGGGCGCAAGAACGCCCAAGGTGCCGATCAAATTCCGTCGCAAGCGACGTGAAGCAATTTTGATTTAGAACGTTATTCTAAAATTACAAGTTAATTCGTCCCCGCGCTTCAACCCTTGCGGCTTTGGCGCACCAGTTCTGCGAGACGGATGCTCGTGCCGGCCAGTCCCTTGCGGGCATGATCAGCCCCGACCGACAGCGCGGTTGCGGCCGCCTCGGCAAACAGCCGGCCGCCGACCGACACGACCGTCGGATGCTGCGCCACGATCAGGCGGCTGTGCTCGATGGTGCTGCGCAACTGTGCAATCGCCTGATGGCGCGGCATGGCGTCCGACAGGCCGATATCGACCGCATCGGGATGCTGCGCGCTCATCTGGTTGGTCAGCGCTTCCTCGCTTTCGGGAAAGGCCATGTCGACCTGCCAACCTGCCGACAGAAACTGATCGGCCAGCAGCGTGGTGCCGAGCATGTGCGTTTCGCCCGGCGCAGTCGCCAGCAGGATCCGGTAACGACTGTTGCGGATCGACTGCGACGACAGGCTGTAACGCACCGCGTGCCCCGCAAGCTGCAACATGCTGAGGGCGATGGTCAGATCCAGTTCGCTGCACAGGTCGTCGAGCCACGCATCCCCCAGCGCGCGCGCGGCGGGCTCGATCAACAGGGAAAGGATCGCATCGCTGGTCCAGCCCTGCTCGGTGAAGGAAGCGATCATCGCGTTGAGCGCAAGGTCATCGGCATTGAGCGCCAGATCGACCAGCCGCGCGACGTGCTCGATCACGGCGGGCGGTACGGGTGACGGTTCTGCCCCCCCGCGCAGCGGCTCGTCTAAGCGGCCATCAAGCAGCAGGTCCCAATCGGAAAACAACCGGGCGGCCGCCATGTGCTCGCTCAGCACCTCGATATGATCGTGCCGTTCATCGCGCTGGATCGACGACCATAGCGCGGCGACAGCCCCCGGCGGGCCTTCGAGGGTCTGGAGAAAGCAGCCATCCTCGAACAACAGCATGCCTGTGACATCAAGGCTGCGATTGCGAGCCCGCGCCTTGCGCGCAAGCAGATCAAGGTCGCTCGTCCGCGGCGAGGCTGTGGCGACGCTCTTGTAGGTAAGGCAGGCAACCCAATCTGCCGAACCTTTCGGCTCAAGCGTGTCCTGAACCTGCATCTTCCTCTCCCATCCAGGGAACGAGGACAAGCGGATATCAAGGCATAGCTGTGCCAGGCCAAGCAGTCCGGCAGACGATCCCCATCCGCCTCCAAATCTATCTGCCCGGCGCTGTTTATCTCATCTTCGGAACGCCCGTCGGGACCGACAACTTCACCCTCTACGCCGCTATCGTCAAGCAGGAATGCATTTGTCGGCAGGCCAATCGTGCCGAAGGACCATGCTAAGCCGGTTGCATCGCTTCCAACAGGGCCCCCGCGGCCAGCCACGCTTCTTCCGCCTCGGCCAGCGCGCTGGCAGCTGCGGCCCGGCTGGTCAGCAGGCCTTGCATCCGCACACCTGCCTGTCCGCCGGCGTCGCTGCTCAGAGCAAGAATCTCCCGATCAAACTGCTCGACCTCGGCGGACAGGCGGGCGATGGCCGCTTCCGCCTTGCTGAAGGCCGACTGTGCCGATCGCCTGTCGCCGCCTGCATCGGCGCTGCGACCGCCGCGCGGCTTGCCGCCACGCTCGCCCTTGGGCTGATTGCGGCCAAGGATGAAGTCTATGTAATCATCCATGCTGCCGTCATATTCACGCGCGGTCCCGCCATCGACCAGCACCAGCCGGTCGGAAGTCAGCTCCACCATATGGCGATCGTGGCTGATCAGGATCACCGCACCCGAATAGCTGTTGAGCGCCTGGATCAGCGCCTCGCGCGCGTCGACGTCGAGGTGGTTGGTCGGCTCGTCGAGGATCAGCAGGTGCGGCGCATCGCGCGTGATCAGCGCCAGCGCCAGCCGTGCACGTTCGCCGCCCGAAAGCTTGTCGACGCGCTGCTGCGCGCGCGGCCCGGAAAATCCGAAACGGCCCAGCTGTGCCCGCACTGCGGCCGGCGGCTGTCCCTCCATCGCGCGGGTCATGAGATCGAGCGGGGTTTCCGCCCCCGCCAGTTCTTCGACCTGGTACTGCGTGAAGTATCCGACCTTGAGCTTGCCCGGAGCGTTCACCGCGCCCTCGGCCGGCGTCAGTTGCGCGGCGAGCAGGCGCGCCAGCGTGGTCTTGCCGTTACCGTTGCGGCCCAGCAGGGCGATGCGATCATCGGCCTCGATCCGGAAATTCAGCCGCTTGAGGATCGGCGGCGCCTCGCCATAGCCGACCGCGGCCTGCTCCAGTGTGATCATCGGCGATTTCATCTCGGCCGGATCGGGGAAATCGAAGCTCAGCGTCGGGTCTTCCATCAGTGCGGCGATGGGCTGCATCTTGGCCAGCATCTTGGCGCGCGACTGCGCCTGCTTGGCGGTCGAGGCGCGCGCGCTGTTGCGGGCGACGTAATCCCGCAGCCGGGCGGCCTGCGCCTCCTGCGAGGCCTTGGCGGCCGCCAGCTGCGCCGCACGCTCGGCCCGCTGCTTTTCGAACGCGTCATAACCGCCCGGATAGAGCGTCAGCTGCCCGCCTTGCAGGTGCAGGATGTGATCGACGACCTTGTTCAGCAGATCGCGTTCGTGGCTGATCACCACCAGCGTGGCGGGATAGGATTTGAGGAAGTTCTCCAGCCACAGCGTCGCTTCCAGATCGAGGTGGTTGGACGGCTCGTCGAGCAGCAGGATGTCAGGCTCGGAAAACAGCAGCGCACCAAGGGCGATGCGCATCTTCCATCCGCCCGAAAAGCTGTCGACGGGACGCTGCTGCATCTCCTCGTCAAAGCCGAGGCCATTGAGGATCTTGGCTGCACGGGCCGGTGCGCTGTAGGCGTCGATGGCAAGCAGGCGTTCGTGAACATCGCCCATGCGGTCCATGTCGGTGCAGGTTTCCAGCTCGGCCAGCAGGCTTGCGCGTTCGGTGGCCGCGGCGAGCACGACCTCTTCGGGGGTCATGGTGCCGCTCGGGGCTTCCTGCGCGATATAGCCGATCCGGGCACGGGCAGGTTTGCTGATTTCGCCATCATCCGGCTCGATCTCGCCGATCAGCGCCTTCATCAGCGTCGATTTGCCCGCACCATTGCGGCCGATCAGACCGACACGGGCGCCCACCGGCACGGTTGCGCTGGCGCGTTCAAGAATGGCCCGGCCGCCAAGCCGCACTGTGATGCCGTCAATGGTAAGCATGGGCGCCCCCGTAACAGGCTATGCCCGGCGCCCCAAAGGAAATTCCTTGGACGTCAGCGCCGATTGGCGACCGCTTGAAGGGCTCAAGGCCAATCACGCACCATCAATCAATTATCTGACTTTGAATGATAATTAAATGCCGCTCCTGTCAGTCGCATGACGACCTGTCTCTTTTTGACCGCTTTGCGCCTCAATAACGGGCATTCGGCCAGTCGCCCATGCTTCCCAAAGGCGGCCATCAAGGCTGCGCGGCGTCGACGTCCAGCGAAGCGAGCGGGAGCCAATCGCATCGCGCCTCCGGCAAAGTCTAGTTCCTGCTGCCTCATAGCTTGCGTCCGCGATAAGCATGCAAAGCTCAGTCGATCGTCAATTCCTCCGTCGCCAGCGCACGCTTGACCGACGCCAGAGTCAGAAGCCTGTCCCTATGTCTGGTCCATGCGAAATATTGCGGCATGTCTGCCCCGATAAGCCCGCCCCATCGGTAGAATACCAGCATATAGGGATCGGCAATCGAAAACCTGCCACCGACCAGCCAGTCAGCGCGCGCAGCAAGGCTTTCCAGCTCGTCAAAATGCTTGAGCACCGTTTCACGGCCGACCCGCGCGATCTCCTCGCGTGCCTTGGGATCATGGGCAAAGCGTTCCGCGCGCCAAACCTGCGCGAAGGCAATGTGTACGCTGGAGGAAAAGAAGTTCAGCAGTTCTGCCGTCCGGCCAAGCGCGCGCGCATCGTCGCGATCAAGCAGCTGCGCCTGCGGGTGGCGATGCGCCAGATAGTGCAGGATCGCCGGTGCCTCCGTCAGCACCAGCCCGTCATCCACCAGCGTGGGCACCCTGCCTTGAGGGTTGAGAGCGAGGTATTCGGGCTTCTGGTGTGCACCTTCCTTGATCGCCACCCGCACGGCTTCGAAAGGCACGCCGATTTCCTCGAGCACGATCTGTACGGCAAGCGAGCAGGCACCGGGCGAATAGTAAAGCTGTGTCATGGCGTGTTGTTTCCGTTTTCCCTTGGCGCCCGACGCGCGGCACGATGCAACTTGCGGCTGGCGAAACAGCAAATAGGGGGCAAGCGCGCCCGCCGCATCCCCGCCTGTGCCGGCTTCGTCGCTGCAATCGGCATTTTTGTCGCTCGGCTGCCGCGTTGGTCGCGCTGCCAGCCTGCCATAGCGACGCGGTGCAGCGCCATTCCCCCGCGCCTGCCAACGCGGCTCGCAGAACGCCGGGAGGTTCGGCGGTTCAGTTTCAACGGGCGATTACGATCACCCGAACAAGGGAATGCATCATGAAAAGGTTCTGGATTATCGCGGCGACATTCGCCGCATCGACGCTCAGCGCGCCGCTGTGCGCACAGGATGACAAGCCATTCGAAGGCCCGTGGGTCGGTGCGAGTGTGGGTTACGACCGTTTCTCCTCCGGCGGCGACGCGGACGACAGCAGTTCGGACGGCATCGCCTATGGCATCGCGCTCGGTTACGATTTCAAGCTCGACAATGTCGTACTCGGCCTCGAAGCCGAATTCACCGACAGTTCGGTCAAGGCCTCGGCCAGCGATGTGCTTGAAGACGGCGACACCTTCGGGCTCAATGCCGGACGCGACATCTATGCCGGCGTGCGCGTCGGCATGATGATCGGCGACAAGGCCTTGGTGTTCGCCAAGGGCGGCTACACCAACCAGCGGTTCACCTCGACCTATACGCTTGATGACGAGGTGGAACGGACCAGTGGCGACACCGATGGTTGGCGGCTTGGCGCCGGGGTCGAGTTCGATCTCGGCAAGCCCTTCGCCCGGATCGAATACCGCTACTCGGACTATGGCGCATTCTCCGATGCCGAATTCGAGACGGGCCGGCATCAGGCGATGCTGACAGCAGGTTTGCGCTTCTGAACTCCCCCCCATTCGTGTCAGAAGCGCGCTCGCCCGGCCTTGTGCCGGGCGAGCTTTTTTTGTGGGGCCTTGGGAGAAAGCTCCACGCAGCCGAACAACGGCAGCCGTTCGGCCGCTCAGTCTTCCTCGCGGGTCAGGGCGCGCAGCACGTCCTTGACGTAGCTCGGCCCGACCTGGACGATCGCGCCGTCGCGCAGCACCAGATTGAGACTGCCCTTGCCGGGGCGCTCCAGCTTCTGCACCAGCCCCGGCCGCACGAAGGCCGAACGATGCACTCGCATCAATGCTTCGGGATCAAGCCGCTCCTGCAGCGCACTCATCGAGATGCGGTGGAGGTAGCTGCGCGTGGACGTGTGCAGCAGGACATAGTCCTTGGCCGCTTCGATCCATTCGATCTGGTCGACATCGAGGCGCACCTGCCCGTCGCGCACCGAGACCCACAATTCTCGCAGGAACCGTCCGGTTTCGGCCACAGTGTTTTCGCCAAGGGCAGCCGCCGCCTTCAGCCGGATCCGTCGCTGCGAACGCACGACCGCCTGCTTGAGCCGGTCGAACCGCACCGGCTTGAGCAGGTAGTCCGCCGCATCGACAGCAAAGGCATCCGGGGCGAAATGTTCGAAGGCGGTGACAAAGATGATCTCGGGCCGGTTCTCAGGGTCGAGATCAGCGGCAAGGCCCATGCCGCTGCGGCCGGGCATCTGGATGTCGAGCAGCACGACATCGGGGTGCAAGCTGCGGATAGCCTCGGCAGCGGCAGCCGCATTCCGCACTGCCGCCACCACCTCGACATCGTCGATATCGCCGAGAAATCCGGCCAGACGATCGATCGCCAGCTGCTCGTCATCGACGATCAGGACACGCAGGCTCATGCCGGGGCAAGCTCCAGGGGAAGACGCACGATGGCGATAAAACCGGCATCGCGCTGCATGGTTTCAAGACTGCCCCGGGATCCGTACACGGCATCCAGACGCTCGCGGACATTGCGCAGGCCAACGCCTGTGCCCCTGATCGCAGCATGGCCGCTGGCCACGTCGTTCTCGATCGCGATCAGCAGTTCGCCGCCCTGAGCGCGGGCGGATATGCCGATGGTAACGGCCGCGTCGGTCGGTGCCAGACCATGCTTCACGGCGTTCTCCACCAGCGGCTGCAACAGGAAATGCGGCAGCAGCGCATCGCGCAATTCGGGCGGACAATCGATCACGATTTCCAGTCGGTCGCCGAACCGGATGCGTTCCAGCCCGAGATAGGCATCGATGGTGTCGAGTTCCCCTTCGAGAGTCTGGGCGGCAGTCGGGTCGTTCGCCAGCGTGGTGCGCAGGAAATCGGACAGCCGCGCGATCATCATCTCGGCGTCCTGATTGCGCCCGGTCACCACCAGCGAGGAAATCGAATTGAGAGTGTTGAACAGGAAATGCGGGTTCAACTGGTATCGCAGCGCAGACAGTTTGGCGCGGTTGGCCTGGCTGCGCGCCTCGGCAGCGATCGTCTTGCTCGCTTCGAGCTCGACCTGCTGCTGGCGATAGGCCTCAAGCGCCTCCAGCGTCCAGAAAGCGACTGCGATCAGCGAGAACTGCGACGAGAAGATCGCGAAATTGCCGGACCACCGGACAAGGTTGGTCGTCGTGCTGCCCGAGCCGTAATCACGGCCGAACAGCGCGTAGATGCCTTCGAACAGGGCCATGTCGATTACCGCAAGCGCGGCCGCCAGCATCGCCACCGCCACGGCATAACTGGCGAACACCCTGATGCCGGACAGCGTCTGCAATCGCCGTGACAGCGCAAACAGCAATACCGACAAAGCCAGCCCGACAATCGAGACGCTGAGGTGAGAAATCACTGCCGGCAAATCCAGCCCGCCGCGCAGCAGATAGGGGAGCAGGTAAAGCGACCCGCAGGTAAACCAGATCAGCGCCACCAGTGTCAGGGTGCGGCTGCGATGGCGCGCGAGCGACGGGAGCCAGAGCCCCCTTTGCTGCACGGCTCCGGTGGGTGGCGGCGGTGCCTGCTCCTGATAGGCAGTGTCGGGCATCAGTCGCCGAGCGCGCTGTTGGCCGGATCCCAGAACACGGCAAGCGCGATGGCTCCGATCGCGATGGTACGGGACAGGCTTTCGTCGGTCCGGTCGGCGATGAACAGGCGCGGCGTGCCATTGATCTCCACTGCGCCGACCGGCTGCCCGTTCTGTTCGAAGACATATCCGATCGGTGTGGCCATCTCGATGGGCGTTCCATCCAGTTTGTGGACCGAGTGAATCTGCACGGTTTCTCCGCCTAGCGCAATCTCGCCCTTGCGTTCGCGGCGGCTGAGTGCTCCGCCAAGGCCCGAGCGCACCTCCTGCAATTCGAACCGGGCCGGGATTGTCTCGCCGGCGGCGGTGAAGTCGCAGCGATAGGACATCGGCTTGGGCGTGAATTCGGCAAACTCGAAATCGAGCACCTTTTCGCGCATCCGGCATCGCGCCTCGATCGTCCAGGAAATGCCCGGTCCTTCAACGATGAACTGGCTGTGGCCGCGATTGGTGACGAAGGTATCGAAGAACGCGAGGCGCTCCTCCGATCGCTGGTAGGTGCCCTGCCATGCGCCAGCATAAAAGCGACCATTGGTGTGGCCGCCGATGCCCTCGACCGGGATGGGCGCGGATTGCTGTGCCAATGCGGGCGGCAGCCGCATCTGGGCGGGGGGCAAGCTGGAACAGGCAGCTGCCAGCAGGCTCACGGCAAAAATCAGGGGAGTTCTCATCGCTAATCTGTCCTGCGTTTCTGTGATGCCTTCGCCATGCCGGACCATCGTGGCCGGACAGGGCGCTAATCGACCGAGCCGACAGACCGCGCGACCGAGCGACGAAGACCCGCCAGTTTGCGACCAAGCCGCCCGGATCGGTGGCAATCGCTCCTGTCGGCTCCGCCGAAAAGTCGCTAGGAACAATGGTATTGCCGCGATGTGGCCGCGTGATCTGCTGCTCGAAAGATACAGACGGAATCCCGCCGCTCCAGCCTTGGTCGCGGTGGCCGGCGCAATAGTCCCACACCTGACGCGAGGAAGTTCCGTGACCGATAACTGGCCCGATCAGGCACAAGCCCGCACGTTCGACATTGCCGGTGCCGCAGTGCCCTATATCGCCGAAGGAAGCGGCGAGCCGGTTGTGCTGGCGCACGGGGCGATGGGCGATCTGCGATCGCTGTTGCCCGTCGCAAGGCTGCTGGCGGATGTTTGCGCAGCTGTCACCTTGTCCTTGCCCGCGCTCACCGCGGCTGAGCGCCCGATGCGGCCGTTCGGCACGGATGGACAGGTGGCCGATCTGCTCGACTTCATCGCGCGCCTCGGGCGAGGCCCGGTGCACCTCGTTGCCTGGTCCTATGCGGCCCATGCGGCGCTGGTTATTGCCGCGCGGCATCCCGCCATGATCAAAAGCCTGTTCGTGTTCGAGCCCGGCTTTCCCACCTACCTTGACGACGGAGACGTGGCAGACGCGGTGGTGGGCGACATGATGCAGGCCTACGAGCCGGTGGGCGCCGCATTCGCGGCCGGCGATGCTGTCGAAGCAGTGCGCCAGGCGATTGATGCGGCCGCGATGGAGCCGGGCTACTTCGACCGACAGCCGCAGGCCTATCGCACGATCCACCGGGACAATGCCGGATCGCTGCCGGCATTGTTCGAACAAACGCCGCCGACAGCGCTGACCGGAGCGGAACTTGCGGCGATTGCCTGCCCCGCAACCATCGCGCGCGGCGCGCGGACGCGACTATGCTACAGCCTTGTCACCGACGCCGCAGCGCGCCTTGTGCCCGGAGCGGACCATATCGTGGTGGACGGCGCAGGCCATCTGCTGCCGGAGCAGGACCCGCAGCGGTTCGCAGCGCTGGTGCGCGAACATTTCGGGCGCGCAGCATCGGTGAAAGGAGCAGCGTGATGGGAAAGTTCCAGACCATGGCCCGCCAGTTGACGGCGCTGCTGCTGGCGCTGTTCATGGCGGGTGCAGCCACGGCTGGAGAACCGCTGGTGCTGGGAAGCTACGCCTATCCCGCGCTCGACCGCGAGCGTGCACTCACGCCGCTCGCCGCGCTGGTCGAAACGACTTTCGGCCAGCCGGTGGACATCAGGCTCTACAAGGATCCCGATGCGATTGCTGCGGCGGTCGCGGCAGGAGAGGTCGATGTGGCGGTGCTCAATCTCGGCGCATGGCTGCGTGCGGCCTCGACACCCGATGTACAGCCGCTCGCCGTGCTGCTGCCCGCGCCCGAAGTGGCCGACCGTTATCGGGCGGTGTTGCTGGCGCACCCGCAAACCGGGTTCACACACATCGAACAGGTCGTGTCCGGCTCGTCGGGCTTGCGGCTGGCGGCAGTTCTGCCGGGTTCGACTTCGGGTGGGCTTGTCCAGCTCGCGGCGCTGACCGACGCGGGAGGTGCCCCTCCCGGCTGGCGTTCGGTTGCCTATGCCGGCTCGCACGAGGCGGCGCTCGCGATGCTGGTGCGCGGCGAGGCGGATCTTGCGACGATTGCGGAGTCTCCTTGGCGCGCATGGCTTGCCGCCAACCCCGCTCCAGCAGACCGCCCCCGGCAAATCTGGCGCTCCGAGCCGCTGCCTCCGGGGCCGGTCGTCTGCCGTCAATCGGCAAGGATTGCTTGCCCGAAGCTGGCAGTCGCTCTCACGGGCGACAATCCGGCTGCCCGCAGCGCGGCGCAGGCGCTGGCGACGGGATGGCCCGAATTGGCGGGCGCGGACCGCTTCCTTGCCTATGATGCGGCGCGATATGCCGGGCTGATCGCGGCGGGCATGCCGGATTTCGAAACTGGCGATCAGCGCCGGTGATCGGGAAAAATACAGTTTAGGCGAGGACGTTGCAGGCGCTGCCTCATGCCCGCTTGCCGGACGCTGCAGGGCGGTTCGTCGAGCGGGGATTGCATCACGCCGGACTCCGTGCCACCGGCCAGATTCGGATCGGGCCGGACCGGTTCGGCCTGCGTTCATCCAGAGCATCCCCTAAGCAACGCGTCTTCTCCACCCCCGTATACCGCGGTTCCCGTTCATCCCATGGCCTCCAACTCCACGCTCGCGCAGGCCTATGTCGCCCACCGTCCGCGGCTGCTGCGCTTCCTCGCTGCGCGCGGGGCCGGCGATGCGGCCGAGGATCTGCTGCAGGAATTGTGGCTGCGGCTGGCACGGGCGGCAGACAATGAGGCGGCGGCAAACCTTGGCTACATGATGCGCGCGGCCGACCGGCTGATGATCGACCGCTATCGCGCCCGCCGCCAGCAAGCGCTGCGCGAACAGGCCTGGTCCGAGGCGCAGCCGGGTCTCGCCGATGATATTGCCCCATTGCCCGATGCCGAACGCAGCATCGCCGCACGCCAGCACGTCGCAAGGGTAGAACTGGCGCTCGCCGCGTTGGGCGATCGGCCCGCGACGATCTTTCGCCGCCACCGCATCGACGGTATTGCCCAGCGCGACATTGCTGCCGAGCTCGGCGTCAGCCTCAGCACGGTGGAAAGCGACCTCAGGCGGGCCTATCGCGCGCTCGCCGATTTGCGGAGGACGCTCGATGAGGTTTGAACGCATCGTCTCCGTTACCGAGTCGGGAGTAACACGCCATGAACCCTGACCCGTCCATACGCGATGAAGCGATCCGTTGGGCTGCGCGCGTCTCTGATCCGGAATTCGGGGACTGGGACGCCTTCACCGGTTGGCTCGAAGCCGATCCGGCGCATGCCGAAGCCTATAACGCGGTGCAATGCGCGCTCGACGAGGCGACATCGCTGCTTGAGGCTGCGCCTGGCGTTCCCGATGTGGCGTCGCCGCCCGCCAACGACAATCCGCCGGCCCCGCCGGCGGGCAAGCGCTGGGCCTGGTTCGGCACCGCGATCGCCGCCTCGCTGATGCTGGTCGCCACTTTCCTGCTGTGGCCGGGTGCGCGCGGAGAGGCGCTCTACACCACCGCGCCAGGCGAAACCCGCCTGATCGCGCTTTCGGACGGCAGCTCGATTGCTCTGGGCGGCGGCAGCCGCATCGCGATTGCGGGGGAAGGCGAACGGCAGGCCCGGCTGGAGGCCGGACAGGCGTTGTTCACCATCCGCCACGACGCGCGCGATCCCTTCGTGCTTGCGGTCGGTAACGAGACGCTTGTCGATGCAGGGACGGTGTTTGATGTGCGGATGAATGTCGACGGGCTCGATCTTGCCGTGTCCGAGGGTGCGGTGGTTGTGAATCCGGCGGCGCAGGCGCTGCGGGTCGATGCGGGCCGCAAGGCGGTGCTGGCTGCCGGTAGCTACACCGTCTTGCCGGTGGATCCGGCCGAAGTCGGCGAATGGTCGCGCGGGCGGATCACCTTCCGCGATGCCGGTCCCGCGGAGGTCGCAGCCGAACTCTCGCGTGCGACCGGCATTGCGTTCGAGGCCGGCAGCGCGGGCAGTGCAGTCCGGCTGTCGGGCAGCATCGCTCTGGATCAGGTCCGCGCCGATCCGCGCTCGCTCGAGCCGATCCTCGGCATGAAGGTGCGCCACGACGGCGACGTCTGGATTATCTCTGCGCAGTGATCCGATGAAGCTCCTCGCTCCTGTGGCCGCGATCGCGTCGCTCGCGCTGGCTGCGCCGCTGTCAGCGCGTGACGCCGATCTGGCGGTGCCGGCAGGGCCGCTCTCCGAGGTGGCGATCGCGGTGGCGCGGGCGACGGATACGACCATTGTCATCGCCGATCGGAGCCTCGCGCGCAAACGGGTGCCGGGCATCACCGGGCGCATGGATGCCGCCGAGGCGGTGCAGAAGCTCGCCCGCGCGAGCGGCCTCTGGGCGATCCGGGTCGGCCCGGGTGCATGGCGTCTGGTATCCGCCCCCGCGCCGACGCCCCTGCGCAGTACGCCCCGTCCCGCTGGTCCGGCCCGGGCTGTCGCCGCACCCCCGCCCGAGCCCCATGGCCAGCCGATCACCGTCACCGCCAGCAAGCGCGACCTTGCGCTCACCGATTTCGCCGCACAAACCACGCTGATCGACGGCGCGGCGCTCGAACGCGGCGGCGTTGGCGGGACCGAGCGCATCACCCAGCGCAGTGCTGCGGTCAGCTCCACCTATCTCGGCAGAGGGCGCAACAAGCTGTTCATCCGCGGCATCGCAGATTCGAGCTTCACCGGCCCGACCCAGGCGACCGTCGGGCAATATCTCGGCGACCTGCGCCTGTCCTACAACGCCCCGGATCCCGATCTGCGCCTGTCCGACATGGAGCGGGTCGAGATCCTCGAAGGGCCGCAAGGCACGCTCTATGGTGCAGGCTCGCTGGGCGGGATCATCCGGCTGGTGCCGCGCGCGCCCGAGCCAGGCGAGGCCAGCCTCACCGTTTCGGGCGGAGCGAGCGCGATCACCGACGGCGAACCGGGCGGCGATGTCCACGCCACGCTCAACCTGCCGCTTGCTGGCGAGACTGCGACCCTGCGTGCCAATCTCGATGCCGCAACGCTCGGCGGCTATATCGACAAACCGCTGATCGGCGCGCGCGATGTCAACCGCACGCGCATCCTCTCGGGCCGCGCGGCGCTAAGGCTGGCGCTCGGTCCCGACTGGACCGCCGATTTGATCGTGCTCGGCCAGGACATCAAGGCCGAGGACAGCCAGTACGCCGATCGCGGCGGTGCGCGGCTGATCAATTCGGCGCGGGTCGTCGAAGGCTCCCGCGCCGAATATGGCCAAGCGCAGCTGGTGGTAACCGGTCGTCTCGGCGCGCTGCGATTCAAGACCTCGACCGGAGTCAGCGGGCAGGACCTGTCCGAACGCTACGATGCCACCGCGCCGGGCGCGGCACCGCAGCTGTTCGAGCAGCGCAACGAGACCCGCATGATCGCCAACGAGACGCGGCTGTGGCAGCCGCTTACCGGCGATTTCGGCTGGCTGATCGGCACCAGCCTTGTCGACAACCGCACCACCCTCACCCGCGCGCTCGGGCCGGAGGGGGCGCAGCTGGCGAGCACTGGGGTGCGCAACACCGTGTTCGAGATCACCGGCTATGGCGAGGCGAGTTACCGCATCGCCCCGGCGCTAACCCTCTCGGCCGGCCTGCGTGCCACCAATGTCGAACTGGGCGGTGCGGGCGAGGATGTCGTCCGGGCTGTGGCCCTCGCCGGTGCGGCGATCACGGCCGAGCGCCACGAGACCACTATCCTGCCCTCCGCCGCGCTGCTCGCCGATATCGGCACCAGTGGTCGCGCCTATCTGCGCTACCAGGAGGGCTTTCGTCCCGGCGGGCTGGCGGTGGCCGGCGATTTCGTGCGGCAGTTCCGCTCCGACCATGCCCGCACGGTGGAACTGGGCGGCAGCTGGGGATTGCCGGGGCGCGGCGATTTCGACATCGGGTGGAGCATTTCCTACACCCGCTGGCGCGACATCCAGGCCGATTTCATCGACGATGCCGGCCTGCCCACAACCGCCAACATCGGCAATGGTACGATCTGGGCGGCAAGCCTTTCGGGTAGTGTGCGCATCCTAGAAAGCCTGCGCGGGGAGTTTGGCGCGACGATCAATGACAGCGATGTCGACGAGCCGGCGGTGGCGGCGCTCGGTCGCGTCTCGCGTATTCCCAACATCGCCCGCTTCTCCGGCCGGGCAGGGCTTGCATGGCGGCGAGAATTCGCCGGCGGCACCCGGCTGGAGCTCGATGCCTGGGCCGCCTATGTTGGCAAGTCACGGCTCGGGATCGGTCCTGAACTGGGTGATCTTCAGGGGGATTACCTCGACAGCGGCATCGTGGTGCGCTTCGGACGCGAGCGGGCCGGGCTGAGCCTCGCGCTCACCAACCTCGCTGGTGCCGAAGGCAACCGCTTTGCCCTCGGCACTCCGTTTTCAACCGGGCGCGAGCAGATCACCCCGCTCCAGCCGCGCACCATACGGATCGGATTCGATAGCCGCTTCTGAGCCGTCCGGATTTTTTCGCACCCGCTCCAAGGTCGCCGCGCGAGGCCTCCGTCTTTCCCTGCGAAGGACCAGGAGGATAAGCCTAAATGACCCCGATCATTCGCTCGCTGCTCGCCGGCACCGCGCTCGCCGCCATTGCCCAGCCGCTCGCCGCACAGACCGTCATCAACACCGCGCGCACCACCCCGGTGCAGACCGGGACCGCCAATAACGGCCAGCCGGCCGACGTGCGGATCGACACTGCCGGTTCTGTCACCGTGAGCGGCGGCGCGGCGGTGACCGTCGACAGCAACAATGACATCACCAATGCCGGCAAGATCACCATCACGAATGCCGACAATGCCAGCGGCATCCTGGTCTCCGGCCCGCGCACGGCGGACGTGACCAACACCGGCACCATCACCATCGACGAGACCTACAACCCGACCGACAGCGACAATGACGGCGATCTCGACGGGCCAATCGCGCTCGGTCAGAGGCGCGCCGCGATCCGCATCGACGGCGGGCTCACCGGCAATCTCGCCCAGTCGGGCACGATCGTGGTCGAAGGCAACCAATCAGCCGGGATCCGCGCCACCGGGCCGATCACCGGCACTGTCACCCACGACGGCAAGACGTCGGTGATCGGCAGCCAGTCGGTCGGGGTCGCCCTCGGCGATGTGTCGGGCAATGTCCGGCTCGCCGGCGAGATCAGCGTGCGCGGACAGGGCGCTCAGGGGGCGGTGCTGAGCGGCAATCTCGGCGGCGCGCTGCGCGTCCAGAGCGCCATCACGGTCAGCGGCTACCGCACCATACCCGCTCCGTCCGATCCCTCCAAGCTCGACGCCGACGACCTGCTGCAAGGCGGCAGCGCGTTGGTGATCGAAGGCAATGTCGCCAAGGGGATCATCTTCGAGGTCGCACCCGCCGATGCCGTCGCGGGCGATAGTGACGAGGACAAGGACGGGATCGAGGATGCCAAGGAAGGCAGCACCAAGATCATCGCCTATGGCAGCGCGCCCGCGGTGCAGATCGGCGCGGCCGACCGCGACATTGCCATCGGCGCGACCGAAGGAACGCCCAACCAGTTCGGCATCATCCTTGCGGGATCGGTGCTGGGCGACGGGGTCTATGCTGGCACGTCAGGCACGGGGATGCGGATCGGCGGGCGCGGCGGGGATGTCGCGATCGCCAACGGGATGCTGGTCAACGGCAGCATCGCCGGCGCCGCGCGCAATGCCGATGCGACCGGGCTCGAACTGGCCGCCGGCACGAGCATGCCCGAACTGCGCAATGCCGGCACCATCTCCGCCACTGTCACCGGTGCCACGATCGGACGTGCGACCGCGGTGCTGATCGGCGAAGGCGCTTCGCTGCCCGTTCTCAGGAATTCCAAGGCGATCACCGCCACCACAATCAAGGGCGGTTCGGCCTTCGCCATCCTCGATCGCAGCGGCACGCTCGGCACGATCGAGAACAGCGGCAGCATCACCGCCACCGGGGCTGAGGCCGGATCGGGCCGCAATGTCGCGATCGACCTGTCGGCCCGCAGCGCCGGATCGGTGATCCGCCAGACCGCAGTTGCATCCGGGATTGCTGCACCCTCGATCAGCGGAGACATCCGGCTGGGCGGCGGCGGCGACCTGCTCGACATCGCCGACGGCACTGTCACCGGCAATGTCACCTTCGGCGCGGGCGTCGATCGCATGGCGCTATCGGGCGATGCCGCCTACACCGGCACTGCTACCTTCGGCGGCGAGGCCGACCGGCTCGATCTTGCCGGCACTTCGGTCTTTTCCGGAACTGCGGCCTTCGGTGGCGGGGCAGGCTCTCTCGACCTTGCCGGCTCCGCGCGCTTCAGCGGCCGGCTGACGGGCGCGCAGAACGTCGCGGTCAAAGTCGGCGGCGGCACGCTGGCGCTTACCGGGCCGACCACCATCGCGTCGCTGGATGTCGGTGCCACCGGCGTCATCGGCGCAACTGTGGGCGGGAGCTCAAATGACAGCACGGCCATCATCGTGACTGGCACCGCCGCCTTCACCAAGGGCGCGAAGATCGCAGTGCGTCTGGCCGACATCACCAATGCCGAGGGCACTTTCACGGTGCTCAGCGCCGGCACACTGACGGGTGCCAATGATCTCACGGCCGACAGCGCGCTGGTGCCTTTCATGTACAAGGCGACGCTGGGCGTGTCCGGCAACAACGTGAATGTCGCGATCGGCCGCAAGGCGACAGCCGATCTCGGCCTCAACGCCTCCGAGGCGGCAGCCTTCGACAAGCTCTATGTCGCGCTCGCCGAGGACGAGGACGTGGCCGACATCTTCCTGTCGATCAGCAATGGCGAGCTGTTCCAGGCCTATGTCGCCCAGACCCTGCCCGATCACGCCGGCGGCACGTTCGAAGGGCTGAGCCAGGGCCTGCGCAGTTTCGACCGGCACTTCATGGACCCTTCCGCACCATTTGACGAAGAAGGCAAGCTGCGGGTCATCGCTGATTTCGCCAACTGGAACGCCAACAAAGATCGCGGGGATTCGGCCGAGTTCGACCTCAGCGGTCTGGGCTTTCGCGGCGGGCTCGAATATCTGACCGGCATCGGTGCCTTCGGGGTCACCGGCAGCTGGCTGTGGAGCAAGCACAAGGGCGCCTTCGAAAATTCGGTGCTGGGCGACAGCTACGAAGTCGGCGCGCATTGGCGCGGCAAGTTCGGTCCCGTCATCGCCTTCGCCCGTGCCGGCCTTGGAACCTCCGACTACTCCGGCTCGCGCCGTTTCGTTGGCGGCACCGGCGATGACGCGATCGATTACACCATCACCCGCGACTGGAGCGGCGATTTCGTCTCGGCCAGCGGTGGCGTGTCGATCGAGGGCGGCAGCCAGTTCTTCTTCTTCCGGCCCTCGCTGGTGCTCGACTACCTGCGCCTGTCCGAGGACGGCTACGAGGAAGAAGGCGGCGGGGACGCGCTCGGCCTTACGGTCGAGGGGCGTTCGTCCGAGGAACTTGCGCTCAATGCCGGTCTCACTGCCGGAGCCGACCTGTGGGGTATGCAGGCGCGTGACAAAGCGTGGTTCCGGATCGAGGCAGAGGGCGGCTGGCGCCATCTGCTGACGAGCGATCTGGGCGAGACTGTTGCGCGCTACGGCGATGGAGACGAATTCACCCTCACCCCCGAACGCCGCGACAGCGGGTGGTTCGCCCGCGCCCGCGCGCTCGGCGGGGACGGATCCTACAAAATCGCCGGCGAGGTCGGGCTTGAACAGCAGTTCGGCCAGGTAGGCTATAGTTTGCGCGCGTCGCTTCGTTTCGGCTGGTGACGCGCGCGGGTCCAAGCTTTTCGATCCCCGGCAGGGTGCCGCCAGTCCAATCGCTCAACCCGTCGCTGACTGGCGCACCTTTCACCGATGGCGAGGCGATCCTTGATCGAACCGCCGACAGCATCATCGTGTCCCTGCCGATCCGGTTCGCGCGGCGGGGCTGGCGGACGCTCGTCCTGGCCGCGTGCGTGAGACGCCAGGATTTGCGATACGCGGCCTTTCCTGTTCCGGCAAACAAATCGCCTGATCGCTGCGATCAAAGCCCCTGTTCCGGGTGAATAAATACCCTGTTGCAGCCCCGAAGATCGCTAGCGTGAAGCTGCCGGTTACCGATGCGCGCCCCTCAAGCGCGCCGGCCCCACACCTTTCGGCGCGGCCCCTGCAAGCAGAGAAAAAGTCAGGCGGGTGGGTGGGTGGCGGTGAAGGCAGTCTCGCCGCAACCTGTCTCCGAACGGAGGTCAGCTTTATGCCAAGATCAGTCCACTGAACCGAACGCCGTTGTCAAAAGAAAGCGGTCAGCGTCACCAATCAACTGCAATGGCCGGTTCTGGGACAATTCTTCCGGTCGATGCAGCGCCTAGAAAGGTCCGATCTTTCCAGACCCCGTCACTTGTGGAAATGCTTGGCGGGCCACCATGCAAGCGACCCGCCTTACATTTAACGAGCCACCTGGCAGGTCGCCGCGTCCTCTTGGCTGCAAACGCCTGAGGCGTCGATATAGATGCTGATCGTTGCAGCCGTCCCCGGAATGTCGCCGGGTAGAGCCTGGGAACGGAGTGGAACCTGACCAAACGGGGGCGGCTGGATGGTAAGTGTCCCGCCTTCGAAGCGAATAGTGTAGTTGTTGCCGGCATTGAGCGTTCCGCGAGTGATCGCATATTCACCGAGCAGTTCGCCGACCTCGCGGGAAAGGGACCCGCTGATCGCTTCGCCGGCGACTAGGCCGTCGCCCCCTATCTGGAACGTCAACGCGGGATCGGGAGTGCCTTGCGTCTTTTCCTTGCTGTCGGCCGTTACGATAAGCACCCTAGCAAGGATGTCGGCCAAGGCGCTCGCCGGGACGGTCAGCGTGTAGTTGCCCGCGTCCGCACCCGTCAGCGTGGTGCCCGCGATCGCCACCGTCTTGCCCGTGCCGGCGTTCTTGTCAGCAAAGGTGAAAGTCGTGCCGCTGGTGCCGACCGTGTCGCCGGTCACCACACCGTCGAGCGTCACCGTGCCGGTGCCGGTGCGGTTGCCGTCATAGGTCTTGTTGTTGACCGAGACGCTCGCGGTGATCGCCTTGGGAGTGATGGTCAGGCGACCGCTGCTATCGAATGCGAGCGCATATCCGTTGGCGGCCACAAGCGAGCCTTGGCTTACATTCAGCGCATAAGGTCCATCCAACACGTCGGCGTTTGCGACCGCGCCCAACGACGTGATTGACGGAGTGCCGGAAAGAATACCAGCCAGCGTGTCGCCAAGATACGCGCCAGCAATCCCTTCCTGAAAGCCGCTGGCGGTAAAAAAGCTATCCAGTGACCCTGTGAGATCTGTGCCGTAGACCTTGCTGGAATCGGTTGAAGTGACTGTAAGCGTTGGCTGGAAGGCAAAAACATAGCGATTGCCGCTCAGCGAGCCGGGCGCCACCGTGTCGATTGTGCCGTTCCAGATCGCAGTGTTACCGCTGTCGAGGTTTCCGAACGTATTGCCGGCAGGCGCAGCCGAGTAAATCGCCCAACGGTTTCCGGCCGTAATGGCATCGCTACCACGCAGATTGATGAACTGATCGCCCGTACTAAGGGCGACTAGCCCGCCCACAACCTGTCCGCCGACAGAGATTGTGACGTCACCGCTGTTGCGGATCGTCACATCGTTGGTTCCAGCTGTCACGAGACCCGCAATGGCAAGGTTCCCGGTCGCGTTCTCCAGCGAAAGTGCTCCGCCCGTCCTCAATCCGGTTATGGTGTTGATCTGATTGACTGCGCCGAAAGTGAGCAGACCAGAGACGCGAGCGAACAGCTCATTGGCTGAGACGCTGCCGTTGAACGTCGCACTTGTCGGGCTTTGGAATGCCCCCACGTTCAGCCTGCCAAGCGTAGTGATCGCGCCGGTGGTGATGCTGCCAGTGGTGTCGAGCGAAATCGTATTGTCGGACGCCAGGTTGCCGAGCGACAGGTTGCCGCCGTTCGTGCTGTCGACATCGATCGCACCGCCGAGGCCGCCGGCTGCACGCGCGGTGATGCTCGTGGTGGTGATCGCACCAGGCGCGAACAGGATCGCATTGCCGCCGGTCGCCGATACGTCCTCGGCCGAAATCGTGCCGTTGAGCGTCTGAAGGGCCGCCCCGCCAGCAGTGGCGGTGACATCGCCGACATCGATGGCATTGAGTGCGAACAGGTCCACTCGCGTGCCCTGCACCGCGCCGCTCACCGAGATGATCCCCGGGATCGCACCATTGACGAATACGCCCCCGCCCGTCGAGATCAGGCTGGCGAACGAGGCACTTCCGCTATTCGACGCTGCGAAGCGGATGTCGCCCGATGCCAGAACGTCCTCGGCAGAGAGGTTCAGCCCGGCCGACAGCTGGACGGTGCCCGAATTGGCGGTGACATCGAGAACGCCGAGGGTGTTGGCGGACACCAGAACAATGTTCCCACCAGTTGCGGCAATGTTGCCCGCGTTGATGGAATCGGCGTCAATGTCCACGCCGCCAGCTGTGGCGGTCACGCTCTGGCCGGTGAAGGCGCCCGTTACATCGACCGTGACACTGCCCGCCGAAGCGTTGCCGGTGAAGGTCACGGTGCTCGGCTCGGTCGTCCCGCCAACCGTCAGCGCACCGCCGGCCGTGATTGAGCCGGCGGTGATCCCCCCTGTGGTGTCAAGCGTGATGCCGAGTTCGGCGTCAAGCGCGCCAAGGTTCAGCGCGCCGCCACCCGTGCTGTCGACGTCGATTGAGCCAGCGAGCGACGTAATCGATGTGGCGCTGATCCCGTCCGCGGCAAGCAGCCGGGACGGACCAGACCCTGCGGTGACATTGCCGGCCGCAATCGAGCGTCCGAACAGAGAGACACTCGTGGCCGCACCAACATTGCCCGCCGTGAGCGCCCCGTTCTGAGCGTTCAGATTGACGCCTCCGATCGTGGCGTTGACATTCCCGAGGGTGATGCCGTTGACGCTAATGAGATCGACGGAGTTTCCTTGGGTCAGGCCAGTGACCGCGATGGAGCCCGGCACCAAGCCTGCGATGGTGACATTACCGCCCGAAGCGACCAAACTGGAGAACGTGGCGCTGCCGCTGTTCGACGCTGCGAAGGAAATGCCCCCGCCGGTTGCAGAGACGTCCCCTGCAAGGACGCTTCCGCTCGTGGAGAATTGTACCGAACCGTTAGTCGCAGTCACATCGTCAAGCGTGAGGCCCGTGATGCCTTGGGCGAAAACACCGCTCCCCGTAATCGGGGAGGTGGCCGTCAAACTGCCATCGGTCCGCAGGTCGATACGGCCGGTGGCGCTGGCAACGCCGTCGATCTCCACCGTCACTGAAGCCGAACCGGCCTGATTGGCGAACAGGCGGATACCTGTATCAGTGGCGAGCGCGGTGGTCGCGTTCAGGTCCGCATCGACGCGCAGCAGAGCGTTGACGACGCCCGCGGCAGAAATCATCTGGAAATCGATTGAACCACCGCTCACCGAGCCGCCAATAGTCATCGCATCGGCCACGGTCGTGCCGGCATTGATCACATAGCTGAGCGGGCTGCCCGGGGTGAAGGATACGTTGACATCGGAGGCCGCCACGAAGGCGACGTTGCCCGTGCCGGCACTGACGGTCGCATCGAGGTTAAGCTGCTCGGAGACGAACAGGACCGTCCCGTCAGTAACGAAGTTAACGTTCGGCGAACTGGTGGCGATCGCGTTACCGAGCGAGCCCGAGAAGCGCAGATTTGAAGAGCCGTTTCCAGCAAGGTTGGTGCCTTGGTAGAAGTCGAAGAGATCCGCGTCGCTCACATCAAGCGTCGAGCCGAAGAAAGACGCGCTGTTGATCGCCGCGCCGTCGCCGAACAGGATGCCGTTCTGGTTGATCAGCCACAGGTTGACGTCAGCAGCGTTGATGGTGCCGCTGATGTCCGAGGAGGTCGCCCCGATCACGCGGTTGACGAGCGTCGCCTGCGCGAGTGCGGCATCGGGAGCGATGTTGACTGTGGTGCCGGTGGGGACGTTGAACCGGACCCAGTTGGCGACCACGACAGGCGCGAGCACCGTCATGTCGGTCTGGGTCGCGGTGGTATCGACGATCGTCAGCTGGCCACCATTGCCGCCACTGTCGATTGCATCAACGAGGTCGCCGCTGTTGACCAGCTGGGCGGCAGCCGGACTGGCAGCGAAGGCGAGCGAGAGAGCGGTTCCGGCTGCGAGAGCGGCGCGAAGATTTCGTGCAAGCATGTGTGCTGTCCTTGGCTGGCTTATCGGCGGCCCGACGGGCCGAAGGATGCGGTAATGGAAACGAGCAGGCGGTCAGGCGCCCGCTCGGCCCCCGGGATATTCAGCGCCTTGTCGAAGGGGCGCGCCCAGCCTGCGTCGAAGACGTAGCGGTTCGCGATATAGACCCTAGCGCCAAGTCCTGCCGAAACCAGTGTGCGGCCGTTCTCCGCGGTGATGCTGTCTTCGTTCCAGATCCGCACCGCATCGGCAAAGAGGTAAGGCTCGAATATGCCGTCACCGGCGCGCAGGAAGAGGCTCGGCTGCAACCTTGCCCCGATGGCGCTGTCACCAAGGGTCGTCGCCGGATCGTAGCCCCGGCCGATCGTGAAATTGCCGACGGCATATTCCTCGAAGCCGAGCAGAGGGCTCGCGGAATATTGGCCCTCGACGCGCGCGAGAAGCGCGAAATTGCCTTGCTGCGTGCGCGCCGAGAGCCCTCCACGCACCACAAGTGCGGTCGGGTCGCCTTCAAGGTTGCTCGGGAAGTAGAGCCCGTCGACGACCCCGCGCTCGCTTGCTCCTAGGATGTCGAGGCCCTGGCGAAGCTGCAGCGTGCCATCGAGCGAGAAAGCCTCGCTCCCGTCACGCCGCAGCTTGCGGTGGGTCCCATCCATCTTGAGGAAGGCGACGCGCAGTTGGTCGCGCGTCAGCGGCACGGAGATGCCACCCCCGCGAACGGTGCTTTCCTGGTTGATCAGTTCCAGGCCACCACCCAATGTGATGCGGCTGGCCACGGTTCGAACAACCGGCGCATAGGCTTCGATGGCAGCAAGCAACGAATTCGCCCGAAGGTCGATGGCGCCGATGCCGGGACGGGATTCGGCGTAGACCACGCTGCCGCCAAAGGTGAACCCGCTGTCGAGCGAGAAATAGTGGCCACCCTGAAGCGTCCACTGCTCCTGGAAATCACCGGTGCTGCTCGCGCCGACGAAGGTGACATCGGAAAGACCGGTCAGGCCATAGAACTCGGCGCGGACGCTGGCGATCTCGCGGCCGATCGCCTGTGATCCATAATTCTGAACGTTGGCCACAATCTCGAAGCCGCGCCTGCTAACCTCAAGGCGCCCAATTACCTCCCCCGGCGCGGTTCCCGCAGAAACCAGTGTCATCCTGATGTCCAGCCCCGGCGTATCGGAAGCCAGCATCAACTCGCGCTCGACGTCGCCAGAGCGCAGCGGATAGATCGCCTTCAGGCGCTCGCCGCGAGCGGCCAGGCTTCCGGCATAACCGCCTGCATCACCGACGACTTCGACGCCAACCAGCCGGGCGGGGATCACTGCGAGTGTCGCGGTGCGCGCATCGCGCGAAATTTCCTGCGGCGGAATGGAAACCGCTGCGATGTAACCCGCCGCCGACAGCCTCGCCGCAGCCGCATCGCGAAGATCGCACAACTGGGAAATGGGCCGCTCTTGGGCCGAGGGCGCGATACCCTCAAGCAGCAGGCCGATTTCCGGCGGAAGCGGTCCGCCGTTCACGCCGACGAAGCGGATCTCGTCGAGGCGGACGGTAAGGTCAGCTCGATCAAAAGGGCAAGGGACTGCGCGGCTAGCCTCGTCCGAAATCCGCACATCGATGGCCGTGGGCGGCGTGACGCGATCGGGCAATTCGATCTGTTGGCGCGTAGGCAACCCGTTTTGCTGAGCTGTAGCGGGAACAGACACGCTCGCAAGCAATGCGCACGCAGGAGCAAAACTCAGGCGAAGCCGCCCGGTGCAGGAAGATTTCAACACTGAGGTTACATCCGATCTCTACTGGAAAACGCCCCAACGGAGGCACGCCTCCGTTTGTCGCCAAAAGGGATTACAGAGATGTAAAAACAAGTCTATTGTAAAAATTTAGGCCAAGAAACGGTGACGTGCTCCCCTGAAATGTGACCGCTTTTTGGTAGAGTCTGACGCAAGGAGT